>JAABUK010001535.1_pt1 | contig 43490 bp, 34 predicted proteins | sample 5559141 | NCBI WGS metagenome assembly JAABUK01 (sample SAMN10711869, study PRJNA513367) | rock metagenome | isolation source: Antarctica rocks | place: Antarctica: Victoria Land, Pudding Butte nord | collected 2016-01-03 | reverse complement strand
TTTTCGCTTCAACCATAGAAATTGCAGGAGAAGAATATTTGATATTTTAATCAGCAAAATAATGCACTTCCAACCGCATCCCTTTCCAGTCAGGAAAAAGATTTGCGCATTAATCACCTAATTCTAATATTTTAATCATGCCTTCAAGTAAGAGCAGTTAACAAAAGAGATATTATAGATCGCATAAAAACAAAAAAGTCTCCTTTTTACAGAAGACTTCTATTATTATACATAGGGAAGTAAAGATGTTATACAAGCACTTATTTATACTTTTTAAAATTACAGAGCAATTTGTTTTTCTGCCATTATTTTACGCATATTCATAAGTCCGTAACGCATACGGCCCAAGGCAGTATTGAGCGTGCAATGTGTTGTCTCGGCAATTTTTTTAAAGCTGTAATCTGCGTAATGGCGTAAGACGATCACCTCTCTTTGCTCTTCAGGCAACATATCTATTATCTGTCGCAGACTATCGTGACCTTGCGACTGCATCAACAATTTGTCAGCTCCGTCTTCCACAATGTTTATTACATCAAAAATGTTACGGTCTTCACTTGTTGTGATGGTAGGCGTACGGTTGATCTTACGAAAATGGTCTACACAAAGATTGTGGCCGATACGTATAGCCCAGGGCAAGAATTTCCCTTCTTCATTGTAGCGTTTACCTCTGAGGGTATCAATAATTTTAATAAATACATCCTGGAATAAATCTTCGGCCAGGTACCTGTCTTTGACAAGAATGTGAATAGAGGTAAAAATTTTGTCCTTATGGCGGTTTAGCAAAGCTTCCAAAGCCTTGTTGTTTCCCTCCTGAAAAGAATGAATCAATTGAGTGTCCGTAGCCTGATTAAGCGTTTTCATAGTGATTTCGGTTTTTTTTAGAATGATGGATAGATCCGGATTTAAGTATTGTTATCTGCAACAACCAGGAAAGTTCCTTTTTTTGATTGTTTTTAGTAACATGAAACGAAGTAAGACAATTATTAAGGTTATAATGGTTTGTTAAGGGCAAAAGGATAACCCAATCGGACACATTCCCAAAACGAGAGAAAAATTATTATTGGAATATCTGGAGAGCAAGAGAATAGTAAATACACTTAACAAGACTGGCTGCTGAACCGGAGAATATGAACCAAGACTCTCTGCTATAAAAGGACTTTTAAAAGTATAAAGGGCTGCTGAGTTTGATGAAATACATGTATTTGGAGGGTTATATAGTTTTTTCGGCAAGCCTCGGACGCAGTCTTTGTTTCGATTTATTAAATATCAACATTCCGTTTTGTTTTCCATCCCGCAATATTTTTTGTTGTTCTAAAGGCAGGTTGTAAATAGTCTGACACTCATTTGAGCAGCAGCCGTCATATTTATCAGCACATTGTTCGCATTGGATAAAAAGCAAATGACATGAGTCATTTTTGCAGTTGGTGTGCGTATCTGAAGGTTGCCCGCATTGGTGGCATTTAGAAATAATATCTTTGGTAATTCGCTCTCCCAACCTGTTGTCAAAAACAAAATTTTTGCCTGTAAACTTATTTGCAAGATTATTTGCCTCTGCTTCTTTTGCATAGTTTACAATGCCGCCCTCAAGATGGAAAACATTATTAAAACCATTATGAAGCATGTAAGCGCTCGCCTTTTCGCAGCGGATGCCGCCCGTGCAGTACATAATAATATTTTTGTCTTTTTTACCTTTTAATATATCAACCGCCATAGGAAGTTGTTCTCTGAAGGTATCGCTGGCAATTTCGATGGCATCTTCAAAATGCCCTACTTCATATTCGTAATGGTTGCGCATATCAACAACGACGGTATTTTCGTCCTGCAGCAATTGATTCATTTGTTGTGCATTCACATATTTACCCTTTTTCTCCATACTGAAATCAGGGTCTGTTATACCGTCCGCTACTATCTTTTCCCTCACTTTAATCTTGAGCACCCAAAACGATTTACCGTCATCATCAATTGCAATGTTTAACCTTATGTCTTTTACAAACGGGTAAGAATACAAAAATTCTTTAAATGCCTCAAAGTTTGAGCAGGGCACGCTTACCTGTGCATTGATACCTTCCGCAGCTATATAAATACGACCGAAAACATTCATTTGACTCATGCCTTTGTACAATTCATCTCTGAATTGCTGCGGATTATCAACAGTATGATACTTATAAAAACCAAGTGTCGTTCTTGGCTCAGTTTCCTGGTACAAACGTTCTTTCAATTCTTTTTGGGAAACTCTGTTGTGTAATAGCGGCATATTTTACATTTTGAAACATCAATACTTTATACTAAAATTATTGCCACGCTTAAAAGTTAATTCATTTAGTTAAGCATTCAAATCGTTAAAACGATTTTTGCTTCGTAAGCTTTTTTTATAGCCCACGGTTTAAACCGTGGGCTATAAACGTGCATTTTTTAGAATTAACGGCTTCAGCCGTTTTTTAACTATGACATTGGCCTGCAAGCCGTGGCAATGATTGAAACAAAAAGAGTCACTTTATACTAAAATCATTGCCATAACTTAACAGTCAATTCATATAAATCGTTTAAACGATTTTGGTTTGAAAGCTTTTTTCATAGCCCACGGTTTAAACCGTGGGCTATGAAAAACAATTATTATCCGTTATCATTTAAACCTCTGCGCCGCCAACTTTTACCTGTTCCGGATCTTCACGATAACCCTCCGACTCGCCATCTGCAGTTTGCCCTTCATTTTGATTGCTTTGTGCTGATGTCGTGCCGCCAAGAAAATTTGCGAGATCGTTAAGCCCTTTCTCCCAACCTTCCTGATGCGGCAGCATAGACTCTTCATTCTCGAAGTTTTCCTGTAAAACATTGATTTCGCTGCCGTCGTCTTTGGATACAAAATTAATGGTTAGTTTGTAATCTGCATTGCGAACGGCATCACCCGGCAATTCCCAATTCCACGTATACACGAGCTTTTCATTTTCCTTTACTTCGAGATACTGGCCTGAGATAATTAATTTATTATCATTAAATATATAGCGAACCGCGCCGCCTTGCTTCAGATCATTTATTACTTCTTTTAATGAATTTCCCATTGGCTTCCACCATTGCTTTAACTGGTCAGGATTTGTCCATGCAGTGTATAATTGTTCTGCGGTAACAGGAAAGCTTTTTGCTGCCTGAACCATGAGCTCTTTAGTTATTTCCATAAAATGTATTTTATATTTGACAAAACTACGGCTGCTTTCATTTTGTTTAAATTTTTGCAATAATAATTTTGAAAATAAGATGGGCAGAATGAAAAAGCTTAAAAAAATGAAGTAAAGACAGCTAAAAGTAATAGTCAGATGCAGTATTTGTATGAAGCACCTGGTAAGAGGGAACGATAGGTTTTGAATTTATAAAATAATGTTTAAAATTTGCGATGCTAAGTTTTTGTAAGACAAAAGATGCACACTGCAATGCGGATGAACGAAATGCGTCGCAACGATGATGAATGAAGAACAAATGCCGGTATCAAAAAAATAAAAAGGCTTTTAAACAGAAAGTGTATGCGGATTACATATTTTTTTATAGCCGTTATCGTGATTTTTATTTCGTGTGAAAAAAAGAAATTTAAAAATCCTCATGTCGAGATTCAAACCAAAGCGGGAAATATAGAAGTAGAATTGTACATTGACAAAGCGCCCGTAAGTGCCGGCGCTTTTTTATCTTATATAGATTCAGGTTTTTATAATAATGCCGCATTTTACCGTGTTTTAAACGAGGACAACCAGCCTACGGATGCCTTTAAAGCAGCGCTGATACAGGGAGGAATATGGAGAACAAACCACAAACTATTTGCTTCGCTGCCCGGCATAAAGCACGAAACAACCAGGCAAACAGGCATTTTACATAAAGATGGCATTATATCTTTGGCAAGGCAGGAACCGGGAACGGCAACTACAGAATTTTTTATTTGCCTCGGCAATCAACCGGGTTTTGATTACGGCGGAGAAAATAATCCCGATAAGCAAGGTTACGCCGCCTTTGGAAAAGTAATAAAAGGGATGGATGTTATAAAGACAATTTATAACAGGCCGGAAGATGACGAGGCTTTTACTCCTCCTGTTGTTATTTATAATATTGTACGGTTGTAAATATACAGAGTGACTTTTCTATAATTACTTATTTTCAAAATAAAATCAAAAAAAAAGTTAAAGACATTTAAAAGAACCAGGCTTGTTAAACTTATTAATCAAGCTTTAGTCAATAAATTGCTTTGTTGCCTCTTGTTATATTGTTTAAAGTTGATTTGGTGATTTATTGAGCAGGGTTTATAAAGGGTGTTTCGAAAGGAACGCCCTTTATTTTTTAAATGCAAAATACACCGCTCCTAAAATGAAGGCGAAACTTAGCAAATACCTCCAGTGAAAAGGTTCTTTAAGATATAAAACTGCAAAAAAGCTGAAAATAACAAGGGTAATTACTTCCTGTATTATTTTTAGCTGAAAACCGTTCCAGCCGGATGCAAAACCAATTCTGTTGGCGGGCACGGTAAGGCAATATTCAAAAAAAGCAATTCCCCAACTGATTGCAATAGCTTTCCACATAGGAATGCCTTTATCTTTTAAATGCCAGTACCAGGCAAACGTCATAAAAATGTTAGAAACAATTAAAAGGGATATTGTTTTCATATAAATAAAGCTGTTCAGCCAAATTGTTTTGAATGTGTATAAATTGAAGCATTAACCAAAGTGACTTTTAAAATAAAACTTACTTATTTTAGTTTAAAAAATTAATCTTCATCATATTTTCTTTTTTTGTTTTGCTCTTTAGGTGTTGAAGATAATGCGCTGTTTTTACCTGTAATGACTACCGCTGCAATAAAAAGAATAATAAAACCTATCGCTGTCAAAAGCAATTCATCCCATTGTATCCAGTACCCCATAATGGCATAAATACTGACAATCGCCGGATCAGAAGGATTGTAAATAAGCGTTATCACCTGTCCTGGTTTATGCCTGGTGAGAAACCATTTGTTTGTTTTATACTTAAATTTTTCATTTCCTACCTGGTAATTAATCACCAAAACTGGGTTTTTGTCTTTTACTGAAAATGTTGCTTCTGTTACAATTCCGCTGGTAAAGTCTCCTTCAAAATAATCCGGCACTCTCGAAAACAAGACGTAACAAAAAAAACAAACAATATATAATGTAACTGCGGTTTTGTACAAGACCAAAATTTTACCCGGCAAAGAACGCAAAAACCATTCGCATTTCAACTTTTTGGCCAGTTCTCACACATTTTCTTTTTGTATTTACATTTTACATCCGAACCAAAAGTCACCTGAATTGCTGAACTGGTTGGACGAGTTTAATAAGAAAGACCAGCCGAAAGAGACATTAAGCGACCGTATGCCGAAATGCGCAAGCGGTACAAAAAGTCCTGATAGAAATAATTTTCCGTTTACAGTAAGCAAATTGCAGAAAGAGAGTGAGGCCAGGCAGCACTTATTTATTAAAATGGAAGCATATGAGAAAGAACCGGATGAAATAAAAATACCAGCGAATAATACCTCAAAGCAAGCCTGTCAGTATTTATATAGCCATCAGAAAGAAGATTATAAACTGTATTTAGACAGGATATGCAACGAAAACCAGAAAGGAGAAGAGTAGCATCCATTAGGAAAATACAACTAAAACGTCATATCAATTTTATTGTTTTAAAAGTGTATATATTTATTCTTTATAGTTCAACCATTAATACTGCTACCCAATATAATACCGCTTTTGTACATAAGGCAAAGGTTGCACCGGGCATATCGAAAAAGAAATTGAAGAACCCATAGCAGAAGAACAATAGAGCTAAAAATGAGTAAAGAAGCGAAAGCCAGGATAAAAATAAATAAACTGCTTGAAGAAGCAGGGTGGCGTTTGCTCGATGATAAAAATGGAGCAGCCAATGTTGTTTTGGAAAATAACACAAAAATCAACAAAGAATACCTTGATGATTTAGGGCAACCTCAAACGGAAACTGTAACTGGTTTTCTTGATTATCTTTTGTTGGATAACAATGGATTTCCTTTTATTGTGCTGGAAGCAAAAAAGGAAGGCATTCATCCCTTATCAGCAAAAGAGCAAACAAGACAATATGCCCTTTCTCAAAACTGTCGCTTTATTATTCTTTCCAATGCCAGTCTTCATTACTTCTGGGATTTGAAAAAGGGAAACCCAAACCAAATCACTAAATTTCCAAGTCCTGAAACTGCTAATGCTTATACTGCTTATAACCCTACTCCGGATAATCTTATTAATGAAGAGGTTCTTGCAGATTATATTGTAAAGACACAGAAACCTGATTACGACAAAGACCCGAGGTATATTAATGAGAAAGAAAGGCAGGAATATCTTGAGGATAATAAACTGAAATTTTTAAGAAAGTACCAGGTTCGTGCTATTCAGCGGATACAGGAAGAAGTTAAAAAAGGGAAAGACAGGTTTCTTTTTGAAATGGCAACAGGAACAGGTAAGACACTTACTTCTGCCGCGGTTATCAAATTGTTTTTACGAACCGGAAATGCAAGACGTGTATTATTTCTTGTAGATCGTTTAGAACTGGAAGAACAGGCAAATAAAGCTTTCAAAGCTTACCTTAAAAATGATTACACTTCAGTTATCTTTAAAGAGAACCGCGACAATTGGCGAAAGGCTGAAATAGTTGTTTCGACTGTTCAATCATTTCTGTTTAAAAACAAATACAAAAGAATTTTTACACCGACAGACTTCGATCTTGTCATTTCTGATGAAGCCCATCGTTCTATTGGTGGCAACAGCAGGGCAGTGTTTGAATATTTTATTGGTTATAAACTTGGACTAACTGCTACCCCGAAAGATTATCTGAAAAAGGTGGACAAAAGTGCCTTAGGTGAAAATGATCCCAGGGAACTGGAAAGAAGAATGTTGCTTGATACCTACATTACATTTGGTTGTAATGATGGCAGACCTACCTATCAATATAGTTTATTGCATGGAGTACGGGATGGCTTTCTTGTTAATCCTACTGTTGCGGATGCACGTACTGACATTACTACTCAAATGTTGTCTGATCAAGGTTATGTTATTACAACCAAAGATGAGGACGGCAATGAGGAAGAAGCTGCTTACTCTGTCAGAGACTTTGAAAGAAAGTTTTATAGCGAGAAAACAAATGAAATTTTTTTCAGAACTTTTTTAGAGCATGCTTTACGTGATCCTGTTAGTAAAGAAATTGGCAAGACCCTTGTTTTTTGCGTCAGTCAAAATCATGCTGCTAAGGTGGCTAACATGCTAAACCTTCTCGCTGATAAAATGTTTCCCGGGAAATATGAGTCTGATTTTGCCGTACAGGTTACATCTAATGTTACTGATGCGCAACAATTCACTATCAACTTTACCAATAATCGTTTACGTGGTTCCGGTAATTTTTTAGATTTATACAAAACCAGCAAAGCAAGGGTTTGTGTTACAGTCGGCATGATGACTACCGGTTACGATTGCCAGGATATTTTGAACATTTGCTTAATGCGTCCGATTTTTTCTCCTTCTGACTTTGTTCAGATAAAGGGACGGGGAACACGTAAATGGAACTTTGCTGATAAAGAAGTTTTAAGAGATAAATCTTTGATTGAAACTTTTACTAAGGAAGATTTAGATAAGAAAAGATTTAAGCTGTTTGATTTTTTTGCCAATTGCGAATACTTCGAAGAAAAGTTCAATTACGATGAAGTCCTGAAGCTGCCTTCTATAAAAGATAAACCAGAAGGTAAGGAACCAAGGCCCTATGTAAATGACGAGTTTGAAAGTAATAAGCATGATCCTTTGGCTTCATTGGTAGTTGCAGATGTTGGAATGGAAGGGATGAAAATAGACAGGATGTACTTTGAAAAGTTTGAAGAAGATGTAAAGAATAATGAAACCGTACAGCAATTGATGCAGCAGCAAAATATGGATGCGGTGGAGCAATACATAGCAAACGAAATATTTAATAAGCCAAACGAACACTATAATTTAGATAAGCTGGGTAATGCAATGAAAGTTGACCGTCCGCTTTCTATTAGAGAAATAGTAGAAAAGATTTTTGGTTTTATCCCTTATTTTAAAAATAAAGAAGAATTGCTCGAAGATGAATTCGAGCAATTCGACAGCAGGTATTTGCCGGAAGAGGAATATTTCAATCATGCTAAAAATTATTTTAAAAGTTACATTACGGATCCCGAATTTAGAGACATTATTGAAAACAGGAAATATGCATTGCTGAATACAAATCCTAATGGGGAGGTTTTTAGAAAGCTTCCTGCGGAATTGAGAACATTGATACCACAGTATATAAAAGATAATGTCGCGCTGAATAAATTCACTGCTTAATTATAAATAATGCCGGGAACATTTTCACAGTTGTATATACAAGTTGTTTTTGCAGTTAAAGGCAGAGCCAGTTTAATCAGCAATGATTGGAAGGATGAACTGCACAAATATATGGCAGGTATAATAAAGGGGAAAGATCAAAAGCCAATCATTGTAAATGGAATGCCTGATCATATTCATGTATTTATAGGATTACGGCCATCAATGGCAATATCAGATTTGGTAAGGGATATAAAGAACAATTCGAGTAATTTCATAAATGACAATGATTGGATTAAGGGAAAGTTTCAGTGGCAGGAAGGATATGGCGCATTTTCTTATGGTCATTCGCAAATCGAAAATGTTTATAATTACATATTGAACCAGGAACAACATCATAAGAAGAAAACTTTCAGGCAGGAGTATTTAGAATTTTTAGAAAAGTTTGAAGTGCCATACGAAGAGCGGTATCTGTTTGAATGGATAGAATAATTATTTGAGAAACAAAAAGCCAAAGGGTTGAAATGATTATTAAAAAAAATAAAATGAAAAACAAAAGCCCGAAGGGCTGACATTATTATAGGAAACAAAAACCCGAAGGGTTGAAATGATTATAGAAAAGAAAATAGAATGAGTTAAAAAGCCCGAAGGGCTGACATTATTATAGGAAATAAAAACCCGAAGGGTTGAAATGATTATAGAAGAAATCAAATAGATGTAAAAAGCCCGAAGGGCTGATATTTTTATAGAAAAGAAATGTTGGCAAATAATGTCACCCCTTCGGGGTTTAAATCAATTAATCTTGTTGGTGCTATAATTATATCACCCCTTTGGGGTAAAAAAAAACAATGATTTTGTTTTGTTATTATCATATCACCCCTTCGGGGTTAAAAAAAACGATGAGGTAGTTTTGTTATAATAATGGCACCCCTTCGGGGTTTAAATCAATTAATCTTGTTGGTGCTATAATTATATCACCCCTTCGGGGTTAAAAAAAACAATGTTTCTGTTTTTTTATAATTATAACACTCCTTCGGGGTTTAAATCAAATCAATCTTGTTTTGCTATAATCGTAACACCCCTTCAGGGTTAGAATAAACAAAATTATTTTTACAAATGGGAATTGTATAATAAAAAACATGCTCGACAAAGAAACAAAAAGACGGATTGATGCTGCAAGAGATATATTGGTAGGTAAGCTGCCCGACCCAAAAGCCAGGTAGAACAAATAACCATTGCTCTTATCTACAAATTCATGGATGATATGGATAAGGAGGCGGTGGAGTTTGGAGGTGAGTCAACTTTCTTCAGGCATTAGCAGGGCAGACGCGTATAAAATTTAAATAAAGGAATTAATAGTTTTTTTAATCCGAAGGGATGATACATTTATAGAAACTAAATTTCTATGTGTTGTTTAAAACTCCGAAGGAGTGACAGTATCATCCCTTCGGGATTATTTCACACTGGCTGGTCTACTTTCTATAAAACTATCAGCCTTTCAGGCTTAAAGAAATTAAGATGCATTTGCCGGTGGGCATTTACTGTTCAATGGCAAAGTTTAATGGCAGATGGATTTGAAAGCTTTATCTCTAAAAACGATTCATAACGGGTTAACCATCGTATTCCTGCACCTTCCGAATTAGATGTTTCAATAAAATTTACAAGTTGAATTAATGTAGCAAATGCATCTTTTGTATAACTAATCTCCATTGTAATTTTTACGAATTATTTGATGCGCATCCTGCATAGAAATGATGCCGCTGTTCCGGCTGCTTTCTATTAATTGAGAGATTTCGGAGTCATCAAGAGGCTTGCCAGGAAGGTGACAATCATCGCTCTCATCAATCAATGATAATTTTAAATAATTTTGCTTTGCAAATGCAAGCAACTTACTTACATCGTCCTGGTGAGTTGTTTCTAATTGTAACAGCATAAGTAAATATACAAATTTATTTTTTTTTAGCTTAGATTAAAAAAAGCTCCAAAAAGAATTTCAGGGAGACTGGCAGGACGAAAAAAATAAATAATTATTGGATGATTATCTTTATGCAGTTAATGATTCTTGTTTCTGCACTAAAATATTTAATTGTACACATGACAAAAGATGCTCAATCCTTTTCTCTTACAAATATCTGCTGTTTACGCTATTTGCAGCACAGTATCCGCATACATAGATTTATGCCACAGGGGCACATCTGCAAGAACAAGATGGTACAGAAAGGGCATCACCATATATTTTGACATTGCAGAAGAAGACTTTGACATTGTGGGTGAACATCAAAGTGAGTGGGAATGATACGGAATCAGGCATTTTCTGTTCACCGCAAAATACAACATACCTTAATGACTTCTATTTCACACGCTGTTCTTCCGGCAGTTTTTCCCGAAGCCTGGTCTCTTCCAAATCTAAAAGTGAAAAATGTTTTCTTATAATATCTTCATCAAACTCTGAACGATGATTCATTTGGTGCAAAAGTTCCCGCTGCTTATCTAATAATTGAAGAGAAATTTGCTGATATCTTTCCAGTGGATTGTTGTCATTATCGGTCAGCCCGTTGTCATAGCTCTTGGTCAGGTATTTCAGGCTGCTGCTAAGTTTTGCCTTCAGATTACTTACGTATTCATTAGTCACCACATCATCCGCGTATTTTTCATCAAGAAAAGCAAGAGAAGCCTGGCTTATTTTTTTCTGAATAATAATTTCCTGCTTCGCTGCCGGTATAGTACCGAACCGGTCCTCCATCTTTACCTTTTTGATTAACCAGGGTAAACTTAATCCCTGAAAAACCAACGTAACAAGGATTACAATAAACGTAATAAAAAGTATAAGATTACGCTGGGGAAAAGCCTGTCCGTTATTTAAATAAACAGGAATAGAAAGTGCAGCGGCCAAAGATACTACCCCTCTCATACCCGCCCAGCCAAATACAATGGGTGCTTTCCACCCGGGATTTGGATCAGCAACTGTAATGAATTGGCTCATAAAACGGGTAAACAGAGAAGCACCAAAAGTACAAAACAGGCGGGTGACGATAAGCACAAGGGAAATAATGAGACCATACCCAATGGCCTTGCCTAAATTAATATCCAATTGCTGAACAATGTGAGGCAATTGCAGTCCTATCAACATGAAAATAAGGCCGTTGAGCACAAAACCTACTGTAGACCAAACATTAGTGCTCTGCAAGCGGCTCAGGTGACTTAGCATCTTTTGACGTTGGCTTGAAAGCAAAAGGCCTCCGCTTACTACTGCTAAAACACCGGAAAAATGGAACCGCTCCGCAAAATAATACATACAATAAGGTGTTACGAAACTTAGTACAATATCAATACTTGGTGTTGTTGGCAACCAGCGATGAATGGTATAAAATACGAACCCTATAGCAAGCCCGATAACAATGCCCATAATAATTACCAGGAAAAAACTCGCAGCCGCCTCCGCAAAAACAAACTGTCCTGTAATAACAGTGGCCAAAGCAAATCGAAACACGATTAAGCTTGATGCATCATTGAGCAAACTTTCACCTTCAATAATACTCACTAAAGATTTAGGCACTTTCACGTCTCTCATAATAGAGCTACCGTGTGGACACATCTTTTAAAAGCATATATCCATTTAAAGTGTCATAAAATTTTTCTAATCCTACCCATAAGGTTGTTATGCCTGGCTTCCTTTCTGAAGCATATCCCTTCCATCCACCTAACCTTGCTATTATCCAGGTGGCATAGCGCAGGGAAGACTTCTTATAAGGGTTTTTCTGCTTTTGTGTGTTGCCTTCCAGCTTTTTACACTTCATCTCCATACATTCTAATTCAACTTCTTCAAAACAAAGACTTGCAGGCATTTCACCTTCTTCATCCATTTCATAGGATATTCTCATTTGAAATATTTTGATAATTGCATCAAGCATTAGTAAGCATAGCTTTCTGACAGAACTGCCATATTCCAATTCACTGGCTTCAATATCAAATCCTTCTTTTTTAAGTATCCTGAATACCTCCTCTATCATCCATCGCCAGCTATACCATTCTATTACCATCAGTGCTTCATCTAATGTTGTAACAGGCAGGCTTGTCAGTAAGCGCCAGCATACACCCTGTTTTTCTGTTGACCCAACCTCTCTGGCTTCCACACAATTAAGCTTTACTCTTGGTGCTGCCTGCTTAGCTGTTCTGCTCGGGTTCTTTAGTTCAACCCCGGTAAACCGCACCTCCATCTGCGCTGTTCGCTTCTTCTGACCTTTTCTTTTGTCTCCCTCAATTTCAAAGCTGTATGTTCCTGCAACAGCACATGCACTTACCTTACTAAATAGTTTGGTGCCTTCAGGTAAACTTCGGTCTGACTTTGCCCGTATTAATAAATGTGTACGCTCATCAGGTATAGCAGCAAATTGTTCGTAAATATCTCCTTCTCTATCCTGTACTATTATCACCATTGCAGCTTCCTTTACACTTTCTTTGGCTGCCTTTGATGATAAAAGCCATTTATTTGATTCTTTTTCTTCTATAGTAAGCTTCTTATACTCATGTTTGTCCCGGCTTTGTTTTGGCTCCCTTTCCAGGTCACGGTTAAACTGGTGAACGTGACAAAAACCATAAGGAAAACAATTAACAGCATCTACCACCAAAGAGGGATGTGTCATAAACCCAAGACCATTTACAGCAGCATTGGTTACTCCTATTGTATCATCATGTTTAATACGGTTTTTGTGGTTATACAAGTTCATCTCTGATGTGTCCTGAATACTTAATACCACTTTGCCTTTTACAGCAGCGGCACACCGCTCACTCATACTCTTTACAATTGCATCTTCTGTTGTTTGCTCATTCTCTAAAAAACGATAGTTGCCTTTTTGAGCAGCAATGCTTTTTGAAAACTTACGAATAGAATGAGTGCCACCAATAAATAAACTCCTTATAAATTCATTTCCCCTCTCATCCAATCTCTTATCTCCAAAACTTTTTTCAAATGTCTTACCTAACATTAACTGTACTTTTGTCAAAGCTATTTGTTAACTTCAAATAGTACAGCTTGTATTAGTGATATAAGCAAATAAAAGATGTGTCCACACGGTAGCATAATAGAGGTGGCTGAAATTGCATCCGGGGGAGAAACAATTCCCCCCAAAAGGAAACCAAGTGCAAGCGTACATCCGGGAATGAGTGCCTTAGAAACAAGAGCAATAACAAAGGATGTAACAATCACAATCGGAAAAGCAAAGCTCATTATTACCCGTCTCCACCGCCAAAGCTCCTTCCACGAAGTCTGCCACGCTGCTTCATAAAGCAGAGGTGGAAGAAAAATAAAGAAAATAAGATGTGGATTAATAATAACAGACGAAAAACCATCAGTGAAACTAAGAAGGAGCCCGCCGAGCACCAGCACGATGGGATAAGAAATCTTCAGTCGCCCGGCCAACATGACGAGGGCCAGAATAATCAATATAAGGTAGATGTATTCAACATAGACATTTTCCATCAGTAAAGCTTTTTAAATGGACTGCCATAAATATAATAAACAAAAGCTGGGATAAAAACTAAAGTTATGATGAAAGAGATTGTATAGTTAGCACATTGGCAGAATATATCATCAAATTTAATCCGGAAGAAGGTAAAGCCGGAGGTATAAAATAACAGGCAACTTTTTTTTGCCTGGCCTTACAGCCTGACTTTCTGATGCTCATGCGCTTGCTGAAGTTCATGATGTTGAGACTAATAAAATTCTTGTTTTTTTTAATAGCCGCAAGCCTGGTGCAATGGTTCCTGCAAGGTTATAGAAGAATACAAAAAGTAAATTTAATTAGTCTTATTAAGTGTTTTCCTGCTCTTTTAATAAATATCGTTCAGGATCAGAACTGCTGACATGGGTATTGCTAAAAGCAGGGTTTGAACGTATTTAACCAGCTATCGTTTCGCTTATTCTCTTTAGTTGGAACAGGTGAAACTCTAATCAGAATTTGTTACTATCTTCATCATTAGATTTTGAATTATCACTAGTTCCAGCCTGACAGCCAATGAATGCACGGCCTTCAGCAATACTCGCCGCCAGGGTATTATTAACTTAAACTTTCAAAAAAGTATTAATTTAAAAAACAAAAAATGAAATTATCAAAATCAAAATGGTTAGCCTTGTTGTTAACAGCTTTTTGTTGTGGATTTATAAATGCAGCATTTTCACAAATCTCACTTTTCAGCTCCGAAAACTATATTAATGAAAAAGGTGACACATTACGTTACAGACAGCTTTTCCCGGATTCTGATACCTTACGTAAATATCCGCTTGTAATTTTTCTGCATGGGTCAGGTGAGCGCGGCAATGATAATGAATCGCAATTAAAATGGGGAGTGAAGAATTTTGCAACCGATCAGGTTATGAAAATGCATCCCGCTTTTGTTATTGCTCCGCAATGTCCTGATAATATAAGCTGGGCAAATTTTTCAAATAACAAAAACCGCACTGAAATGTCGCTTCAGCCTTCACCTTCCAGGCCTATGGAACTATTAATTGCGCTTATTCATCAGTTTATAAAAAAATTCCCTGTTGACACAAACCGTATTTATATAACCGGGCTTTCCATGGGAGGTTTTGGTACTTTCGATGCAATTGAGCGGTATCCGCATTTGTTTGCTGCAGCCGTACCTGTTTGCGGCGGCGGTGACGTAGTAAAAGCTCCATCAATTGCACATATTCCCATGTGGATTTTTCATGGCGCAGAAGATCCGGCAGTAAACCCGGTTCTTTCGCTTAATATGGTTAATGCCTTAACCAAAGCCGGCGCTCATCCGGGTTTTACGGTCTACCCGGAAACAGGTCACTTCTCCTGGATTGGTGCGTACAGCGACCCAATGATGTTGGAATGGCTGTTCAGACAACATAAATAACTTGATTAACTGCCAATAGCTTTACGAAAACAGGAGCGCTAAAGCATTGCCGCAATCTGTGAAAAAGACATTTTGAAACGCGGCTGAAACAGGGGTTGAAAAAAATAAAATAGTAAGTAATTATACCAATAATTCTACTTTTCAACCAGTTCTTTTAATTTCATAAAAGTCTTGTAAGGGCCGATAGTGGCCGTATAATTAACTAACCACGCAGGTAAGGTTCCGCCGGGATCAACACTAAGGGTATAGTCAATTTTTATCCGGTTGCCAGGTAAAGTGGTTACATCATATAATCCTAAAGAATAAGGTACTCTGATTATATTTTGCTTTTCGGGCAGCAAATTAGGTATACTCCGGACAGCTATATTTAATTTTTTATTTGCAGTGTCTTTTGCGAAAGCTAATTCAACCGTGGCGTCGCGGTTACTTGCAGGCCAGGGAAGATCAATTTGTGAATAATAAAAAAGCGTATCCTTGTTTTTTCTGCTGATCAGATACGATTTGGTTGTTTTATAAACCCAGTCTTTATGATGATTTACATCTTGCAATATTTTAATTAACTGATCTGCCGACCCATTCATTTCACAAATAACCCTTATCTCTTTGTATTTTTCACTATTCAGCTTCCTGGTATAGACTTCAATGCCGTTTTCATTCTTTTTCAATGTCCATTCTTCCTGGGAAAAACAAATAATTTGAATTATTGATAAGAGAATTGTTAACTGCAATGTTTTCATAATAATGTATTTTAATGCCGGTCGTTAACATTTAGTACCTGGTTAAATGTTTAAGATAACTTCAAATAAAAACAAAACCTAAAACGTTTTTATGATTTACAATATTCCGAAGTTTCCTTACGAGGCATTGTTGTTTAAAGGAATTAATATATATTGTACAGTATTTATAAAACTAACTCATTAATGGCATCCTCAAGTGATAAAGCCAAAAAGGCATTGCACATACTAAGCGCCTTGCAAAACGTGGATACGCTAATTGAAAACATTAAAAATAAAGCAGCAGTTGACGGCAGAGGCGAAAGTTTGCCTGGTGAATTAAACGTGACTAAAGAAGGAATAGAAAAAAGGCTTCAATTTCTCTCAAAAGAAACAGGCCGGGAATTACCATTTCTTACAGGAAAAAACGATTTTACACAATTGCAGCAACTCGATGGCAACATAGAAAACTACGTTGGCATGTCCATGGTCCCGACAGGAATTATTGGCCCGCTGCGGGTAATTGGTTCAGCGGCCAAAGGTGATTTTTATATTCCGCTTTCCACCACCGAGGGAACGTTAGTTGCTTCTTATCATCGCGGGGCCAAAGCCTGTTACCTGGCAGGCGGAGCCACTTCCATTTGCCTGGTCGAAGGCGTGCAACGATCGCCCGTATTTAAGTTTACGAATTTAGGCGAATTGGGTACATTCCTTATCTGGCTTTTTGAACAGTTGGATGAATGTAAAAAAATAACCGAACAATCAAGCCGTTTTGCGAGGTTGGCGGAGATGAAAACCAATATCGAAGGCAATCACCTTATCTTAACTTTTGAATACCATACCGGCGACGCAGCCGGACAAAATATGGTCATTTTTTGCACCAATGCAATATGTAATTATATCGTTGAAAATGCTCCTGTAAAACCTCTGTTTTGGTTTATTGAAAGCAACTACTCAGGCGACAAAAAGGCTACAGCCCTTGCCTTTAGCAATGTGCGTGGCAAAAAAGTAACCACTGAAATTACGTTACCGGAAAAAATGGTAAACGAAGTATTAAAAACCACCCCGGAAGCCATGTCGGATTATTGGCGGTCTTCTACTATCGGCACTATTCAAAGCGGATCAATAGGCGCACAAGGGCATTATGCCAACGGGCTCGCTGCCCTGTTCCTCGCAACCGGGCAGGATGTTGCCTGCATATCCGAAGCAGCCGTGGGGATAACAAGAATGGAAGTAACCGCAGGTGGTGATTTATATGCCAGCGTCACACTTCCTAACTTAATTGTTGGAACCGTTGGTGGCGGAACAAGCCTTCCCACCCAAAAAGAATGCCTTGAACTGATGGATTGCTACGGTGCAGGCAAATCGAGAAAATTTGCAGAGATCTGCGGAGCATTGGTTTTGGCAGGAGAGCTTTCTATTGCCGCAGCACTTTCGGCCGGGCATTTTTCATCCGCCCATAAAAAATTCGGGAGAAAGAAATGAAAACCGCTATTCAGCAAAACAAATACAGCAAGCCGCATGAAAATAATGCTTCTTTCCTGCACAGATTTTACCTGTATCAGAAGGAACGCTTTCCGTTTTTAGGTCACGGATTGCTCGTAGCTTCTTTTAGTTTTTCAGCCATTTCTTATTCAAGGATCTGCAGAGGCGCTGAAGGTTTTGTTAGTTCAAAAACTTTTCTTACCGGTATTTTTATCACTATTACTCTTTTTCTTCTTGTACGGATATTTGACGAATGTAAAGATGCTGAAGATGATGCGAAATACAGAAGCGAACTTCCCGTGCCGAGAGGATTAGTTTCATTACGCGAGCTTGCATTGATAGCCATTATAATCGTAATACTGCAGGTAAGTGTCAACCTGTTCTTTTTTCCAAAAATGCTGATTATTTATCTTGCTGTTATAGCTTACTTACTATTAATGGGAAAAGAATTTTTTGTATCACGCTGGTTGAAAAAACACCAGTTTTGGTACGTAACTTCTCACATGTTTATTATTCCCCTGATTGATATGTATGCCAGCGGGCTCGACTGGAAGGTGGAAGGCGCCCACCCCCCCAAAGGATTGCTTTTCTTTTTTGCGGTTTCTTACATGAATGGAATTGTTTTGGAGATCGGAAGAAAGATATGCATACCTAAGTTGGAGTCTGAAGGCGTATTAACCTACTCATCTCTGCTTGGTGCAAACAAAGCCACCATTCTATGGATTCTTATTTTGCTTCTTACCCTGCTGCTGAGCATTGCAGCAAGTGTTTTTGCAGGATATGGAATGGCAGCGTTTATTGTGCTTGGCTCTGTTTTCCTGCTGTGTTCGCTGCCGGCTTTTATTTTTCTTAAGAAAAAATCAAAAAAAGTATCTAAAAGCATTGAATACGCTTCTGCCTTGTGGACAATAGCCATGTATCTAACCCTTGGAGGCGGGCCGATGATTTCAAAACTTTTTTTTAATTTATGAGAGGAAGTGTGGGTAATTATATTCAACTGCAATTGCCATGATCTTAATTGCCACAACCCTAATTGCCACAATGAATAATAATAACAGGCTTTAGCCAAATAAATAAACGTCCTATGCCATACACCAAAGTATTAATACATTTTATCCGGGCAACGAAAAACCGGGAACTTTTAATAAGCAAAGATTTGAAGCCATCGTTACTACAGCATATAAAAGAAAATAGCATCAAAAAAAGGAATTTTTATTGATACTGTAAATTGTGTTTCTGATACAACAAATTCCACGACCTGATGGTCAATGTCATTTAGTTAAGAAACGGCTGAAGCCGTTAATCATAAAAATACCTCTTCATAGCCCACGGTTTAAACCGTGGGCTATAAAAAAGCTTTCAAACAAAAATCGTTTCAACGATTTGAATGCTTAACTAAATGACATTAACCTGAAGGTCGCAGCAACTTTAGCCATTCAAATCGTCATAGAACAACTTTTTTTTAACTGATGCACCCTATTCTTATTACCAACAAAGAGTCAATCAAAGACTTTAGCCTTGGCGGAAAAGCAAAAAATCTTTTCCGCCTTATAGAGATTGGAATAAAAGTTCCTCCATTTATTGTTCTTCCTCAGGAAGTTTTAACGGCATTGTTACCGGAAAAAATGGAAGATTGGGATTACGAAAAAATAACAGGCTTTATTCAGCAAATTCATATTCCTCAAAATACAATTGAAGACATTGTTTCACAGCTTCCTGCTGCAAATTACTTTGCCGTCCGCTCCTCCGCCACAGATGAAGACAATACTGATTTTTCATTTGCCGGACAGTTCGAAAGTTACCTGTTTGTAACAAAAGAAAATCTTGCGGACCAAATAAAAAGTGTCTGGTGTTCCGCATTTTCTAAAAGAGTTATGGAATACCGGGAAAATAATAATCTTCATCATACATCTGGCATCGCTGTTATCATCCAGGAAATGATTGATGCGGAAGCTGCAGGCGTTGCGTTTGGAATAAATCCGGTTAATGGAAATAAAAATGAAAAATGGGTCAATGTTGTCTTTGGTTTAGGTGAAGGTTTGGTTTCCGGCAGGCTGAACGCTGATCAGTTTATAATAACCAACGGAACCATTACCACCCAACTTGCTGATAAAACACATCAAATAGTATTGGATTCGGCAAATAATGGCGGAATAAAGCAAATAGCAGTGGCCAAAGAAAAACAAAATTTGTCAAGTTTAACCGTTGCACTAATTTTCGAATTAGGAACTATCCTTGAAAATCTTGACAAAGAATATGGAACACCGCAGGATATTGAATTTGCTGTAAAAGACGATAATCTGTTTATTTTGCAGGCAAGGCCTGTTACCACACTCCATAAGATAAAGGACAAGACCGAAACCTATATCGTTTGGGATAACAGCAATATTATTGAGTCTTATCCCGGTGTAACTACTCCCCTCACCTTTTCTTTTATCAGCCAGTCGTATGAAGGCGCCTACAAACTTTTTTGCGGATATTTGGGCGTCAGCCAAAACATTATCAAACAAAACGAAAGGGTTTTTGCCAATACATTAGGGCTGATTAACGGAAGAGTTTATTACAATTTGAAAACCTGGTATCACATGCTGGCGATGGCGCCCGGCTACAGCATCAATGCACGTTTTATGGAGAGTATGATGGGTGTAAAAGAACGTTTTGATATTCCTGAAAACTACAGGCTTTCAAAGGAGAAAGCATGGTGGCAGATTATTAAAATGAGTGTCAATATGTATTTGCGGTTTCTTTCACTTGGTGAAAAAAGAAAAGAATTTACAGCTTTATTAAATACCATTATATATGATTACAAGAAGATAAATTTTGCAGAAAAGAAGGCAGGCGAATTAATGCAGCTATACCTCGTATTTGAAAAAACTTTGTTGAACGAGTGGAAAGCTCCGTTACTTAATGATTTCTTTGCGATGATAGGTTACGGAATGTTGCAGAAGCTCTGCAAAAAATACGGTGTCAGCAACAATCCCAATATCCATAACGATTTGCTTTGCGGCAGCAGTGATATTATTTCTACACAACCCATTCACCGAAGCATTGCTCTTGCTACTGCCATTTCTGCCGACCGCGGATTAAAAGGATTATTTCTTTCAGAAAATGAAATCATTATCTGGAAAAAGCTTTCAGAGCAACAAGAAGAAAAATATCGTTCGCTAAAAAAAGACATTGACAGTTATATTGCTGACTTTGGAGATCGCTGCATAGGAGAACTGAAACTCGAAACCATTTCTTATACCCAGGAGCCGTCAAAATTTATTAAAGTATTAAAATCGTATGTAGAAACAGGTATCACCGCAGCTAAAACTTCGGGAAAAACAGAAGAAGAAATCCGGAGAAATGCAGAAAGAGAATTAGAAAAAGCATTAAAAAACAAATGGTACAAAAAATGGAAACTGAAGAGAACACTGAAAACTGCCCGTGACCTGGTAAGTTCGCGTGAAAATCTTCGTTACGAACGTACAAGGGCTTTTGGTATGGTCCGTGAAATTTTTTCTGCTATCGGCCAACGATTTTATTCTGGAGGAATAATTGAAAATGCCCGCGATATCTTTTATCTGACAAAAGAAGAAATCTTTTCTTTTATAGAAGGCACTTCGGTTACGCAAAATATAAAAGCGTTAATTGCACTTCGTAAAAAGGAGTTCGAAAATTACAGGCAGCAAGAACCTCCTTCCGAAAGATTTGCTACTTACGGAACGGTCTATAATTCCAATGATTTCTTCAATCTCAGCAAAGTAGAAAAACCCGGGGGCGACCTGAAAGGAATTGGTTGCTGCCCGGGAATAGTTCGCGGAAAAGTAAAAGTAATTTCAGATCCTGACAACGCTTCGCCCCTTAACGGCGATATATTGGTTACATCCAGTACTGACCCCGGATGGGTAACGCTTTTTCCTGCCGCGTCCGGCATTATTACCGAGCGCGGAAGTGTGCTCAGCCATTCAGCCATTGTATCACGTGAAATGGGAAAACCTTGTATAGTAAGTGTGCCAGGGCTATTGAAAACATTGAAAACAGGTGATGAAATTGAAATGGACGGCAGCACAGGATTAATAATAATCATTAAAAAATGATGAGCGATAATCCGACACATAAAGTGAACTTTAATATTATCCGCTACGCCAATTGCTGGGAAGATGCAGATATTTTGCTGGAAGGTTTAGCGCCGGCTGAAGGAAGCAAAATTCTTTCCATCGGCTCTGCCGGTGATAACAGTTTTTCATTACTCACCACCAACCCTGAAATAGTGGTTGCCGCAGACATCAATAAAATACAATTGCATCTTATAGAACTGAAAAAAGCCGCTATCAAAAAATTAGATTACGAAGAAGCATTGGAATTTTTAGGTTTTTCAGCGTCTGAAAAAAGAATAGAATTGTTTCAATCCATAAAAGAAGAAATGAGCCGGGAAGCGCTTTTTTATTGGGAGAAAAATATGCCGCTTATCAAAACCGGCGTAATATATGGAGGAAAATTTGAGAACTATTTTCGTATTTTCAGTAAGAAACTTTTACCCTGGATTCATGCAAAGGAAACAGTGGCGAAACTATTAAGTCCGAAAACAAAAGCCGGGCAGGAAGTTTTTTATAAGGAAAAATGGAACACCTGGCGATGGAAACTGTTGTTTAAAATCTTTTTCAGCAAATATGTATTGGGCCGATATGGACGCGACCCGGAGTTTATGAAAGAAGTAAATGTTTCCGTTTCACAAACTATTTACAACAAAGCTGCTACGCATTTGCAATCAGAAGAAGCGCAACAAAATTTTATATTGCATTTCTGCCTTACCGGAACTTTCGGAAAACTTTTGCCACATTATATGCAGAAAGAGAATTTTGAAATCATAAAACAAAATATAGATTGCCTCATAATAAAAAAAGGTTTTGCACAACAAGCCATTGATTATTACGGAAAATTCGGAGCGATGAATCTCTCTGATATCTTTGAATATATGGATAACAAAATTTTTGCAGCTACAGGAGAAGCATTAGTAAAAGGAACGGAAAAGAATGGTAAACTGGCGTATTGGAATCTAATGGTTCCAAGAAGAATTTCAGAAACATTTCCCCAAAAAGTACAGTATGAAGAAGAATTGTCACTTGCCCTTACCAAAAGAGACAAAGGTTTTTTCTATAATCAATTTATTATTGATACAATAAAATAGGTTCTATGAAGAAAAGTATGGATAAGTTATGATTAAGCTGCAATTGCCACGACTTTCAATTGCCATGATCTTAATTGACACGACCCTAATTGCCACGACCTTTAATTGCCATGACCTTTAGGTCAATGTCATTTAGTTAAAGTATAGTTTACCCGGAAAGGGTTAAATGTGAATAGCTTTGGGTGCAAACCCATAGAAAAAACGACAGACAACCAACAACCACGAAGTGGTTGAACGTAATTCAATGTCTTGTTATTTAACCCTTTCAAGGTTAATTTCTGACGTTCTGCTGTTTCTACAGGTTTCACCTGTGTCTATTCAAATTAAAGCCCTTTGGGCTTAACTAAATGACATTGACCTTCAGGTCGTGGGATAGGCAAAGGATAATAAATAACAGGCTTTAGCCAAAAAACAAACATATTATGCCATACGCTAAAGTATCAATACATTTCGTCCGGGCAACGAAAAACCGGGAACATTTAATAAGCAAAGACCTGAAGCCATTATTACTACAGCATATCAAAGAAAATAGTATCAAAAAAGGAATTTTTATTGATACTGTAAATTGTGTTTGTGATCACATTCATTTGCTCGTTTCCCTTGGTACTGAACAAGCAATTGCCAAAACAGCTATGCTCATAAAGGGAGAATCTTCTTTTTGGGTAAATAGACAAAATCTGATAAAAAGCAAATTTGAATGGCAAGATGAATTTATTGCATTATTAGTAAGCTATTCTGCAGTTGATAAAGTAAGAGCTTATATTTCGAAGCAGGAAACGCACCACAAAAAGAAAACTTTTGCTGAAGAATATGAAGAATTTCTAAATGCACATAATTTCGAAAAGATTTTGGCTAAAGCCAATACCTAAATTTTTATGCAACCACGACCTGAAGGCCAATGTCATTTAGTTAGGAAACAGCTGAAGCCGTTAATTATAAAAATACCTCTTCATAGCCCACGGTTTAAACCGTGGGCTATGAAGAAAGCTTTCAAAACAAAAATTGTTTCAACGATTTGAATGCTTAACTAAATGACATTGACCTGAAGGTCGTGGCAATTTTAGCCACCAAAATCGTTAACTAACTATATGAGCAAAGAAATTATCAATACTATACTGCTGGCCGGTTTATTTCTCTTTCTTTTCGGCATTGCAGAATTGCTTTACCATTTATTTAAAATTAAGACAGACATAACAAGAAAAATAGTGCATATCGGAACAGGTTTTCTTACCATGCTTTTTCCCCTTATGCTCCGGAGTCACTGGTTTGTTTTATTGCTTTGCGCCAGCTTTGCGCTGATTCTTTTGCTAAGCTTACAATTCAATCTGCTGCCTTCTATAAATGCCATTGACCGCATTTCTTATGGAACTTTACTCTATCCCGTTGCGGTATACGGTTGTTATCTCGCTTACAACTATTTTCACAATAAAGTCCTTTTCTTCTATCTTCCCGTGCTTACTATGGCGATTTGCGATCCGCTGGCAGCCTTCTTTGGCAAACGGTGGCCCTATGGCAGATTTGATATTAACCATGACACAAAAACAGTAATGGGTTCGGCGGCGTTTTTTTTCTCTTCCATTGCTCTTACTATTATGTTGTTTTACTTTTTTTCATCCGGTAACTTTTATTTAGACAGAGTGCTGACAATAGCGATTTTGGTTGCAGCGGCAGCAACTGCAACAGAAGCATTGAGCACAAAAGGACTGGATAATATTACCATTCCTGCATCCGTCGTTCTTATATTAACTTTAGTGCATGATTGAAATTGCAGAACTGAAACCAGGCGACGCCGGTTTTAATTTGTTTGTGAACTTTCCTCAAGAAATATATCCGGCAGACAGCCAGCGTTTCAGCGTTCCTGAAATCATTAATAGCGAATACGTGGAAGCTTGTTTTGTTTTGCTGATTTCAGGCAAAGTGCAGGCACGTGCTGCCTTGTACAATAATGCGCACCTGTTTTATCAGCAGAAAAAAGCGTACTGCATCGGCAATTACGAATCAGTCAATGATAAAGATGTGGCAGCAGCATTACTCGTGCATATTTTCCACAAAGCAAAAAAAAGAGGAGCCCGATTTTTAATAGGACCTATGAACGGAAGCACCTGGGATTCATATCGCTTCAGCGTGCATCACAATTACCCTAACTTTTTTCTTGAGCCATATCATCATTTATATTACAATAAGCATTTTTCAAATTCAGGATTTAATATTATTGCCAGGTATTTTTCAAGCATTGAAACTGACTTTACATGCAATAATCCCTCGGTTGTTGAAAGAGAAAATGAACTTAAACAAGCCGGTATTACTTTCAGAAATATTAATTTGCAGGAATATGAAAAAGAATTAGAAAAAATTTATTATTTCAATGCTGTTGCCTTCAGATCAAATTTTCTCTATACACCCATAAATAAAGAAGAATTTATAAAAAAATATGCGGAGACAAAAGGGCTTATTGATCCGGAGTTTGTGATTTTGGCAGAAGATGCGGAAGGAAATCTTGTCGGATACTTTTTCTGTATAAATGATTTTTATAATAAAAAGGAAAAATCATTAATAGTTAAAACCGTTGCCCGGCATCCTGATAAAAAATGGAGCGGAACGGGGCATGTAATGGCAAATATGATTTGCCAGAGGGCTTTTCAAAAACAATATACATCTATCATTCATTCTTTTATGCATGAAGAAGGAACATCTGTAACCATGTCTAAAAACTTTTCAGCAACCATTTTTAAAAACTATGTCTTATTTGGAAAAGACCTGTAAAAGATGAAAATCTTCCTGTCAATATTCCTTTTTCTTTCGTTGCTGCTTGCAGCAGCAATAGCTTTTAGTCCGTACGGCCCGAAGAAAGGATTTGCACACAAGCTGATTATATACTCAACTGATATAAATGCTCCTGTCGAAAAAGTTTTCACTTTTCTCGGCAACTCCGGCAATGCATCAAGGTGGTCGTCTTTTGTAAATCATATTACAGTTTTGAACCCGGAAAGCTTTACCGATGGAACTGTTGGCAGCAGAAGAAGATGTTTCAAAAACGGGAACGAACAAGGCATGCAATGGGATGAACTGATAACTGAAGCAGCGATAGATAAAAAAAGACAGTTAACCATATATAATCTTCATGATTTTGCGATGACCGCACAACATTTGGCTACCGAACAATTATATGAAACTATCAGCGAAAAGAAATGCAGGTTAACATTTACAGTATTTTTTAAAGATGCAAAGCCCACGATGTGGGAAACAATTAAAATGTACGTTGCAGCTTATGCAATCAAACCTGTTTTTAAAAAGAATTTATCTAATATCAAGCGAATTACAGAGCAGGGAGTATTTTAAAGCTTCCCCTCATTGCGAGGAACGAAGCAATCTGCTTCACAATTATCAGTCTCTATAACTTCATCAGCAGATTGCTTCGTTGTTCCTCCTCGCAATGACGATGCATTATGAAAGAAGCAGCAATCATTGCGAGGAACGAAGCAATCCCTCTGCAATTATCAGTCTCTCTATAACTTTATCAACAGATTGCTTCGTCGTTCCTTCTGCCAATGACGGTGCATTGTGAAAGAAGCGGAATTTAAAATAAATTCAATGAGGAATGAATAAAAATGAATAAAGCCTTTAATATCGTTGATTTGTTTTTTGATGCCGCGAAAAAAAATCCGTCCGGGACGGCTATTATTTTTAAAAACAAAAAAATTTCTTTCAGCGAGCTTGAAAAACAGGTGACCAATACTGCACATTATTTCCTTAGCAAAGGAATTGGTAAAAATGACCGGGTTTTGGTTTTTGTGCCTATGAGCATTGATTTGTACCGGATTGTTCTTGCCTTGTTTACAATAGGCGCAGCAGCAGTTTTTCTTGATGAATGGGTAAGCAAAAAAAGGATGGAAGAATGTTGCAAAGCTGCGCAATGCAAAGCATTCATTGGAATAGGTAAAGCAAGGATTTTAGCGATGTTTTCAAATGAGCTGCGAAAAATCCCAATCAGGCTTGGGACAACTTATTCACCTGTTAACTCAGATCATGCTTTTGCGGTTACCGCAGAAGAAGATACCGCATTAATTACTTTTACCACAGGAAGCACGGGATCTCCGAAAGCAGCAAAGCGTACCCACGGCTTTTTGTATCACCAGTTTAAAGCGCTCAAAGAAAAGATTGAACCGGAAAAAGATGATGTTTGCATGCCGGTTTTGCCCATTGTGCTGCTGATAAATCTTGCAACCGGCACTACCTCTGTTATTGCCAATTTTAAAGGAAGCAAGCCAAATTCGCTGCCGCCTCAAAAAATAATACAACAGCTTAAAACCCATTCTGTAAACAGCATTATTGCTTCGCCTTTTTTTGTCAAAAAGATTTCAGAATATATTATTAATAACGGCATTTCAATTCCGCATATAAAAAAGATTTTTACCGGCGGAGCTCCTGTCTTTCCAGGGGAAGCAGTAATATATAACGAAGCTTTTCCGCAGGCAAAAACAGAAGTAGTATATGGCTCGACCGAAGCAGAACCTATCAGCTCTATTGATATAAATACATTGATAAAGGAAAAGAATAATATTCTCCAGGGCTTAAACGTAGGGAAAATACATGCCTGTACTGAAGTAAAAATTATACAAATTATTGATGACAATATTTATATTACATCAGAAGAAGAATTATCTGCTATAGAGCTGCCGGTAAAAGAGGTTGGTGAAATAATCGTGAGCGGAGACCACATACTTCGCGAGTATTTTAATAACGAAGAAGCTTTGCAAAGAAATAAGATTTTCATTGGAAATAAGTGCTGGCACAGAACAGGCGACAGCGGGTTTGTCAACGAAAACAGGGCGCTTTTTTTAACAGGAAGATGCAATACCTTAATTCAAAAAGACGATAAGATAATTTACCCTTTTATTTACGAAAATTATTTTCAAACAATTGACGGAGTGGAATTAGGAACGATTATGTTGCTGAAAGAAAAAATTACGGCAGTTATTGAACTGAAAGACGAATTGAAAAAAGACTCAGTAAAAAGTAATATTGAAAACACAATTCATCTTTTTGAAACCATTATTTTTCTGAAAAAAATTCCCCGGGATCCAAGGCATAACTCGAAAATAGATTATGAAAAATTGAGATTGTTATTAATCAATAGAAAAAATTCAGTTCTGTGACAATTTGTGTTGGTAAAATTACCTGATCAGTTCTTATGGTTAAGTCGTTTTTCGACCTTAGTAAAAAAAAGGTCTTCCTAAAGCGGTACAACCTTATTACCTTATTTTGGCTTTCTGCCAACATTTTGTTTCAACAAGGTAATAAAGTTTTAATTCACTATTATAAATCATTTCTACTAAGGTTTGAGATTTGCTTTCTCTAATTGGGTTTACCGACACAAATTATCGCAGAGCAAAAGTTCTCCTTCGATAAGATTACAAATTTCATTTGAAAGCTTATGAATCGCCCTTGGCATTTTCACTTTGAGTATATCTATAAATAATCTCTTCTTTTTCTTACTATACATTTATTTTAATCAGAAATAAATATTGAAACCGTATTACTAATAGATGAACCTGCCGTTGCAGTTAACTCTATTTTTCCTTTTACGCCGGTTGGTCTTACAATTGCCAGGCATTTGCCGCGGAATAAATGACATTGGGGTTTCTGAAAACTATGCATATCCTTTGGATTTGCGCTTCCTACAGCGACTATTTCGCCGACTCCTTTCAGCCGAAAACGAACTTCCCTATCCTCATTTGGTATTGTGTTGCCTTGTTCGTCTGTAAGATTAACTGTTACAAAAGACAGATCATTTCTATCAGGTGTTATATGGGTACGGTCTGCAGTTAAATGAATGTTTTTAGCTGTACCTGCCGTATGAAAAGTGACAGAATCCGTTACTTTTCCATTTTCTATATTTAATGCTTTTAATATGCCCGGAGCATATGGCACATCAAATCTGGCAGTTAATTTAGTCTTTTCTGATACTGGCTGTTCGCCTACTGTCTCTCCATTTAATGTAAGGCGTACTAATGAGCCCCGGGAGTAAACTGCCACTTTCATAGGTCTTCCTTCCTGCCCTTTCCATGTCCAGCTTTGTAATTCGTCTGGCCAGCCCCACCGGCTTATTTTTTCTGTACGTCCTTCCGGTATTGGTGTATGAACTGCCATTTCAATCCTGCTCCTTCTCCAAACCACATCACGATAAAATGACTGAGGTTTTTTATCACCGGTTAAATCAATATCGCCGCACCAGGCATTAAACCACGGCCATTGTAAAGCTGGCCCATCGGTCTCGTTGTCTGATACGCTGTGCCCGATTGCCGTCTCTCCCATATAGTCCATGGCAGTCCACACAAAATCGCCTATCACCCAGGGATATTTTTCAACTGCCTGCCAGTTTTCAAAAGCTTCCATAGGAAAAGATTCTGTTCCTGCCATAATACGATGAGGATGTTTTTTATGATCAGATTCGTATTCTTTCCACATGTAGTTATACCCTCCAACATCAAGCAAAGCGTAAGCAGGAGCACTATAATCCCACGGTCGTCCGGGCGTTTCCCAAAAATCGCATATAGCTTCTATAACTGGTCGCGTCGAATCCAACAGCCTGACTTCATCTCTCAATTCTTTGGTAATTCTTAAACCGGCAGTGTCTGCTCTTTCCGGTATTTCGTTTCCTATGCTCCAGATAATGACTGAGGGATGATTGCGATCACGCAATACAAAAGATTGAATATCCTTCTTCCATGAATTTTTAAAATACAGGTGGTAGTCATTTAGATTCTTCGGGCGTTCCCACATGTCAAATGCCTCATCAATTACTAATAAGCCAAGGCGGTCACAAGCATCAAGAAATTGTTTAGAGGGCGGGTTATGGCTTGTTCGCACAGCATTAAATCCATTTGACTTTAATAACTCCACTTTACGTACTTCTGCCCGGTCAATAGCTGCGGCTCCCAAAGGACCATTATCATGGTGAACACAGCCGCCTTTCAGCATCAGCCTTGTACCATTTAATCTAAATCCGTTTACTGCATCAAATTCAATTGACCGGATACCAAAATTTGTCACCTGCTGTTCTATCAATCGCCCATCAATGACAATGTCTGTTGCTGCTGTATAAAGTACAGGCGATACCGGTGACCATAGTTTTGGGTGGATCAACCTGATGTGTTGAGTAATGTCAATTTTTTCACCTGCACGTACAACCTGCATATTTTTTATGCTTGCCACAACCCTCTTCTTTGCATCTTTTAAGCGTGTTATTAAGGCTATTGTTTTTTTGCCTGATAATTCGTTTAAAACAGTTGTTGTAAACTTCACCGATGCAGATTCTTTTGACACCTGTGATGTCTGAATATATATTCCCCAAAGAGATGTATGTACGGGATCAGCAATATTCAGCCATACATGCCGGTATATACCGGAGCCGCTATACCAACGACTGTTTTTGCCCTCATTCCTTACCCTAACTGCAATAACATTTGCTTTACCTGCGGCATTAAGATATTTTGTAAGGTTATAATAAAACGGCGTATAACCGTAAGAATGATTTCCGAGGTGGTTTCCATTTATCCATACATCGCTGTTCATATACACTCCATCAAAACTAATTGTTACTATTTTGTATCTGTCAGCGGGGTTAATGATAAAGCTTTTTCTATACCAGCCGGTTCCTCCGATAGTGTAGCCGGTCGCTGTCGCTCCGATACTACTTGCAGAAAAAGGGCCTTTTACAGAATCCGATTGTTGCGGAAGGTCTTCAATGCTCCAGTCATGCGGAAGATTAACAGTTCGCCACTTATGATCATCAAAAGCATCTTTTTCAGCATTTATTACCTCGCCTTTTACAAATTTCCAGTCAGCATTAAAAAGATGTGAGACGGGGGAATAATCACCTGAAAAATGTTTTGACAGTTGAGAAGAGGCATTTTTACAAACCGGCAAAATAAAAACGCATACATATATAATTTTTAAATAAAAATTCCTAATGCTTATAAAGATTTTATTCATTGAATAATGAAAATAGAAATTTAATTTGTTTTGATAATAAAAGCCCTGGTTAACGCATTTATCTTAAAGACATGAAACATGAAAGTCGGGGAAAGCAGTGCCCACTCTTTGTCAGGTTCTTCCATTGATGTAAACCGCAGCGCCTTCTTTTAATAATCCTTTTGCGATAGCGAAACCAATGCCTGCAGTAGAACCAGTTACTAATGCTGTTTTATCTTTTAGTTGTAAATCCATTTTTTTAATAGTTATTTTGAAATGAGGTAAGCTGTAATTGGGATATTCATTTTATCTTATTAGTAATGATACAACTAACTGCCGGTTATGAAAACCAGGTTGCTTACAGTAAAGTTAGATGCAAATGCATTCTTTTGAATGCATTTGCATTCTTTTGATTTTTCCCCCTCAATTCCCCTTTTATTTTTTGGTTTATACAATAATATGACGAAACTTTCTGTTGAATCTGAAATAAACATTAATTAATAAAAGCCTTTTTGTCTAATTCAATTCTGAATCCTATAAAAAAATTAATTCTGACTGCTATAAATAGTCTCATTATTTTTCTTTATTATTTTCAAAACAAAGGCTATCTTACAAATAAATCCATTGAGTGAAACCAAAAATTACGGAAAGCCCTTCCAAAAAGCGGTCCGCCATTCTTACAGATTCTGAAGCAACCTCCAACAACATACTTTACCTCCTGGCCTTTGAAACTTCTTTGGCGGCAAACCTTATCTCTGCTGTCAGCAACGGAAAAATAATATCAGCAAACCATGCTGCCCGCAAACTGCTTAATTATTCTAAAAAGGAAATATTAAATAAAAGCTGCGCAGATATTTTCGATGTAAATGAAAGCAGCTATAAAAAAATATTTAATCAAAAAAGGACTAACACACAATCCCCGGCTTTGGTACATGTGATACAAAAAAATGGCAATCCGCTTCTTTGTGAGATAACTTCTGCCATGTTTACAGATGAGGATGGTATTGAAAAATCAATCATCACCATTGCTGATATGAGCCAAAGCATACTGAAACAAAAAAATATTGATTTTCTAAACAAAAAAAAGGTTTCTGATAATATTCTTCTTGCCAAATCAAAACAAAAAAATATTGATACTGAAAATGAAAAAATAGTGGCCGATAATATAGTTCTTGCCAAATCAAATCAGATAGAAATTGATACTATAAAAGAAAAAATAGTCGCTGATAATATTATTCTTGCTATAGCAAAGCAAATAGATATTGATATTAAAAATAAAAAAATAGTGGCAGAAAACATTGTTCGTGCTATATCAAAGCAAATAGATATTGATGCTAAAAATAAAAAAATAGTGGCCGGTAATATTGCGCTTGCTATTGCAAAGCAAAAAAATATTGACACTAAAAAAGAAAAAATAGTGGCTGATAATATTGTTCGTGCTATATCGAAGCAGATAAAAATTGACATTAAAAATAAAAGAATAGTCGCAGAAAATATTGCTCTTGCCAAGTTAAAACAAAAAAATATTGATACTAAAAAAGAAAAAATAGTAGCCGATAATATTATATTGGCGCAAACACAATCAGATGCCCGGCTGGTAGAAAATAACGAAATGATAAAATATATAGCCAAAACATCGTACGATGTGAGGTGGGATTGGGATATAGCTACGGGCCAGATTTACGTAAGCGATAGTATTGAAGAAGTATTTGGCTATAAAGTGCAAAACAATACAGTGAATTTTACTGATGTTACCGGGTGTCTTCTGCCGGCGGAAAAAGGTAGTGCTGAAAAAAAATTATATCAAACACTTTCTTCAGACCATAAAAGCTGGAATGATGCTTTCACGGTCAGACGCTTAAATGGTTCGGTGGCCTCTACTAACAGCAGGGCAAGCATTATAAGAGATAAGAAGGGGAAGGCTCTTCGTCTGATTGGCGCTACGCAGGACGTAAGCAGGCTGCACCAACTGGAAAACAAGCTGGATGAGCAAATCGCTATACAGGAGGAGCACAGCGAGACATTTATTCTGGCTGCCAAGCTTTCTTCTGATATAATATGGGACTGGAATTTATTGACAGATGAACTGTTTATAGGAGAAGGGTATGAAGAATTGGTTGGTTACAGTTTAAAAAACAATAATGGTACTATACCGGTAAGCGGTTGGGGCAATTACCAGCACCCGGATGATAAGGAAGCTGTTGAAAAAGGATTACGTGATGCCGTTGCATCATCCGCTGCTCAGTGGGAACATGCCTACCGCCTTATAAAAGACAATGGTTCTATTGTGAAAGTATTTAACAGGGCCAGCATCTTCAGAGATGCTGAGGGAAAAGCTTACCGTATGATAGGCGCTATGCAGGATATAACAGAAAGAAAAAAAACAGAGCGGGAAAAGGAACTGGTAATAAAAGAACTGATGAAAAGCAATGCTGACCTGAAACAGTTTTCTTATATTACCTCACATAACCTCAGAGCCCCCTTGTCAAATATAGAGTCCATTTTAAGTATTATAGACTATTCCACTTTAGATACAGCCAATGCAGAAATGCTGAAATTGCTCAATGCATCAGGAAAACAATTATCTAAAACCATTGACGATCTCACCAAAATCCTGGTGATTAAAAAAAATGTAAATGCAGAAATTCGCGCTATCAGCTTAACAGATGCATTTATCCGGCTGAACCATATATTTTCTTCTGCTTTAGAAGAAGCCGGTGCAAAAGTGTGTACAGATTTTACAGATCCTGATATTGATTTTAATGAAACTTATCTCGAAAGTATTTTAATCAACCTCTTTTCTAACGCTATTAAATATCGCTCTCCCCACCGAAACCTGGTTATCCGCGCCGCCAGTGAAAATGATAACAACGGAAATACAATTTTCCGGTTTTCTGATAACGGTTCAGGTATAGATATAGAAAAGCATAAAGACAGGGTTTTTGGTTTATACCAGCGGTTTCACGACTCTGTAGAGGGACATGGTTTGGGTTTGTATATTATCAAATCTCAAATAGAGGCGCTTAACAGTACAATAGATATTGAAAGCACGCTGGATAAGGGAACAACTTTTATCATAACATTTAAGAAGCAATCTGTTTAGAAAAGATAAAACTAAAGAGCTCTTGTTTTTAAATCGTAAGCTGGATTTATTTTTTTAAACACATAGATACATAGGCAGATGAGAAAACATAGATGAAAACTATGGTTCTATGACAATTTGTGTGGCTAAAATTGCCACGCCCTTCAGGTCAATGTGATTTAGTTAAGCATTCAAATCGTTGAAACGATTTTTGTTTGAAAACTTTTTTCATAGCCCCCGGTTTAAACCGTGGGCTATGAAGAGGTATTTTTATGATTAACGGCTTCAGCCGTTTCTTAACTAAATGACATTAACCTTCAGGTTGTTGGTTATATAAAAAATTCACGTATTGGCTTTAGCCCAAAAACTCTTGCGAAAGGTTTGCCTCAATTCTTTGCATGGGATATGTTACGGTTTTTAGTCATCCAAATAAAATTGTATTAATAATTTGTGGCATATTCTGTTTAGTTTTTTGGCTAAAGCCTGCATTCCTTATTTTTATCCATGACTTTAATGTCAATGTCATTTAGCTAAGGTATAGTTTACCCTGAAAGGGTTAAATTTGAATAGCTGTGAGTGCAAACCCCATAGAAAAAACGACAGACAACCAACAACCACGAAGTGGTTGAAACTAATTCAAAGCCTTGTTATTTAACCCTTTCAGGGTTAAATAATTTTGTTCTGCTGTTTCTGCAGTTTTCACCTGTGTCTGTTCAAATTAAAGCCCTTTGGGCTTAACTAAATGACATTGACCTTCGGGTCGTGGCAATCGGCAGCTTAATTATTATTACCTATACTATCAGTCATAGAACCAAAACTATTGTCCTTTTTCCTAAATAATCGCGAGTATAATTTTTACTGCGTTATTTTATAATTCAATTATTGCTTATTTTTCCATCTCAAAGAAAATGATATGAAATTCTTTTTATTTTGTTTAACCTCTTTACTCAGCATGACAGTATTGGCACAGAAGCCGGGCGTTTTTGCAGGCTCATACCCCGTAACAAAAACAACAGACCAGGCAGATGATTTTTTCGGAACAAAAGTTTCGGACCCATACCGGTGGTTAGAAAATGATATGTCTGAAGACACCAAAGACTGGGTGCAAAGGCAAAACCAGGTCAGCAATGCTTACCTGTCAAAAATCCCTTATAGAGATCCTATAAAGAAAAGGCTGACGGAATTATGGAACTATGAAAAGTTTTCCGCTCCTTTTAAGGAAGGCCAATACACTTATTTTTACAAAAACAACGGATTGCAAAATCAATCTGTTTTATACAGGCAAAAAAATGGAGATCAGCCGGAAATTTTTCTTGACCCAAATACATTTTCTGCTGATGGCACTACCTCACTCGCCGGTATTGATTTTACCAAAGACGGCTCGCTTGCTGCTTACCAATTGTCTGAAGGCGGATCAGACTGGCGAAAAGTAATTATCATTAATACAAACACAAAAGAGCCGCTCGATGATACGCTGTCAGATGTTAAATTCAGCGGGCTTTCGTGGCGAAACAAGGACGGCTTCTACTACAGCAGCTACGATAAGCCAAAAGAAGGAAGCCAGCTTTCAGGAAAAACACAAATTCATAAATTATACTTTCATATCCTGGGAACACCGCAAAGTGAGGATAAACTTATTTTTGGCGGAGAAGCAACGCCGAGACGATACATCGGGGGATATGTAACCGAAAATCAGCAATATCTTGTTGTCTCTGCAGCAAATGCTACGTATGGCAATGAATTATACATACAGGATCTGACAAAATCAAACGCTCCAATCGTACCGATAGTTACTGGTTTTGAAAACGAGCAGGAAGTTGTGGATGCAGATAACGGCAAACTATACATTAGTACCAATCTCAATGCACCTAACCGAAAGCTGGTTGTTGCCGATGCCTCCGCTCCCACTGCTGATCATTGGAAAGAATTGATTGCTGAAACTAAGTTTCCATTAAGCATCTCAACATCGGGTGGAAGATTTTTTGCACAATACACAAAAGACGCCGTATCAGAGATTGAAGAATATACGCATGATGGTAAAAAGGTGAAAACAATTGCTTTACCTGGCTTGGGAACTGCAACCGGATTTAGCGGCAAAAAGGAAGAAAAAGAAGTATATTATTCTTATACCTCTTATGTGTATCCTTCAGCCATTTTTAAATACGATATCAATACCGGCAAATCTTCCGTTTATAAAAAATCCGGCGTACAGTTTAATCCCGGTGATTTTGAAAGTAAACAGGTCTTTTATGCATCTAAAGACGGCACTAAAATACCAATGATTATTACTTACAAAAAAGGTATGCAGCTTACCGGAAAAAATCCTTTAATGCTGTATGCTTATGGCGGCTTCAATATCAGTTTGACTCCTGCTTTTAGCGTAAGCAATATGGTTTTTTTAGAAAATGGCGGTATTTATGCCGTAGCTAACCTGCGTGGTGGCGGAGAGTATGGCGATGCCTGGCACAATGCAGGAACAAAGCTGCACAAACAAAATGTTTTCGATGATTTTATTGCTGCTGCAGAATATTTGATTAAAGAAAAATATACCTCAAAAGATTATCTCGCTATTTCCGGCGGGTCAAACGGAGGATTATTAGTTGGCGCCTGCATGGCACAGCGCCCTGACCTTTACCGGGTTTGTTTTCCTGCTGTAGGCGTTATGGATATGCTGCGTTATCATACATTCACCGCCGGCGCAGGATGGGCTTACGACTATGGAACAGCTAATGACAGCAAAGAAATGTTTAATTATTTATACAAATATTCTCCTGTTCATAATTTAAAAAAAGGAACTTGTTATCCCGCTACGCTGGTTACTACTGCAGATCATGATGACCGGGTGGTGCCTGCACACTCTTTTAAATTTGCAGCTTCTCTGCAGGCAGCACAGAGCTGTGATAATCCTGTATTGATAAGTATAGAAACCAAGGCCGGTCACGGAGCCGGAAAGCCGACATCAAAAATCATAGAAGAGCAGGCTGACAAGTGGGCTTTTTTGTTGTATAATATGGGAGTTAATTACAGGCAATAAGGAGCATAACTTCAACAAGAGATTCTTGTGCCTGCTCTTTAACTGGTTCCGTCGCCCGCCATATTGCAAATATACTTTTAGTGTCGGTTTCAATTCGTCAGTTCCAAATATCATTTATTTCTGTTAGAATAATTGGTTTGCCGTCTGTTACTATAATTGTATGTTCGTGTTGAGCTACATAACCGCCTTTGTTACCGACTGATGTCCAGCCATCTCTTTCGGTGACAGCAATTGTCGATCTTGTAGAAATAAAAGTTTCTACTGCTACTACAGAGTTTTTTCTAAATCTTGTCAAATTAGAGCTGTCGAAATAATTAGCAATATTGTGAGGTTCTTCGTGAAGACTTCGACCTACACCGTGTCCTGTCAGGTTTTTAATAACCTTATAACCGAGCTTTTTAGCCTCTGTTTCAATTAGTCGTCCTATTTCCGAAATCCGAATTCCACCTTTTATGTTATGTATTGCTTTTTGCAAAATACGTTTTGAAGTATCTACAAGGTGTTGATGATTGTTTATATCTTGTCCAAGCACAAAAGATCCGCCATTATCAGACCAAAATCCATCAAGTTCAGCTGATACATCAACGTTCACCAGGTCTCCTTCTTTAAGTATCTTTTTTGTAGAAGGTATGCCGTGCGCAATTTCATTATTTATACTAATGCAAGTCCAGCCTGGAAAGCCATAAGTGAGTCTTGGCGCAGATTTAGCTCCTAAATCATTAAGGACTTGTCCACCAAAATCATCCAATTGCTTCGTCGTCATTCCTGGCTTTGCGTAGTTTCTTATTTCTTTAAGTGTCGTCCCAACGGCTGCACTTACTTTTTTTATTCCGGTTAGTTCGGTTTCTCTTGTTATTGACATAATTATTTTGTTATGTTGTCTGTCTTTTAAAATTGGCGCTAACTCTTTAATTCTCGTCACTAATTTAAAAAAGACTGTTGATAATCTGCAACTTTCTTCTTGCTTTTTTTATTGTTTATATCAGCAATTTAGCCCATATGCTTGTAAAGTACTCATATTTGCTATGAATGTTACTATAGCTCAAAAAAAAATTGAAGAGGCAATGTAAGCAACTTTTAAACTCTCCTTTAATCATTAAGTTTAGCAATCGCTGAAGCCGTTAATCTTAAAAAATACCCTTTCATAGCACACAGTTTAAACCTTAAGCTATGAAAAAAGCTTTTCGAAGCAACCTCGCAAAGGTCAGATATTTGTAGAATAAAGAAATTAAAAATGATTTAACCGCGCCGCAGGTGCGAAATAAAAGGTAGCGTACCTACGGTACGCTTATAATATTTTGTCAATTAATTCTACTACCAATATATTGCTCCTATGGAGCAAGAATAATGATAACCGCTTTACAACCTCGCAGAGGTCAGATATGTGTAGAATAAAGACATTAAAAATGATTAAACCGCGCCGTAGGTGCGGAATAATAGAGATCGTACCTACGGCACACTTATAATACTTTGGTTAATTGAATTTATAGACATTATGCTCTTATGGAGCAACAAACTATTTTATGATGTTCTTTTGTCTTAGACAAAAGAACATCATAAAATATATCCTTCATTCACTTGATTATGATAAATGCTATAAAATCACTTCTCTCATCTAAAACCCTGCTCTCAATCCTATCTGAAACTGGTAAGGATTGCCGGATAACGAAGAGACACCTGCATTTGTATTTACACTGTATTTGTAAGTATTGGCTGCAGCGTCAAACCCTTTGATGGTATAGAGAGCAGTGTTGCCTAAGTTATGGTTTACACCCCATTTTTTATTAAAAGCATTGGCGGTATTGAAAATCTCGACAGAAGGCTCAATATATGTTTTCTTATATAGTTTTATTCTTTTAGAAAGACGCAAATCAAGTGTGCCATAGAAAGGATTTATTCCGCCATTTCTTTCGGCGACCTTACCCAAACTTTTACGGATATAACTTTTGGCGCTTTCTTCTACATTTGGATTATTAAGAATAGCATTGATACCATCTCTCAGGTATTGCGGCGTTTTGGCATCATTGGGATCATAGACATAAGCAAGATCATTGGTAGATACAAAATCTCCGTTTATATTGCCGTTTACAATCATAGAATAGCGGGTGCCTTTGATACCTGAAAAGCGGAAACCTGCACTGATCCCCCAAAAAGTTGGCGCTGTACCATATACAACGATTTTATTTCTGAACTGGTTATCAGAATAGTTTATCCTGCTAAGATCACGTGGATCATCCTTTACCGGCAAGACAAGTGTAGCCGTATTAGCTACGTTTCCATTATAGGAAGTATTATCTTTTGAATCGTTCCAGGTATATGAAAAAGCAATCTGCCCGTCTTTGTAATACCTGTAATCTCCGTCTATTACAACAGCCATCTGGTTTACTTTTCCATCACTTATTAACTCGAGCACGCGGCCTACGTCTGTAGTTTTGCGCCCTTGTGTCCAGTCTGCAGATCCGTTTGTAGCGTTAATAGTGGATACAGGAACAAATACGCCCCTGTTATCTTCTGCTGCAATTGTAAAGTAGGGCTTATCAACAATATTTCTGTCAACATACATGTAATTATTACGACCCATGGACAAATAACCATTAACACTTACCCGAAAACGATCGGTAAAAAAGTGTGAATAGGAAGCATTTAATTTATAAACAGTTGGCACTTTAGCATCTTTACCATTCATATTAATAGTAACCAGCTTGGGAATAGCAGGATTTACAAACAGATTAACACCCGGTGCAGCAGCAGGATCTTGCCTATAAGCAGGAAAATCAGGCGTTGGCACATTATTTCCGGAAATATCTACGCTTACTATATGAGTGCCGTCAAAAAGCATATTATTGATCATAGAATAAGGATTTAGTGCAGAGCCGAGAATACCAGCGCCAAATCGAACAATATCCCTGCTATTCCTGTTTACATCCCAGGTAAACTGTACCCTTGGCTGTACCTGAAAAGTAGCCAGCTTGTTATCTGTTTTCAGGCCCAGCTTGTCGTAAACTGCCTGGTTGAAATTAGCTCTTGTAAGATAGTCTGCATAATCAAAACGAACACCCGCCGTCATATCTAATCCCGGAGAAAGAGAGGTCTGCATTTGGGCGTAAGCATTGGGTGCAAGAATATTCATTCCTACATGGCGGTCATCGTTTAAATAAATATCCCTGGCATAACGGTAAGGAGTAAGATTATTAAAATTAGACAACCCCGTAAAATAAAAGCGGCCATTGATTTCACTGCCGTAAATCGAATACATGTTGGTATAGGTAAGACCGCCGCCAAATGTAAAATGCAACTTGTTAAGATTATAATACAGGTTATCTGTAATCTGCCATACATTGTTTCTGAAAAAATCGCCGCCATAACGTTGCCCGCCTAATTGTATCCCTGTATAAAGCTTGCTGCTGTCGGAAGCAATTGATTCTATATTCTGCACGATTGCGCGGGGAATGTTATCTTCCGGAAGCTGAGGATTGGCTAACAGTTTATTCCATTCAAAGTAATGCTGCACTTTCAATTCGTTCGTTGCTTTGCCAAGCACTGTTCTTAGCGAAGCCATAATACTATTATTAAAAGATTTACGGCTGCTGTACACTTCATATAAGTTAATGGCTGTATTATCATCATCAGACTCATGATCCATATCATAGATAAAGTTATCGCGAATGGTAAGAAGGTTCTTTTTATTCAACTGCCAGTCTATACGTGCAAACAGTGCATCAGTCCTTTTAGGCTTGGCAAACTGCCCGAACTGCGGGGAATTAGCAACTCCATATTTACTCCTGGCAATACTTAAATACTGGTCCAGTGTTGTTTGTGTTACATTATTGATTTTTTCATCTGCAGCCGAATGAATGTCTGCAATATACAATGGGCGTGAATCAGCCTGGTGATCCCACGCTACGAAGAAATGTGCCTTATCTTTTACAATTGGCCCGCCTAAAGAAAAGCCATATTGATAGGTGGAAAATTGTTTATCGCGTCTGTTGCCATTGATAGCATAAGGACTGGTTAACCAATTAGTGCGTGCAAATGTAAAGGCACTGCCGGAAAGTGTATTTGTACCTGATTTTGTAACGGTGCTGACCGTACCGCCACCTGCTGCACCATACGTTACATCGTACTGGTTGGTAATAATCTGGAACTCCCTTATCGCTTCCATTGAAATGGAATAAGCGCCGCTGGGCTGCCCGCCCGCAATAGTGCCCCTTGCAGCCATACCATCAATTGTATAGTTGGTAGCAGATGCAAGCTGACCCGATAAACTGCCACCTCTGCTTAATGGAGAAAGATCAATCAGCGAAGTAAAGTTGCGCCCGTTTACAGGCAGCTTTGCTATAGCTCTTGAACTTACCAAAGTGGACGCGCCGATTTCCTTTATCCTGTTTTTTAAAGAACTGCTTACGACAGTTACTGACTGCAGTTGTGCAGAAGCATCTTTCAAAGTAAAATTAACAACTACCTGGTCACCCTGGTTAAGTGCAAAGTTTGATTTTATCTCTTCTGCAAAACCAATACTTGAAGCAGTAACCGTATACGGACTTCCTAACGGCAGTTCTTTAAAAAGAAATTCTCCCTTTTCATTTGTTTTTGACGTGTTGCTAAAACCAGTGGATTCGTTTTTTATTATTACCGTGGCATCCGGCACAGCTATGCCTTTTTCATTCAACACATGGCCTGTAAAACCGGCATTGGTAGTTTGTGCACACAGTTTTACATTGCTGCCAATGCCTAAAAGCAGTAATAGTGAGGTTAGTAACTTTGTAAATGTTTTCATGGGTAATTAATTAATAACAGGGATTGCTGATGGTTGAATTTAGTTTTGTGTATAGAACATTTTCTAGAAAATAATACTGCCTTTAATTATACCCGGCCTTGATATAATTAAAAAGAAACAGGCAATAATCTTGTTTGTATTCCTGCATAAGCAGCTATCTGTGCTGCAAATAGCACCGATGATATTAATTGAATGTTACCGGGTGTCATATTTAAGAAGATTTACAATTTAATCATTATTTGTTAAAGAAAATATAACAGTGCAATTGCGATTAAACTGTGCAAATTCTATAGGGGGAGGGCAGAAAATATAGGAATCAACAATATCCTCTGCTCTTATTAGTAATAACAACCAGCAGCAGGTTGGTTACAATTGGTTTTTGTAAGTGCAGTCCTGGTAAAAGGTTATAAAGCCAGAAAGTGACAGATGGGCTGACAGTTCAGATAGTGTAAATTTTATTGCTAACAGTCTTCAAGGTTATATAGTTTGAAGTGTTGTCAAGACTGTAACAATAATTACAGTAATAGATTTACTTAGGAAAATTTTAATGTTATACTTGCTATTTACAGCAGATTTTAAAAAGTTTTACAATTTCCTTCTCCGGCAGCAGGGCAAACGCATCTAAATTAAAAATTTGGTGAATCAATAGTTTTTAAATCCCAAAGGGATGATATATTTATAGAAACCCAAATAGTTGTGCTGTTTTAAAACTCCTCCGAGTGATAATATCATCCCTTCGGGATTATTCAACCTACGCTAATTCCATCTTCTATAAAATTATCAGCCTTTCAGGCTTAAAAGATTAAGATGCGTATGCCCTGTCTCCGGCAGAAAGTGCACAAATCTTCTATTTAAAAATATTTAATTTTGCTACCGGTGTATTTCCTTTGTGCACTGTAAATCAGGCTGATAATCATTTTTGCAGATTATCTACTTTATCATAAAATTCATTTTGTAATTTAATTGTTTTATTATCTTCTTTAATGATTTTTAAAGCTTTTACAAAAGTATCTATTTCATGCTTCGCTATCATCCCGCCAAGTTCTTTTGTGGCTTTGGCTCCTTCGCCGGCATAGTGATTAGGGAAAGAAGAATACCACCAGATTGGGGTATAAACATTGGGTAAATGAGATCGTTTCTGATCTGCTCCTGACTGCTGTGCAGCACGATCCATCTTCATTAAGTCAGGTCTGTAATACAGTAAAGTTGAGGTCTCTCTTTCCCCTGCATGCATGTCACCTTTTTGGTCAGATTTCCATAACTTTTGCATCTGGTTATTATAGGCTGTATCTGCTTCCGGTCTGTAAAGATAGACAGCATAGTTATGACGTTTATTCAGAAAAGATTGCATAAAAAACTCGAGGAATTCAGGGTTGCCGCCGTGACCATTAAGGATTACTATTTTTTTAAAGCCGTTTCGTGCAATTTCATCACAGGTTGCTTCGAGCAAATCATACGTTATCCGGGCTGGCAAAGCAAAAGTACCGGGCTGGTGTCTTGCTTCATTTATTTGACCATAAAAATAATCAGGAAATACTACTGCATATTCCTGTTTTACTGCGCGGGAAGACCATTCGCGTACGTGAATAAGATCAGTGCCCAGCGGTGAATGCGGGCCGTGTTTTTCAAGGATGCCTATAGGGAGTATACAGGTTTGTGAAGATTTGTCGAGCGCTGCCTGCCAGTCTGTTGCAACAAGTTCATCCCAGCGGGCAGGAAGCTGCTGCGCAAATGTATAAACTGAGACAAAGAGTAATAAAAAGAAAAGTTTTGCTTTCATGTGTGCAATTTGTTGTATGAATTAAGTAAAAGTATGTAATTTTCGTTCTTATCTTTTTTAATGACTTTTTATTTAAAAAAGGATCAGGAGGTTAAGGAAGATGGTATATAAGCTTTGGAAAAAGCTGAATAAAGATTTGCCGTACAAGTGAGTGATTGCTATGATACCGCCAAAACTTTTTGCTGCATTTTTTTCTATTATTTATGCTGCTTTTTTATATTTATCCACATACAATTGTTGATTATTGATTACTGACACTGCCC
>JAABUK010001534.1_pt1 | contig 43504 bp, 34 predicted proteins | sample 5559141 | NCBI WGS metagenome assembly JAABUK01 (sample SAMN10711869, study PRJNA513367) | rock metagenome | isolation source: Antarctica rocks | place: Antarctica: Victoria Land, Pudding Butte nord | collected 2016-01-03 | reverse complement strand
CCACGGCGGCGGGCGCGAACGCCCCGACGGGGACGCGATCGACCGCCGTGAGCACCGCCGGGGCGGCGGGCGTGGCGCGCTGGTCGTTCGACGGCGACCCCGTCGGTGGCCTGCCGACGGGCGCCGTGGCCTTCGACGGGGCGTGGGCGGTGCGGGCGGAGGCGGGCGCGCCGAGTGCCCCCAACGCGCTGTGTCAGACCGGCACGGCCACATTCCCCGCCCTCGCCCTGGGCGACGCGACCTATGCGGATGTCAGCCTGAGTGCCCGGGTCAAGCCGATCGCGGGCAAGGAAGACCGCGCGGCCGGGCTGATCGCCCGGGTGCAGGACCGGGGCAACTACTACATCCTGCGGGCGAACGCCCTGGAGAACAGCGTCAATCTCTACCGCTACGTCGGCGGGAAGCGGGACGTCATCAAGGAGGGCAAGGCGACCGTGCCGAGCGGCCAGTGGCAGGAGTTGCGGCTCGAGATCGTCGGCAATCGGCTCAGGGGGTTCTACAACGGGCAGGTGCTCGTGGAGACGGTCGACGACACCTTCGCGGCGGGCAAGGTCGGACTATGGACGAAGGCCGACTCGCAGACGTGCTTCGACGACGTCGAGGTGCGCCTCCCCTGAGCCCGAGCGCCGGAGGGCGCGATCGGGCGGAGGTTCGACCGACACTTCCGGGGTGTGGTTCGGTGGGCGGGCGACATTACGGCGAGGCCACCGAATAGCGGCGTGAGCGATGCTCGCGTGCGACTGCTTGCCGCAGGCCGTCGGGATATGGTGAGGGGGAGGGCGATGCGCCTCTTGGTCGTGGAGGACGATCCCGGTATCGTGCGGTTCGTCAGCCAGGGGTTGCGCGAGGCCGGCTATGCGGTCGACGCCGCCGGTGACGGCCGGTCGGGCCTGGAGTATGCCCTGGGCGTGCCGTATGACGCGCTGATCGTGGACATCATGCTGCCGGGCCTGGATGGCTTGCGGCTGGTGCGGGCGCTGCGCCAGCGGCGGATCGCGGTCCCCGTGCTGCTCTTGACCGCGCGGGATGCGGTGGAAGACCGGGTGGACGGGTTGGACACCGGCGCCGACGATTACCTGGTCAAGCCCTTCGCTTTCCCCGAACTCCTGGCCCGCGTGCGGGCCCTGCTGCGCCGCCCACCCCTCCAGGCGGATCCGGTCCTGCGGGCGGGCGATTTGGAATTGGAGGTCGCACGGCGCGAGGTGCGCCGTGCCGGGCGTGCCGTCGAGCTCAGCCCGCGCGAGTTCGCCCTGCTGGAATACCTCCTGCGCCACCAGGGCCAGGTGCTCACGCGCACGCAGATCGCCGAGCATATCTGGAACTTCGACTTCTCGAGCGAGTCGAACGTGGTGGACGTCTACATCGGCTACCTGCGCCGGAAGGTGGATCGGGACGCCGCGCACCCCCTGATCCACACCGTGCGCGGCGTGGGCTATCGGCTGAGTGCGGAGAATACGGATGCGTGAGCGGCGGTGGCACCCCGCCCGGTGGCCGCTGCGCTTGCGCCTGACCGCCTGGTACATGCTGCTGTTCGGGCTGACCCTGGCCGTCTTCGCCGGGTACGTCTACGAGCGACAGGAGCGCGGGGTGCGGGAGCAGACCGACGCGGCGCTGCAGGGGGCGACCGCCCAGGTACTGGCCGACCTGGACACGGGCGGCGACCGCCCCGCCCTGCGGCGGACCGACGCCGCGGCGGCCCTGCTCCGCCGCCTGGATCAGGCGGGCCTCTCGGTGCGCGTCCTGGCCGCCGACGGGACGACCGCGGAGGCGTTCGGCCCCTTCGCGGCGGTCGCGGGCGCGCCGCCGACCATGTCGGGCTACGACACGCTGCCGCGGGAGGGCGCCGACTGGCGCGTCTACACGCAGCGCGTCACGGCACCCGGCGGTGCCCAGGTCGGCTGGGTCCAGGTCGCCCGGTCGTTGAACGCGACAAGCGACGCGCTGGAAACCTTGTTCACGCAGCTGCTCCTGGCCTTGCCGCTGCTGCTCCTGCTCGCCGGCCTGGGCGGCTTCTTCCTGGCGGGCCGGGCGCTCCAGCCGATCAATCGCATCGCCCGCACCGCGCAGGCCATCGGGGCGCACGACCTCACCAAACGCATCGATTATCGGGGGCCGGCCGACGAGATCGGGCGTTTGGCGACCACCGTCGATCGGATGCTCGATCGGCTGCAGGCCGGCTTCGCGCGGGAGCGTCGGTTCACCGCCGACGCCGCCCACGAGTTGCGCACCCCCCTGGCGGCGCTCAAGGGCCGCATCGGCGTGACGCTGGCCCGGGCGCGCGGCCCCGAGGAATACGAGCACGCCCTGCGCGAGCTGGAAGGGCAGGTGGATCGGCTCATCCATCTCAGCACCGACCTGCTCTTCCTCGCCCGCCTCGAGCAGCGTGGTGTCCGTCGCGAGCCGGAATCCCTGGACCTGAGCGCGCTCCTCGAGAGCGTTGCCGAGCAGCTACGGCCGCTGGCGGAGGCGCGATCGGTGCTGCTGTGCGAGGAGATCCCGGCGGGGCTGGCGCTCGCGGGCGACGTCGACCACCTCATCAGGCTGTTCCTGAACCTGCTCGACAACGCGATCAAGTACACGCCGCCCGGCGGCCGGGTGACGATGCGGGCGTGGGGGGATGGCACGGCGGCACGGGTGGCGCTCGGCGACACCGGGCCGGGCATCGCGCCGGAGCACCTGCCGCGCATCTTCGAGCGCTTCTACCGGGCCGACGCCAACCGCTCCCGCGCCGAGGGGGGTGCCGGGCTGGGCCTGGCCATGGCGCAGGAGATTGCCCGCCAGCACGGGGGGGGCATCGAGGTCGCGAGCGCGGTCGGGCAGGGCACGACGTTCACGGTAGTCCTGCCACTGGATATGGCGAGCGGCCCGCATGCGGCGCCCCGAGCGCCGGCCGGGCGCGCGCCGCGGCAAGGGTGAGGATATTCTTATCGTCCTCTCACCGTCCTCACACGTTCGCCGCGCATACTGAGGGTAGCAAGACGGGACCGGTCGGGGAACGGCATCCGGCCCGGGGCGGAGCGAGCGAAGGGTATCGGAGGGGCACAATAGACCTACGTGGAGGATTTCGCGGCTGGCGGCTGATCGCGGCGGTCGCTGCCGTGCTCGCCGTCGCCCTACTGTTCGGGGGGGCCGCCACCTGGGCGCGGGGCGCCGGTGGCGAGCGCGAGGGCGGCGCCGACGCGGCGAACCAGGCACAGCTTGCCCGCGAGGCCACGCTCACGCCCGATCAGGCGCAGGCGGCGGCGGTGGCGGCGGTGCCCGGGACGGTGCAGGCGCTGCGCCTGGAGCGCGACGGCGGCCCGCTGGTGTACGCAGTGGTGGTGCGGCCGCAGGGGGGCGGCGACCCCACCGAGGTGCAGGTCGATGCGAACAGCGGCAACGTCGTCAGGACGCTGCCCGCCGACCGGGAGGATGACGACGGCGATTGACACACCGGCCTCGCGCGAGACGAGGTATAGCGCCGACGCGGAAGGAGGGTTGCTTATGTGAGGGGTCGAGCCGTTGTCCCCGTGGCCGGGCGGTGCCGTGCAGCGCACACCAGGAATTGGGAGGATCACATGAAGACATCGCAAGCGCGGCTGTTGACCCTGGGCGCGAGCCTGCTCGCGGCCCTCCTGCTCGGCATGGCCTGGGTCATGCCGGCCCTCGCCGAGGCCGCCGACGGCCTGGATGGCGACGGCGACGAACTGCTGCTCCCGCTCGCGATCGGGGCGGTCGTGCTCATCGGTGGCCTGGTCTACTGGCGCAGCCGGCGCGCCCGCTCGCGCGAAGGGTAGCGCCCGCATGTGTCAGGGCTCGCCGGGGACGCAGCCAAGCGGTCCGATGCCGGCCGGGGCGGCAATCGGTGCCGTCAGTCGACAGGTGGGATCGCAAGCCCAGAGCGTCCCCCCCGCGGAGATGTCGCCGCACCATGGGGACGACACGATCGCGACGGCGAGACGAGAGGATGGACGCGCCGATGGGCCGTACGACCGATCAGCTGCCGCGCCGCGCGGGCGGCGCAACTCCGGCGGCACCGGCACCGGCATCCCCGGATCAGACTGGCGGCGGCGGGGGTGCTGCTCCTCGCCCTGGGCGCGGTGGTCTTCCTGCGCATGTCCCGGCCCGGCCCGGTCGGGACGGCGGTGGCCGAGGCGGCGGACAGCAGCCATGTCCCCGAAGGGGTGCCCATCACCTACGCCCATTACCCGCCGTCGTCGGGGCAGCATTACCCCGTCCCCCAGCCCTCCGGCGTCTACAGGGCGGAGATCCCGGAAGGGTACTGGGTGCATAGCCTCCAGCACGGCGCTGTCGTCGTGCTGCTGAAGTGCCCGGACGGCTGCGCCGCGACGTACCAGCGGCTGGAGGACCGCTACCGGAACGATCTGCCCCCGGGCCGGTTCGGCACCGTGAAGCTCGTGGTCACCCCCTACAGCCACCCCTTCAGCGATCCGGGCAAGGACGCCCCGCTCACGCTGCTGGCCTGGGATCGCGAGGAGCTGCTCCCAGGGTTCGACCGCGACAAGATCGTCGGTTGCTATCGGGCCTACGTCGATAGAGGGCCGGAGCTGGTGCCGTGAAAGGCCGCCGCGCCGAGCGGGCACCCCCGCCGCCAACACGCCACACGCGCCAGGAGAAGGAGTCCACCATGCGCCGCGCGCTGTTCCCGGTGTTCGGGCTGGTTGTCGCGCTGCTCCTCGTCGGCTGTGCCCCCGGTCAGCGCGCCGCCGCGCCGGACGCGCTCGGCCTGCGGCAGCTCGCCGAGCTCCCGCTCCCCGGCGACACGTCGCGTTGGGATTACCAGAGCCTCGACCCCACTACCGGTCGCCTGTACCTCGCCCATCTGGGCACCAGCAGCGTGATCGTCTTCGATACCGCGAGCCAGCGGGTTGTGGGCGAGGTCGCCGACGTGGCGGGCGTGCACGGGGTCCTCGCCGTGCCCGCGCTGGGACGCGTCTACGCCACGGCCACCGACGCGAACCAGCTCGTCGCCATCGACACGCGGACCCAGCAGGTCGTCGCCCGCACGGCGGGCGGGCGGTATCCCGACGGCCTCGCCTACGACCCGGACGACGGTGAGCTGTTCGTCTCCGACGAGCTGGGCGGCACGGTGAGCGTGTTCAGCACCACGAATGACGCGCGCGTCGCGACGATCGCGCTGGGCGGGGAGGTCGGCAACACGCAGTACGACCCGGTCGCGCGGCGGATCCTCGCCGCCGGGCAGGGGCGCGACGAGCTGGTGGCCATCGATCCGGTCGCCAACCAGGTGGTCGGCCGATCGGCCCTCCCCGGGTGCAAGCACGCGCACGGCCTCGCCCTCGACGCCCCGAACCGCCTCGCCTTCGTCGCCTGCGACGCGAACGCGACCCTGCTCGTGGTCGATCTGCGGACCCTGCAGGTCACGGGGACGCAGACCGTCGGCGACCGGCCCGACGTCCTGGCCTTCGACCCGGGGCTCCACCGGCTGTATGTCGCGGCCGAGAGCGGGGAGCTGTCCGTCTTCGAGGAGCACGGGGCGATCCTCACGAAAGTTGCCCAGGGGGCCATCGCCGCGAGCGCCCACAGCGTGGCCGTCGATCCCGGAACCCACCGGCTCTACTTCCCGCTCGAGCGCAGCGACGGCCACCCGGCGCTGCGGATCTTCGCGCCGACGGCGGGCGGCGGCCCCTGAGGCCGTACTGGTCGTCGGTGCCGCCCCGGTCGGCGTCGGGGGCACGGCACGAGGCGGCTGGTGTTCGGTTTCCCCCGCGCATGGCGGTGGCCGGGTCGGCATCCCGATCGGTGCGAGCAGCACCAAGGGCTTGTCGCTCAATAACCTTGACAATCAGGGCGGTGCTGGGTGGGGCTGGAGGGTGTAATTCCAGTCGCCGTGGAAGGCGTGCCGGGTCAGCGCCAGGCCCGCCATCTCCGCGTCGGACACCTTGACCTTGGTCGGATAGGCGTTGGTGTCCAACTCGGCCTGCACGCGCAAGCCGGTGCGGCTGGTCGTCGCGCCGATGAGGTCGACGACCACCTCGTGGCTGGTCAAGGGCCGTCCGCGCCAGTTCATACTGATGTGGCAGAAGAGCCGGTGCTCGATCTTGTTCCACTTGCTGGTGCCCGGCGGCAGGTGGCAGACCGTGATTGTCAGCCCGCTGGCGGCGGCGAAGCGTTGCAGTTCGGCCTTCCACAGGCGGGTGCGCGCCCCGTTGCTGCCCCCGCCATCGGCGCAGATCAGCAGCCGGTCGGCCTGCGGATAGGTCGGCTGGCCGACCGCCGCCCACCAGCGCGCGATCGTCGCCACCGCGAAGCTGGCCGTGTCATGGTCCTGGCCGACCGTCACCCAGCCGGTGTCGTGCGCCACGTCGTACACCCCATACGGGATGGCCTTGCCCACCGCCGGGTCGGGGAAGTCGTGCACGTTGACCGGTTCCGGCACCCCCTTCGGCCGCCACTCCTGGCCGCCGTTCTTGTAGGCCCCGACCAGCTCCTTCTTCTTGGCGTCGACCGAGATGACGGGCAGCCCCTCGGCCAGGAACGCCTTGCTCTGCTCGTTGAGGTAGCCGAACTGGGCATCGCGGTCCGGGTGCTGCACCGGGTCCAGCGTCTTGACGTTGGCTTGCAGGCTGTAGTCGGCCGCCCGCAGCAGGTCGGCCACGACGCTGTGGCTGACGGGGTGGCCCTGGGCGGTCAGGGCGGCGGCCAGGTGGCGCGTGCTCTTGCACGTCCAGCGCAAGGGCGACAGCGGGTCGCCGCGCGCCTCCGGCTCGACCAGCGCGTCCAACGCGGCCGGCAACGCCGGGTCGCGCCGCTGGATCGCGGGCCGGTCGCCGCCGGCCCGCCGCACGCGCTGCGGGGTCGGGGGCTGGTCGAGCTCGACCAGCCCCCGGTGGATCGTCGGGCGCGACAAGCCGGAGGCGCGGGCCACGCGGGAGATCCCGCCGTAGCCCAGCGCGGGCCTCGGCCGCCGCCGCCAGGCGACGCTGCTTCTCATCCAAGTGCGGCAGCAGCGCCGCCAACTTCTCCCGCAGCACCGTGTCGTTCTCCTTAGTGCCAACATGCCACGGCCACCACAACCTGTCAAGGTTATTTGGCTACAGACCCCAAGGATATTCCAGGGGCACATGGTGCTGAGACAACCCCTTGTCCCACACAACAGCGCATGAGGGAGGGAAGCAACGATGCCCGATTCCTTATCAGAAATTGAGATCGCCTTTATCACGCTCGGGCTCACGCTCCTCATCTTTGCGCTGCAAGGGTTCGTCTCGGTCTTCCTCGAAAGGCGTGAACTGCACGTCGGGCGCATCTATCCCCACCTGACCCGACGCATCAATCTGATCCTCTTAACCAGTTCCTTGCTGCTCCTGGTCATCGCGATCGTGCTGGGAGGCGGCATCGCGCTGGGGTGGGGCGTGAAGGCGATCGGCAGCCTCGCCGGACTCGGCGCGCTGCTGCTCGGATTCATGCTCATCCCGTACAAGGAGGGCTTCGTCGGTGGTGAGGCCCACTTCGATGATCGCAACGATGGGGTGCCCTGGTAGCGCCCTCCATACGAAACGTCATGCGGTACGCATTGAGGGAGCCGCGGACGGGAAACAAGGAGTGCGGAGGGATGGCAACGGGGCAGGTGAGGCCGCATCCAGCGATGGATGGGCGGGGGCATGCACCACAAGAGGGGAGATTCGGGCGGCGTAAGTTGCTCCTGGGCGTGATGGGCGTGAGTGTCGGAGCATTCATGCTCTCCTTCACCGCCGTCCCGCTCTTCGTGACGAAGGTGTTGGAGCTCGCGGTGCAGGAGATCGCGGTCGGCGATCAGCTGGTCTATTCCGCGGTGGGCTTGAACGGGGCGGCGGCGGGTACTCCGGTGAGAGCGGGCGATCTGCAACAAGGCGCGTCGGTGCAAGCGTTCCCGAAGGGGAAGGCCGACAACCAGCAGAATCTGATCGAGATCGTGCGGGTCGCCGCCGGGAGCGGCAAAGAGGGGCTGGTCGCCTACAGCGCGATCTGCACACACCTCGGGTGTGTCGTCCAGGCAAAGCTCCTGCAGGGCCAGGTGGTTTGCCCCTGCCACAATAGCCATTACGATCCGGCGAGCAACGCCATGGTGGTGAGCGGCCCGTCACCGCGCCCGCTACCGAGCCTGCCGATCGATGTCGGCCCGGATGGGGTGATCACGGCGGCGGGCCCCTTCAGCGCGAAAGTGGGCGTCGAGTAAGCATAAGTCTGCGGAGGAGACGATGACAGCGCGCGATTCCCGGCCACTGGTCCCACCGGGGACGACCGACGAGCGGACGCCATCCGGTGCCGCTGAAGCCGGTTCGCCCCAGCTGGAGCGGCATTACACCGGCGTGATGGGCTGGCTCAACGATCGGATCGGGATCGAGGGCCTCTATCGGAAGTTCGGGCACAAAGCCTTCCCGGTGCATACCTCCTTCTTCCTGGGGGAGATGGCGCTGTTCAGCTTCATCATCCTGGTGGTGACCGGGGCGTATCTCGGCCTGCTCTACGTGCCCTCGAATAGCGAGGTCGACTTCAACGGGCAGAAGTACCCCGCCGCCTTCGCCAGCGTGAAGCTGATCGAGTCGATCCCGGTCGCCAATCTGCTCCGCAACGTCCACCACTGGGGCGCCGAACTGATGATCGCTACGGTGATCCTGCATGCGATGCGCGTCTTCTTCACCGGCACCTATCGCAAGCCACGCGAGTTGAACTGGGTCATCGGCGTCGTCCTGTTGGTCCTGTCGCTCGGTGCCATCTTCATGGGCTATTCGTTGCCCTACGACGCGTTCGCCGTGACCGCGACCGGCATCGGGTACGGGATCGCCCGCTCGATCCCGTACCTCGGGGACTTCGCCGCGCAATTGGTCTTCGGCGGGAACTTCCCGACCCTCGGCTCGCTCTCGCGCCTCTACACGCTGCACATCTTCATCATCCCCGCCCTGCTCGCCATGACGATGGCGGCGCACCTGGTACTGCTGATCAAGCAGAAGCACAGCCAGCCGGGCTACGCGCGCAAGCTGGCCGAGCCGGGCAAGGTGCTGGGAACAGCCCTCTGGCCGTATCAGGCGGTCCTGGCGGGGCAGTTGCTGGTCTTCATGCTCGGCGGCCTCTTCCTCGTGTCGGCCTTCTTCCCGATCCATCCGGTCGATGTCTACGGCCCGCCCGGCCCGGCGACGCCGCAGGTGCAGCCGGAGTGGTACCTGATGTGGACCTACGGTTTCCTCAAGCTCGTGCCGCCGCAGGCGATCATCCCGCTCCCGGGCGCGGCGATCGGGCCGGAATTCATCGGCGGCATCATCTTCGGTGGCCTGGTGTTCGGCATCCTCTTCGCCGTGCCGTGGCTCGATCGGACGAACCGGAGCACGCGGAGCTACGAGTACCTGGAGCCGGTCTGGCAGGCACCGCTGCGGACCGCGCTCGGTGTCGCGTTCCTGGCCTACCTCGCCGCGCTCTTCATCGCCGCGTACTACGACTCGCTCGGCCTGACGGTCGCGGAGACCTGGTTGATCACCCTCGCGATCCCCATGGTCGTCGGGTCGGCGGTCTTCCTCTGGCAGAAGCGCGCGGCGATGTACCACGCGGAGGACTTCGATCCGACCGGCGAGACCACCCAGGTACCGGACGCGGCGCGCCCTGCCGCCGATTAGCTCCGATCCCCTCCGAGAGGTCCCGTCTTATGCCCGGCCACGACAGGTCTCGCATCTCACCGTCGGCGGTGCACGCATGGGTGTGTCAGCGAGCATACGGCAGCACACGCGGCCATATGAGGCTGTACGCATGTGGGCCGTGCGCCCGGCGAAACCGGGGCATGGTTCGGCAGGATAGTGCGGCCTGCCGAAGGTGCTGGTGGCACCGGCACCGCGCTCCTGTGCTGTTCGGTCGGCCGGCACGCCCCCAGGCCGACGGTGTCGCGTACGCTGCGGACGGGCGCGCAGAGGATGAGGAGCAATGCCGCCACGAAGCCGATGGCACCGACCAGCAGTGCCGGGCGGAGGCCGAGCGTGCCGCCGAGCACCCCGCCTGCGGCGGCACCAAGTGAGGCCGTGCCGAATAGGGGGTGAGTTACGGAAGCTGTCACCAGCCGCAAAGTAGCATCGGGCCGATGATCGAGCGCCGCTCATAGAGTTCCGATTTTGCTCCCGGCTCTGGCCCTTCGCCCCGTTCCCACCCTGCTTGTGCCGCCGCCCCGGTGTACGTATACTCCGGCGACGGCGATAAGTGCCGACACCAGCGATTCTCGGTACCGCGCCTCGGTCGGGAAGACGGGCGCGTGGCAACGAGGGCGGGGCGCCGAACCTCCTCGCCACATTGCGCCGTACATGCCTGCGCCGAGCGGACGGGGCTGCTGCCCGCGTCACGCAGGACCACGATCACCGTCGGCGCGCTAGGAGCGACGGCGCGATGGGCCGGGAAATTTGTGTCGTGACGATGCGGACGGTCACCATCCCGCTCCTCCGGCCCTGGCGCTGGCACTTCACGGCGGATCGCATCGCTGGTGGCCCCTGGGCGATCATGGCGGCATCGCCGCGCTTTCGCGCACACACCACCGTGACCAAGCGCACCTTCAGTCGTGTCGCCGCCATCCAGCCCCCGCCCACGGCGGCCGCGCTGGCCGCGCTGACGGCGCTGACACAGCGGCCCACGGCCGAGGGGTGGGAGCCGACAGCAGACGATCGGGACGTGCTCCGACCGTGGTATTACCGGCGCTTCCAGCGCGCCACGTGTACATCATCGGCCTGGCGTGTCCGCCACGGCCCCGGGCGACTGGCGAGATGACGGGTGCTGGGATCGCCGCCCCCGAGCCATAACCCGCAGACCACAGACCCATGTACGCGCCGCGCGAGCGGCAGCCCGCGCAGCCCGGAGACGCCAGTCGGCACACAGATCGTTGTGCGCGCTGCACGACCCGCCGCCGTCCAACAGCGGACCCCGCCCTACTCTGGCCGAGGCGACCTATACCACGGCGGCACTGCCGGCGTCAGCGACGCCGAGCGCCACCCTTCCCGGGCTGCCGAATACGGGCGACGGCGTACCCGGCCACGCGCGATCCCCACTGGACGCCTCGTCAGATCATCGGGCGTCTTGCCGCCTTTCGCTGATCGCGGGTCGCGCTTCAGGCGGCGCAGCTCACACACCGCCGCGCCCCGCCCTCACTCCGCCGTGCCCGCATCCGCCCGCGTGACCGCGACGGCGCGGTAGAGCGTGGCGCGCGAGATGCCGAGCGTCCGGCAGATCTCGGCGACGGAGTGGCGTTTGTCGTCGTAGAGCGCCTGGGCGAGCGCCACCTTCGTCGGGGTGCCCAGCTTCTTCGGGCGGCCCCCATGCCGCCCGCGCGCCCGCGCCGCCGCCAGCCCCGCCCGCGTCCGCTCGCGGATGAGATCCCGCTCGAACTCGGCGAGCGCCCCGAAGACGTGGAAGATCAGCTTGCCCCCGCTCGTGGTCGTGTCGAGCTGCTCGGTCAGGCTGCGGAAGCCGACGCCCCGCCCCTCCAGATCGGTCAGCGTCGCGATCAGCGCCGGGAGCGACCGCCCCAGCCGGTCGAGCCGCCAGACGGCCAGCGCATCGCCGGGCCGGAGGTAGGCTAAAGCCGCGGAGAGCCCCGGTCGCTCGGCCTTCGCCCCGCTCAGCGTGTCGGTGAAGATCCGTTCGCACCCCACCACCCGCAAGGCGTCCTCCTGCAAGGCCACGGTCTGCTCCGCCGTCGAGACCCGCGCGTAGCCCACCAGCATCGTCGCCCCTCCCCCCATGCACCAGCGCCGTCGCGGCGGAGTGTCGCAGAAGTCGGCGCTGCGGGCAACTGGCGAGACGCTGATTGCGAGACGGTTTCTGAGAAGCATTACGCCGGGGAATCGCCCCCTCCATCAGATCGGTCGCGACCGTCTCACAAACGGTCGTTTCTGCGACACGGCCGGGGCAGCGGTACACAGTGGGCCAGCGGCCTAATCGCCGCTCACCGGGCCCTATTAGCGACAGCCGCCGCAGTAGGCTCACCGCGCGTCGTCCTGGCCCGAGGCGCTGCCCGGCATGATGCTGTGCGGGCTGAGGAAGCGCCCGAGCTTGGGGTCGTAGTAGCGCGCGCCGTAGAAGAGCAGCCCCGTGTCGTCCTTCGTCTGGCCGGTGAAGTCGCGCGTCGTCTGCGTCACGTCGCCGCAGCCCACGCGCAGCTCGCCCCACGGCGTGAACGCCTGGCGGCTCGGGACGGCCCCGCTGCTACTCGTCGCGGCCGAGACGCTGCCGAGGTGGTCGCCGCTCAGATAGATCGTGGAGTCCGCAGCCGGGCTCGTGCTGTACTCGCGCTAGGCGATGGCGCAACGCCTACTCCACAACGAGACTATCCCCCATGTTGGAGACGCTGTTTCGCCATCGTGATAACCTCAGGATCGACTTGCGTTGCAACATCGATCGGATGTGCCGCGGAGGGAATCTGACTCCACTCACGCCCTACCGCTCGTGCAAGTGCAAAGTAAGTATCCTCCAGGATGATGTCCCCTGGCTTAGCATCGGCAAAAATGCGTGCCAACTCCTGGAGTAAAGGGGCATTTTGATGTCTTCGGAGATATTCGCCGGCAATTGAGATTGCCAATTGGCGGATATATCCTGCTTCATCCCAAGGAACCGGTCGCATGAAAATTAACACCTGATCTACATATCGTGGTGTTAATCCCCATTCAGCGCACAGTATTTTCAGCGCTAGCCGTGTGAGCATAGGATCCTCTTCACTATAGAGGAACTGCTCAACGAGCCCTAGATAGGTCAGATCACGCATTTGGCTTAAAATATGTAGAAGCGTTATTCGAGGGATATTAGGATCACGCTTCTGCAATTCTGATGCAACTTCGTCAGCCTCCTGTCGACTAAGCGGGCCTTGTCGAGATCGCTCAAGGATTTCCCTGTAGTACGTATTTGTCATGGTACGAACTGCTCCGAGTAATCTAACAAGTTACTGGCTTCTCCTAGTTCACGGGCGAGAGCGTCCTTCTCGGCTTGGCTAACCCTAGAGTCACCTAATCGGGCATTGATTTGTGCGATTCGATTGCGCAGCCCGCTCTGCGCTTGGCGAACCTTGGTAATATGGTCGTATGGTTCACCATCTCGAGGATTGATCTTCACAACCTCTCCCTGTGCCTCTCTCCTTGCTGCGTCCAGCGTGTCCTGATCGATCTCTTCCTTGAGTCCATCAGTTGGTGTATGGCCGGTAGAGGCCTGAAGTATATAACCAAGGCCGGCCACGAATGAGCGTACGCTGATCGCGCCCTGATTAATTTCGTTTGCAAGGCCCGATAACGAGTAGTTGCAAGACGGAATTTGTGAACAGGTGACTACATAATCAATGGTAAGGAATATGAGCCCTGCGACCACAATATCAGCAATAACCTCCTCCGTGAGGAAAGCAGCTACTACTAGCAGAACGAAATGACCACTGGGATCGGTGTAGCGCAGCGGGTTGTTTAGCACATAGGAGTAGCGAGCGAGCGCCTGCGGATTACCGGGCCCAGAATCCACTTTCGCTCGACGTCGGTCCTGATCGCTCAGTTGGAACCAAAAACCCGCTTCCTGCGTAAAGGCGTTCTCACCGGCAACGCCAATCACGATGCCCAGCTCGTGGAAGTCCACCGTCAGCGGGCGCAGCGCGGTCCCCGTGTCCTGGCCCAGCGTCGCCGCCATGCCGCCCTGGCCCGAGGCCATGCCCGGCACGATGCTGTCGGCGCTCAGGAAGCGGCCGAGCGTGGGGTCGTAGTAGCGGGCGTTGTAGAAGAGGAGCCCGGTGTCATCCTTGTACTGCCCGGTGAAGCCAACCTTCGTCGGCATGACCACCGACTGCCGCAGCTCGCCGAACGGCGCGTACCGCTATTACAATTGGCCGACGCTTCTATCATGAGACATCGCTACTCCTCTCGCTCGTGCTCACTGCAGCGCTGCCGTATGGAATAATACGGGTTGTCACGTAATGACTGGCGCCGCTGGTTGTAGTCAATGCTACGCCAATATTGGTGCCATATTTGCCAGCCTCGGCGTTCTTGGTCTGCGGGAGTCTCTAGGAATCTCAACATTGCCGGAATGTCCTCTGGTGTAACAAGTTGCACGTTAAGGATCTCGAGACTTGAGAGCACATCTAGCGCGATTGACTGCGGGGACTCCCGATCATATTCCTCCCCAGGTACATAACAGTCCCAAAGTACCTCGGCCTCCTCGTGTACCTGACGCTCGTCTATCTCACCGCGCTGCCAGCGTTGTAACAGATCGCGCACCTGATGGCGTTGCAAATCTTCCATCGGTCCTCTCAGGGATTGAACGAAATCTTCTCCAGGAACTCCGTAACATAGTCGGTCACCTCAATCTTCGGTATACCGCTCTTGCTATCTGCCCTGAAGACAACCAATTTGTCGTCCAGTTCGACCCTGTCGAACTCGCCTACGGGATCGCGACCGGTCAGCTTGCGGAAGAGATCCTTCGCGCCCTGTAAACCACCATATCCTTGGCTGTTACCACGGCCCCAATTCGCCTTTTCGCCCTTCCCGAATTGGCGAATTCTGGTGAGGTCGCTACCATATAACCTATTCGGATCGAGCGTGAACGCGCCGAACTCACCGACTAATGTAATGGGATTGCCAGTGATGAAGGACAGATAGGCCAGCCAAGCCTCGCAGACTGGGCACTCTGAGTAGAAGAAGTCCTTCAACCACTTGACGAACACTCGCCACACAATGATATGCCCGCTCGGGTCGGTATACCGCAAGGGGTTATTCAGCGCGTAGCTGTAGCGGTCGAGCGCCTGCGGGTTCTGCGGCCCCCACTGCCACTTCGAGCCCTCGCCCTGCTGCCGATCCTGGGCAGTCAACTGGAATCGGAACCCCTTCGCCTGCGTGAAGGCGTGCTCCTGCGCGAGCGTCGCGGCGAAGCCCGGCTCGTGGAAATCGGTCGTCAGCGGGCGCAGCGCGGTCCCTGCGTCCTGCCCCAGCGTGTCCGCCGCCCCACCCTTGCCTGACGCGCTGCCCGGCACGATGCTGTCGGCGCTGAGGAACTGGCCGCGCGCCGGATCGTAGTACCTTGCGCCGTAGTAGAGCAGCCCAGTGCTATCTTTCCGCTGCCCGGTGAAGTCGAGGGTCGTCTGGGTGATGTCCCCGCCGCGCGCCTCGCCCCACGGCGTGTAGTCCTGCCGGGCCAGCGCCCGGCGGACGTTGTCCGTCGCGACCGCCACGCTGCCCAGGTGGTCGCCGTGCAGGTACACCAGCCCGGAGGGGGAGTTGATCGCGCCGGGCGTGTCCTCCTGCTGGGCCACCGCCCGCCCTTGCAGCATGTAGACCTGCCGCACGACCCACCCGCCCGGCCCGGCCGCGCTCGCCTCGAGGCGCTCCTCCCACATGCCGCCGCCCAGGGAGAGCCAGGTCACGCCCCCGGTGCTGCGCGTGACCCGCTGCCCATCGGCGTCGTAGGCGTACCGCTCATTCGCCTGCGTGGGCCGCGCCAGGCTGCCGTTCGCCCGCGCCGCGATCCGGTCCACGCCCTGCAGCCCGAGGACCGTCACCGGGGTGGTGCTCCCGTTGGTGGTGCCGTCGCCCAGCTGCCCCTTGGTGTTGTCCCCCCACGCCCGCACGGTGCCGTCCGCCAGCCGCGCCAGGCTGTGCGCCGACCCCGCCGCCACCGCCGTCGCGGTGGTGATGCCGGGCAGCTGCACCGGGGTGTAGCGCGTGACCGCCAGCCCCGCACCGATCTGGCCGGAATTGTTGCTCCCCCAGCCCCAGACCGTGCCGTCGGCCTCCACCGCCAGGCTGTGCGCGTCCCCCGCCGCCACGCCCGTGACGTTGGTCAGGCCGCTCACCTGGATCGGGGTGGACCCCTGCGCGCTCGACCCCGCCCCGAGCTGGCCGGAGCTGTTGTCGCCCCAGGCCCAGACGGTACCGCGCCCGCCGCCGACCGTCGCCGCTGTTCCCCACGCCCGCGCGGTACCCGGCGTAGGCGACCCCCGCCTTCGTGACGAAGTTGCCGACCATGTCGTAGGCGTAGGTTTATAGGCGAGCCCCGACATTTGGCGTGACTAACGGCCATTCTGAGACGCAGATCGCAGAGTGCATCACTCGTGTCCGATCGTTGCTCTACTTACAAATGCTCAGTAACTCCGCCGATGGGGTCTCCAGGGAGCCACCGGCTACAAGAAGGCGGTCAGCGCGCAACGCAACGATCTGCGGCGACCAGCGTGCTACAGCTAACTCCCCCCAGGGATACCATGTGTCGCGAGCAACGTCGTAGCGGTACATGCTGCGCGGTAAGTCGTCCGGCACTCGACTGCGCGCGGTTCCCCCATTGACCTGCCCACCTACGACCAGAGCATCGCCGCCCGGGAGCGCGGCGACAGCATGGAAACCACGTTGTCCTGGCATGGCGGCAATCGGCACCCAATGGTCGTGCACGGGATCGTACAGCTCACCTGTCCCGCCCAACTCACCGCCGATGACGAGAACACGCCCGTCCTCAAGCACGGTCGTGCTATAGGCGGCAACCCGCGGCGTGGACATCGGCGTCGCGACCGTCCAGCGGTCAGTCCCCGGATCGTAGATCTCCGCCAGCGGGCGCACTGACGCCGCTGGCGCAACACCCGTCCCAGGGCTGCCATGCGTGCCCGGGGCGACTGGCCCACCCGCGACATTAGGTGCGTCGGCATTAAGCACCAGGATGCGTCCGTCGCGCAAGCGCTCCGCATCGCGCGCGGCATCGGTCTGTTTAGGACCAGTCGCCGTCCAAGTATTGGCGGTGGCGTCGTAGCGCCGCGCCCATCGAGATGTGAGCGCGAGGACGATTCCTCCCGGTAGGCTTACCGCCCGGACGCGATCGGACGGTAGCACATCCGTGAGCGGTGCGACAGGTGCAAAGGAAAGCGTAGATGGATCGAATGTCTCGACAACCGTACTCGCGCCGGACGCGAGCGTCATCCCACCGACAACAAGCACTCGCCCGTCTGGAAGCGGTACCGCATCAGGGGCGAAGCGCGCCTCGCCCATCGGTCCAGTAGGCGTCCAGCGATCCGCGCCCGGATTGTAGATCGCCGCTCGACCCGCAGCGCCCGAGTCGGCACCGAGGGCGAGTACACGCCCGTCGGCAAGGATCGTCATTACGACGCCAAGCGTCAGATCAGGTGGCATCGGTGCCGTGGCCCCGATGCGTGGCGATGCTCCAATGAGGCAGGTAGAGACGGGAGGGGAGGCTAACTGTACGGGAACGGTAACGCGCGCGGTCGCGATAGCAGCACTTGGAGTCGCAGCCGCAGGAGCATCACCCGGAGTCGCCATATTGGGTATGGCCGAACTTGGACTCGAATCGACACGATCCGCCATACCCGGACGCGGCGTCACAGCTGATGGCGCGCAAGCGACGAGCAGCAGTATAAGGCTCTGCCAGACGATTGTGAGGGCAACTCGACGTTGGATTTGCATACGGCCCCCATTAGAACCATTAGCATCGGTAGTTCGGTGCCAACGTTCTTGCACAGTAAAACGCCGCTCCTATGTACTGATTATGTACTGTGCCTTGGAATGATCGATTGTACTGATTCGGGTAAATTGTTGCAGCGACTGACTCCGCAAAGTCCTCTTTGCGGTCGGACGTCCCATAATCCGATGCTCTTTGATCATATTCCCCCATCGTGGTGCGTCCGCCAGGGAGTTGGAAATAGTTGCCAGCGTTGTCTGTGCGTCCTCCCGTTGTATTTACCAAGCCCTTGGATAGAGCCTGACCGCTGCTAAAGTCCCACTGGTGGGCCATCTCATGGACGAGGATGGAACGCGCAAAGAGTTCATCGCCAGCAAAGACGTTGTCGGAGATTATGATCGCTCCGTCAGCATCGCAACCTATACAGGCTCCAGCGTGCCTGACTTGGTCCGGATCATTCGTAGGCCTGAAATTTCCGTCGAGTCCCGCAAATGATATGCGCTCAAAACGCGCCCGCTGATTACCCATGTTACGCAGGAAGTCGGAACGAGTCCAGCCCGTTGCGATATACCAATCACGGAAAGAGGCGAGGAGTGTCGCCAGTTCCTCCGACTTCCAGTGCCCGAACCCTTGCACATCACCCTGCAAGTCAGCGATCTGCCCAATGTACCCAAGGCACCGCTGATTCTCCGCACGCTCCTCGTTGTTCTGTGCATTGTCGTAACAGTGCCCGGTTGGGTCGATGAACTTGAGCGGATTATCGAGGACGTAGCTGTAGCGATTCCGCGTCTGCGGGTTCTCCTTCTGCGGCGCGACGCTGTCGGCGCTGAGGAACTGGCCGCGCGCCGGGTCGTAGTAGCGCGCGCCGTAGTAGAGGAGCCCGGTGCCGTCCTTGCGCTGCCCGGTGAAGTCCAGCGTCGTCTGGGTGATGTCGCCGCCGCGCGCCTCGCCCCACGGGGTGTAGTCCTGGCGGCTGACGACCCGCCGATCATTATCCGTGGCGACGCTGACGCTCCCCAGGTGGTCGCCGTGCAGGAAGACCCGCCCCGAGGGGTAGTTGATGGAGTTGGGCGTGTCCTCCTGCTGCGCCACCGCGCGTCCTTGCAGCAGGTAGATCTGGCGCACGACCCAGCCGCCCGGCCCGGCCGCGCTCGCCCCGAGCCGCTCCTCCCACATGCCGCCGCCCAGGTAGAGCCAGGTCACCCCGCCCGAGCTGCGCGTCACGCGCATCCCGTCGGCGTCATACGTGTACTGCTCGTTCGCCTGCGTCGGGCGCGCCAGGCTGCCGTTCGCCCGCGCCGCGATCGTGTCCACACCCTGTAGCCCGAGGACCGTCACCGGCGTGGTGCTCCCGTTCGTGGTGCCGTCGCCGAGCTGCCCCTTGGTGTTGTCCCCCCAGGCGCGCACCGTGCCGTCCGCCAGCCGCGCCAGGCTGTGCGCCGACCCCGCCGCCACCGCCGTCGCGGTCGCGATCCCGGCCATCTGCACCGGGGTGTAGCGCGTCACGGCCAGCCCCGCGCCGATCTGCCCGGAGTTGTTGCTCCCCCAGCCCCAGACCGTACCGTCGGACTCCACCGCCAGACTGTGCGCGTCCCCCGCCGCCACGCCCGTGACGTTGGTGAGGCCGACCACCTGGATCGGCGTGTACCCCTGCGCGCTCGATCCGGCCCCCAGCTGGCCGGAGCTATTGCTCCCCCAGGCCCAGGCGGTGCCGTCGCCCTTGCGCGCCACGCTGTGGTCGTAGCCCGCCGCGACCGCCGTGATCCCGGTCAGCCCGACCGTCTGCACCGGCGTGTAGCGGTGGACGGTCGTGCCGTCGCCCAGGTGGCTGCTGTTGTTGTTGCCCCAGGCCCAGACCGTGCCGTCCGCCTTCACCGCCAAGCCGAAGTCGCGCCCGGCCGCGATGGCCGCGACCCCGGTCAGGCCGCTCACCTGTACCGGCGTGCTGTGCTGGTTGCCGGTGCCGTCGCCGAGCCGCCCGTCGCCGTTGAAGCCCCAGGACCAGACCGTGCCGTCGGACTTCAGCGCCAGGCTGAAGGACTCGCCCGCCGCCACCGCCGTGATGCCGGTCAGCCCGACGACCCGCACCGCCGCGTTGCTGGCGTTGGTGGTGCCGTCGCCGAGCTGGCCCTGGTCGTTCGCGCCGCAGGCGAGGACGGTGCCGTCGGCGAGGGCGGCCAGGATGTGGTTATTGCCGCGCGCGAAGGCGACGCCGCCCTGGACGCCGCCGAGCACCCCGGGGGTGGCGCGGGTCTGGTTCGCCACGTCGCAGTTGCCGTCGCCCCACGACTGCGGGGCCATGCGCGGGTCGGTGGCCGCGACGCTCAGCGGCTGGTTCTCGGCGCCCCAGGTCAGGGCGAGGCGTCCGGGATCGCTCGTCAGGTTGCCGTTCGCGTCGTAGGCCTCCGCCCGGCCGCCGATCGCGGTCGGGGCATGCGGGCGCGCGACGCCCGGGCCGCCGGTCGGGTAGGCGTAGACCACCGGGCTCGCCGTCGCCCCCTTGCTCGTCAGGTTGCCGATGGGGTCGTAGGTGTCGGTCTCGTCGTAGGCCCCGGTCGTGCCGCCGCTCGTCGCGGCGTGGGTCAGGCGGTCGCGCGCGTCGTAGTCGAAGGTCTGCGTCTGCGCGATGCGATTGTCGGCGATCGTCTTGACGTTGCCGACGTTGTCGTAGGTGTAGGACCGGTTCAGCACGTCGTTGTCGCCGACGAGGGTCTGGAGGCGCTGCATCGCCGGGTCGTAGCCCCAGGTCTGGGTGACGTAGTTGCCGAACGTCAGGCTCAGCGGCTGGTCGAGGGCGGTGTAGGTGGCGTTCTGGGCGTAGGTGTTGAAGCCCGTGACGTTCGTCTGCCGCCACGCCGCGTCGTAGGTGTAGGTGACCTGCTCGCGCGCCGCGTTGCCGGGGAGGGCCGGGTACTTCATCGTGCTGACCCGATCGGCGCTGTCGTAGGTCCACTCGAAGACCCGCGACTCGCTCAGCCCGGCGACGGTGGACGTGATGCTGAGTTGCCGCCCGCGCTCATCGAAGGCGTAGCGCGTGCCGGTGTTGGTGTTCATCATCGTGGTGCGCCGACCGCGCCCGTCGGTGACGTCGGCCTCGTCGTAGCGGTAATAGGCGGTCGGGTAGCCGGTCGCGTAGGTCTTGGTCGTCAGGCGGTCGAGGGCGTCGTAGGCGAAGGTGATGACCTGCCCCTTGGCGTCGGTCTGGGTGTGCAGGGTGCCGTTCGGGTCGTAGGCGTAGGACCACGCCCCCATGTCGGGGTCGGCCATGCTCGTCTTGCGCCCGAGGCTGTCGTAGCCGATCGTCGTGACGTTCCCGGCCTGGTCGGTGACGCCGGTCAGCAGGTCGCGCCCGTCGTAGGCGTAGGTCGTCGTGGCGTAGACGGCGTAGGGATCCGCCGCGCCGCTGTACTCGATGACCGTCCGCAGCCGCCCGGAGAGGTCCGACTCGCGGCGGGTCTTGTGGCCGTTGGCGTCGGTGACGCTCGCGGCCATGCCGACCGTGGCGGTGTAGTAGCGCGTCCGGGTGACCGTGTTGTCGGGCATCGTCACATCGAGCGCGCGCCCGGCCCCGTCGTAGCCGGTGCTCGTCCAGTTGACGCCGCTCGCCGGCACGGGGGTGTAGGTCCAGAAGGTGTCGGACGGGGTCTCGTTGACGTAGCGCGGCTGCGACTGCTGGATCGCGCGCCCGAGGCCGTCGTACCGGGTGTCGGTGACGATGTTCTGCTGCCCATCGACGCTCTCGCGCTTCGTCTGGATCTGCCGCCCGAGGCCGTCGTAGGTGAGCGTGGAGGGGCGAGTGCCGCCGCTGGAGCCCGCGCCCTCGCGCTGGACCACGGTGTAGCGGAAGGGGATCGCCCCGTCGTAGTAGGTCGCCTGGGTCGTCGGGTACTGCGGCGAGTCGCCCGGCTTGACGATGCTCGTCAGGCGCCCGAAGAGGTCGTACCCCGCCGTGACCGTCGTCGCGGCCCCGTTCGGGCCGGTGACGCTCGTCAGCGTGCCCATGCGGTAGTCGTAGCCCGCCGCCTCGGTCATCGCCAGCGGCGCGCCGCTCGCCGTGACCGTCGGCTGGGTGACGAGGGTCGGGAAGGTATTGAAGGTCGGGTCGTAGGCGGTCGTGACCGTGCGCCCGGCGCTCCCATCGCCCGCCGGGCCGTAGCTGAGCGCGCCGCCCGCGCCCTTGGTCCGCGTCCCGCCGGTCGTGTAGGTCGTGGCGGTCGTCCGGCTGCCGTAGGCGTCGTAGCCGTAGGCCGTGTCGTTGCCGTGCCAGGTGGTGCCGCCCGGCTGGTCGGCGACCTGCGGCGCGTCGAAGTACTTGCGGACCAGGGTCAGGTCGCCCCGGTCGCCGACCGCGAGGCCGGGCGCGGCGTGGCCGTCGTAGAGCATGGTGGTGAGGGCGAGGAGGTTGCCCTGCCCGTCGCGGAGCGCCTCCTGCCAGGGGTGATCGACGATGTACCCGCCGACCGCGTTGTCGTTGATGGAATTGAACCAGCGTTCGGTGGTCCGCAGCAGCGCGCCGACCTGCCCGGCGGGAGCCTCGGCGTACTCGGAGGTCTTCGTAACGTTGCCGTACTGGTCGATGCGCTGGCCGCCGTTGCCGTCCGGCGTGGGGGCCTGGTAGTTGGCGTAGTCGTAGGCGTACCGCGTGGTCTTGCCGACCGCCGGGGACGGGCAGGGGCCGGTGGTGCCGATACCGATCACCCCCTCGCAGGCGACCTGCTCCACCTGCGTCTCGTAGGCCCAGGCGTGCCACTGCCCGGAGCGGATGCCCAGCCGCCCGTCGATCCCGTAGTCGTAGAACTGCACGGCGAAGGTGTGGGTCGTGTCCTGGAGGACCGGGCTCCCCGCCGCCGCCGTGCCGACGACGCGCGTGCGATACTCCCGCCCGCGCAGGAACTCGCGGTCGCGCAGCTGCTGGAAGCAGGCGTTGGCATAGAGGCCGGTCCCCTGGGCGGCGCTGCCTCCCGTAGCCAGGTTGCCCTGGGCGTCGCGCGGGGTGCAGCCCGCGTCGCCCTGGTAGAACCAGTGCTCGGTCTGCGCGCCGGTCGGATCGGTCACGCGCACGTAGGCATGGCCCCGGAATTCCTGCCGGACGCCGATCACGAGCTCGTCCTCGTGGTTCTGGGTCGGGGCGCTGGTGTCCTGGTACTTGTTCGCGTAGAGGGCCGCCGAGTTCGGGGTGGTGGACATGTCGTTCGGGTTATTCGTCAGCGCCTGACCGAGCGAGTTGAGCGCGGGCTTCGCATAGACATAGGCCGTCACGAACTCGTGGGCCGGACCGGTCCCCAGGCCGTCGTTGGCCGTGCGGCTCGTCACCCGGCGGTAGTTGCGGAAGGTGGTCGGCGTGAGGGTCGGGTCATACGAGAGGTTGCCGCTCGTCGCGACCGCCACGCCGATCTGCTCGTAGGCGAAGGTGATCGTCCCGCCCTGCCCGTTGTCGACCGTCTTCAGGCGGTTCCAGTCGGCGTTGGCGAACTCGGCGGTCCCGCGCGTGGTGCCGTAGGCGAACGAGGTGCGCGGCAGACTGGTTGTGCCGTCGTTGCCGACGAGGCGCGTGCCGGTGAGGGTCAGCTTGGTGGTGGGGGTGCCGGTGAAGGAGGAGAGGTAGTCCTCGGTGAGGCAGGTGCCGTCCTGGCCGCAGGTGGCGACGTAGCCGAGGTTGTACTGGCGCACCAACTCCCAGGCACTCGCCTGCATGCTCGAAATCTGCACCGCGTCGAGGCGCCGGGTCTGGTGCGGCTGGGCGTTCGGGCCGCCGTACTGCGTGTCCGCCCCGTCATGCTCGGTGTCGTAGGTGCGCGGGTAGGAGACAAAGGTGGCCTTGTAGCGGTCAGGGCTCGCGGGGCTCGCGGTGGGATTGCCGCCCCAGGTGATCGTGGTCGGCCAGACATCGTAATCGAGCGTGGCCTGCGCGCTGACGCAGGCGGCGTTGGTGGCGGTGAGGGCGGCGCGGTCGTAGTTGTAGGTGATCTGGTTGCCGTGGGTATCGATGACCTTGGTGAGCATCCAGCGGTAGGCTTCCAAGGTCACCCCGGCCTGCGACGGGATGGCGCAGGCATCGAAGCCCCACCAGAGATCCTCGCTGAACTCGTAGCGCGTGCCGTCCTGCAGGCGCAGCGCCCACTTGACGCGCGGCAAGGATTTCCCGTTGAGCGTCACCGAGCGCGGGCCGGTGCCGTCCTGGGCCGTCGTGCCATCGGTCATGCCGTTGGCGAGCGCCCGCACCTTGAGGAACGACTCGTCGCTGGTGTTCCAGTCCCAATCGGACGGCGTGTTCTGGGAGGGATTGGCGACGAGCGGCATGCCGCGCACGAGATCGTAGGCCTTGCCGTTGAACGTGATCGTGTAAAAATAGTTTTGGTCGAACGCGGCCTTGCGGAAGCCGACCGAGCCGGTGTCGAGGCTCCACCCGCCGCCCGCCCAGCCCGCCTGCTGCTTGGCACGCTCACCCTGCCGTCCGTCGGTCGCGCCGCTGCTGTAGGAGAGCGCCAGGCTCGGCTTGACCCCGGCGGGCCCGGCGGGGAGGTCCAGCGGCATCGAGTACGACGACGCGCCGGTGTAGAGGCCGACCTCCGCGCCGCGCTCCTTCGGCAGGAAGGCGTCGGACGGCGAGGCCCCGTCGCCGAGGGTGAAGGCGCTGAAATGGTCGACCTGGGCGGTGGCGATGTGGGTGGTCACGTCGAGCGCGGTGGGCACGGCACGCCACTGCCGGGCGTCGGCGTCGTACCAGGCGAGCGTCAGGTCGTCCTCGTTGAGGCCGCGCGCGCGCAGCTGCTCGGGGGTGTAGCCGACCGCGAGGGTGAGCGGCGCGGCGAACGTATGGAAGGCCGCGCCCCGGACGTCGGCGGCGTTGAGGAAGAAGGGGTCGAGGCCGCGCTTGAGCCCGGCGACGACCGGTGGGGTCGCCTCGCCCACAGCCGGGACGCGCGCCACCGTCAGGGACAGGGGCTGGGTCGCCGCCGCGCCCGGCACGCGCACCTCGACGCGCCCGTCCGCGCTGCGGAGGAGGGCGGCGGTGCCGGGGACGAACGGGACGGGCGCGACCGACGGGAGGGCCGTGGCGGTGGGCGACGGGACAGCGACGGTCGGCGTGGCCGCGCGGGCGGTGGCCCCGCGCGTGGCGGTCGCCCCCGGCGCGACCGTGGCCGGGGTCGCCGTCGGCGGGAGGGTCGCGGGCACGCCGAGGCCGGGGGCCAGGAGCGCTCCGGCCTCGGTCGTGAGCGGCCGCCCGAGGCCGCGCGCGGTGGCGGACGCCTGCGCGAGGAAGGCGTCGCCGGGCGGGGCCTGGGCGACGAGCGCGGTCGCGCGCACCTCGGTCGTCGCGCCGCCCGCCAGCGTGCCGGGGGTCCAGGCCCAGCCGCCCTGCGCCGAGACGAACCCCGCGCCCGGCTGGGGCACGGTGCCCGCGACGGGCGCGAGGGCGATGGCGAGGTCGTTCGCGGGATCGGGGGCCTCGTTGGTGACGGTGACGACGATCGTCGCCACCTGGCCGAGCGCGACCGGGTCGGGCGTGACCGCGACGCGCAGGACGAGGCTGGGGAGGTGCGGGTCGGCGACCGGCGGCACCCGCTCGAGCGCGGGTGGGGCGGGCGGGGCGATCGGCGGGGGCGGCGTCGGGTCAGCGACGGCGGCAACGGGCGGGCTGAGGCGCTGGAGGGGCGCGAGGCTCAAGAGGAGCGCCAGGACCACCGTCAGATAGAGCAACCGCCGCGACCAACTCACCGTGTACCGACGCATGGTCTCCCCTTCCCCAGCATGGGCTCATACGGGCATGGATAGCGCGGTTCCGACCATGGCGGGCACATCGAATCGGCGGGCCACCAGGCCCACCAGTCCGCGCTATCGTCCGCCTTTTGCTTGTGTGTCGCTATCAGTAGCCTATCGGTCCTACCGGGGGCCGTCAATAGTACTTTCGGCGACGGTCCGGGCACGCGGACCCGCTGACATTTCGCGCGGGCGTGCTTCGCGGGCGTTGCGGGCCTGCGTCGCAGCCAGCCACGCGGCGGTGCCGCACCGCCGGAGCGCCGCCGGGAGCGCCGGGGTGCGGGGCCTGTCCCCGCTCACCATGCCGGTTCGGCGGGAGGCCTCCCGCGTGCGGCACCGCCGACCCCGCCGTGCAGGCGGACAGGAGGGGCGCACCACGGCGGGGGCCAGGCGCGGCGCGCACCAGCTCAAGGTGGCGGGGTGGGGTGCGCGGCGCGGTCTGGCGGGGCATAGCGGAGCCAGTCCGCACCGCGAAGGTGGCGGGTGGCGGGCCAGCCGCCCGCCGCGCTTCCCACCATGTTCAAGCAACCGACCCTGGCTCGCCGGCCAGCAGTCCCCGCTCACGCGCCAGGGCCACGATCGCCGCCCCGTCCGCGTCCTGCCCCGCGCCCAGCTTCGCCCGCAGCACCCCGAGCGCCTTGCGGACCGTCCCCGCCGCGATCCCCAGTCCGCGCCCCAGGGCCGCGCTCGACGCCGCCGGGTCGGCCGCCAGCGCCGCCAGCAGCTGCGCCTCGCGCGGGGTCAGCGTCGGCAGCGGCAGCGGCAGCGGCACAGGGGTGGTCGGCGTCGGCGCGCTCGGCAACGGCGTGGGCGCGGTTGCGCCCGGCGCGGCGGGGGCCGGTACCATCTGGCGGGGCCGCGCCGCCCGCGCCGGGCGTGCTCGCGCGACCGGCGCGGGTACCACCGGGCAATCCGCAGCACGCGCCGCGACCGGGAGATCATGCGGTGCCGCAAGGGGAATGTCGTCGGCGCTGGCCGCGACCGGCGGACCCGCCGCCAGGATCGGGGCCGCCGCCGCGCGCGGGTCGGGCAGCGCCACCGGGCGGCGGCAGGCCGCGAGCGCGTCCCCCGCCCCGGCCAGGGCGGGCACCAAGCGCGCGAGCGCGGGCACCCGGAACCAGGGTCGCTGGCGCAGCACGAGCGGCTGGCGATCCTGCGACACGACCAGCGCCCGGTCGCCGAGGGTCCGCAACTCCGCCGGCGTCAGCACCGGGCGGGCGACCTCCCCCGCCCCACGATTGCCCCGATCCGCCCAGGGGAGCAGCAGGGCGCGGCTGGCGCTGCGGCTCGCCGCCAGGGCCGTGCTCTCGCCGGTCAGCTTCGAGAAGTATTCCGCGTCGGCGCGGCTCACCTTCGCCAGGCAGATCTTCGTCATCGCGTTGGTCAGGATGATCGCGGCCCCGGGCTCCCCGTAGGTGGCGACGAGCTGCGCGGTGTCCTGCACCACCAGCAGGCACCCCACCCGCGCGCTCCGCACCGTGGCGATCCAGCGCTCGAAGCCGGGGATGTGCCCCAGGTTGCCGAACTCGTCGAGGTAGCACAGCACCGGCACCGGTAGCGCCCCGTCCGGGCGCCCTTTCGCCGTCTCGACGAGTTCGGTGAAGAGCTGGGTGAAGAAGCAGGCGGTCAGCGGCGCCAGCGTGGCCGCCAGGTGCAGGTCGAAGCCGATGTAGAGAGCCGTCGGCACCCGCCCGAGCGCGGCCAGGTCGATCTCGCTCGCGCCGGTCGTCGCGCGGACCTCCGGGCTGTCGAGGACCGCGAAGCGCACGGCCAGCTCGGAGAAGAGGCCACCCAGCAGCTTCTCCGACTGACCGACATACGTCAGGAAGCCGGCGGCTTTGGCGCGGACCTCCGGCACCGAGCTCCCCGCGAGGGTCGCCCGCACGGCCTCGAACCCGCGGTTGCAGAGGAGCTCCTGCAACGCGGCCAGGGGCGGCGGCTCCTCACCCGCGATTTTGGCGACCCGCACCAGGTGGAGCGCCCCGGCCGCGATCAGCGTCGTCGCGGCGTTGTCCCAGAAGGGCTCGGACCCGCTCGTGCCGGTGTTCTTCACCCAGGTGCGCGCGAAGAGGTCGGCCGTCCGCATGTCGCGGACCCAGGCCAGCGGGTTGTAGCCCTGCGAGAGCGTCGGGTCGTAGAAGTCGAGGACCCAGACCCGTCCCGGCGGGTAGATCGTCCGCAGGTGCGGCGCGGTCGTCTTCAGCAGCTCGCGCTTGGGGTCGGCGACGATGATCGTCCGCCCCCCGGTCTCCCCGAGGAGGTTCGGGATGATGAAGCCGCTCGTCTTCCCGGCCCCGTTCGGGGCGTCGAGCAGCAGGTGCTCGTAATGCTCGGCCTCCGGGATACCCACCAGCTGGCGGCGCGGGCCACGGCCGACGACCCCGGCGATGAAGTGGGCCTCCCCGGGGCGCGGGCGCAGCCGCCCGATCTCGCGCCGCGTCGCCAGCCGCGCGCTGCCGTGGCTCGCCGTCGGCCGCGCCCGCCGCCCCATGATCGCCAGCGCCGCGACGAACCAGAGCCCCCGCAGGAGGGGCCACGCCAGGGTGCGGCCGAGGATCAGGGCGAGCACCGCTGCCAGAATCCCACCGCTGGCCCGTGTCGCCAGGCGCACATTCCGCCAGTCGGGCCGGGTGTAGAGCCCCCACCGCTCGGCATTGGGGAGCGCTCGCCAGGCCACGAAGGGCGGAACACCGTCGGGGAGGCCCGGCACACCGGCGGGTGGCTCCCCCGCACCGGCCTCGTTGACCGCGCCCCCGCTTGTCGCCTGAACCCCCGCGCGCACCTCACGCAGGCTCGCCCACTCGCGCAAGACCGGCCAGGCGGCCAGGGTCTCGGCGCGCTCGCGCCGCGCCGCCAGGGCCTGCCCGATATCCGCCCGCGCCCGATACACGCCCAGAATGACCAGGGCCACCGCGACCAGCACGATCGCCAGCGCCACCCACCGTCGCATCGTCCACCCCCCCCGATCCACGGTCAACCCCGCTCCCGATCACCGCCCCGCTCACGGATCGGCGGTGTCACCGGATCGTGGCCCGGGTACCCCGCGTCGGCCTCCCGCGTCGCCGTCGCGAGCGCCCGCGCCCAGTCGTCGCGCACCCGCGCCGCCAGGCGGCAGTAGTCGCGGCCGTCCTCTTTGATGCGCGCGTGGTCGGCCCGCTCCAGGCGCAACTCGCGGAGCCGGCCCGCGCCCGCCCCGCCCGCCAGGACGATGTGGACGTGGGGGTGCGCGGTGTTGCGGTGCTCGACCGCGACCCAATGGAGGGTCAGTCCCTTGTCCCGCTCCAGCTCGCGCATGACGTGGCGCGTGAGGTCGCGCAGGTCCTCCGGCCGCTGATCGGCGGGGGGGCTGAGCATCAGCCGGTGCGCCAGATAGCCCCGCGCCTGGCCTCCCGCCCCGCCGCCGACCTGGTGTGCGTCCAGCAGGCGATACGCCTCGGCGCGGGTCATGATGCCGTCCTGCCCGAAGATCGACCGGGGCGGCTCGTCCGCGCCGCGCGGGCGCATCTGGTAGTAGCGCAGCCCCGCCCGCGCGGTGTCGCGGCTGCGGGTGTAGGTGTGCCGGAGGATCATCCGCACCCCTCACGCCCCGCCCGGGCCGTCGTCGCCCGCCGCGCGCTCGACGACGGAGAGCGGCGTGCCGATGACCAGGTCGTCCGCGGCCCCCAGGGCGTGCAGCCGCCGGTAGAGCGCCCCCAGCTCCTCGTGGGCGACCGCCAGGTTGAGCCGCAGCGCCTGGCGGCTCCGGGGGTCGAGCGCCCCCCGCAGGGCGTCGCGCTCCCGCCGCAGCGCGGCCTCCAGGCGAGCGATCTCGCCCGCGATGTTCCGCTGTCGGGTGTGCATCGTGTCCCCTCGGTTCCCCATCCGCCAGCCGACCCCGACCCGGCCCGGCCCGGCGGGGGCGGTCACTCGTCGCCGGGCGCCCCGCGCAGCCCCCGGGCGGTGTACGCCGGACCGGCCGCCAGCCGGGCCTCCTCGGCGAGCCGCCGCGCCCCCTCGCGGTCGCCCGTCAGCCGCTCCAGGATCGCCACGCCGACACCGACACCGACCAACGCGTCCTTGCCGCTGCGCACCAGCAGCCCGGCCAGCCGGTCGGTCTGGCCCTTGAGGAGCGGGGCCACGCGCGCCTCGACCGCGCGGGCCGCGGCCGCCTCGACCGCGCGCGCGAGGGCGGGGACCAGCAGCCCCTCCAGCCCCTCGTCCACCTCGCCCGTGAGCGCCCGCCGCAGCAGGTGCTCCGCCGCCGCCGAGGGCGAACCGAACCGTTCATGGTGGCGCCGCTGATACTCGCCGAGCGCCACCGCCGTCTCGGCGGTGAGATAGAGGATCGTCTTCCGCTTCGCCATACACTCGCCCTCCCTCGCCCGCACCGGTGGGGTGCGGGTATACGTGTGGTGCCCGCGCCGGCGCGGGCGCGCGGCGGCGGCGGTACACCGGCCGGCCACACCCCGCCGGGGTGTGGGTGTACGTGTGGCGGCCAGTGGCGGCGCGGGGATCGGCGGGCCGGTGCACGCGCCTTTATCTTGCCTTCACGCGCGACGCCGCCGCAGCGGCCCGCGCCCACCGGCGCCTGCCCCTGGCAGTCGAGGGACGAGCGCACCACATCCCCGAGGCGCTGCCATCTCCGGCGAGCCGTCGCACCCACCGACGTTCAGCGCCCGTGCGCCGCGTTCCACAGCAGCGCGACCGTGAGCGCGACGGCGGCAGACACGCAGAGCCCCGCCACCACGGCGCACAGCACGGCCGCAAGGATGAGGCGCACGCGGGCCACGTTCCGCACGATCCGCCCGATATCCGTCTCCCGTGGTTCCATGTCGCCGCCCCTTCCCGTCCCAACATGGCTCAATCCCCCGCGGCCGGGGGTGCCGCGCGGCGACCGGCCAGCGCCCCCGCGACCGCCCCCTTCACCGTCAGCGAGGCGCCGCCGGTCGCCGCCGCCACCGCCGCGTCGGCCGCCCGCCCCGCCTGCCGCACCACCACCTGCGCGCCCCGCCGCAGGGTGAACTGCGTGTGCAGCCCCCAGGGCGTCCCGGCCATGATCGCCAGGAGGGCCAGCGCCGTCAGCGCCCCCAGCGCCCCCGTCGCCGGCGAGAACTCGCCCCGCGCGTCGGTGAGGGTCAGCCCCCCGGTGATCGCCCCGAAGACCCGGAACTCCAGCGCCCAGAGGACCGGCCAGAGGAGCGCCTTGACCAGGTGCTCGGCCCACACCCCGACCCAACCCGCCGTGCGCGGGTGGATCCCCAGCGGCAGCAGGAGCGGCCCGGCGACGTAGGTGAGCAGCAGGAAGGCGAGGCCGACGATCTTGACCACGCCGATCGCGATCACCAGCAGCGCCCCCAGCAGGCCGAGGAGGTACCAGAGCGGGGCGGCCGTCGGCAGCAGGAGCTTCAGGGTGGTCGTGAAGGCCCCGGTGGTGGTGTCGGCACCGACGTGCTGGATGCCGGACGACAGCGCGCTCGCACCTTGCAGGAGCCAGCCGACGAGCGGACGATAGAAGCCGAGGGCGAAGAGGACCGCTCCCAAGCGCCCCAGGGCGGCCGCCGGCTCCTGCTCGCGCCCGGCGGTGAACTGGACGACGGTGAAGGTGAAGGCGACGAGGCACGCCCCGACCGCCGCGGCGCGCAGGTCGTCCACCAGCCGCTGGACGTTGCCCATCCCGCCGTCCTCGGCCAGCAGGTTCGGCGTCGCCAGCACGAAGCCCGCGAGCTGGTCGCCGAGCTGCGCGATGCCGTCGCCGACCAGGACCTCGTAGAGCCCCTTCAGGAGCCCCGTCAGCAGCGCCCGCCAGTCGAGCGCGCCCAGGACCGCCCGGGCGAGGGACGCGGGCGTGGGGAGGCCGAAGCCCGCGCCGCTGTCGCCACCGCCGTTGCCGCCGTCGCCCCCGCCCCCGCCCGCGGCGCTGCCGTCCGCCACGCACCCCCTGGCCTGCCCGGCCCAGTAGTCGGGACAGTTGTGCGGCGAGCCGGCCATGTCGGGCGGGGCCGCGTAGCCGGAGGTGGCCCAGTCTTTCCCCTGTGCCCGGTACTCGGAGTAGAGGCGTTGCACGCTGTCCGCCTCGCAATTGCTGCCGCCCGCCTTCCGGCAGTCGTCCGCCCAGCGCCCCACCCGGTCCCCGGCGGTCTCGGCGCGACCGTTTGGCCCGCAGTCCCCGCAGCCCTTGTCCCGCTTGGGGTCGTAGGGCGGGATCGCACCGGGTGCTGCGGGTACGGGCGTGGCGGTCGCCCCGGCGGTCGGTGGCTTCGCGGTGGCGGCGGGGGTGGGGGTCGGCCCTTGCGGCGCGGCGGTCGGCGCGGGGGTCCCGGGTGCGGCCGCCAGCGCCACGGCGGGCGTCCCCAACGCCGCGAGCGTCAGGACGACGAGGACGACGAAACCGCTGAGGGGGCGGTGTGGCCGGTGCATGAGCAGCGCTCCTCTCTCGCGCCGCTCGGCGGCGCACGCAACAGGTGGTGGCCCGGCGCGGCGGGCGGCCAGGCCCCCCGGGGCTACGGCCCGAGGGCCGGTCGGGGATCGACGATCCGGTAGCCGCTCGGCAGGGCAGCATCGACGCGGCGGTACTCGACATGGACGTGCGGGCCGTTGGCGGTCCCCGAGCGCCCGACCGGCGCGCCCGCCGGGAGGCGCTGCCCGGCCCCGACGGCGATCGCGCCCAGGTGCCCGAGGATCAGCAGGTCGCCGTTGGCGAGCCGGAGGCGCAACTCCCCGCTCGTCGCCGGATCGCGCGTGCCGGTTTCGTCGCGGAAGTAGCCGGAGCCGCCCGCGATGACCACCGTCCCGGCGACGGGGGTGAAGAGCGGCGTGCCGTCCGCTAGGCCGATGTCGACGCCGGTGTGCCCGGTCGCGCCGTACTCGCGCCCGTAGTCGTAGATCGGATTGCCGTCGCTGTAGTCGGTGGTGCCGAACTCCTGCGTCACCGGTGCGGGGCCGCCGCCCCAGATCGCCGCGAAGCCGCGGCTCCCGGCGCCGGGGACCGGACCGGACGGCGGCCCGGCGTGGGCGTCGAGCAGGTCGAGGATGTGCCGGGCGTAGGCGTCGCCGCAGAGGAAGCCGTTGGCCTGGTTGCCGGGGTAGGCGCAGCTGTTGTAGGTCTCGGCGTAGCTGGCGAGGTCGGGGAAGCTGGCGGCGGGATAGCGCCCGGCGACGTAGGCGAACCAGAGCCCCAGCCCCGCCTCGACCGAGGGGCAGCGCGCGAAGAGGTACGCGCCATCGGCGTAGCGCACCTCGGCCCCGGGTGTGCAGCCCCACGCCGCCGCATAGGGCTCCGCGGCGGCCCAGGTGAGGTTGCCGCCGTTGTCGGGGCCGTTCGCGCTCGTCGGCGGGCCGACGGTCGCCATCCCGCTCTCCCCTTGCCACTGCACGATCAGCAGGGGGTCGATGCCGAAGCGTCGGCCCAGCGCCGCGATCAGGGCGGCGCGGGCGACGAGCGGGGAATCGGGGCGGAGCGCCGCGATCGTGCGCGCCAGGCGGGCGGCGTCCGACGGGCCGTGGCAGAGGTCACGGATCGAGGCGGTCGCCGGCGTCGGGGCACCGCCGACGGCGCACCGCGCCGCGTCGCCGCCGCCCGCGGCGGGATTGCCGCCCGTCAGCGCGCCGAGGAGCGCGCCCACCAGGGCGGCGACGAGGAGCACGGCGAGCAGCGGCACCGCCAGGACCCCCAGGCAGCCGAGGCACCCGCCGGCGGTGCAGGAGCGCATCGCCCGCCCTCAGTCGTCGCCGACGACGAGCGTCGGCCGCTCGCGCCGCGCCGCGCCGCCCTCGGCCCGCAGCGCCTCGCGCTCGGCCGGGGTCATCCCCGCCAGCGCGCGGACCGCCGCCCAGACCGCCGCCGGCGTCCGGCCCTGCGGCCCGCTCTGGCGCGCGATGACGAGATCGCGCAGCTGGCGGTCGGCCTGGTGCGAGGTGAAGAGCCAGTATTCCTCCGGGGTGACGTGGAGATCGACCGTGCCCGAGTCGGCCCCGGCGCGGGCCACCAGGTAGGCTCCGGCCTTCTGCCCCTTGACGGTCCGCAGCTTCGCCACCTCCGCCTCCTCGCCGGGCGTCAGCCCGAAGACCGCGCCGACGCGCTGGCGGTTCTCCTCGCTCTGGCGCAGCAGCAGCTGCACCGCGGCGTTGTCGAGCACCACCCGCCCCAGCGTCCCCTCGTAGTCGCGCACCGACTGGCTCAGGTTGAGCGTGGCGAGGGCGTGGTGGCGCCCGGTGCGCGCGGTCTCGCCGACGAAGCGCGCCGAGGCCGGGTGGTCGAGCCAGCTCCAGCCCTCGTCGAGGATCAGCAGCACCGGCAGGTCCGCGCGCCGCCCGATCTGCGTCCAGACGTGCTCCAGGAGCGGCAGCATCACCGCGGCGAGGAGTTCGGGCCGCCGACTGAAGCCCTTGAAGTTGAAGACCTCCAACGGGGCATCCCGCCGCACCGTGGTCGGCCCGTCGAGGAGGCTCGCGTAGGTGCCCTCGCCGACCCACGACGCCAGGCGGTCGGCCAGGGTGCCGTACCGCTTCTGCCGCTCCGGGTCGGCCTCGCCCTCCTCGGCGAGCTGGCCCCGCGCCGCCGCGCGCAACCGGGCGTGCAGGTGGCGCTCGTAGGGGCCGGGGGCGTCGGCAGGGCCTCCCGCCCCGCTGCCGACTGCGTGGTCGCGGTAGACCGCGCGGCAGGCGGCCTCCAGGAGCGCCCGCTCGGCCAGCGGCAGCGCCTGCCCCGGCTCGGCCAGCAGCAGCGCGTGGAGGTCGAGCAGGTAGTCGATCTTCTCGCGGTCGGGGGCACCCTCGCCGGGGGCCAGCGCCCACGGGTTGATGCGGAAGCCGGAGTCGAGCCCGATCTGGTGGACGACCGCCCCCGGCACCGCCGCCACGAGGTCGTCCCAGTGGCCGGTCGAGTGGTCGAAGACGATGACGCGGCCGGGCCAGGCCAGGTGTTTGAGGGCGAACGACTGGGCGAACATCGTCTTGCCGCTCCCCGAGCCCCCCAGGCAGACCATGTTGTGGTTGTCGAGGCCGGGGTGGAAGAGGTCGAGGGTGACGGCCTCGCGACCGGGGTTGGAGAAGCCGATCAGGCGCCCTCCCGGCGTCCCCGCCCGCCCTTGCAGGAACGGCAGGGTGTCGGCCAGGTTCGGCGTCGTCACCCGGTAGGCCAGCCCCGCCGGGTTGGTCCCCAGCGGCAGGGTCGCCTGCCAGGCACGGTCCTGCCAGCCCTGGCAGCGGTCGATGCTGGTACCGCCGGCGTCGCCGAGAGCCCGGGCGACGGCGTGCGCCGCGGCCCGCAGCCCCTCGGCCGTCGTCGCCCGCACGCCCACGAACGCGGCCACCCGGAAGGTCCGCAGATCGCTCGACGCCATCGCCTGCAAGAGGGCGCTCGCCTCGTCGTACGCCTCCTGCTCCGCGAAGTCGGCCAGCCGCCGCCGCTCGGCCTGGCCGGTCAGCACCGCGTGGCGCTGCCGCAGCGTGCGGGTCAGCGCGACCCGCTCCTGGGCCTTCTGCAACGGGGCGATGTGCAGGGCCAGGCGCAGCGGGACGCCGGCGATGGTCAGGCCGCGCAGCCAGCCGGCCACGGTCGCCTCGGGGAGGGCGGTGAGCGCCAGGGTCTGCTCGTAGCCGCCGTCGAGGCGCACCCACTCGCGCCGCCGCACCAGCCGACTCTGCCCCAGCCGGTGCCGCAAGGTGCGGGTCTCCGCCGGGGCCGCCTCGGCGCGCGGGGCGGCCACGTCGCGCCCCCACGCGGGGTTGGCGCACTCCCAGAGCAGATCGATCATCTCCTGGCGGCCGAGGACCGCAGTACGCACGTCCAGCTCGCCGAGCGCGTGGCCCAGGGCGTCGGCGGCCTGCGCCAACGCCGCGAGGGCGCGGGCGTGCGCCTCGCGCCCGCGCGCCAGCACGCGGCGGCGGCGGAACCGCCGGGCGAGTGCCCCCTGCGGCGCCGGCGGGCCGGGCAGGGTCAGCACCGCGTAGAAGCGCAGGTCGGTGACGTGGCGGCCGGCCAACTCCCGCCCGTAGGCCGCGCCGAGCGCCCGCACGTAGTCGGCCAGGCCGGGCGGCGGGGCGTACTGCTTCAGGTGCGCGGGGATCCAGTCGTCGCCGCGCAGCGGGCGGTTGAGGACGAGCAGCTGGAGGCCCGCGTCGGGCGGCAAGAACGTCAGCGCGTCGCCGAAGCGCCCGACGGTCAGCCCGGCCGCCTCGGTGCCCTGGATCGCCAGGTTGATCCCCGAGCAGGCCAGCGTCCGCCCGTAGCGCCCGTCGGTCGTGACGAAGTGGGTCTCCTCGACGGCGAGCACCGGGATCAGATCGCTGACCGGCGTGTGCCGGGGCAGCTGCGGGCCGCGCGCGTCCGGGTGCCCGCGCGCGGGCGTGGGTCGGCTAGGCATCGGGCGGGTCCTCCTCGCGCGGGACGTCGTCGTAAAGGCCGAAGGTCAGGGGGCCACGCCGAGGCGCGCCCGGCAGGTGCTCGGTCGGCGTCACCAGCGTGTGCCAGGCGCGGCGGGGGAGCGTCGCGATGGTGCGGCCCTCGCCCCCGCCCACGCCGCCGAAGCCGAGCGCCAGCCCGACGACCGTGGCCCCGGCGACCACGCGCGGCATCAGCGGCAGGAAATCGAGCCAGGCCAGGGCGAGCCAGACGACGGCCACCGCCGCGATCGCGAGCGCCCATTGCGCCAGGGTCAGCGGGCCGAGCTTCAGCGGGTCGTCCAGGTGGCGCGGGGTGCGGTTGATGGTCCGGGGCATCGACGCAATCCTCTACTTGGCCACGCCGCCACCGGCCGCGGTCAGGGCGCTCCAGAGCGTCGTGACGATGAAGGGGGCGAACGCCACCAGGAAAAGGCCGGCGGCGACGCGCCCCAGCTTCTCGGCCCCCTCGCGATGGCCGAGGAAGAACTGGACGGCGGCGGCGACGAAGAGAACGATGCCGAGGCCGACCATCGGCGGGACCAGCAGCTGGTTGTAGACGCTGAGGAAGAAGCCGTTCATCGGGGTACCATTCCCTTTCTCACATATGGGGCACGAGCGCGGCCGCGCACCGATCGGACACCCGGGGCCGACGCCATCGCCCTCCGCTCACGCCTCGGCCAGTCGCCCGAGCACGGCGGCTAGGCCGGTCTTGATCGCCCGCCGGTAGGGGGCGGGCAGCACCTCCGGGGTCAGCACCCCGTCGTTGATCCGCTGGCGCAGCGGCGCGGAATAGGGCAACTCGATCGTGGCATTCAAGCCCTCGGCGGCGGCGCGGATCTTGGTGGGGTCCACCGGGTCGCGCCCGCCGGCAAAGCCGACGCCGTTGACCACGAGGGTCATGTCGCGGCGCTCGCGCGTGCCGCGGGTCCCGGACCCCTCGCCGCCGGCGGCGTCGGCGACCTCCCGGAAGACGCCCCGGTAGTCCTCGGCGTAGGCGGCCGAGGCGAGATAGTCGATCGCCGTCAGCGTCGTCCGCAGCGGCGCCTCCTCCGGCTGGGTGACGAGCACCAGGTGGTCCGCCGTCTGGATCGCCCACTGCTGCAGCCGGTTGGTGAAGCTCGTGCCGCAGTCGAGGATGACGGTGCCGAAGTAGAGCCTCAGCAGGCGCAGCACGCGCGCGTAGTCGCGCGGGGTCAGCCGGGCCATCTCGTCGGGGCGCTGCGGGGCGGTGAGCACCCCGAGCCGCCCCCACATCGTCAGGTACCCCTGGACGCGATTGACACCACCGCGCTCGGCGGCGACCAGCCCCTCCAGCAGGTGCTGCACGGTGCGGGGGTTGGCACTCGGCAGGAGCTGGCGGACGTTGCCGAGATCGGGGTTGACCTCCATCACGACCGGCTTGGCCGCGTCGTAGGTGCCGAGGGTCAGGCCGAGCGCGAGGGCGGTCGTGCTCTTGCCGGCCCCGCCCTTGGCCCCGAGGACGGCGATCGTCCGGCAGCCGCTCGTCAGCGTCGGACGCGCCAGGAGCGCGGCGATCGCCGCGTCGGACTCGGCCTCGACCCGGCCCGGCTGGGTCAGCTCCCGGAAGCGCCGCTGCGCCCGGTGGTGCCAAGGCACCACCGGCGCGGGCGCTCGGCGGCGGAGATCGGGGAGGGCGTCGGCGCTCGTCGGGACCCCGGCAACCGGCGTTATCCCCGCCCCATTGCCCATGCTCGGGGTCGTCGGACCGACGTCCTCCGGTGCCAGCCGAGCGGTGATGAGGTCGACATCGTCCTTCATGTCGGCCGGGCTAACCCTGTCCCGGTCGCTACCCCGACATCCATCTCCTGCGCTGGCGATGCTCACTGCGGTGATACGCTGCTGCACGGGGATCTCCAGGTCCGCATCGGGACTCGATAGCGGATGGGCCGCGCCATTGGCCGCTGACGCCCTGGCGGCACGCACGGTGGCAGGGGCGAATTGTCCCTTCGCCGTCCGCAGGCGCCGGGCAGCGCCCAGATTGGCCGCCATACCGCTCGCGCCTTTCGACTCCTGCTCCATCAGATCCTCCTCTCATGCCTCGGGCAGATGCTTGGGCATGACAACGAACCAATCTCCCTCCCCTCTCGTAGGAGACATCGGTCCTTCGGAAGCAGCAACTGGGCTACTGCCGGGGTGTCACAGAGGGCGGACATTCATCAGTACCAAGCTAGAGACGCTGGCATCACGCTCGCCCAGATCCTGCCATAAGCGCAGATCTTCTAAGCGAGCGTAGCTTATAATTATCGCAGCACCTTAACTCCGGGCTAATATTAGATCAACTAATCTCATAAAGTCCAGGGGCAATATCAACTATGAGTTACAATCAAGTAGGGGGTAATATGGATGAGGATTCGAAGCAGCCCAGCCAACCACCCGGTGTTGGAGCTCCTCCTGCACCGGGGATAACACTCGGGGACCGGCTCAACTACTTGTTCTTCATCGTCCACCCGCAAGACCGCGGTGAATATACGTTGGAGGAGGCCGCCACTGGGATAGCCGAACGCCGGACCGTCTCGATCACCCCGGCCTACCTCTCGCAGCTTCGGAAGGGGCAACGGTCAAACCCTAGCCGCGAAATACTCGAGGGCTTGGCCAACTTCTTCGGTGTCAACCCAAGTTATTTCTTCGATGAGGAGGTCGCGCAAACCGTCGCGGCGGAGTTGGAACTCTATGCGGTGATGCGGGATGCCGAGGTCCGGCGGATCGCGCTGCGCCTCCCGGATCTCTCACCCGCCAACCTACGCGCTATCGACGGAATTATCGAGCAGTTCCTCGAGCAACGGCGGGAATCGGGGAGCAAAACAGAGCGACGGCGCACACGGCGATCGTCGCCAGGATCGGCCGGGGCAACGTCTCATGACAAGGGGTGAACTGCGATGGTGCTGATCGACCTGCCGCACTTCCGAATGCTGCGGCGACCGCCGCTAACCCGAGGACCCGCCTCCTCGATCTCGCAATTACCGGATGATGATAAGGCCATGCGCCGTCTGATCCTCGGTCGCCTGCATGCTTTCCCGCTCCCGACGCCACTAACGGAGCAGACTTTCTGCGACACCCTCGCCGCGTTGCGGGGTCGGCCGATTCGTCTTTGGCCGATGCCGATGGCCCGCATCGCCGCCGCCCGGGGCGATGCGAGCGAGGCACCCTCCGGCCTGTGGCTGGCGGACGATCATGTCGACAACATACTTTTCGAGCAGGACACGTCCATCTCCCACCGACGACTCATCATCTACCACGAAGGGGCGCACATCCTCTGGGATGACGAGCCCCAAATGATTGCAGGGCAGTACGCCCCGAGCCCCTACTGCAACCTGGACCTGTCGCGCATGCGCACGGTCATGGCGCGACAAGCCTACACCGATCCGTATGAGCGCCGGGCAGAGCTAACCGCCCGGGAGCTGCTGCTGCGCGCCGACTCAGTGGGCAATTGGGGGGGCGAGCGAGGGCCGTCTACAGCCCTCGCGCAGCGCCTCGCCGCCGATCTGGACTGGTAGGACAGGAAGGAGATTTCCATGAGCATATCGCCGAAACAGAGCGAAGGTCACGCCATGCAAACCGCGATCAGCATCGATGTGCGGGGGGACGGCGCGCGACTTTACGCGCTCGCTGCGGCCGTCCCGCACTGGGCCGACTTCCTCCCCCATTACCGCTACGTCCGCGTCCTGCGGGCAAACGGCCCACAGCGCACGGTGGCGATGTCCGCCCGGCGTGGCTGGATGCCGATCAGCTGGAAGTCGATCCTCGAGCTGGTACCCGACGAGCGACGGGTCATCTTCCAGCATGTCGGCGGCATGGCCCGCGGCATGTACGTCGAGTGGCGGATCGAGTCGCGCGCCGATGGTAGCGTGCGGGCAACTATCACGCATGATCTCAGCCGCCTCACCAACCCGATCGTCGCCTGGCCGCTCGGGCGCTACATCCTCACCCACCATTTCATCGATCCGGTGGCGTCGCGGACCCTGGACTGCATGAAGCATTTGATCGAGTCCGGCGACGACCACGCTCAACGCATGGCCGCAACCGGGGTGACCGCCGACTCTGCCAGCTGACGTCTTATCGCCAAGGAGAAGGCCATGCGCGCGAAGCTTCCGCAGCCCCACACCGACAACATCACCGCCGAGCGCCTCTCGTGGTTGCCCTGGCTGCTCCTGTTAGGGCTGAACGGCCTGCGCTCCTGGCGTAGCCGCCAACAGGACTTTCCTCAGCATCCGGTAGCAGCACCACGGGGGGCCAGGCGGGCGCATATCGCATCTCTAGCCGGCGCCGCTGTCCTCATCGCACCGCTTGTCCCGGCCGGTGTCCTGGATCGACGTTGGCTGCCAGGGCGGCAGTTCGGTGCCCCGATGGGGTTGCTGCTTGAGGTGCTCGGACTCGGGCTCGTGTTCTGGGCGCGTGCCACCCTGGGGCGGTATTGGACCACGCGCATCGCCCCGGCATCGGCACAGCCCCTGATTCAGAGCGGGCCATACGGCATCGTACGCCACCCGCTCTACGTGGGGATCCTCGCCGGTGCCGGTGGCACGGCGCTCGTCGCCGGCCAAGTGCGCGGCATCCTTGGCCTCGGGCTGCTCGCAGCGGCATACCGGCGCAAGATCGCCGATGAGGAGACGGCGCTGCGCGAGCACTTCGGCGACGCCTACACCGCGTATGCCGCCGTCACCCCCGCGTACCTGCCGCGGCTCCGCTCCCGGCGTACCCTGTGAACCGCTATCCCGCCAGGTGAGTGATCATGGGTATTGTCCACCCGCTCCTGCTCCCGCTCGCCGTCGGAATCGCCGCGCTCGCCTGGCGCGCCGTGGTCCAGCGCGGAACCCGCTTGCGTGACGGCGCGTTGCGCCTCGATCGCTGGGCCTACTGGGTCGGGTTCGTCACCCTTTCGTTGATGATTACGTTGCCCCTGCCGTTCGTCCAAAGTTCTGTTGATGGCGCAACTCGTACGCCGGGACTTGCCCTCTATCTGCAGGAGGTGGCGACACTCTGCACCTGCTGGTGCTGGCTGTCCTACCTCGCCCTGATCGAGGGCACAAGGTCACGGTGGCAGCCAGCTATCTTCGGCGGATTAGCCGTCCTGGTGATCGCTGCGGCGGCGTTCATGGGGCTACGCTTCTCGCTCGCGCCCGGGCACGGCGACATCGCCCGACTCGGCCCAGGGGCCGACCTCCCCACGCGTTATCTGGCGGCGCAACGACTTACGTATCGTGCGGTGATGCTGCTCCACGCGGTTTATGGGAGCAGGCTCCTGCGGCGCTACAGCGCCGTGGTCCGCTCGCGCCCGGCGCTCTGGGCCCGGATGCGGGCGATGATCTGGGTGCTCGACTTCATGATCTTGTACGCCGTGTACGAGTGCCTGACCATTCTCTGCCCTCCGCTCCCCGACTTCGGTAACTCACTCAATCGTCTACGGGCCTACCTGATGGTGCTCGTCCTGGCGGTACCGAGCGGCTGGTACGCCCATGCGGTGGCGCGTGTCGAGCGCTGGACGGGCTACCAAGGGCCATTTGCGGGCTTCGGTACCTGGCGGCTACACCGGCGGATCCTCCGTCTATGGCGTGCGCTCCGCCCTGTCGATCCCGGACGTTCACTCGGACCGCCCCCGGCCCGCTTCGCCGCTTGGGTCCCGCAGGCCGACTTCCCCTCCCGCCTGTGCGATGAGCTGATGGAAATTCGCGACTGGTCGCTCGCGCTGCGCCGCTATGTGCCGGCGAAGACGACGTATATTGCTACCCGAGTTGCGGCGGGAGCAAACATCCCCGTAGCGGACCTGCCGGCATTCATTGAGGCGGCAACCCTCGCTGCGGGACTGCGGGCTTGGCAACGGGCGAAGATGCTACCCGGCCAAGGGATTGAAGCGATCGAGCCAGGCTATGAGCAAGCCGATACGCTCGCCGAAGAAGCCGTGTTTCTCGCGCGCGTGGCCGACTTCTTCGTTCACTCCCCACTCGTCTCGGCAGTTCTCACACGTCTCGGTGATGAAGGCCTTGATGCTGACCGGCTTGATCGCACGAGATAAATTCGTATGATTCCCCTCGACGGAGGCCACGAGGCGTCGCCGCGCTGAGCGCGCGATGTACCCGACCGGGTATGAGGGAGGAGCAGGGGGTGAGCGGCAGGACCACAACACCGCGGCGACGCCGCCGGGTGGCGCAGCCCCCGATATCACCGATTGTGCCGGGAGATCAGGATCTCGTCGGGACTCGTGAGACGTATCAGCTGCTTGCGGCCCACGCGCGTATTCTCAGTTGGAGTCTCGACCAATTCTTCCCTGAGCGCGAGAAACGTTTGTGGGAAGCATTACGAATATTTGCTCTCCACCGGGATTTACCGGTGGCATGGCAACTATCGTCTGCAGAGGCCAAGCCGATCGAGCAGTCCTTTCGAGCCGGCGACCGTCAGCGCTATCGTCTCGTAGCCTCGCAACTCACCGCCTTAGCCGGGTACATAAGTCCGGATTTCCTAGCTCACGAGCGCAGCGTTTGGGATGAGCTTGAGACGCTTGCAGCGGCACGAGGGCTTATCATTACCTCAACTAAGACTCATCAATAGAGTAAGAATAGCAATTAAAAACAACTACCGGCTAATATAGTCTTGGCTTGTTCGTCCGTGCATGTTATAAAAGAGGATGCAACAAGGCCGGGGGCGGCTGCCAACCATAACCCCGGCCAGTTGCCCAGACTCTTCACGGAGCGGGTGACCACCCCGTTGCTTTGCTATTGCATTGTAGCGGGCGACCCGCCCCCCGTCAACGGGAGGAGGATGCCCGATGGACACCGCGAAAACCCCGCTCGCCGCCCCGCCCGCTCCGGCACCGTCGCGCGCCCTCTCGGCGCTGCCGGCGACGCCGCTGCTGATCGACGAGGAGCCCCTGCTGGTGCCGCCGCGGCTGGCGGCGGCGATCGGCCTCAACGCGGCGATCGTTCTCCAGCAGGTGCGCTACTGGCTCGGCGACAAGCGCCGACCCAAGGTCCGCGACGGCCGGCGCTGGGTCTACAACACCTATCCCCAGTGGCAGGCGCAGTTCCCCTTCTGGTCGCTCGCCACGATCAGGAAGACCTTCCGGGAGTTGGAGGAGCGCGGGCTGCTGCTGGCCTCGCAGCGCTACAACCGCGCCCCGACCGACCGGACCAAGTGGTACACCATCGACTTCCCCCGGTTGCTGGCGCTCGACGCCGCGCTCGCAGCGCCCGAGGATTTCCCAAGGGATCAATTTAATCCCTTGGAAGGGCGCGATCCCGACATTGGAAAGGATCGATCTGATCCCATGCGAAGGGAGCAGATTAACCCCTTGCAAGGGATCGCTTTAACCCCCTCTAACCAGAGACTACCGACAGAGATCACCACAGAGAACACGCAACAACAACACGCGGAGCCTCCGCCCATCACCGTGCGTGCGGAACGACGCGACGACCGTGTTGTTGTTAATCCCGCCCCATTGGTTCAAGTATTGACGGGGCGAGGGGTCACGGCGGGGGTGGCGCGGCGCCTAGTCGCGGACCACGACCCGGCGGCGGTGGCGCGGCAGGTCGAATACCACGACCACGAGCGTGCGGCCGACCCTGCCGACCCCAGGCTGACGCCCGGGCGGCTGCGGCGGCGGATCGAGGGGGACTGGGCAGCACCGCCGGGTTTCGTACCGACAACCGAACGGGAGCGGCAGGTCACCGAGGAGGCACGGCAGCGCACCGATAGCCATGCCGCCCGCGCAGCCGATGACGAGTGCCGCCGACGGGAGCGCGCGGCGACCCTGGTCGCCGTGGGAGCCACGGCGGAGGACCAGGCGGCCTGGCACGTCGTGGTCGGGAGCCCGACGCCCCTGCCCATGCTTTTCTGGGAGGCGCTCTTCCGCGCCCCGTATAAGGGCCTCTCACGGAATTAGCTATCCCGGGGTGGGTGGATATCGATGAACCACTTGCCCAGGGTGGCGTGCCTGGTGAGGTGCGTCTCCACCTCGGCCATGGCCATCTTGGTCAGGGTCACGCCG
>JAABUK010001533.1_pt1 | contig 43505 bp, 47 predicted proteins | sample 5559141 | NCBI WGS metagenome assembly JAABUK01 (sample SAMN10711869, study PRJNA513367) | rock metagenome | isolation source: Antarctica rocks | place: Antarctica: Victoria Land, Pudding Butte nord | collected 2016-01-03 | reverse complement strand
TACCCCGGTATATGATTGTAGTGGTAGGACGAGCGGTATGGCGTCTTTGTCTTTGGGTGTGTCGGGATAGAGCAACTTGGCCGCATTTTTCAACGTTTGCAGCGCGACTGCCTCCCTGTCTTCCAAAGTAGGCACCCAGTCGTACCGATCCTGGACAGGCACACTCATCATCTGATCAAGCAGGTCAAAAATCAATACCTGCTGCGCGCCGCCATTGCCACCGTTGCCCATCATCGTTATCCCCCATTGCAAGCGCGGAAAGTATGCCATTATGCTCACCATGCCCGGCAAGCCGCCCGTATGCCAGTGCATTTCTTCTCCGCGATAGTTGCTCACTACCCATCCTAGTGCGTAGGTATCGGCACCGCGGAAACCTGTAAGCCCGTATTCGGGGGTTGAGGCGATCATGCGTGGTGTGTGTAGCTCTCGGTGGCCGACTGATGATAGGGGAGGGGAGGCGGTCATGTGGCACCGTAGCCACTTCGTATAGTCGAGGACGTTGGAGATTGTGGCTCCGGCGCCGGACCTGGAAAGGCAAGAAGAGTCAGTATTGCCCGATCTAGAAGACATCGGTTCGGGAAAACAGGTCGTGTCGGAGTGAAAGAATGAGGAAATTCTGCGAGTATCCATAGCCTGCATGGACTAAGACGACCTGGAAAGTACGTACGGTACATACTCTTGTGGAGAGTCTAGCATGGGAAGGCTGTGGTATTTCTGCGTATGGTTCTTCCAGTAATATGGCGTAGCCAACTTCGCGCCACCAGCTGAAGCGGCAGCTTGCGCTTCTTCAAGGGAAAAGAACGTGTTGTTCATCCCCAATGGCTCATAGATGCGGGCTCGGAGGAAGTCACCCAGCCATATGCCTGTCCACGTCTGGATGAAATGTGAAATGGTAATGTACATCATATTGCAGTACTGCCATCTCGTTCTCAGTTCCGCTGTCATGGGCAAGTGGCGTAGATTTTGTACGACATCACGCACGCTGACATTGGGTTCGCCGTAGGAGAAGTCGTGACGGGGCATGCCGGTTCGATGAGATAGAGCATCTTCAAGGGTGGCGTGCAGGGTTGCATAATCGTCTGGCAGGACGAAGTCTTCACGAATGAGCTTTGCGAGTCGTGTGCCCCAGGAAAGCGCTTTCCTGGAGGTAGAATTGGCGGCGTCGTCGATAAGAAGGGAAACGGCGGCTGCAGTGAACGATTTGGTAGTGCTAGCTGTGTAGAAGAGTGTGTCTGGGGTGACTGGCTTGGAGGGAAAGGTGGCAATGCCATAACCCTGGGTATGTCAGCTTGCTCATCTATCGACAGCCGCAACTTGTTCATAGGAGCTGATGACGGAGCAACCCAATCTCCACTTGATAATTGATGTAATATGACTGAAGAGATGGTGTACTAGGCTAGGGATTTTGGGGATTGTGGCAGACTTCCTAGCGCAAATGCAAGATCAAGCCCCTTTAAGTTAAGGGCATAGAGCAGAAAATCACTGTTCTCAAACTATTGAGACCGACGCCACGACCTCTGCCCAAAGAAGAAACCATAGAGAGGGGAATTATTGTATAGCAGCCATATCTCTGTTCAAGGGCACTTGACATCCTTCGTGAAAAAGCATACTTTGCTGAATGTGTCGTCGCCATCAATGACAGCAATCGCAAGCCCTGGACAATGCCAGCGGTCCAGAGAGTCGGCGACGAGCTTATCGAAAGCCGATGTGAACGGAGAAGGGGCTGGAGCACTCAAAGGGATCTGGTGAGCGCTGACTAGCAGCAGAAGTGATGCAATAGAAACGAATAGGTAGGCGGGCATCGTGGATGGAGTCAACGAGCTTAATGACTTGATATGTTGTGTGATAAGGATGTGGAAGCTGATGAGTGATTGTCGCCTAGTCTTGCATCCTTACACAGCGACCTTATCAAAACATCATTGTCAGTCAGTGACTGTTGAAGAATTTCACTACGATATTGATCGGTCCTCACACCAGACGAGTTACCCACAAGAAGCGAGAAATTTGTGTAGCCCGTAGCAAGAAGACAGAGATGAGGCTCCGGAGAAACAACGGACCGAGGGTTTATAGAAGGAACTGCCAAGTCGGCCGCTAGAACTAGTGCAAAATAGAAGATGCTTATCCAAACGGCGCAGAGATAAGACGATGAATTGACAATGAATCGTTGAGGACACCAGTGCCTAGAGCTTCATCATATGGTCAGTCGCCATCTGAGTCACTGCGCGAGGCTCGTTGAATTCAATCGAGATTATTGTCATGTCTGATCTGCTTGAACAAGGGAACAGCAGCCTTCTACAAATCTTGGTTTCTCTGCTCTATATAAATTGGGAATCTTGTGCTCTATCGTTGACGTCGCCCGTGAGATGAATGTAACGTCCGTCCGGGCTCTCTGACTTTTAGGATCTAGCGGCCTCATTGCTCATACCGCGCTGTCCCATCATCAACCATTGTGAACCTGCTTCCCGTCACACTTCAATTCCAAGTCAGACCGTCTACTTCGTTCCCTTTGTATTCAAAATGTGCCTCGGGATCCACCTCCTCGCCTAAAACGTGCTCGAATTGCTGGGCTACACTCGGGCCTTCCGTATGCCTCGCTGGTTGGGGCTGTCGGACTCGCACAAGGCGAAGATCAACTTCGACGTCTTCTCCGTATACACCGTCATGATGCACATACCGTCGTATTGGTGAGCTTGGTCTAGGCGACACGCGACCTTCGAGCCTAGCGAGTGCGAGCTCGAAATGTGCCGCTCGCTGTGGGTTACACAGTGGCTTGTCCGAAGCCGCTGGCGAGTCCTGCTCGGGGACTGGAGAAAGGAGACCTGGCCATCTGGACTTGATGTATGATCGTCTGCCTTGAGAATTGGGAGCTCCGCCAAACGCAGGTGGAGGTAATCTGGAAGGTTGGGCTGGCGCAGGTCGAGCCGCTGACTTCTTTGTCGGGGCGAAGCTGTTGTGCTCGAGGTACCCCGGACGGCGAAGATTGGACATGTCTTGGAGTATCTTGTGGCTTGATACAACGCCCTTATAGCCCTGAGGGCTGCCTTCCCCGGCTGCAGCATCTCTGAAGACTTTAAAGTCTTTCGACTTCCCCTTTAGAAGCATTGGCGTTCGAACGTGTGGTGGCGTCTGCACTCGCTCAAGCCATTCCGAGACGCGATCAGTGGGCGCCACATGTTCACTGATCTCATCCGACTCTGACGTTGTAGCCCAACTCTCGGCATATCGGACCATCTCCGGATAGGTCTTCTTGAAAATTGGAAAAGAACGTGCAGTCTGGCTGTCGGTGCTGTAGATAGACGGCGTTGATGTCTGAACAGTCTTGGTGAAGTCGAGCGTGATTGGATATATGTCGTGTATCTCGACTCCCACAGCTCCCTTTACCGCAAGGCGACGGCCGCGAGGATCTCCCATTGCCTGCTCTCGTAATCGAAGAGCTCGTCGAATCTTGACTCCGCTCTGAAAAGATACCCCTTGCTCAAGCTCAAATCGCAAGTCAGCAGCGGCTATTTCATCCTCCCATTCGCTACCAGCAAGCTCGTTCTCTCGCTCATACCGCTTGTCAGCTGCGGTGACTGCCTCCTCCCAAGTTTCGTAACGCATGTTCGAAGAATATGATGAGGATGTCAAAGCGTACTGTATTGAGCTCGGGCTTCTCATCATCTCCTGTCGGCTGCTGATAATGTTGCCGAAGTTCTGGGGAGCAGCAGCTATCTGTGCTTCGAGGTTGCTCGTCTCTCTACTCGAACTGGTGCTTGGGTATGTCGCAGAAACATCATACGCGCCGGTCACCAGATCGCGGTCAAAACGTAATTGACGGCCACTAGCGAGGGCTGCCATGAGACGGTCAATCTTGGCATTCAGTCGCTGGTTTTCGGCTTCCGAAAGGATCTGAACAATATCGTTGTCAAGATCATGAATGAAGGTCTCGCTCTGGTCGCTGATATGCGAATGGGCCGAGAAGTACTCCTCTACATCTTCTTCAGCGTCGTGAATGTCTTCCTCACAACCAAATCGTTGCTGAGCGCCAACCAACTTTTCATCGTCCTTGGCCAATCCGAATCCATCGTTGGGATTTGCTTGATTTCTACTCATTATGCTTCAAGAGGATTGATCGAAGAGTTTTAAGACTAGCAGTAGTACTTCGGATGATTTGTGAAAAGTTGTAGTGTGTATGTATGGAAAGTGGATGAGAGAAGACGATTATGAGGATTAAATACAGCAAAAGTATAGTGTCGAGACTTGTGTTGGGCACTCGAAAGTGAGGCTTCAATACTTCGAGTATCATTGTCTCATACACAACACCCCCATACACAGGTCCCCGTGTTAACGAGAATCTCTTTGTTGTGCTGAGTATGCATATGGATCTGCCGGAGCTTTGCGTTGCCCATACCAGGTGTCAAGGATCGCGAGTGCGAGGATGATGTGAACGCTACGACAACTTTTCCCTCATCTCCTTCGGAAGCAAAATCGAATCGCCCGGATGTTGAGGAATGAGTGCAAGCCCACTGAGAAGTGATTAGAATGGCTCACTGCAGTCTAGGCTGGGTGTTTCATCTTGACGACTTGCTCCTTCTCCACCTCTGTAGCACTCGCAAATCCGTTGGGGGTCAAGCAACCCTGCCAACAGCGTTGACTCGTTCTTGGTCGTCGTCTTCTTCTTCTTCTATGTATTTTTATATAGCGGGAACGTCGAATAGATGCCTAGGCTCGCAAAAGGATTAGGCTCGTCTCTAGCAAGACTTAAGAACAGCGTCGGACGCTCTGGAGGTTGACGTACCTTTCAGCACCCCATGAGTGGTCACAACATAGGTGACACGACAACAGATAATCCTGCCAAAGCTTCTCGTGTGAATGCGAGTGTGGCAGCCTTCTTAGCGCCATTTCGCAACACAATGAAGCTTTGACTTTGTAGCAAGAGTGGTGGAGTCAACCGTAGCTGAAGCCACGGCGGCGACTGTAAGATGGGTATCGCTATAAGCTGCGGCGGGCGCAGCGTGCTGCTCTTGTCGGAGTATGTTGTAGAGGCGGGTACCTGAGGTGAGAGCAACGAAGGTGTTCAATTCGACAGCCACCACTGCTACCTTCGTATTGTCGAGCTTCTTCTGCTCTTTCTTGCGAAGAGCAATCTTCCAATTCTTGATGTTGGTTCGGTATTCAAGTTCATCTTGTTGCTCTTGGGCAGGTTCGGGTTGATGCTTATGCCTTGCGAGAGGATCACGTTAGGTGAAGCGTTGGTAGCGCTCTCGGCACCATTTGCTCCAGCAGATGTTGGGAGTGCCGCAGATCTTGGTCTTTTCACCGCCAAGCGAATGAATTGAGGCTCAAGTCCGGCAGTCTATCAGAGGATGTCAGATAGCTAGTCTTCCGATGATCACCAGACCTTGCTCTACATCGAGCAACAGGTGCCTAAAGGTCATCGACAGGCACTGTTGTAGTGCCGTCAGGAACCCCGAGGTCATATTCATAGCCTTTGGCTCACTCTTTCACACCATCATACATGCTGGGACCGGCCGAAGTGTCGTTGGAGTGAATCCCATTCCGTTCTTCGTGAAGCTGCCTGATCAGATCGTGAAGCGGTATTTATCGTGAAGAAAGATGAAGCCTAGCTTGATCGTTGCATGAAGCACCTCATGGATCTTAGTCGTGTGAATGATGCCACTTTCGAGCTCGCATATAAAGATTGACGAAGTGGTCAGCGAGCTACGACTGGCCAGATCCCAGAACACCTTCAGTGGAATGAGCTTTTCGAACAGAAAGAACTGCTCTCGAACAAGCTTGAGTTGATGCTTGTGCCATTTGCTTGCCGAAGATTCGCGGTGGCAGCCGGCAGAGTCCGTGCGGGTCAGGCGAGTTGCTGCGGCTGGCACCGTTGCTACGAGCACTTGGGGTATTCTGCTCGAAGGCCGTGGACACCCTTGGCCGCTTGGCGGAGGGTTGTGGAAAGAGGCTGTACTTGGGATCGGATCTAATTCTCCATTTGAACATGAATCCCTTGTAGACTGGTACGAATAGAAGGTGCCAGCATTTCATCAATAGAAAGCGGTGGTCGGGATCATGAGTATCTTCGTCTTGGTCATTATCGAAGTCTCTTCGCCCGCTACAAAATCTGTTGTTGGGCTGTATCGATGAGGTTGCTAGTGCATCCTTCACATTGACGATAGCGGCGTCCACATTCCGGCTCTCGGCGAGAACGAAGGAGGGCAGGGATCGCAAGTCTGACGGCTTCGGCTATGAGTGGATTATTTCGACGTTTCTGAACTGTCCAAATTCAGAATTCAAGGCAGTGCGGAAGTTGTCCATCGCTTGGGTCTGCAAGTCCGACTGGGAAGAAGTCTCATAAGTCAAACGGGCCCAGCATGACTGACTGATACCTAATGCATGGTAACCGAGAGCCAAGGCCTTGCCAGGTACAGCAGGCTTAGTTGGTTTTGGCTGAAGGGTCGGCGGTTCTCCCTTATTAGGATCCTTTGGTGTGGGAGTCATAGCCTGTGATCTCAGGAGTGAGTTAGTGTTGGAGGTGGTAAGATAAGCCTCTCACCTGTGACTTTGCGGACGGCCCGGCCGCAGATGCTTTTTCCAGAGTGATGAGCTTCGTCTTGCGGTTGATTGAATTTGTTCACCAGAACTTTCAACGAAGTCTGGCGATTGCGAGCCGTATTAAAGAGCGTCGGTGCAGATCTCGCAGTGCGAGGATCTGATTGGTCCTTTATGCATTTCCAACAATACCTTTGGCGATTGCGAGCCGTTTTCGAAAGGATCGATCAGATATCGCAGCGGTCAGAGGTGACCGGTCTGAGGTTGGGGACTTAGTATAGCGAGATTGTATGCGAGACGTTGATTGAGGTAGCTTTGGAGGATGGGATGTGGTGATCCCAGGGTTGGTTCTTTATTCATTTCCAGCGACACCACATTCGCGTTGTTCTACCCTTATATCCAATCTCCCGAAGGATCTGGTAATCCCAGGATTGGTTCTTTATCCATTTCCAGCGATAGAACTTTCGCGTTGTTCTACCCTAATGCTCTCACCACTCAAAGAGCGAGTGGGTCATCAAGCAGAAGGCCGAGAGGAGTTGTATTCATGATGAAGCTTGAGAGTATGAAAATGTCTCAACGAACTGACAGCTTATACCGGAACCCAGAGTCATGGCAGTATGATGTTGTCGTATGTTTTTGAAGGTGTGTTGCTATAAGCAAGCTATTTTACGCGAATGCCAAGCCACTATGTTACGGCCGATTTGGAACAGGGCAGCAATAGGTGGAAGTATGATTGTCATATTGTCAATCTATATGGGCTATACTGAAGAGCAAGAAGAACGAGACCTGCGGCTCTCTATATACAGGTTCTCATGGCTAAAACATTCACGCCACTATCAACGGCTTCGTTTGATACAAGATCTTCCTTTGCATCCTGCTCGTCGAATCTATACAACCCTCGATACGAAAACCCCAAAGTGGACTCTGCCTAATACGAGATCTTCCTCTGGATCCCCAGCTCCGATCTTATACCATCCTTCAACCGTGTTGGTGCCGTGGAAGACGTCTAGATCTGCCTTGGCATGACCTGGCCAGGCTTCATAATCCCCAGCGCCGGAAATGTATAGATTGTCTTCAGACAGCTTTCCGAGGACATCACTAGGAGCACAAGTCAGCCAATGAGCGTCAGAGCCGGGCGTGTCATCAGAGTGTAAATGACTTACAATAGTGCTAGGTGATTCCATCAATGATCGGTAGCCTGTCTTCCTGCCGCTGACTCCGTTTTGGTACTCAAGCTAATGAAGCTACTTTGCCGCCGTTTCATAGGAATTGCTATTGATCTGCCCATGTCGCTTCCAGACTTTTTGATTGAGACATCGCCGATGATATTCGTGGTATTAGTATCGTCTCGGTTCTTGTAACACCGTCGACTCTCGCAATTAGTCGTCGGGTCAAACGCGAGGGGAGATGGTGATCGTATCAGACCATTGCTTGGCAGCGATGGCACGAGCTGAGAAGACTCTAGTTGTCGTCGAAGACATGAGCTGAGAATGGTATCTGTCGAGAATGTCGTCAGGTCAAACCCTAGGGGGGATGGTGATCGTATTAGCCCATTGCTTGGTATGATGCTAGTAGCTGGAAAGACTCTGGTCGTCGTTGAAGACATGAATTGAAACTAGTGTCTGTCGAGTATGTCGTCGGGTCAAACCCTAGGGGGGATGGTGATCGTATCAGACCATTGCTTGGCAGCGATGGCACCAGCTGGGGACTTTGCTCGTTTTTGTGGCTACCGACCGAGATATCTAGAAGAGAAAAGTGTCACAATTTGGCTCTCGTTTAGGGGTTTCTTTGGTCGAGCCTGGTGAAACACTGTCCGGATTTGCAATTTGAAGGCCTCCTAGCGACTGGGTGAGGTTCATGTTGTTGGCGGCATCCAACAGCATTATGCCATTGCTTACACCAAGAGAAAGCGCCCGAGGCTCGAAGAATACAAAATTGCCGGTGAGGGCTTCCACAACGAAAGCCACCGAATACGAGCCCAGCTGCCAGGAATCCGTCTCGATGATGACTGGAGTGTAGTGAGACCCGAAGCAGTGGTGAACATCTAATCCGTCAGCTGAGGAAAGATCTAACATAGCAGACAGTCTAGCTTACCTGCGGTGGCAGCTGAGGTGGTCCTCCTGGCGCTGACTGTACATGGTGTGGACCTTGATCGTTGTTCATTCACAGAGAGGATCCCTCAATGATGGAGTCAATGCCAATTTTCATGCAGCAATTGACAGCAGAAGTGATTGGCAAGACTCAAATCTTCGACCGTCCGACCAAGTCAGCCTAGCGATCGCCGCCTGATTGTAAGCAGATTGAACGCTACTACGTCCTCCTGGCAGTTGCAAGCTCTTCTTGACCCAGCAGTCTAAGCCTGTACTTGTTAGCAAGGCTCTGGGTTTTTTCATTTGGGATCATCCTGAGAACTTACTGAGGCTAGACTTGGTCTCCAAAGCTCAGGGCGAATGGCTCCGAAACACATTTTGCAATGCCGGCAAGCAGTCCATGGACAGGTTCGAAAGATATAAATATATATAAGTCATAAATGATATATAAGTGTTTGTTGTTCAAGGTAGGTTCGTCTGTGGCGATTCGGATGAATGAGATGGCGGAGTGTCTGATTGTTAGTTTAGCGTGTGATCTTGCTAATAGGCCTTTCCGCGTAACCCCGCCCTCTTTACTGAATTCAATAGCTTTGCAACTCACAATCTTCACAACGTCGGTCAGCTAATCCTATTCAGACGGTCTATCAGAGCTTGCACGCCACCTTCACTGGATTGGGCGGCTCTAGTAAGTCACAGTATTCATAATTTGGAGAACTACTCCTATCTCTAAATATGGCTCAGGATATGTCTTCGCACTGTCATACTAAGAATCGGGCAAACGTAGCAGCAACTGAACAGGTAAGCTACTGATCCTTCGCAAGGGATGTTCCTGAATAATTCGTAAGTCTCTACTCAACGTGCATGCTGATTGTATTCTGTACAGACGCCATACCTGCCACAGCAAGCAATTAACGACTAGACACAGCTATCGGGACTCGACTTGGCTACTCGTACCTTGCAAGAAGTGGCTGTAGATGAATCATACGTCGCTACTCAAGGTGTGCTTCTCTACTCAAGGTACATGCTGTTAGTACTCTGTTAGACATAGACAAGATATCTCTTAGCATGAACCTAGACACCCACAACACGTTCTCCAGCAACCAATCAGAAGTCTACAGTATCTGTTTCGGCAAGTAATTAGACACCGACAACACCTTTTGCGGCAAGCAATTAAACGCCCACAAAATCTTCTTCGGCAGCCAATCAGACACCGATAAGCCTTCTTTGGCAACCAATCAGACTCCCACAGCACCTGTTTCGGCAAGCAATTGGACGCCCACAACAGCTTTTTGCAATCAACCGGACGTACACAATACCCTTTTCAGCAACTAACAACCACAATCAACAACCACAACCAGAGTAAGCTGGTTCCAATGCTTTAATCAATACCCCTAAATCCGTGATTCCTCACTCAGTATGCATGCTAATCGAGATATCTACAGCAACCTCACCGACCAACGACGACCATGGCCCGCACCAATCGCCAGATAGCAGCATGGATCCGAGCCACCAACAACGCCACTCCCACCAAGCGTCCCTCCGCCCTTGCCCACCTCTCACGCATCCCCAAGTTCCATATTCACGAATTTATGCTATCAGTCCGCATCCGCCCCTCCATCCGCAACATTGCGAACCGGCAAGACGTCAACGATATGACGTATAGGGACCTTGCTGTGCTGATACATAGGCGTTGGCGGGAGTTCAGCTACGAGCAGCGGCGGCGGATCGATTTTATAAAATTGATCCATTTCACGGAGCTCTATGAGGAGTGGCATGAGAAGCCATGGAGTGCAGAGTGGATGGCGGGGGCTCGTGCGCGTAAGGAGGAGATGGATGAGATTGAGGAGATGGAGGATGTAGGGTTGGGCGAGCGCGTGGTCGCTGAATGCGAGCAGGATATCGAAGAGCTGCACGAGTGGGAAGAGAATTTTCCCAGTCTTCTTTTTTAAATTTTCATTAGCTTTACGGTACGTGTCGTGCTTTCTATTGTTCTCATATGCAATTCGATCGTTTGCTGATGGTTTTGGTAGTCAATCGACGCGTGAATTGTCAAAAACGAATAGCCATTACCTTGGGTCGCCGAGCCATGGGCCTTGCGGTGGTTGAGGCAGAGATGTCCAGCGGTACGAGATGGCTACTTCTGCTCTTCAAGAGATAGACCCCCAGGACCCAGATGCAGCGTTCGATCAGGCATGGATAGATAGGACCGAGAAGCAAGTGAGAGCCGAGACAGACAGGATGGAGCTTGAGTTGAGAGGCTACAAGAACGACTTGATCAAGGAGAGCGTTAGGGGGCATGGGCCTTATTACTTTTCAATTTTATATGTACAACCTGATGAGACTGTCCACAATGCTGTGATTGAGTGAAAATGTATGCCACGTACATGAGGAAGACTATCGGAAGCCTATAATATGCATGTGTAATGCACATAATGTCAGTGCATGTTTGTATTGACTCAATCTCATACTTGATTGTTGCTTATGGCTACGTCTAGTCATTCAGAATCATGTAGCTACGATGCGAGCCTAGATATCGAAGAGAACTTCCTTCCAACCCGTCCTACCGCTGATCTGCCTCCTGACCCCCCCTACCGATCGCTCTCAACCTCCATCTGCTCAAACTTTGGCCCTCTGTCTGTGTAAACCCCTCCTACGTCCACGCGTAGCTTCCCCAGAAATGTCGACCAGTCTTCAGATCTCTAATCCATTAATCGTTGTAGCTGAACAAGACCTCGTCGTCAAGCGCCTTTCCCTTCGCGTATGTCATTGATGCCTCACTCCCTTCCATACATGGCCGCAGCTCAGTCAAAACGCCCACATTTAGGTCTATGCACCGTGGTGCAGAATGGATTTCGGAAGCGACAAGGTCAAAGCTCATCTCGAAATGCGTATCGTAGTCCTCAAGCTGCTGCATTGGAAGAGACATTGTGCCATTCGATGGCCTAGCTGTAGGATCTGGTTTGGGCGCAGGTGGTTTTGGAAAGGGATAGGGAACGGACATTGTGGATGGCGTATGGAGCGGCTGAGGTTGAGTGATGGGGGTTGCTTATGTGTTAATTGTCTTGATATGGAAAGATGGTGTTTGTCTGTAGTGGATGGCTGTAGGGAAGGGGCTTCGTGGGCTTTTTGTACTGGGCTTCGGAATCTAGGTTGGCTGTTCTCGGAACGATTAGTAGATCGTTTTCGTTGACGAGAATTGGGTGTCTTAGCTGCTATCTTTCTCTTCTCGTGCATTGGTTCGTGTGATCACTTGCAGGGGCTTGGTATTTTCGATGATGATGTCTGATACGAAAGCTTGGTCTGCGAACTGCTGAATAGTCAAACAAAGGATGCGTGGTGTTCAGGAGGAAACAAGTGGTACTAAGACTGGACGTGTACTACCCGTTGAGTAATGAAATACTGCATCAATAGCCGCAGCCTGTAAAAAAGCCTGTTGAGAACAGATCAAGGTTCAGGAGCACTTCGATTGCGAGTATTTCATGATCGTTTCTCCCTCCTCTCAATTCGAAAATAATTGTGTAACGATCCACACCAGCCGGGGGCTGCTGACGACTTACTTGCCATTGGCGACGGCTTCTTTCCCTGGAGGATGCTCCTCAAGGACAGCATAACCATCAATAGCGCTCTCCTCCCCCATCTAGACTTTGAAGGCTTGTTGGCTTGCCGTTTCATCCCTTGCTTGACCGAGTAATGAACGACAATCGAGGGATCAAGGTGGTCAAGCTGCCTTGCTCGATGGTGACGGTGTTGCTGAAGTGCATGGAACGAACAATGTTCAGATTGAGAAGCTAGTCGAGTAGGCACATAGTCCATGCAGTTGCAATTGTAGGGTATCCAGCTTGGGAAGCAAGACTCAATAGCTGCAGAGCCCGCTAGGAAAGCACAGTTCCATTTTCAATGCTGAGAGCTAGCCTTGGGCCCTGTTTGGGTGTTTCCCTATCCTGTAGGACATCACAACCCAGCCTTGAACCCTGTTTGCTTCTTTGGTTCCCTGCAGAACATCAAAAATTTCATGCTTTTCCTGGCTATCTCTTCCGCATGACTTCGCAGGTAGAGCAGGCCAGAGATTCTGTCTGTTCGATTTGATGTGTTTATCCTTATAGGCCCCGGTGGAGAAATTTGGCTCGTAGAATGACTGCCGATGAAGGATTGATCTCGTGTAGGAACTGGGAGGGTCGAGAAGGGGAACGCGACCGAGGGATTTCACATGGGATTACACGGGTCGGCCAAGTCGATGCAAAGGAAGGACCCGAGATGTTGTGGTCGGCCATATTGCTATATCTGTGTAAGGAGTCAGCTTCGTGGACGCAAAGAATGAGAGGGAAGAGTTACATAGACTCTCGGGAGCCAGATGGTGTTGTACTCATGATGTTTGCTTCTAATTTATCAGTACATCCCTGTCGACGCATCCATGGCTTGGTCTTTGCCCCCTATCTGCAAGCGTATTGCTGGCAGGCGACATTCTGTATGAGATGTCGACGCAACATGCGTCGCATTATGTACTGGACTGCTTGGTGTTGTGGTTGCTTGATTGATCCGACTGAACTTCGATTCTTTGATGCATCTAGCCGGGCCGCCGCCTACTTTACAAACATCCCCTATCCGATGGGACTTTCATGCATTCGCTGCCGTGCAACCTACTAAAATATTATGGACTATCACTTTGCTGATCCTGTCTCAATCCCTTTCGGAGAGTCACTGAATTGCATCAAAACAACAATATTCTGCCTAGTGCTGTCAATTCATCACACGAAGGCACCGACAACAACATCATCCTTCCCACCGCCATCATTACGAACTTGTCACGCTAATGATAGCAACTGCATACTGTCCAGCACAATCTTCAAGACGCGGCTTGGCAGCCACGGTTCGTCTCTTTCGTTGGGCCAGAGGCCACACTTTTCCCCAAGAGTGGCATCATGAACCCTGCAGTCTGCAGGCCGTCTTCTATCATATCAAGTAAGAGTGGCATTGCAGAGACCCTACATCGACCCTACATCGATCCAAAACACCTTTATACTCGCCTCCCTCAAAGAACTAAAAATGCAAGTGCGTGGGGAGCGGGCAGATGGCTCAGCGGTGAAACCAGAAGGCCAATGGCCTCCTTGACAGCATGATAATACAAGAAGAAGATAAGATAATACCACTCTCTGCGCGCTCCACGACCCTACATACTGAGATGGTAATAAAGGGGTAGACAGAAGGAGGCTTCGAAGGAACGATCAAGAGAAACAGTCCCGCAAATTTCGAAAATGGGCTGCAGAGATGCAAGAAGAACGGCTTCTGCAAGAGTATGAAAGACAAGGTTCTAGGAAGAAGGGCGAGAGCGACAGAAATCTGTTGACGAACGGGGATTGAGAGGGGCTGCCCATGAAGAGATCCATGCCATTAGCGTTTGATCTCGAGCTTAACGCTGTGTCGTCTTCACGGATATTGCCTCAGACAAGTCGAGATCGAAACGTGGATATTCGCTACATGTTCAGACACATTGCCAACAATGCTGACATGCACATATCTCATTAGTTAGCCGCTAAGTAATCACTACTGCCATTGGCCTATGTACAACGAGCATGAGGCCTTCTGCAGCAGCTCTAGCGCCATGAACCCCCTATATCTAGGCGAAACGGTCCCTGGGTACACAAGCCCAGCCATGTAGACATGAACATAACCCAGGGTGGACTGTGGGAAAGGCTAGATCCACGACGTTCGGAGTCCAAGAGAGTGGGAGAACAAGAGCAGATTCTAGGGGGCCGTCAGTACTATCACAGTTTAGGTTCTCCTCATCAACAGCCTCTCCCTCACACTAACCCCTACTTAAACTAGCTCGAGGAGTGAGAGGACCGTCTATGACGAAGCCTTTGCTATTAGCTTCCGATCTCGGACGTTTTGGCTAGGGGTTGGTGTTGAAAATGAACGATCACAGCTATATTAGTGCCTTGGCACCAAGATAAAACTCTGCATGATGCAACGAGTCTTTCTAAATAATCAATCAATCCATCCATCCATCATGTTCCTTCTATCGAACGGCCCGACCTCAACCCCTGGTCAGCGGGAGACTGCACAGCGCTTACCAACCACCTCCGAGACCTCCGATCAAGGCCAGGGAATATCATGTGCCATCAGTCAAAGATGTAAGACTATTCATGCCATTGCCCTAACCGTCGGTGCTAACGTTGGACAGACTGTGACGCCACATGAGAAGATAGACGATGAAGATGGTCACTACATAGTGATAGAAGACACGCCAATAGGTGATCATTTCGTCGCCGCTCCTAGGGTCTTACGATCCAAAGTTGAGCACTCGGGTGCTTGAGTCTGGAGACAGGCCATCTGGTGGGACCGAACGGCCACCAAGACCCAGCTTTATGACCAATGGCTCGCCAGGCCGTACCAATTCAAACTCTCCAGCCCACACAGTTGCGAGGGCCGATATCAGAGACGGACGGTTTCGAGAGGAAAGAGCACAGGCCCTTTTGAACACTTCGTGTCAAGTCCAGTGCTGTTGGCCCTGGGCCAACAGCACTGGAACCTCAAAGACAGAAACGCGTGGGGGGGTATCAAAGATGACGAAGGCAATCAGGTCATGTACCTGGTAAGTACCACACAGCCCGATTACTCCTCTTTATCCAAATTTCGAGTTCTAGGACATGTCTCAGGGGACGACTCAACTGTGACTCTGAGTGTTACGCTCAAAGAATATCACTGACTTTGAGAAACACCATTAGGTTGAGAAGCCCGATAGAGACAGACGTTACCGATGCTGGGACGTGAGCATTACCAGCGATTTTGATATCGCTGGTAATGCTCACGTCCCGGACCCCAGTGATCCGCCTAACATGGATTTGAGGAATGATGAAGAGACCATCAACGAGCATGAACGGCTTTATTCTGCGCAGAGGTCCTGGCTTCATGATGTAAAACGAGAGGATCGTGCTGGATCTTATTGGAAATCAGTCTCAACCCTACATACTTGGAATGGACTACATGTAGCCAATTTGTCCATAGATGAATAAATCAGCCGTTCGACCATATTTCATGAGATCTCGATGACAGTCCTATCTTAGATTGGCCCGAACCTCCATGTAGATCATAAAGCCCGCTCGACTCAGCGATATTATAGCAAGCCTTTCTATCGTAGTAGTAGCAGTCGACATGATTAATTGAACACAAAGTCACAATGATAAACAGACCACCATCGCTTCTACTTTCTTATTCCCGTTGTATATCAGATCGATAAGGACCATAAACTGATATCCTTGGCGACGAAATACCCATCGCTGCTTTCCATCCCTGCTCTAAGTCCTCAAGGTTGAGGATTCCTATCTGTTGCAATAGGCCTGTAGCGACAGCAGGCGCCAGGATTGATCGAAAAGGGGGTCATATTCATCATCAGACCGCCATGGCTTCCAGTCTTTTGTTCCCTCGTGATTTAGATTGACAAAAACTACAAGTCGACGACGATCACCGAATGTACAGTACAGTCAAGAGTCCTGCGATCAAAGTGGAAGACCTATGTCTCTACTATCAGGCCTGCTCGACTCAGATATGTCACAATTCATTGTAGCAGCAGCAGTCGTTGTGGACCATCGAGTAGAGAGTCGCCGTGAAAAATAGACTGTTATTGCTTCCAGTCTTGAAACTGCTCCCAGGTGCAACATGCTTCCCCTATCCGTTACCGTTATAGCTATCATACTCTTCGACTGACTGTAAAGCCCAACGTGCATCAGTTATTGAACCCCTAGTATCGTTCTATCGTTATAGAAGTAGTTTCTATAAAAGATTAAGTAAATATAGCCGAAATTAACAGACCGCCATGGCTTCAATCCTCGAAACTGCTGCCAGATGCATCACTTTCCCCCTATCCGTCACCGTTATTGCCACCGTACTCTTTGATCACTTGTGAACCCTAGCGTCCATCAGTCATTGGACACCGTACTCTTTGATCCACTGTAAGTCCTAGCGCCAATCAAACATCGGAGCCTTGCCATCGTTTGATCCGTTGCTAATCAAGCCAAACCTCCATCCGCGTCAGACCAATCGCTGTTGTCTCTCTCTCCCTAGTAGGAATGCTCAAGAGCCCCTGATCCGTCTCAAAAGGATGGTGCTTGTATTGCTGGCTGTCTTGATTGGATGGCAGCACGTTGTTTGACCCGTCTCTTATCTTCCCTAGGACTTTATCCTCATTTGAATTACCGTTCGTATCTTTTTGGCCCATCTTCGATCCATCCCTGAAGGGCAGCGCTTGTATTGTCCTGTGGTTTGTTTGTATGGCAGCACATCATGCGAGTTGAAGCCTCCGTTGTGGTCTAGGATGTAAAGGCGGCCGTGAGGGAGCTATGGGACCGTACAAATGGTAGCGTCCACTTGAGAGTATACAACTGGAAGTTTTGGATGTAGAGGCGATGGAGATTCCAACACGCATATCGAAGCCAATTATAGCTGCTCTGAAAATTTCATGGGAGAATGGGATGTTGGAATTGGACCATCAATGGAAGACGTATGATGAGCTAATTTTAACAGGTTGGGAGCCCAGCGATGCATCACACATGGATCTTGCTGCAGGTGGAAGTCCCTCTTCACCGTTGTCAACATGCCATGTAGCCACCTTTGCTGGTTGTCCCTTAGTTTTCTTTGCCTTCTGTTTCTTTTCATATCCCCTTTTCATTCGAAACCATGCTGGAGCCTTGTCAGCATCTTCCAGATAGCATCTATCGATGGGGTGACTTCCTCCACGGTGTATGCAGCGAGAACCTGACTGGACGTAGTCCGGACCTTCTTTATTGAGCCCAGACTTTTAACAGTAAGAAGCTGCCTGGCCGATTGACTGATTGTATGAATGGTGTCTGACTTCAAGGAGCGTTTGCCGCGCTGTGTCTGTAATGTCGACCGTGACGGCCTAGAGTTGGACAGGATACTGATATTTCTGAGGCAATGACATCGACAGGCAAAGAATCGTGTGATTGTTGGCACGGAGAATGATTTCTGCAGCGTCGATCTGTTCTTTCAGGACCTCCATCCATCGTATCTCTTCCCTCAATGGCCCAGTATTGACTAGGGGCTGGTGTATTTCGAAGATGATTCAGCTTGTAGACCAATGACCAGAAAGGCTGCTGTGGCGAAATTTCCTCCAGATCTTGTGCACCGGTTCGAGGTGGGCTTGTAAGAGACACTGAACTCTTGCTGGGTGGGACGGTCGACACGATGAGGATGACTTGTACTGTTGCTGTTTTCGAGATCTTGAACGAATGATGGGAGGAAGAGGGAGGAGAAGGAGGAGGAGGAGGAGGAGGAGAAGGAGGAGAAGAATTCTGGTTCGGTTTGCTCGCCGCCGGTACTGACTCTCGGTACATCTGTTGGATTTGAGCGTGGACGCATTCCAGCTGCTCTCCCACTCACAGCAAGCACTGTCTTCGTGTCAGAATTTCACTGCTCGAAGATGGGGAAGAAGATGCTGTTCACGCTGTAGTTGACAGAATGAGCATGAGTGTCGTAGGCACATAGTCGATAGACTGCCATGGCGGTAGCCTTTGAGTGGGTCGTGTGGCAATGTGGTTCTCTTCAAGCGTGTGGTTCTGAGCCGGTGTCTCAATCCAGCAGGCGAACTGATGCTGAGAGGCGTATCACCTCTGCTCTCACGATCCCATGCTTCTTCTCTGTTGCGTCGTAAAGTAGATCTCCGTCGCAAGTGGTAGCAGATACTCAAAAGCTGAGCCATGCTTAAATTGGGAGCCACCATTTGTGTTGAAGTGCAAGTCTTGAAGCGTACAGGATCTCGTTCGGAATGTGAGAAAGGTCGCTTGGGAATTCGGTCAAGCATCAAGCGAACTATTTTTTGACACCGCTGAATTTTTATTGCCAGACAAGTGGCTCGACTTATCCTGATGAGGAGAGCGGCGGTGACTGTGTCTGTGGTTCTCTACATAATCGGGTACGTGCATGAGTGCTTGGCTTGATTGCGATTATTTCGGCTTTGTTCTTTTCTGATTGCTATGTTTATCATCTATGTATCTAGCCTCGCTCTTCTCTATGTTACACACGTCCCCTAGCAGCCAGATCATTCATGCTTTCCCTATCATTCATGCCTTCCTAATCATTGCTTGCCGAGAGATCGTACGTACGGGTGGTTGGGGTCATTCCCATTGAAGACATTGCTGTTTGCTGAGAGGAGCTCCATCTGCTGTGATGAGCCGTGGTACTCTTCAATTCTATTCATACCAATGTTTCGTGGAATGAATTAGATCGTAGGGGGTTGTTGGCGTCATTCCCATAGAAGCCATTGCTGTTTGGGAGATGGAAGATGCGGAGAGGCCGTAGGGGGTGGTTGGCCTCAATCCCACAAAAGACATTGCGGTCTGCTGAGAGATGGACGGCGCCGAGAGGCCTTAGGGGGTGGTTGGCGTCGTTCCCGTAGAAGACAATGCTGTCTGCTGGGAGATGCAAGGCTGTCCCCTAGTAGCTAGATCATCCATGCTTTCCCATAGTCACCGCTGTACACTTCGCCGAGACTCGTAGGGGGTGGTTGGAGTCATCCTCATAGAAGACATTGCTGTTTGCTGAGAGATGGAAAGGAGAGGGAGGCTGTCGATCAGGGGAACTCAAGCAGTATCAGTACTGCTAGCTTCTCAGACCCTGTTCCTGTTCGCTCGTCCTTTTGGACACTGAACATTGTGTATCCCTTGGCCGAAATGCAGTGGGTAGCGCGACAATCAATCCGACTGCATTCATAACCTCCAAAGCCTCATGCTCCGTTGCGAAGATATCGCTGAAGGACGATGAGCTGCGGCTCTGGGTGTGGGACTGAGAATGTGGAGGAGCTGTTGGCAACAAATCGACACTCGGTGCGCCAAGTCTCGGTGATGTTAAGGGTAAGATACTGTTGCATGCGGAGCAGGCTTGCCTAGGCTTTATAGGCCTCATTTTGGTACATTCGACAACATGTTTCTCTCCGTTTTGGTCTGCTCCGGCGTCGATGTCATGCGGAAGTACCGTGCGAAACATGATGAGGTCGATGTCTCACGTATGGATCGCCCACTCTCTCGTGGAAACATTGGGTTTGGACTGTGCAGGCTTCCTTCGGATCCCCTCCGTCGTCACCACCCAGTCTCTTGTGGAAACATTGGGTTTGGAATGTTCATGCTTCCTTCGGATCCCATTCGTCGGCGCTGCTCAGAGTTCATCTCAGGCGCTGGCACCCAGACTCTTGTGGAAACATTGGGTTTGGGTTGTGCATGCTTCCTCCCTATCCTCCCCTTGGCGCTGCTCAGAGTTTATTTCAGGCTCTGGCAGGCTCAACAAACAAAAACTGATCATGTGCATCAGTCGTTTCATCTCGGCAGTCTTTCTCTTCGCAATTTTTGGCATCTAACAACAGCCAGTCAATCTCGATGACCTCGGCCGAGCCCTTTGTCACATAAACACCATGCTTGTCACATACTATCCAAATGCGGTACGGAGTGATCCTGCCCAATCTGGACCCTAATATCATTTGCTTCGACTTCATGCCGGTGTAGCGATGTGTATAACCAGGTAACGATCAATGTCTGGCTTTGCTCTTTGATTGATTGACATCTCGGTGAAGTGGTCGTACGATCAATGTCTGGCTTTGCTTCTTGATTGGTTACATCCCGATGAACCAGCCGTCGAGGGCGATGTATAACCAGGTAACGATCAATGTCTGGCTTTGCTTCTTGCTTGGTTGACATCTCAACGAGGTGGCCGCTGTGTACAAGCAGATAACGATGAATGTCTGGCTTTGCTCCTTGATTGGTTGACACCCCGATGAACCAGCCGTCGAGGGCGGTGTGTATAACCAGGTAACGATCAATGTCTGGCTTTGCTCCTTGATTGGTTGACATTCCATTGAACCAGCCGTGTAGGGTTGGGAAATGATTGGCGGTTGAGGGGACTGGCTTGACGACGCGGTGTACCAAGGTTCTGATTAGAAAATCGTCGTGCAAGCACATGGTGTTGGATCTGGATCGCCTTCAATGCTCATAATTTTCGGCATTCATATTTGACTGACAGAAAAGCTGTGCTGTCGTCATGCTTCTATCGATGATGCCTGAGGTGGGATCGGGTCCATTGCCCCTGAATTGGTTGGCCAGTTGCGTAAAGTCTAGGATCAGGGAGGCTGCGAGTATACGTTCTGAACAGAGTCTGCATGACTGCCAGCTTGAACGCCCATTGCCTCGGCCACTGCATTGCGCCCCTCATACCCTTTGATATTCGATATAAGAATTAGGAAGCGGGTCGGTCCATACATAGGTCTTATGAGAAGGACGTGGATTTTGCATAACCTCCCATGCGCCTGAATCGACGCATGAAATGCTTCTCTCGAGGCTTAGCAGAATTTCCACCGAATGGATCTTCTTTCACCTGCCGCCTCGGGAATAATCTAATTTCCAGAGCATTCGCAAGGCGGTGGTGAATGTGCTTGAGGATGCCGGAGCCATCAAGCGGCTTGTTGACAATTAGATTATATCAGAAGGACAAGGTCGCTGGAGCGCGACTTTGTCAATGCCCTGTCCCACTGGGGCGGTCATGAATGAGATCAGATCCTCAATGTCTTTCAGCGCTTGATGAGATGGTTGACGGTTGAGAGAACTGGCTTGATGCTGTGGTGACAGCATTGTATAGCAGAGAAAATTTCTGTTTCCTTCCCTCCGTTCGTTGCAAGGTCCGAGGCGGGATCATTGCTCTGGTATCCAGGACGTTGCTGGTATGATGGCTGTGGTGCGGCGGAACCTTGGCTTCGGTACTGCTGGTCTTTGATATTGGCCTTGGAATTGGCTCTAATTTTGTTGGTATGGTGACTGAGGAGAGCTGTACTGGGCTTGATAGGCCCTTGAGCCACGAAAGTGCAGGTATACTTCGAATGGCTGTGGTGTGGCAAGGTATGTTGTTGGTACTGCTGATTTTGATATTGGCCTTGGAATGGTTTAGTGACTGAGTAGAGCTGTACTGGGCTTGATAGGCCCCAGTAGGAAAACGTCTTTTTAGTAGACGTGTCTCCTCTCACAATCTCTGCTTCATCACGCAGGTACGCTTCAAATGGCATCGTATGGGAAGAAACAGTCATGATGGGGTGATCTTGTAGAAGCACTAGTGTGCGCGCTAAGTCGTAATATGGTCTAAGCGAGAAATGGGACTCATGGGCTCGTTCTAGCCCACAAGGACGAATACTAGGTGATAGGGTGGCTCTGCGTGAAGGGACTGGGCTACAGGGAATTCTGCTGTTGACTTCAGAGTCAATGTTTAGGTGATGAGTAAAGATCAAATTCAAGGCAGCCAATGTGGCTCAGGAGTTCTCCTCAATGCAGCAAGCTGCTGCATTCCATCCGCCACTGCTAATAACTTAAAGAAAAAAAAAAGAAAAACAAGAAAAACAAGAAAACGGTCTCTCCCATGCAGCTCTAAAGCTGCACACCATCAAGCCACTCCGTAACCACCGCCCACGTCCTCCCTCCACACAGCCCATAGAAAATATCCTGAAAAGACGCCAACAACTCCACATTCATCTCCACCCAACACTCTAACACCACCACCGCGATCTCGAACTGCTCCCTCAGCGCCTCCATCTCCACCTCCGTAGTCACCCCCGCCGCCTCCAGACGCGCAAACTCCACCATCACCTCCCCGTACAAGTCCGAACGCACATGCTGGGCGTCCGATTTCTGGCCCCAGTATTGGAGGGCGGGGTGGTAGAGAGGGGCGCCGCCGGCGACGATGAGATTGTATTTTGCGTCGGCGCGCTGCCAGTCGTAGTGGTCGGGGGCGACGAAGATGAGGGCTTCGTTGTGGCGGTGGAGCATGTGCGCGTCGAATGTGTGGAATGGTTAGTAGGGATGGATTTGATAGTGGGAATTGTCAGATGGCTTACGGATGGCGAGGGAGCGGTCGGCGATGTTGAGGAGGGAGTGGGTGTGGTCGGACAAGGTTTTGGTGTGTGGTAGTCGTAGTATCAATGATTTAGGATCTTGGTAGGTAGAAATGGTATGCTTGGAAGACTGATATAGACGGAGCTGGCTGTGTTTATGTAAAATCTCGTTAAAAAAGTGGGTCCTAATCTTACTTCGAAGTCGGAGCTAACAGGGACCGAGGAGAGAATGCAATAGGACTCCATCCAGAAACGTTACTATCACGTATGAAAGCAGCGTAATAGTAGGCAAGTGTAGGGAGAAACAGCGTATATCAAGCGAAATCATAGACTTAATTTATATGTTTATAGCAAGTAATACGTCCTCTCCGGTATTTAGTACAGCGGTAGGGGTATTAGATGTAAGATGAAGCGGCGGACATTGTTTACTATCACAGCCATTATCAACTGAAGAGTACTTATCAGAGCAAAGAATTCCATTCTCTTCAGCTACTACTCTTCGATAACCCCGCCACGATTGCCCTCAATGCTTGGGTATAAAAATCGTCATGCGTGCGTGCGTGCTAGAAACGAGATGATACAAGAAAGGTAGATACCCGGTCAATGCTAATCCTTCAAATTCATGGCCATTCCGGCTACGCAGAAACACCGTGAGCCAGGCATTCTGGACTGGCCTCTTGGCCATCCGTGGTCGAAATGAAGGGATTCAGAGCTGGCGAGATCAATTCGTGCACGCCGTCTGGACGTGTCCTGCCTGCTTGTACTACTTGCATCAGTGTTTGTCTTTGCCTTTACGCAATGAGAGATGGTGGGACAATTACCTTTTCTGACCTCACATGAGGTCGAACGTCTCCTCCTCGTAAAAGTCCAAGCCGTCCCAGACGCAGGAGCGGCACAGGCGATCGTGGACGTCCCGAAAACGGGCGCAGGCCTCTCTCTTCTCTTGATGCTCCTGGGCAGACAGGAGCGGCAGGGACTCAATGATCTCCTGGGTCTCAGTTGGCTGGCCTTTAGGCATCGTGTGATTCTAGGTGAGATTAGTCGTCGAGGAGGTAAATAGTCCCTTCAGATGGTGATATATAGCTTACATTTAGTTGTTATTTGCTTGTTTGAATGGTAGGTGTAGTAGGGAGTGGATTTTAGTATCTGTTGACGGTGTTGCAATGTTGAACGTGTTGTTAAAAATTTCGTAAAGTTTGCCGAGATTTGTATTCATCCTTCACTTACTAGCGCCGAAATGGGCTGATGAGACTATTACAGCTAGCACTCCGCAGGTAACGAATTCCTGTATGTACTGCCCGATTGGTTTGCCATCGCTGAAAATGATTGATTTAGAACTCTATGTTGTACAAATGCTCGTTATTAGAAGAGCTTGAGCCTAGAAAAGCGTGCTCAAATACCTTAGGCACTGAAGAATCTCGAGCAGAGCTGAAATAGTGATAAGCACCCGCAGTAAGAAGCCTCCTTGTGCTCCTCCTGAGCTGGAAGCAGCCCTTGCTCCTCACCAGCTTCTCCTGATTCTAGACCCTCGTCAACTACAGGCGCCGTCTCTGGTTGCTCCTCCTCAGCAAACAGTCTGGACAGGACGTGCAGCGTGCAGTAGCCTTCCTCCTTCGCTACTTTCAACCACAGCTGTTCGTCCTCCTTCGCTACTTTCAATCACAGCTGTTCGTCCTCCTTCGCCTTTTTGAACTCGTCTGAGCAACTGATCCGAATGAGAGAAGGCCAGGGAAAATCATCACCTGCCAAGGTGACCTGGGCGTGCGTTCTTACTTCGCCGGCATGTATGCGAAATTGTGTGAGGCTGGTACCGACGTAAGAGCATGTAAATCCACCTTCAACTGGGACCGCTACGTAGTAGTGCCAAGGGACGTCGGTCTCATTGGGTCTTGGTTGTAAGGCTGAGATTCTTGCTTCGAAACTTGGAGGAAGTTTGACGGCGTCGGGGCCCCAGGGCGACTCGCTGGTCGGAAAGAGATCCTTGCTACTGTGGCGCCATGAGCTGTGAGCACTGTCGATGAGCTCAAGTAGTTCGGGATTGTCTCGAAGCTCTTGCTCAGACAGTATCATGAGGTGTTGCTGTAGAAGAGGTGGTTTAGAAGGACGAGCAGACTCAGTCTCGAAATCGTCCGCAGACTCAGTCTCGATGGGATCCGTCGTCTCAACCTGTTGCTCGGTCTCGCTTGGTGTAGGCGTTTGAGAGTTTAGAGCTGCGTAAGGGAAGGGGAAGCGGCGGATGGTAGCTTCATAGTGAGGCAGATGGTACTCTGGGATCACGTATAGGAAATTTTCGGTGAACGTTGTGGCTACTCATCGTTATTCCAGCACTCTCACTGACTGATGCGATTATCTAACCTTCGGGCGTAATGGGAATGCAGTTGTCCAGCCACCAAGCCATGGTGATCAGGGTACAGAAGTTAGAAGACTGAGGATTTGTGTATGAGTTCAGATGTGTTCTTGTCGAAGCGAGGACGCAAAGGGCAATGATGGGCGTAACGAGATTGGAAGTGTGGGGATGAGTGTATGCGTTCGATGTGTAATTAGAGAAGCAAGAAGGCAAAGAGCAACTGATGGGCCTTGGCTAGATCCACAGAGGATAGCAATCGATGTCTTGAGTTGTGATCAAAGGAAGAAATGGATCATGTTGCCAGCCTAAGTCCCGCTGCAGGGTGAAGCTAGTAGTGACTCAAATTCCACGATCTCAAACACGCAAACAATTTGTCTGCACCCACCCTGGAACCACCACAACCTACCTAGAACGCTCCATTGTCATCATCGGATTCCTTTGATGCATTATGAGCATCCTTCGGTCTAGAAGCTGGCTTCACAGCCGTTGGCAGCTCCATGACCATGTACGACGCGCAGGACTCAGCTTCTCACAGCATCTGCAGCAACCTTACAAGGCACACCCGTCGGTATCGACAGGTTCCCACCATCTTCCATGGTGGGATTCAAAGCCATAGCACACTCTTGCAATCTAGGCTCCTCCAAAATAGCCACTAAGTCGTACCCTCACCTTTCGGCAGCAGGCTTGAGCTGTTACGAAAGCCCAGCCGGTGATCGCGTATCTCAGAGGCCTAAGGTAAGTGCTTCCCTGGCATCATCACACCTTCCTACGCCTAAGAAGCTTACCTGACTACCTGGCAAGCTGTTGATCGTGGGCTTCAGGCCCAGTAACGGCTGATGATGTCCATACCACGAGTGGACAGCCTTTGCAGAGCATCGCGGACTACAAGCACTTGCGCCTTCCTCCTACTACATCCACCACTTCATCGACTTGCAAGAGCATGAAACGGAGCTACTTACCTTGGCTCTCCTCTTCTCCTCAATCATGTCGTACAGTCCGTCGAGCATTCTACATCTATACCATCGTATGTGTCATGACTGCTGCTTTTCCTGGCATTAGAAGACTGACAATGTTCGCAGGACACTTGCCTCCCCAACTCCTTGCCGCATACCTCTATTATCACTACGCTAGAGCTCAACTCCATGAACATACTCTATGCTGGCCGCAAGGCTCCTTCAATGTTAGCCATTGCAGTCAAGCAAAGCAGCAGAGATAGCCTCAGCCCTTGCTACAACAGCTTGAGTCTCTCATAACGTGAAGACTATCCAAGCACTGCACCAGGTAAGACACTGTTTGGCATTCAGCACTGGCAACAGAACGTCTGCTGACAAGGCTTGACCAGCAGCACTTAGGTAGCCTCCGCAACCAGCGGAGAATATGCCACTTCGATCAGCAAGCGTCGACTTCTTCGGCAGTCAGACTCGCTACGGGTTAGCAAGATCACCACATACCTCTACCTGCAACGACCATCTCACATCCAATGACAGGGCTAGCACAAGGGTTGAACGAACCTTGAGCCAGATCTAAGCGTCCCACTCTCTGCGGCACGCATTTGAGGATTTAGATCCTGCCTTGCTCATGCCTCTCCATAAGTTCACAGTGTCATCTCCAACCATTCTGCCTCTGCATGAGGCTCCCCTAGAATTCCTTCCTCTTCTGGGGACTCGAAGTACAACACCACTTCTACAAGCCTCTTCAATATCTTCTATTGGCGAACCCACTGGTAGTCCATTCCACGAAAGCACATTCAAGACCAAGAAGCATGTCAACATTCTCTTCTAGACAGATGAATGTAGCAAGATGAGCAGCTGAAGGCACAGTCTGCCCTGTTCTTATTTTTATTTATAAAGGCCCTCTGCATGGCAGTAGCCTTGCCTTCCCCCTCCCTGGGCAGCAGTCGTTCGCCTTGCAGACAACTCAGACCCTGGCGACGAGATAAACGTCGAGCCTGAAAGTTGTGGCCGCCGCAAAATTGGGACCTACAGCATCCCAGGCTGCCGTGCCACCAGCCGTCGCTCAGGTAAGTCCAATGTTCCACTACAAGATCTCCAGAAAGAAATGCTTTTGCCAGCACTCAACTTTCCAGCTTGAAAGCACTTGAGTCCTGGCGATCACTCATCATGAGCTCCTCGTTCAAAGGAGAGCTCGACTAAGATCATTGGTCATAGCGAGAGTACGGTTTACTAACTTCCTCAGAAGCGAATGGCTGATTCATCTCAAAGCACCGAAGGCTTCGACAAGCTGATAGATTCATATCGGCTCATCATCGATTCACACAACGGTCAAGACATGGCTAGGCCAGAAGCTGGGCGAGGATCCAAGACATTCGACATCCCGCTACACTGAAAGCCTCTTCGATAGCAGCCGGAGCTGGAAGACTTCTTTTTGCAAGGCAGAGCTGGAAAGGCTTGACGGTGAGTACACTGGCTTAGCTGCTAGCTGGACTGATCGATCTTACACCGGTGTCAATTCCCAGTGAGTCGTGATCTCATCCCCTTCTTATCTCCTCGCTGATTTGCATAGAATCGTTTGACGAGCCCTCCGATCGGACCTTCCTTCGACGGCGACTTTTGCCAAGAACAGCAATGTCCAATGCCTTCAAGCTTCTTACCACTAGCTTACCAGCTGACTGTCGATGTCCATGCCCCAGAATTACGAATCTCACATACTAGCAACCGGTAGCCGAGCCCAATGCGTCAGAAACAAAGGCTTTGAGCGACAGAATGAGAAGGAAGACATCTGAAGATCAGGACATCAGATTCCTAGGTAATGTCACAGGCTTATGGTGAACTGGCACACAGGCAGAGATCTTTTCATCTGCGTGAGCATGCTCAGCGATCGTATCGGCATGGTTCGTGAAATAGGCACTGCGTACAGGAGATGTCGATGTTGTCAAGTCTGAGCTTTCGTAAGGTATGAGCATCTAACATTCCGTTGGACGAGCCCGCTGACCATACTGCAGGAGTGCATTGATCTGAGAAGGTCTTTACAAGCACCAAGCCGTCCACGCTCCTGATGCAAAGGAGGAGATTGAGATGGCCACTTTCTTCAGGCCTATATTCCCCAACATACAATGCCATCTTATGACAAGGTGCTGGCTATCTTATGAACCTAATGGACTATACGAGGCAACATTGGGACTATCGACAAGGTCTCGGTGGAAGTCATTGCAGTGTCCTGTGCATGTACGTATCAATGGTCATGCTGGTCAAGGTCCATGCTGACTCTATGCAGAAGCCACCCATGCAGCTCTACATCAGCCGTTTCAAGCAAAAGCCACTCAGCAAAGTACACTGTCATGACGGAAGGTCTACCATCATTGAACATATCTAATGCCCGTGCCAGTGGGCAACCTTGCTCCTCGGATGCATCTCCTGAGTTCAAGATCGTGCGAAATCACGTTAAACTAAATGGGGCCGGGCTATTGCCGCCTCGTCTTTGAAATCGGACGAGGTCGGCATAGCCCGGCCCTGATAGATCGAGCAGGGAGGCGAGCCGATCGGGCGGTTAGTACATACATGGCCCAGCTTTAAGCAAGCGTATACTGACAACAATCTTAGGCCCTGCTGGTCGCGGATACCAAGGCTATGGTGGCTCTGACATGGCCCCACAAGGTTATGCTCAGATGCCTCATAGTGCTGGTGGTGTTCCCAGTAGTGCAGGTGGACCTGGTCGTCCAGATCCAATGCAAGGGAGTTGTGGGTCCCCTCGTCTTTGAAATCGGACGAGGGTGATCGTGGCCCGGCCCAGTAGTGCCGGTGGATGTGGCCGTCCAGATCGAATGCAAGCTGGCTAGGGTGGTCCTCTGCCAAGCGCTGGCGGATATCAACACCAACCAGGCAACTACAGGGTGGGTGAGGGGGAGGGTGCTCGTCTTTGAAATCGGACGAGGGTACTGGTGGTGTTCCTAGTAGTGCTGGTGGATATGGCCGTCCAGACCCAATGCAAGCTAGCTATGGTGGTTCTCCCCCAAGCGCTGGCGGAGGGTCCTTTCGTCTTTGAAATCGGACGAGAGTGATCGTGGCCCGGCCTAGCAGTGCCGGTGGATATGGCCGTCCAGACCAAATGCAAGCTGGCTATGCTGATTCTCCCCCAAGAGCTGGCGGATACCAACACCAACACCAACCTGGCAACTACGGCGGAGGGAGCTCGTCTTTGAAATCGGACGAGGTGATCGTGGCGGCGAGAAGAAGACATCAAAGATGCCTTCTCCGCTCAGAGATCTGAGAGAGTGGAGAATCGTTACGAAGTCCAACCAGCGCCATGAGGACGTACAGGGTATACTGAGAGAGATTAAAGCCAGTGCTCTAAGCCTAGGGGCCGCCGAGGAAGGACCGAGTGATGAAAAGGCAGCGAAGGGATAAGCATTGTGCAGGGTTCCATCTATGAGGCTTACAGGGCAGCTGCCGAGCAGGGGCTTGCATCAGGTGAGCTCTTTGTTGATCGCATTCTATTTATTCACCCAAGCTGATAGTCATCACAGAGCACTGCTAAACCGAGTATCCGCCTTTCGAGATTCGGTGCCACTTGGCTGAGCCATACGACCAAGTTCTTCGCAGGCTAACGGACTACCTCATCGACACTGCACTGGTTCGTCTCAGCCTCTCCATGGGTACCCAGCCTAGCAACATAGAGGGGAAGCAGATCCCACGCTACGTCCTGTCGATGAACAAAACAAACGGCTTGACCGTGGACAGCCACTATCAACAGCCAACTTTGTCGATCTCAGAAGCCAATACGAGAAAAGCACCGCCGCCAGATTATGACATGCGGGTTGAAACTATGGCCAGTCATGTCGGGACTTAGGCAGAATGAAAGTACGTAGAGCTGAATATGCAAATACTCTGCTGACTCTTATCGATTAGATGCCGTGGGTGTGGCTCCAGACACTATCAGCCTTTCCCTCTAAGGCCGAGGGGGCCAGATGGCCTTCAATTAATCAACAACGGCTTCAGGCTCTGTGATCTCCTACCCTCCCAGTTCAGTCTTCCTAAGATAGCGACATCATCAAGGCATAGCGCTGGTCTGTCGAGATCGCCCACTATTTCTTCGATGTAGACGGCTATGGCAACTAGCAAGGATTTTCCCTCACCCATGGCGACGTACCTAGATGTTACATCGTGAGTACTGCCGCTCCGATCCGACATATTGACATGACTGATGCTCCTCTAGTAGGTGGACATTGTTTGCACACTTGTCGAAGGGGCATACATTAGGAAGCATTGAGGCTTCAGGTAAGGGCGATGGCTGAGCGAAGAAATGGACAACGTTGTGTATAGATAGTCTTCCATAACTCAATGAATATTTTCAATCTCCGGCCCTTGTGCCACGGTCCTGGAGGTATGACCATAAACTACTCAGGTGCTGGTGACGCTGTTGCTCGAACCCAACAGAGGGAGACTTAGAGGCGTCCGTTTCAAGAGCAGCTCATGTTCAGATGGATTCGATGATGCCTTTCGTGAAGCACCAAAATTTCGCGATGGCTTCTTAGAGCGGACAGCACTTCACACGTTCCTCGTCAAACCATTCCAGACCTCGCCAAGCCAGCTTCAAGCCTCATCAAGCCAATCTTGAGCCGCATCACCTTCTTCATCACGCATCGTCTATGCACCATCATCACAGCAGACCCAAGATCACCAAGAAGAGCTAGATGAGCGAGGACAATATTCCGCGAGTGCTTCCCAGAATTGACAGCATTCCGCACGTTCCTCGTCAAGTCGTTCCAAGCCTCATCAAGCCAGTCTGAAGCCGCATCACCTTCTTCATCGCCTATCATCTGTCTACCATCATCACAGCAGACTAGAGATCTCTAAGATGAGCGACGATTTCTTCAGAATTGACAGCACTTCACAACTTTCTCATCAAGCCATTTCAGATCTCATCAAGCCAGTCTGAAGCCGCATCGCCTTCGTCATCAACCATCATATATCCACCATCATCACAGCAGACCGAGGATTTCCAAGAAGAGCCAAATGAGCGACGACAAGTACCGCGCCATGACTCGGGATCAATACTGCACAGAAATTCCTGACAAAGGCTTCGTGGGCTCCTGCTTATTCACTGGCGTCAAGTCTCCCGCACACGACTTGCTATATCTTCACTTCGAATCCCCAGCTATCACAATGCTTTCGCACCCTCACCTGCCTTCTTTTTCTCTGGCAGCTACCACAGTGTAAGTCTCCATCTTAGTCCTTCTTGTCCTGGGCCTTCAGTGGAGAGGCGTCGGTCGACTGACAGGCAGTACAGAGCATAGTCCATCTGGTCTTCGATGGTGATCTTGAAAGGTGCCTTCCGCCAGCGCTATGATATGGTGATCGCGAGCTCGCTGCTTTTGCAAGTGGCTTAAGAAGACCCCAGCAAAAGAAGATGGGAACGAGGCAAGTTACTTATTTCCAAGAGGTGTGCATCGGAGCGAAGAGGCAATGGGTGACCTAAGCTAACATTGTCAGGTCCAATGAGCTGGCCTCATCTCCCCGATCACATGGTTTCCTGTTGGGTTGATAGCATTGGAGGACTACATGCGGAAGAAAAAGCTTGAGAACACCGTCTCGGTTCCTTGGATCGTGCCAGCGGAGCCCTGTCGGATTTGACGAGGAGTAGAAGAAGAAGCTTGGGTGAAGCATATACAACTGGAGCAAGCCACAGACACTCCATCAAGATATGGACAGTGTTTCTTCTGACTCCAGTACCCCTGCAAATGAGCAGGCTCTAAAGTCTGTCGAAGCTGAAGCAGCATCATGCCGACACTGAGCATCATCGAAGACGACAAGTACCTCAGAAGGCCACCTTGCAAATGAGCCAACCAAAAAAGACAGCTGCTTCGAACATCTGCAGACTGAATATTGCGACGCCGGTGAACGTCTTGCCCGTGCCACTCAGACAATATGCAGGCCCGCCAACGGCCACACGAGCCAAGCACAGGCAGAAGACATCCACTATGAGCATGACTCCCACCACGCCCCATTGTCACTACCATTGCTCCATTTACGGTATGCAGAGCTACGAGGTGGTTGTTGCGCAAACTCTCCAATGGCAAACAACTTGCTATGCCGGCAACTTGATCTCTCGTGCCACCCAGAACTACATCATTCGAATCTTCCAATACTTTGGCTCTTCGCAAGCACTCGCTTGAAGTCTGATCGTGGCTTTGCTTTCGTCAAGATGAAAACCCACGAACATGCTGCATCGTTACTGTCGCGAGAGGCCATTGCAAGTCTCGACCATTTGGCAAAGATGAGCACGATCCTTTCAGAGTGTCTGCCTAGACCAACTTTTTAAACTCATAACGCATCTTGCTCTGACAATTGCAAACGGCGCTGCGATGCCTTCCAGATCTGGCATGGAACCTCCTTCGATAGCATCACAACATGGACGATGCGCTCCGAGGCGTCGTGCTGCCTCAAATGGCCGCCTTTTCTTCGATTGCAAGCTCAACCGTTACTTCAGAAGAAGGAACGAAGACGAACATCGATAGAGCTCTGTTGAGTTCATCATTCAAAAGTTGGCACCGCCAACATCCTGCCTCTTCAATGCCAACACACCACCAATTGACTCTCATCCTCGATGTTCTCGGCACCCCAACCATGGAGACACCACCAGTTGACCCTCATCCTCGAGGTCCTCGGCACCCCAACCATGGGACACACCACCAATTGACCCTCATCCTCGATGTCCTCGGCACCCCAACCATGGACACGAGTCTTTGACCGGGCTCATCCTGCCCTTTGCAAAAGAATAGGGTACTCTTGCAGGGTATACGGATTGCCGAGCCTGGCGATGATGGGCCTAATACCATCAGAAAAGTCCCCAGCGACCAGTTGCAACTGTGGCCTAGACGACTTCTGGGCCACCCTGGGTGGAGGTATGGTGCCATTCTGGGCTGGAGACTGGAAGTGCGGATCTGAATGGTGTGGGTACCACAGCTCCGCCAGGCACATCAGCCGTCCTGCATTGAAGCATCGGTGGCTGCACACTGGTCTTTCATTCCGCTGCTCTAGCCCCCTTCTGGATACAGCATGGGGCCTCTTCCCCATGGCAGGCACACGGGTCCGGTCCTTTTGCTGGACCCTCTGGTAGCTTTGGATCTGGTGGATTCAGCGGCCAGCAATATGGTGGACCTCTGAGTCAATACGCTCTACCATCAGGCCTTGGCGATTCTGCTGGTGCCTATCCTCCTATGAGCGCTGGATATGGCCAAGCCGAGGGCTCTTCTGAGGAAGCTTACGCTCCCCTTTCTACGAAGACTTCAGCTGGTTTCTCATCGAAGCATTCAATCGCCACTTTAGGCGAGGATAAGGCCACGAGATGGCGAGAGGGGGTGGAGCGATGGCTCCGTGTTGCACGACGGATGGGCTGGGATGCCTACGATATGTTTGAGGAGGATGATCCGATTCAGACCAGACCACTGTCAATGCCGCCACCTGGTCAATGGTACGTTGACCGCTCCCGGCACGTCACTTTCAGTGAAGAACAGCAGAGCCAAACTCGACAATGCTACGTTGCCCCCATCCCGGCACGTCTCTTTCAGTGAGGAGAGGCAGGGGAGTGCATCCCATATCAGAATGCCACGACATTGACCAGCATTCTTCAGAGATACCGCACATCTTCGAACTGGGGTGATCACTGGAGCTCCAACCAACACTGTGACCGCAGCAGGTGGTCATCTCCTCAAAGCGATGTCGTCTGGACTCACCAGTTCATACACACACACACACACATATATATAAAAATACTGTGGCGAGCTGGCCTCGCCAATACCCGCTGTTGACACCGCGGGTCATTGGGCCTCTAGGCATACTGGGGCCGAAGGGGACCGGACGAGCTCTGTCCCCCAATACTCGTTGTTGACACCGCGGGTCATTGGACCCAGAGTCCATTGAAGAGCCAAGGCCAGCGGCATATATGATCTGAGATAGATCATAAACCATCACCAGCACGATCTGTCGAAATAGGGAGCTTCCATCGTGCGAACTCCCCTCGCCAATATTGATTGTTGACACCGCGAGTCATTCTGGCGGGCATACTGGGGCCCAAGGCCAGCGGCAGCTTTTATCAGGGACAGATTATCATCCATCATCAGCACGATCAGCCGAATTGCGTGGGGGGTTTCCCTCATGCGAGCTCCCCTCGCCAATACTGATGGTTGACACCGCGGGTCATGGGGACCCAGGGACCATCGAGGAGCCAAGGCCAGCGGCATATATGATCTGAAATAGATCATAAATCGTCATCGGCACGATCGGCCGAATTGCGTGGGGATTGTTGAAACCGCGGGTCATTGGGCCCAGAGTCCATTGAAGAGCCAAGGCCAGCGGCATATATGATCTGAGATAGATCATTAATCATTAGAGGCAAGATCTGCCGAAATACGTGGGCCTCCCCTCCACGTCCCATCAAAACCGCAAGCAAGCGTGCGGTTGCAAGGGCCTCGTACTCAGACTCCGAGAACCAACCCCCCAACAGCATCGAGATTTACTTTCGGCTGCTCGCAGTCGCAGGATGTTACCTTGATCTCACTCCTTCCACCTCAGGAAAGCGTGTCTTCACTGATGTGTTCATGGTCATGCAGCTACACCTGCAAGTATCTAGTGGCCCCCTCTTGGGCTCAGCCCTCTCTGTCGCCTCAAGCGGCGACGCGCGAAATCCGCCGCGAAACCGCCGGTCGTTTGTGGGTCTCTTCCACAAACGACCGGCGAGCAATGGCAACTTAAGTGGCTTTGCGTTCGCCAGGTTATCAGTACGTACTTGATCGAGGCTGAGCAAGTTAGCAGGCTTCGTGCTGACAGCGTTCTCAGGAAGGCCACTCTTGGTCCTTGATTCAAAGCCGATCGACGGCGCTGAGGAGGCGAGAAAGCTGTCCGATAAAGCAGAACGCCTGCGCAACGAAGCTCGAGGCGATGACAGCGCGAGCCAGAGCGAAGATGAGAGAAGCAGTTGTCTTGCTCCAGGGCTGGATCGCGCCCAGATCGAGCGCTTTGTAGCAGCTCCTGCCGCCAATCGGGTTCCGGGTTCTACTGAAGCAACTTGGGCCAACCACATTGCCTCGTATCACCAATCGTCATCACTCCAACTTTTTCTCACCCATCGATTCACCATCTCCAGAGCGAGATCTCAACTACGGGTTCATTGAATACGACGGAGCTGTGTCGAACACTTCCCTCGTATCACCAATCGTCATCGCTCCTTCAACTTTTTCTCGCCCATCGGTTCACCATCTCCAGGGCGAGCGTTCATCCACGGGCGACTGTCCAGTGTCGGCGGAACGAGAAGACCAGCCGAAACAAGAAACAGCGTCGGCGCAACATCGAACCATCACCTTTACGGAGTCGATCGCGTTCAGATGAGAAGAGGGGGAACATACCGCCGTATTAGATAAAATCCTATCACTTACCTGTTGATTGCAAATCTTCAGTGATACTCCCCATGGTCCCAATATCTTACGCACAGCTCCCGCTTGTGATGGTCCCCCATGGTTTTCCCACTTGGATTTTCTTGACGTACCTGTCTCTCGTGACACCTACCGTTCATGCTCCTGTAGACACAGCTCCCGCTTGTGGTCCTTGGATTGCGCCTTGACTTGCGTTTTTAAGTGTCCAGTGGCATCGCCTTTGGCTTTCACTTACATGAAACATTCAATTCAGTGATGGCTCCTTTGTTCTCGCAGGCCCAGCTCATGCGAGAAGAGCCCTCTCTCTTAGGAGCCGGTATTATGACTTACATTACAATTCGTTGTTCGTCTCCCTTGGCATCTCCTTTGGCTTTCAACTTACATAACATATCCACGGTGCTGGTGTTTGCGCTTGTCACTTACAAATCTTTGTTTATTTCCGGTTCCATCGTCCTTGGCTCTCACTTACGGTTTGTTGTTCAACTCCCTTGGCATCTCCCTTGGCTTCCACTTACATGGAATTTTCCATCCCAGTGATGTCTCCTTTGGTTGAGGTCACTCAAGTCTTTGTATTTGCGCTTTTCACTTAGCTTTCTTTTTGTGATGCCTTCTTTGGTTGGGGACACTCAGGTCCTGCTCTCTGGGCTTCTCACTTACATTTTGTATCTTTTTCGGTGGCACCGTTCTTGGCTTGCACTTACCTGACATGTCCACTTTTTGCGATGCCTCCTTCGTTCCAGCAGGCACGACTTCTGCATGCGAGAAGAGGCCTCTGGGGTTGGCATCTCCCAGTGACCTACCAGAAAGACGAAGACGACCAAGTGGAGAGCCAAAGTCTTTCTCCCATTCTTATTTCCAGATATATATATCTTGTCTGGGCGCACCTTTTCATTGTTGGTGCCTCTCCATTCTCACTTCATGACTGGGCCCAATCGCCTGGGAAGCTGGCAAAGATCGTGTCAGACCAGACGTTGCGCTTCGTTGCGCTTCTACATGTCTGGTTTGATACTTTCGCCTGCCATATATCGAAGGCCATCTTAATGGCAAGGGGAGCTCGCTTCACACCTCCTTTTGTTTCATCGTATGGCAACATTTCCATCAGAGACTGACTGTCCTTTTGCTTTTCGTTTGCGTGTTGCTTTTGGTCAATGCCCATGCTTTATGATGATGATGATTGATTACTTCAAGGGACTGTGTGTGAAGCTGCTTGGTTGATGAATTCGTGACAGTGACATCGATGACCTCTCTGCTGAGTCCCATTTCTGTCATTGCTGCTGAGTATGATTGCTGTTGATTTCGAAAAGTCTGCGTGTGAAGCTGCTTTTTTGATGAACTCGTGATGGTGACATCGAGGACCTTGCGGCCGTGTTGCAGTTCTATCATTATTGCTGAGTATGGTTGCTGAGCTGTGAAGACCAAATGTCCCTTGTGTGTAAGATTCCCCGATTTGGCAGGCTTGTAAAAGATCCCAGACGGCTCCTCTTTATCTGTCTGGGGTAGGAAGCCTGCCGTACATTAACAACCAGGACGCAACGGGCATTGCCAATTCAGTGTCTGGCTATTATCCTTGATCCTCGGTGACATCCCCGATGTCCCTCTGTCATTCTTGCTAAGTATGATTGCTGAGTTGGGAAGACTGGAAGTCCCGTGTATGTGATATGCCGCGATCCGGTAGGCTTATCAAAAGCCCCAGGCGGCTCCCTCTCATCCGTCTGGAGTATAAATTAGCCGTATATTGACAATCAGGACTCTCTTTGCAAGCAAAGCTGCTTTCTGGTGCAGGCTGTTGCTCAGAGTCCTTGCTGACATTTCTGTTGTTCTTTCTGTCATTGCTGCTAGATATGATTGTTGAGTTGTGAAGACTGGAAGTCCCTTGTATGTAATATGCGGCGATCCGGCAGGCTTATCAAAGGCCCCAGGCGGCTCTCTCCAATCCGTCTGGAGCAAAAATTTAGCCGTACATTGACAGCCAGGACGCTCGTCGCAAGCAAAGCTGCTTTCTGGTGCAGGCTGTTGCTCAGAGTCCTTTCTGACATTTCCTCTATCCATTCTGTCATTGCTGCTGGATATAATTTCTGAGCTGTGAAGACTGGATCTCTTGTGGACCACTTGGTCTGGCAGATTGGATCGCGCCAGATGGCTCCCATCTGTCTGGCGCAAACATCAGCCGTACATCAACAACCAGGTCTTTCGTTGCAAAGCTGCTTTTTGGTGCAGAACTGTTGGTCTAGTTCCTTGGTGACATCTCTGCTATTCTTGTCTGTCATTGCTGCTGAATATGGTTGTTAAGCTGTGAAGACTGAATCTTCTATGCAATACCCCTTGATCCGGCGACCTTCCAAGCACCAGATGGCTCGCTTCCATCTGTCTGGGTGTCTGGGGTATCATGCTGCCGCAAATTGACAACGAAGACTATACTTGCAAACCTGCTGAGGACTGCGGGCTATTGTTCTAATTCTTTGGTGACATTTCACCGTTTAGATTTGTTATTGCAGAGTATCACTGTTGAGTTGTGTGGACAGACTCCCAATGCTGACACTTGTGCACATTTCCAGAGTTCCGGCGAAATTCAAGGCCCCAGACGGCTGTTCTCTACCGTGCTGGGGTACGACGACTTTGAATGCCGAACATGACAACCAGGACACCATCCTATTAACTACGACGGACAAAGTTGCTTTGCAGTGCAGACTACTGTTCTTGTTCCCTGGTGACATGCCCATGATTTCTGCCATTGCCGCTGAGTATGATTGTTAAGCCGTGAAGGCGGACCGCGAATGTTGACACTTGTGCAAGTCCCCAGGCGGGATCCCGGCTAAGTTTACGACCCCAGACGGCTTTTCTCTACCGTGCTGGGGTAGGGACACTCGGCAAGCCAAAGATTGACAACCAAAACACCGTACTTAAGACTACGACGGGCAATGCTGCTTCCCATGCAGACTATTGTTCTTGTGCCTTGGTGACATTTCCTCCGATGTTTTCTGCCATCCCCCCTGAGTATAATTGCTGAGCTGTGAAGGCGGGCTCCGATTGTTGACACTTGTGCGAGTTCTTAGACAAGGTGCCGGCTTATCTCAAGGCCCCAGACGGCTTTCTCTATCGTGCTGGGGTACGAGGACTTTGAATGCCGAAGAATGACGACCAGGACAAACGGGCAACCCTGCTTTTCAGTGCAGGCTATTGCTCTCGTCCTTGGTGACACGTCGACAGCCACTTTATGCAGAAGTTGCAGATGGGCATGATCACCATCTGGAGCTAGTGGTGCTGTCGTATAAAGACGCCCTGTCCCGTTGATAGTGGATGGCTTCTTGTGGAGTTGATCCCTTCGGAAGCCAGATGCGTATAGTTTGTGAAGCATCTGTGGACTCGGCAACATTCTTGACGACCTTGTGTATTGGTTCTTCACGCTTCAGTCCAGTGGTTGACCTTCTCTTGACACCAGCCCCTTGCCATCATTGTGTTTGTGGCCTCGTTGCCTGGCCTGCGTGTCGCCCTTTCCTACCGCGTCTATTGTTGCTGGGGCCATTGGACCGAGACACCGCCAGCTGTATTCGCTTGTCTGATGTTCCCATCTCTTATGTATCCGCAAGTCCGTGGTGGGATCCAGCCCACCCTGCGTGCGTGACTGGGGTCTGGCGGTATGTGGAAGGGGTGGAATAGAGTGGGAGAGGACTGCAGGAAGAGTGGAAGGTAGGTTGCGATGTGTTGCTGGAGCCTGTATGCCTGATGTGATGGTGAGAGTGAAAGAGAGAGAGGCTCGGAAAGAAGAAGGAAATGGTGGGACGGGCAAAGTGTAATCGTCTGATCTTTTGAATTTCGGAGAGAGAATTTCGAGTCCAAAGCCTGATCTATGATTGGTTCGCTAGGTATGATCGTCTAGATCGACCGCTAGTACTTTATGTAGTATAGCGCCGGGACTGCATGCAGTCGAGGACCGATTGGTCCTGTCCAAGTAAATTATTAGTATAGGACGGAGAACACGCCGTCTGCCAAGAGTGCCAAGTGAAGCTTCTTTCACACATATAGTCCTTCATCTTTCTCTGTTCACTGTTCTACGGATGACGGTAGGCTTCACGACTAAAGTGATCAGATCTTCATCTAGGATATCCAGTCATGTGCCTTTGTCAAGCTTCATACTACTTCGCACGGTGCGTGATCTAGACCTCAATAGGGTCTAGATCTCTCCGCTCTCCAACCTCCTCAGTCTCCCGTCTTACCTCATCCCAAACAAGCCTTGTTGGTCCCCTCCGCCGCCATGCCTACAATAATGCTTATATTCACTGATCCTTGCTGCATCACTCTTCTCCACATCCTCTGCTGCTCGTCGTCTGTTCCCTGACCCATGGCCGACCGCAGACCCAGTGCCCGACAGCACAGCATCGCCTACGCCACTCGCGACCAAGATGACGATGTGCTGGCCAAGTTGGGCCACAAGGCCGAGTTGAATCGCAATTTCTCGCCCCTTGCCATGCTGGGCTTGGCCTTTGCCATCCTGAACTCATGGACAGCTCTCTCCGCGTCGCTGTCGCTTGCGCTTCCTTCCGGAGGTCCGACGAGCGTCATCTGGGGCCTCATCACGGCTGGTATATGTAACCTGTGTCTCGCAGCATCGCTTGCGGAGTTTCTGTCGGCTTATCCAACCGCTGGCGGCCAGTATCATTGGGTCGCCATGATCAGCTGGAAGTCTTGGGTTCCGCTTCTGTCGTGGATCACGGGCTGGATCAATGTCTCTGGCTGGATTGCTCTCGTTGCTTCGGGAGGCTTGTTGGGGAGCCAGCTTATTGTTGGAGTCATCTCTTTCATGCAGCCGGCCTATTCGCCGCAGAGATGGCATCAATTTTTGATCTATATCGGATACAATCTTGTGGCTTTTTGTCTCAACGCTTTTGGCAATCGACTTTTGCCGTGGGTTACAAAGGTAGCGTTTACATGGTCGATCACGGGATTCGTCATCATATCCATTACAGTCCTTGCTTGCGCTTCGCCGAATTATTCGTCGGGCAGCTTTGTGTTTCGAGATTTCATCAACCAATCTGGATGGCCGGATGGTATTGCTTGGCTTTTGGGTCTTTTACAAGCTGGGCTGGGATTGACCGGCTTTGACGCTGTGGCACATATGGTATTTTCTGGGCTCGTCCGTTCTCACACTGAAGCTGAAAGTCCATCAGATTGAAGAGATACCAAATCCGTCGGTTGAAGGACCAAGGATCATGTTGGCTTGCGTCGGGATTGGGGTTTTCACTGGATTTATCTTTCTGGTCTGCCTTTTACTGGTCGCCGGCAACGTTGACGATGTCATCACGAATACTGCTGGACCTCTCCTCGCCATCTTTTACAATGCCACGAAAAGCAAAGCTGGCTCAATCTGCTTGCTGATGTGAGTAGTTCCAAGTTCGCGATTCTTAGACTGACACTAGATAGCTTCCCCCTTGTGTGCCTTCTCTTTGCGACAATCTCCATCATGACAACAAGTTCTCGCATGACCTACGCCTTTGCTCGGGATGGAGGACTACCAGCTTCAAAATTCTTCATGAAAGTCAGTCCGAAAGAGGAGATGCCATTGAATGCTTTGATCTTGACCACTGTCTTGGTCGTCATCTTTGGCTGTATCTTTCTTGGTTCATCCTCGTGAGCATATCAAGTTTCATTCCTTCTTACATCAACTAACGCTACCAGTGCCTTCAATGCCATCATCTCAGCCTCCGTCGTGGCTCTCGGCATCTCATACTCTATTCCGCCTGCCATCAATTGTCTTCGTGGCCGCAAAATGCTTCCGCCCAGACCCTTCAACCTTCCGGGGCCATTGGGCTGGTGCTGTAATCTGGTTCGTCTGGAATCCTCCACCCGAAGCAAGTCCCGCACCAACTACTGACACATCGCAACAGCTGGGTATCGCCTATGTCATCGTCACAACCGTCCTCTTCCTCTTCCCACCCGACCTTCCCGTCAGTGGGAGCAATATGAGTACGTCGTCCTCCTTCTTGCATCCTGCCCTCTCCCTCTTAAATTCCCTTCCACTCACACAAGAACACTAGACTACTGCATCGTCGCCTTCTTCATCGTCATCGTCGTCAGCGTCGTCCAATGGTTCGTCGATGGTCGCAAGAACTTCAAAGGCCCTCAGATCGAGCTCGTCGCTGAGAATCCTCTTGACCCTGGCTTTTCTAATGGAAGTTTGGATGATAAGCGCCGCGGTCCTACCGTGTGAAACGAATACTGGAGTAGTGGACATGACATAATTGGCACGAAGAAGTCAGTGGAGATGGTCTTTAGGTGCGGAAGATGTCTTGAGAGGGCTCGATAACAATACGTACATAAACACTCAAACAGCTCCCTCAGTCTATCCATTTCAGTCTCTCAACCCCTTATGCCCTTGACATACCCACTACCCCCCCCTCCCCCAATCTTCCCCCCCATCCACCCCTCAGCTTCTCCCCTAGTCTTAACACGACTCCATCATTCGTACTAGCTGTCTTTCATTGACTAATAGCGCCTGAACCTCCTGAGGGCAAAGAGCTGGTAAGCTGCTTGCTATGCTATAGCCTCCATACAAGAAATATGCAGTACCGAGCGACACTCCTAAATTCTCCAAACAAGGGGCCTCAGATATTGCGCAGTGCTACTTGAAAGCCTTCTTCAAGAACAGACCATCGCGTCGCCTCTGCTAGCATAACCCCCTTGATTTAATAGATAAGCTAGATACACACCCGCTGCCGGCTAGTAAGAGATTCCGATAACACCTTGCTGAGGATTCAAGAGCAGCAGCCTCGTAGTGCGAGAGGGGAGGGAGATAAGTCATAAAAGAACGAGCTTCCATATATCGGAATTTTGATCGAGGGTCTTGAGCTCGGTGATTTTTGGAAAGATGGGGGACTTTTAGGGGGGTTGGTGTGTAGACTTATGGTGCGCTGGTGCCCGCTCTTGTAGGGAGGGAACGCGGTAGATGGGATTGGAGGGCTGTGTGGTAGCTGGCTAGGTATGTTGGGTTCTTGCCTAGGGGAGGAGGAGGAATGGAGTTGTGTATGGTGGTGGGAGGGGGAAGGTGTGGGATGAGAGGAGTGGTATACATTCCATCAATACCAACTCAAGATCAGAGCGGATAGCTATGGTAGTGGAGGATTAGGGTCGGTGCCAAGGCTTTTTGCAAACTCATGGGTAGTGCCACGATCACGAGCTCTCACTTGGAATGGGATGGGAAGTCGGATGGGTGTATACTAGGTACGTTGAGCAGAGCTTCTTAGTTCTCACTAGACTATCAGTGTACCAGAGTTTACAAAGATACTGGTAGCGAAGGAGGACATTCTTTTGAGGGGACACGAATCGTCTCCAACTCATCACCATTCCGACCTCATCCACAGCAGAGAAACGCTTATTTGGAGCTACAGATCTACCCCATACAACTACAACCTTCCTACAATGAGCCAAATCTTCCGTCGGGACTCTGCTGGATAGGCGAGTATGCGAGACTTGATGCATCAAGAGTTTACTGAACGCGAAGCGGAGGTGATGTTTTGAGTGGAATCGACGGCTTTGGATGGGAGTACTCGATGGCTGTGGAAACTCTTTGGCTGAACTCGACGGCTTCTGGAAAACCATCGCGTTCGCGATTCCAAAAGGTTACTGCTACTTCTTCACTAGTATCTGGAGCCGTGATTGAGTATTGCCGTACGGAAAAAAGGAAGCCAACGGCCAGGCCATCTATCCCTACGCACAAACCAAAATAGAAAGAGACCTCACACCAACGGGCTTTGCCCAACAACAACAACAACAACTCTAGCAGCTATAGAGGAGCAAGTATACCATCCAGGCGAGTACATCTGCTCGTCAGCATCTGTGGTTATTCTCACTAGTAACCCCATCATACATCCAGGCAATGCTCTCCAACCACCTCAGCTATCCTCCCAACCTCCTGCAAATCTGTGCACACTCGCTCTCCCAACCACCTACCGAACTCCCGCATAAAGACCACGGTTGGAAATCGGCTATTATAGCGATATTGGTGCTTTAATACTCAGGTAGAAGTCTGCATTCTACAGGTTAGCTTCTTAAAATGTTGAGCAAGCCAGTTTGTTGCGTTTATTGATGATGGAGTTGTTCGCATAATCGCGTTGACTGTCGGGCTGTGGAGGGGGTGTATGGTGTGGAGATGAAAAGGAGATGGTGGAGGTGGAGATGAAGATGCTTGGGTGGGTGGTGTATTAGGAGTGCGAGAGCGAGGTGGAGGTGGATGTGGAGGTGGAGGTGGGTTTCTGGAGGGAGGTGTTGGAGGAGCTT
>JAABUK010001532.1_pt1 | contig 43511 bp, 48 predicted proteins | sample 5559141 | NCBI WGS metagenome assembly JAABUK01 (sample SAMN10711869, study PRJNA513367) | rock metagenome | isolation source: Antarctica rocks | place: Antarctica: Victoria Land, Pudding Butte nord | collected 2016-01-03 | reverse complement strand
TATATATATATATACTAGTTAGGACGTTGTACACAGTTCTGACTTGGTACCTTATGGCTCGGAAGAGGGTGGTGACAAGACTGGAGATGGAAGTTGAAGGGACTGGTTGGACCATCTCGTCAGGCTCATGCTGTGGTGTCGTGCTGAGGGATGAAGACACTTGTCCATGGAGGAGGGCCACGATTTTATTGTCTATCATCTCCTTCGGAGCTTTCCTGTGCCTTAGTGACAGTGGTAAACTTTGTTCCCCGTAGCCGAAACACAGCCCGTGGGTGATGCAAATGTCTCAAGCGGACTTATTCATATCCAACTCGGCACCCCTCTGTCTCGTTTTCCCGTCATCATGTCTATCCTGCATCCTCTCCTGCTTCTCCCTATTGCCTGTCAACCCCGCCGCCGCACTCCCCATCGTCCCTTTCACTCTATCACCCACACCATTCCCAAAATCCGACAACTGGCCCTTGGCTTCTTGGCCCTGGCCTTGGAGGTTCTGCTCCCGGCCTTGGCGCTTGAGGCTCTCGTCGCCGAGGAGGTTGCCCACGGTCTCTTTGCCGGAGCCGATGGTTTGGTCCCAGGCGCCTTGGGTGCGGTCCGGGTTGTCTTTGGTGGCGGCGCCGGAGGAACCAAGGGTGAAAGGGCCGGCTTTGATGGCGGATTGGGAGGCGTCGTGTTCGGTGGTGGCTTTGGCGCGGGTTTGGTCAGCTTTGGCCTGTTGAGAAGGATGGTTAGCGGGGGTTGTGTTTGAATGGATTTTCCATTGGATATGGAAGATGGGGCTTGATTTAATTATCAAAAGGAAAGAGACGCTCTGCTGCGTTGAGGTGGAGAGAAAGCGAGGGGGAAACCGTACGTGGTCGCTGGCACTGCCGGTCAGAGAGGCGATGCCTGATTGAACAGCACCGGTGGCGCTGTCGACGTAGGATTTCAAAGTGCTGGTGTTGTCGTTCGAAGACATGGTTGCTGTTTGAGTAGAAGGATGTGCTTGTCTTGAGTAGTACAAGAGTTGCAGAGGTCTTTGCACTGCTGATGGTGGTGAGAGCGGGTATGAAGTGGACAAAGATGAAATGAAGTTCAAGACAGACGGATGAAAGACAAACATTACGTATGCCAAGCCTTATGCAGGGCGGCCTCGGCACGACATGTGACCGGGAAAGGTACCAAGGTGAAATGGTTTTTGAACTACTCATCCAGAGTCCATATGTTTCTTGTTTTCTGTAGCTTGTCTATGCGAGGAAAGTACAAATACAGTAATACTTCTGCCCCAAGTACCGTACAAGAAATAATTTGACCCTGTCAAATTGGCGTCGGAGGCCGCGATTGTGCCCATCATACCTGACTAGTACGTACAGCGGTTGCCCGGCAGGGCTGGTTGAGAGATATACGTTAAAGCAGCACGCAAGGATAGTTGTATCGAGGCGTCTCGGACCCAGGGCCACACGCTGCAGCTGTTCGCCCTGCAGACAAGGCTTGCATTTGAAATATTTACACGGCAACTAGTTGAACATTGGAGTGGTTGCCACTACTGAAGTATTTTTGGAAACGTTGAGAATGTTGATCAGTAAAAGTAGGACCAGTACCAGAGTGGTACCATGCTATCCGCTCAAACTGCACCCGCTACCAATGCCCATGCCGATGCAGAATTGGGTACAGACGCCATAAAGAGTCGAGATCTTGAACCGAGCGTTTCTAGTTGAGCTTGACATAATTGCCTGCGAGAAGAAACCCTTGTCAGCATGCAAGAAAGGGAGCATGATGAAGTGGGACTCACCAGGGAACTGTCCTTGCCTCCCGTTGATCTTGCCAATCCACCACTCGTTCTCATTCGCTGTCCGTGTCACTATCTCAATTATTTCTCCAGCCGAGAAGCTCAAGTCACCCTCAGCTTGTGCTTCATAGTCATACAACGCGGTCACTGTCTCTGCGTTCGGTATCCCCGACAATCTCGACGGTTTCGGTTTGGGTGGGGGTGGCTTGCCTTTGGCTGCGATTGCTACGGACATAGCATTGTGGCCGAGTGACGGTGATGTATGTACCGAATGTGAAGAGCGCGCGGAATATGGTGGTGGGAGGGTCTCCGAGCCGTCTGTGATGGCAAGCGGTTTGTTCTTTCTGTCCGCCAATGCCAATTGTGGTTTTCTGCCGTATTTGCTCCCCCTCGGCCCTTTCAACCCTCCGGTCGATTTGAAGCGCACAATGTTCAAGGCCTCGGCCTGTTCCCGAATCGTTCCACGCTTAGCCTCAAATGCTTCCTCGATGTCAAGCGTCAAATCAAAGTAGCCAATGTTAATATCCTGCATCTTCTCGTGGAGGGTATAGAAGACATTGAGCTGCATATAATAGAATGATTGGAAAAGAGGTTGGATGAATTCGGCTTCGAGAGTGAAGAGCTTGGGTAGTTCATCTTTGAGAAGATCGTTGAAATAATTGAAATCTTCCGTCGCTTGCTCGACATCGTTTTCCGCCTTGAACAAAGCTTTTTCGTCCTTCAATGTCTTATCCTTCTTGTCTTGCAGTTTCTTTAAAGACGCGCGATGCCTGTCGTAGTCCAATTGCTTGTGCTGCCTTTTCAAAGCGACCTTCTGTATTACCTTGATTACTTCGAGTAGCTGCTGAGCAGGCGCAATCACCCGGCTTTCAATCCTTTCGAGTTCGGGCTGGAGTGTTGCGAAAAGATCTCGGACGATAGCTTCGTACTCTTCGCAGGCTCTAATGCCCTCGGGATTGCCTTCTGGTATTATTGAGTCAGGATCTGATACCCTTCCGGAGATGGGCTTGTAGATCTCCTGTACTGCTTTCGAGAACTCGATCTGGTGGTTTAACATGCCTGGAGGATGATTCAATTAGCCGGATTTAAGCTTGTCGTCAAAGGAGGATCGCATACCATTGATCGCTTCAAAGTACTTTTTCGACTCATCGTGGAGCTTCTTCGTCTCCTTCTCCAGCTCCTCGAAACGCCTTTCTGCGTCGATATAGACTGCATCCTGGGTTCTATCCCCAATATTGAAGCGCTGCTTGAAAGTTTGAGGTGCTCTTGTCAAGCTCTTCCCAACTCCCTTTAAGCTCATCTCCCCTGATTATTCCCGCGGAGGTGTCAAAATTGTGGTACCAGCAATTGAGATGCACTGGTCGCAATAAGGGTCCCGTATGGCCCGTAGGGATCTATTGACGTCGTTCCGAGTTTTGTAGGCGGTCAGTATTTCGTAAATCTACTTGCTAGCGAGCAGGTCAAAATGTTTCGCTTTCTTGAGGCCACGACGATCCTTCCGAGGCCAAGATGGCTAACGTCATGCGAGGCTCAGCCACTTGGCGATGATGGTGACCGGCTTCGTGTTGCAGTGAAGTCTGGCGAGCGAGAATGCCATGCAGCATACTAAACGTCCGGAGTATGACGGAACCTCCGAGCCGGATATAAGTGCATGCCTGTTTATGCTGCTGGGTTCGGTATCGTTTGTGGAAGGATGATCTTCATCGTTCGGGGTTTTGGTAAACTCTTCCGAGGTTCAGCCGTTGCGCTAGTTTCAGAGCATCATCATCTTTGATAGATGCCATTCAGGTTTGTAGATGACAGTTAAGGCCAACGACTTGTACCAGATCGAGTCTTACTACTAATACGATGTCAGGATATGCAACATCGGCGATTCGGCAGGCCTCCGGGTCATGCTCACGTCGACTCTCAACAAGCAGCACACTCTCTCTCACCCCTCGCCTCCGAGTAGCTGCCTGCCCGGCGCAATCCAAGTTTCAACGACGCAATTATGCTTCTGAATCATCGCCGAAGCTGGCTCAAGTCAGCGATGTCGAATCAGCGATCAAAGCAGATCAGAAAAAATTCATTCAGCAAAGTGGCGAGATGCCTTCGCAGGTGAAGGTGCCCGGCACCGAGATCTCTGCAGATGCAATGATGAGCCCTACTGCTGGGATCTTGAAGCAAGCAACTATAATGGATCAGGGAACAAGGCCAATCTACCTCGACGCGCAAGCGACTACTCCTTTGGATCCTAGGGTTCTCGACGCCATGCTGCCATTCCTAACAGGATTATACGGGAACCCTCACTCAAGAACACACGCGTATGGCTGGGAGACGGAGAAGGCTACAGAGCAGGCCCGACAGCATGTTGCAGACCTCATCGGTGCTGATCCAAAGGAGATCATTTTCACAAGCGGCGCCACTGAAAGCAACAACATGAGCGTAAAAGGTGTAGCAAGGTTCTTTGGCAGATCTGGAAAGAAGAAGCACGTCATCACGACCCAAACAGAGCACAAATGTGTTCTGGACAGCTGCAGGCATTTACAAGACGAGGGCTTTGATGTCACGTATCTACCAGTCCAGGAAAATGGGCTGGTCGATATGGAGGAGCTTGAAGCCGCTATCAGACCGGATACTTGCCTGGTCAGCATCATGACCGTAAACAACGAGATTGGCGTCATTCAGCCCATGGCGGAGATTGGCAAGCTGTGCAGATCCAAGAAAGTCTTCTTCCATACCGACGCGGCTCAAGCAGTCGGCAAGCTCCCCGTCAGCGTCAATGATTGGAACGTTGATCTCGCGTCAATATCCTCACACAAGATCTACGGGCCCAAAGGCATCGGCGCCTGCTTTGTACGAAGGCGACCCAGAGTTAGACTGGATCCGATTATAAGTGGTGGTGGACAAGAGAGAGGTCTCCGAAGTGGCACGTTGGCTCCACATCTAGTCGTTGGTTTCGGCGAAGCATGTCGAATCGCAAAGGAGGAACTTCCCGTATGTCTTTCAATCTCACTTCCAGTTTTTCTTTATTCCAATGATTACACGCTCTACAGTATGTATGGCTTCCTGAGCGTTTGACACATACAAGTGTCACGTCAAACCGCCATGATTAGCAAAGCAGGGGTTATGAATGCCTCATCCTCCTCCCTCTCCTCCCCCCCAACCTGCTACCTCAAGTGCCACTAACCAAACACTTTTATCTGACAGTACGACTCCGCCCGCATAAAATACCTCTCACACCGCCTCCTCTCCGGCCTCCTCTCCATGGAACACACCTCCCTCAACGGCTCCCCCACCGCACACTACCCCGGCTGCGTCAACGTCTCCTTCGCCTACGTGGAAGGCGAATCCCTCCTCATGGCTCTGAAAGACATCGCCCTTTCCTCCGGGTCGGCATGCACCTCCGCCTCGCTGGAGCCGAGCTACGTGCTTCGAGCTCTGGGGAACAGCGACGAGAGTGCGCATAGCAGTATCAGGTTTGGGATTGGGAGGTTCACGACGGAGGGGGAGATTGATTATGTGCTCAAGGCGGTGAGGGAGAGGGTTACCTTTCTCAGGGAGTTGAGTCCGCTGTGGGAGTTGGTGCAGGAGGGGATTGACTTGAAGACTATTGAGTGGAGTCAGCATTGAGCAATGTCGTTGGGAATGGTGGGTTGAGCACTTCCAAATTGTCAATAATGATGACGAAGCGGAATCTCATTTCAGATACACGCAAGGGTTTGGGGGTTTGCTGTACAAAATTGGGTCTTGTTCATGAAATCAAATAATGTGATTAACTAGCTGGAGGGCATCGAATTCTTTCGTCGATGAATTGATGGTCTTTTTCACTGAGTGGCTGATCAGGATCGTGTGTCTCTCTATCTGCTTCATCTTACCCGGAAACCATTGTATCTCGCCCTTCCCGACCCGCAATATCGTTCACGAGTTCATGGCACCAACCACTGCTTTCCGCTTGCGCAACTCAGAGGCCGCTGGACACACGTCTCGTACCCGTCCATATTTACTGTTTCCGTATGGACGGTGTTTGAGCCGAACGCTCTCCTGCCGTGCCGTCACGAACCGGTTCAAGAGCCCCCAATACGATGAGAGCCAAAAATGGGTGCTACCTTAGCCGATAACCACGATTGATGGATATAAACATGGCATCTTCCCGCCATATCAAGCGGCGCTGTATCCCATCAGGCACAGCCGGTGAGTGACCCGCCTCACATTTCTGCCTCTTCGGCTGCGAGGCAGCAGCCGCAGATGGCGGCTCTGGCGCAGGAGAGGCCCGTTTGGACGTCTTCCTCGAGGAGAACATGTTCGGCAACTCGAGCCTCATCTCCCTAGGTGGTACGACTGGCTTTGTCGGTGGTATGAAGAGTGGCTTGAAATTTTGGCCCCATGTTCGATCGAAGCTGATCATGACAATTGCCCTGCTCCGTCCAGGCATCGGATTAGGTAGATCGGTCGCGTATATGATCGACCTCTCATCAGCGACTGCTTCGATATTGCCAACTCTGCCGCCACCGGGACAAAGCACGTCGTAGATCACCGGGGGACAATCATCGGGCGGCCAGAGGTGGACTGCCGTGGGATGGAAGTCATGTTCGCTATCTTCGAGCGGGACATCATTCTCGTCCAGCTCCGGTTTGCGCAGAAGCGGGTGTGGGAGGTTGTCAGGATCGCAGACGAGCGGGGATTTCTGCTTCCTGGATGCGATGCGGAGCCGTAGGCGATCCCGCATCCGCACTGAGCCGACTGAGCCGGGTGCTGGCGCTGGATCGCTGACTAGATCTATGAATGACATGGCTGAGGGGCTGTAGGCGCGAAACTTTGTTTTCGCCAGGATAAAGTCTCGTGGCGCCGAGCTCCGCGGGTCGAGTCGACTTCGCTCGTATTCGTGGTGGTAGTGCTTTCGGATCCGCTTTCGAGGTTCTGAGAAGTGTGGCCTTGAATTTTCGTCTAGAGTTCTTGTTAGAGGATCGTTTGCTGGGAAGTTGCACATCTGCATGACATTTTCGCGTCCATTCAAGCGTACGGGCTGCGTGTAGTATGTCCTGATGTTGGCGCTGCCGCCGCCTAACCATTCTTTGCGGCACTCGACGATGAGCAGTTCGTTGGTCTGCTCGTCTTTCTGGAGCGACAGATCCGTCCACGAATCATTGATTGGTCCCTCTCCGTGTTGACGTTGCCAGATCGGATGTGCTTTAAGGTCTGGTATGGTTTCACCAAGTGGTATCTTAATGTAGTGATAGTACGATGTCCAGTCGACCTCCTCTACTTCAAAAGAAGTCTGGTTAGAGACGGCGAAGAGAGATCCTTCGTGAATTTTGAAACAAGCAGTAGACCCAATATCAGATCCAACAAAGTCAGCCAACCGAAATGGTTTCGGCGCAACTAGGCATCCTGTACTGAGATCCAGACCAGTCAAGAGCCACTCATGATGGCCATCGGATCTCAGTCCAGAATGAGTGCCATAATATAGGAATGAACGGTTATGGCGAATGAAAAGCTTTGTTGTGCAGCTCAGACGGTGTCGAAATCGCCGCTGTGGCTTGACTCTTGTGCTGGGGCAATGTTTGGGATCTTCCATGGGAAGATCAATGACCAGAAGCCAACACTCGTCAATTATCCCAGACTCGTACACGCAGACCAAAACCCCTTCAGAGTAGCTGAGACTGGTTACTCGCGTCTCGTTCGGAGACAGAGAGAGAAAGGGTTCCGATTCTGATCGAGGAGCAAGTCTTTGGTGCAGGGCTAGAACATCGATAACCTCTTCCGTTTTCGATGCACCGTGGATGTTGAGAGCCCGGACCCAGGAGCCATCTACATAGCACAAGACTCCTTCGGAATAGACAAACGACTCCCCATAGGCCAGCACAGAAGCCGAATAGGGTCTGCCGGAGGCTACCGACTGTCGGACAGAATGTACCCGTTCCATTGCTAGACGACTTGAGAAGCAGCCATCTGCAGTTTCACGAGCTTTTTGCCCTTCCCGTGTGTGGAGTATCGTTTGCTTCACGTGTCAGCTGGAACGGCGCTTGTTGAGATGAGTAAGCCCCTTACCTGCAACGTCCTCCGGGACATGCTCTCATTCTTCAAGAGACGGTCATATCGTTTGCTGACGTGACTCAAATGTACGTAATCGGCGGCATTGAGGTTCGAAGCAACAATGTGCATGAGATCGAACGGTAATGAATCAAGTGATGCTGGCATTTCGCCAATGAAGGACCAGGATCGAACCAGTAAAACAGGACGCCAGACCCTGGCTGATCCTAAAATGCTCGAAAAGGACCAAAGCAGACGACGCAGGGAAACACTGCCACTTCATTGTAAGGCCGAGTAGCTCTTACAAGCAAGGTCGGTAACAGAAATGGACAATGAAACCAGGTCGTGAACCGGCTGGAGGCTCTTAGAAGTCAGAGAAGGAGGAATGCTCAGGAGTCAAAGCAAGCTTAAGAAGAGGAGCAGAGGCAGAGCCGCATAGCCTTAGGAATGGTCACTAATTTGTCGAACCTTAACAGGTCTGGAAAGAGTTGGACTGGGGACAGGACGGAAGGGGTGGAGACCAAAGATGAAATGGTCATTCGGTGGCACCGTCCCGTTGGCATTGCGAGGCTGCCACAGAGGAAGCAGAGTCCTCGACTCCGCCAATCTCACAAGTGGGCATCGTAGGACATCTCTGCGCGCATGCACTTCCAGACGAGGCTGTGCTGGAAGTAAGGCCACTCACGGGAAGTCAACTGGCACAGCATTCGCAGAGCCGCATGGATGTGATGTAGGAGAGTATGACGCCAGCTAGCAAGGAAGAAGGAAATAGGCCGATATTGAGCAAGCCGCCAAGGAGGACCGACAACGGGTTGGCTTTGCATCTCTATCGCCACAGAGTGAGCGACTGGTGCTCTGTCCTCCGTAGGATGGTGCGAGGCCTCTTCGATTCGCGTTGATCGTGAAGCCAGGTAGTTACCAGATATGCGAATCCATCTACCACCAATGCATCCTCCTGGTCAAGCGGACGGCGCGTTACAGATCAAGATCTGTCTCGCAAGCTCCAGCCCAGCAGCAGGACCACTCTCCATCAGGAAGCCGGGAAAGATTAGTACAGATTACGTGCATAACCCTAGGGGATTAACAGTTGACTACTTTTGCATATGGTTCTTGGGGCTCTGCGGCGAGAAGGCACCTCTGACAGCGATGCTGTACAGAAGCTTTCCGCCGTCGGTGCTCACCCTTACAGCAAACTTGCGTTATTACGACGGAAAGACGCGTACTTTACTAGTCGGATTTCGAATGAGAAGGAATTCAGCAGCAGGTCTCCGGAGAACGCGCTGAGGGCATCGGCTCCATCTCGGAAGGCGATTCATTGGAAAGCTTGCATGTTGAGAAGAGCGTGATTCGGGAGGACGAGGCGACGCGTGGTCAGACAGAATCTGGTGGCGTGCCTCACCGCTTAAGACCCACAAAGCAGAGGCAGGGCTTTTGTGAGGCTGCTGACGAAAAATCAAAGATCGGAGTCCCGGCTGTCCAAAACGGTGGCAGTAGCCTCATCTTCTGCCATCTTCTCTGCAACAGGGCGAGAATGAATGGTTGTGCTTTAAGGCCCAGTGGGTCATCCGAGGACCTGCTAAGAAACCAAAGACGCTTCATATGACGGCTTCACGCACAGCAGTGAATGAGAGTAGGCGCTTGTGACATGTTAAAGGGTGGGCGCACTGAAACATCCAGGGAGTCCCATACGAGGCCTCGCCTTTGGAGATGTAACAGGTGAGATTGCACTCGATGGTAGAAATCAAGCATTTTCTCAGCGAAATAAACGTTGACAAATGAAGCAATACACATGCAATGCAGACGGCCAGGGGCCCGAGACTGATGCTTCAAACCAATTTGATGCCTCAGGAGTGCCAGGCTCCTAAGGGTGGAAGCATTACCCCTAATAAACCTTCTTCGACTTCGTGCAGCAAAGTCGGGCGCCTGGCCCCTCGCCACACAAAATCCAGAGGTTGGTGGCGGCAGTTGTTCGAAACATTTGGTTAGCAATGCCAGTGAATGCAGAAAAGTTGCCGACGACCAAGTCTGAATGCCAGATCGGACACATGGGTTGAGAAATCCGACTAAATCAAGAAGTGAGCTTGGATAGCCTGCGAGATGGCAGATCTTCCCTCTGTCTCGCAAAGATATGATCTTCGAAGAAAGCTTGCACAACGTTTCGGTGAGACTGGTCGCACCGGCCATGATGCTCTACACCGGCTGGTGAGTGTGTCTCAGACTACTTCGTGAAAGACGAGGGATCCGAAAATCTGCTCGAGGCCTTGATAGTTTGGACGAGCAAATTTGAAGAGCCGCAGTGGCGCTCGAAAGGCGGGCCAGGGGCTTCTTGAATTTACAGCAAAGCTTTTACATATTGCGCCCATCCAGGAAAGTGGATGAACCGATAACTCACACCCTTGATCAAAGGCACAGGTGACAGAACTCAGTGCAGCTCATCTCCGCCCGGAAAGCCCTGCTACGACTGGTGTTCTCTTACCGGGTACTCAGGTCCATGCCCGTCGTCATCACATACGACCACTGGCATGAAATCCAATCGGCTCACGTGACCCTGCCTGGAATCGGCCATGTTACATGAACGTCGTTTCGAGCGGAGAAGACCTGCAAGATACCATCTGGAAGAGAACTCGAAGGAGAAGATGGTTTTTCAGCGCTCAAGACTCCGAGCTGGGTACACGATGTTGTCTACCAAAGACTTGTCCTCTCCAGCGCATGCGACCAATCGTGTTACTGAGCTTGGCGAAGATCATATCCCATGCGTCACATATCCAGTGACGCATGGGATAGCTACAGGCCCTCGCAGGTGGTGGCACCGTCAAGGGTGAGTGGCCCGGGGGCCCGCCGCTCGCTCGAAATTGACTCGTCCCAGCTTCTGGGGTGCGATTTTGTTCAATTTCTTTGCCTTTCTGCTCCCAGCTTCGTATGGCACATTGTCAAAACTGTGGATTGCAGATATCGATGCATCCCGCGTGGTTACGATTGATGTCTACACTCATATCGGAGTTGTGGCCGAAGTTCTAAATGAAGGTCTACCCCGGCCTACGTGGGTTGTTATCGGAAACAAATTCTCTCGCACCCTGGACTCTCGAATAGAGTTAGCATATATGCTGATTGCCTTTCAGTCTGCGCTAGGTTGTATCATGAGCATTGTCTTCGTCGCCGCAGCAAAGAACTTTGCGAAGGCCTTCGTCCCAATTGAAGTACGAGAGTCCAGCTTGATCTGTGTCCGTATCAGCTCCTTTTCTGCACTGAGCTCTGCAATGGAGACTGCAGTCGCCAGTGCCACAAGGGCTCTAGATCATCCAGACCTGCCTTTACTTATCAGCTCGATCAAGTTTGCCGTCAATATAGTTCTAGATCTCTTGCTTATCTCGCAATTACACGTTGGAAACTTTAAGCCATCCATCAACAGGCAAGCCTCTATTCGGCTGGGGTGCGATCTGTGTTCCGCATTTGCCGGACTCGTATCCTTCGTTTACATGTCGAGTCTGAAGAGCCCCGAGTCAAGGCAGAATACACCGAGACCAAGTATCGAAGCGCTCAAAGTTCTGGCGCCCCGGCTTCATCACGTTCATCGAGTCAGCTATACGAAATGCATTGTACCTTTGGCTGGTGAGTGGAATTGTATCTATGGGGTCGGGCTACGCAACGACCTGGCGTGTCTTCAACACCATCCGGTGGGGCTTAGTTATGGTCCCTGTGAGCACTATGAAGGCCACGTCATTGGTTTTTGTCGGTCATGCATGGGGCGCCTGGAGGAGGAATGTTGGCAAGGAACTACGTCGTGTCAAAGCAAAACGGCAAGACATACTGGGTAAGCAATCTCAAAGTGGTGGAGATGGTAGCTCACCGGCCATAGGAATTTCGAGGCCTGCGCTCGTATCCGTCATTATCATTTTGATCTTCGAAGTGCCTCTGTGCATTTTCATGTCGCTTTTCGGCTGCCAGCCATTTGCGCTGTATCTCAGTGGCTCTGAAAAAGCTGCGGCTATCAATGCTCCTATGTGGCAGACTATCGACTGATGAGATATTTGCGCTTTGCGGAAAGAATTCGTGGTTCAATACTGGCTAGTGCAAGGTGTTATATATTCTACGGCGTTTCAACACAATCGGCTACAATTCTGCTCGCTACTCGCCCTAAGTGGTATCTCTATCAATCACTTGTCTCGAATGTTCTATAGGTATTAGCCTGGGCAATAGTCTGTCAAGTCGCCAATCTCAGCGCACAAGACGCCTGGACCTATCATAGTCTGATATTCGGCGGAGGTCTCGTCTTCAGCTTCTTCGACATCTCGCTCGTCCTTGCGTTGTGGGCATGGAGATTACTTAGAGGCAAGACGCATCTGGAGGTATTCCACGATACGTGAAAGGATGGAAAGAGCTCTCGAATTGGAAATCTGAACTCAAAAGCTGGAATTACAATGCTCGCTCCAAAGGTGAAATAAACATTGACAAAGCATGGTCCCAAAGGGCCCAGCTTACAGCGGCCTCCAGCATACCAGGTGAGAGAGTCCGCCCATCTTCGAACTTATCAGGCCCTGCCTGGGCTGTCCCGATGGAGTACTGCGCGACAGATCTACAACCCAGGTCCCCGAATGAGGTTTTTGATCCCTTGACCTCTTTTGGTCATTTCCCAAGCTTGTGTTGCTTGCTCAAAAGGCAATATAGTACTAATCAGGTCTTTGACGTCGATCTGCTTCGTCGAGAGCATTTGCAACGCTGTTTCAAAGTCGCCTGCCCCATAACGATAGCATCCGTGTATATGCAGCTCCCTCTCGGCCACTTGTTGGATCGGGAAGTCGATATTTTGGCCAACCATGCCAACCTGCACGAAATTGCCGCCTGGTCGAAGAGCATAAATCCCACCGTTGATCGAGCTTGCCCTTCCTGAGGCCTCAATGACAACATCAGCACCCAGACCAAGCTCATTATCCACGAGGAGTCGCTCGGCATTGCTCTTGGGAGAGGCTTGGATGTCGGGCTTGAAAGTATCTGAATGATTCCACTTCCGCGCAAATTGCAGCTTGCTGTCTAGGATGTCGACAGCCACAACCTTCTTTGCACCGAACGCCTTTGCTACAGCGGCAGAAAGCAGTCCAATGGTGCCTGATCCAAAAATGACGACCGAGTCGCCTTGTCGAATATTGGCTGCCTTCGCTGCATGCACAGCAACTGACAGAGGTTCGATCAAGACAGCTTCTTCGAGGCCAACGTTGTCAGACAATTTGTAGCAGAAATCTTCGGGTACCCTGAAAAGCCTTGTCAAAGTTCCATGATCGTCTGGGGGACACGCTGCAAACTTCATGTCACGACATAAATTATATTGACCCCGTTTACATATGTCGCATCTTCGACAAGGATATCCTGGCTCAATCGCAACTCTGTCGCCTACTTTCAGCTTTGATGTGGCGGACCCCACTTCCTCGATGACGCCCGAAGCTTCATGGCCCATCACTAGCGGTTTCAAGGAGGAGACCTTTTCACTCACGCCGCCATGACACCAGAAATGTACCTACAATCGGGTCATTAGACATTCGCATGGCTTGATAGCGGTCCAAGTACATACGTCGCTACCACAAACACCAACATAGTGGATGCGGACAAGCACATCGTAGGGGTCCGCTAATGTTGGCAAAGGGTGTTCTTCATAGCGAGCATCTCCAGGTCCATACAAGAAGCAAGAGATATTCGTTTGCGTCGACGTGCTCGTTTCCGCCATTGTGTAAATTTGAAAGGCAAGGCAGTAGGGCCAAGGTCATGCGAGAATAAGATGTGTGCGAAAAGCAGTAGAGGAGAGGAGATCAATGTATATACGATATAAGGTACTTTCAATCCATCGGCATAATCTTCCCCTCGTCTATTATCGTGCGCCGGGATCGGCCTGTGGGCCGAGTCACTCCGCTTATTCAGCCGCGCAGAGTGTCTTGGCTCGGGCCAAGTTTGGAACGACACCGAACTTTGCTGCTCGCAATCTTCTGATCGAAGACGGACCCTGAGAAGCTTTGCGTGTCTCCCAACAATCGGAGCATACGAGTGGCTGTACCAGCATGTCATCTCGTTCGTGACCAGGCATGAGCGACTCGGAGGGCGACTTCCGGGGTGCCTCGGAAGAGGCGAACCAGGAACGAAATGGGTTGAGCCCAACAGTGTGCGCAGTACATGACATCTGAGTCGATGATTTACCGTTGACACCCATATTAGCTGTCAACTATGTCGTCAACGGAAGACCAGATGCGATCGTCGAAGGCCGCGTTGTGGCCATTGCACCAAGTCGGGTGCAGGCTGTGAGTACTTGTCAAAACAAAAGAAGCATGGTCTACGTGCTGGCTATGTGGCTGAGCTTGAGCAGCGGCTGGGTGAGTCTTGTAATGAGCTAGGCATAGCGTACTTGGCTGAATCGCAGGCAATGAGATATCGTCGAGCGAGAGCTGCAACAACTGAAGCAGGACCAGGTCAGGGCCGGCAAGGCGGTCGCATCAGGAACAGATTCTCAGGGATTGTCACCATGGCCAGCCTCACAGCAGCCATGTTCGACAGGTCATGGAGAGCTGGACTTGCCGAGTGGAGGACCTGGTCGCGACACGGACCGTCGTGAAAATGCCACAACCTACGAGCTCCAACATCTTTCACCAGCCATGATAAGCAGCCTGTGCGAAGTATGGTTCAAGGAATATCAGCCTTGGTGCCCCATACTAGATCGACACCAGGTGGCGGCCAACTTGCAGAAGGTGTCGTCTCATCCCGGTCATGGTATGGATATCACCCTGAAAGCTCTCCTCTGTCTCATAGTCAGTCACTCCAGCCCGGCTATCAGTTTGGGCTACGATGGAAGACGCCGTTTGAGCCGACATCTTCGATCGGAAGTCACTCTAGAAGCAATGCGGATGTCTCGAAACCAGTCGCTTCAAGCGTTGCTAATACTTGTCATCTACCATTACGGCTACGGTAATCTGTCCGAAGCCTGGAATTTGCTTTCCATCTGCAAAAGAATGTGTGTCAGTCTTGGTCTTCGAAAACACCTACTCTCGCGGAACTTTGACTGGCAAGACGAAGGCTCTCGTATGTCTTGGCTAACGGCAGCGATGGAATCAACGTCGACTCTTGGAGCAAGCTGGGATGTCGAGCTTGCAAAGGTCGGCCCGCTCATCAACAGACTTCCATCTATGGTGGACGCCGACACTATACCGGCAAGTTTAGTCGAAAATCTGAATCTCACGGTCATCGGCTTGCATGGCATCCACGATTTCCATCGAAATAATCACCCAACACACTGCCCACAATCAACGTCAGAGCAACTCAGCACCTGCGAACGGCTCTACCAGAATCTAACGCTCTACCGGCAACACTCCGATACCGAAGGCAGCATCACTAGCTACGCCTTCGCCGCCGATGGCACTATCGCTTTCGACCCCAACAAAGTCCTCACTAACATCATAACCAACACAGCCATCATCGCCCTCTACCAACCCTATACCATTCCTCCAATCAATACTGGCACGGCCTCCACTCCTCTAACACCACATCCCCAATCACAACCCCCACCACTCCCACCCCACCAAACAGCAACCCACCGCTGCCTCGACGCGGCAAACGAAATATCAAAAATCATCTCCACCACCGCAGACGCAGACATCGAATTCATCTGTCCCTTCCTCGGCTCATTCATCTTCACCGCCGCGAGGTTCTCGCTCGTCTGCTCCAGACCAAGCTCTAATACTAACTCTGTAGTATCGACCCCCAGCACCAGCAACCATACCAACCACCCCACCAGCAATCACAGTAATGACAACGTCGGTCCTCCAACATCAACCTTCATCTCCGGCAGGCGATCCCCAGGCTTCGACCTCCTCATGCACGCCCTAAACATGTGCGGGCGACGCTGGCCTCTCGCCCGTCGTCTAGACATAGTCCTGCGTGCCGCTCTAGTCGAGGACTCGCATGCAAACGCAGCTTCCACCTCCACTTCCACTGCCGCCTCCAAAGGCACGGGCACGAGTAATGGCGCCGCCCCTCCTCCCTTGCCGAAGGAGTTCTACGATCTGCGACTCTCGGGCTTGGATGTGGATGATGTGTTGAGCGAGTGGGTGGAGGGGATGAAGAGCACGGTCTACATCGGGAGTTTGAACGGGCCGTATGCTTGACGTCGGTTGGTCCCTCATTTTGCGCGGGGTCCAATGCAACGGTGAGCGCGTCGGTGTTTGATGGCAGTCTTTTGTGGGAATCGGGACGACCTGCATGCGTGAACGCTGATCGAATCGGGATCGGGTGAGAAGGGTGACGGGAACGAGGAGAGCTGCTGCCTGCGCCTCTTTGTGCCGCGCCGGTGGAGGAGCGTAGATGAAAGTAGCAGTGTCCACCTTGTATATCCAGTACTTCTCAGAGACTATATCCAACTTGAGCATAAGCGGAAATTTTCTGTCTTGGATTTTTTTTATATAAGATCATCTCTCCGAGGGAGCGGAGAACGGAGAACCGCGTGCTGGATAGCTCTTCGTTCGTGGGACCAATGCGTCATGCAGACATGAATACATTGACCAAGCTACCAGTCCAGTTGGCGGTATAGACACACCCACCCAACCAACTTTTGTACCCACCTCTGCCTCACAACTGTTCCAACCCCTCACTACTCGCGACCCTGCCAGCTCCTTCCTCATTCACCATCCCCTCCGCATCACCCACCTGTTTCCTCTCGCTCACCTCCCTTAAAGTCCCACTCTTCAATCTCGAGCGCATGGCTTGCATGCGCATGTTCATGTTCATCGTTGGCAGCGTCAATCCTTGGGGCGACGAGGAGCGGCCGCAGTTGGGTCCCGAGCCCTGGCGCCCACGGCCGATCATCGAATTGTTGTGGACACCCCTCATGACTGCTGATTGTTATTGGAGGGGTTCGGAGGAGGAGGAGAGGCGGTTGAGGTGTAGGTAGACGTCTGTTCCGTATCTGAGGAGTGGAAAGTACATCAGTCTCCGATCTGTCTAGATGGATGGTCAATAAAGGAGGATAGATGAATGTGCTCACCCTTCCATAGAGATCAACTTCAAGTCCCCGCCGAAGTATCTTGCGTACAACCTCGAGATCGGCAGTCCATACCCGAACCCAGCCATTGGAGCCTTGAAATCACTGGCGTTGAAGCTTGGGTCAAGCTCCGGGGTCTGATCGACGGTCGTATACATATATGTCCAGACGAGCGGGATCGCACTCCTTGCTATACCGCCGCCTTCATCGCTGACTTTGACGGTGATATCTTCCTTGCCTTCTGCGACAATGACCTTCGTCACGGGGAAGTCTTCCTTGTCTGCCCCATGGGTTTCTACCACGGCACGGAGAGAGTTTTTCAAGGTCTCGAACAGCATATGTGATAGATGACCGGGAACGTACATGAAATTGAGGGAGGGGGGACAGAAGAGTTGGACTTTAGGGGCGTCGAAGAGGCCATAGTGGTCTTCACACACGAAGCGGGCGTTCTCGATGGCCTCTTCAGCTAACTCTCTTACATTCGTCTTGGTGCAGATGATTCCGACGTAGTGGGGATGTCTCTCGCCCGTCTGGTCTGTGAGAGCGATGTGCTGGCCTATCAGCATTCTTATGCCAATGCGAGACATGTAGAAGCGGTCGAGAAAGGATTGTATGGAGGAGTCAATCTGCATGCGTTGCCTCTTGCGCTTGTATTCGTTTATGCCTTGGGCGACGGTTGTAACGACGCTGTCATGGCGTCTTTTAATTCCCTGCAACGTTTTGGCAAATCGATTGTTGTAGTCTGCAAGCTCTGGTGGCCAATTGTTAGCGTCGTCTATCGAAGCGAAGTAGCGTCTTGAATTGGAACTGCCATTGCCATTCTGCGTCTTCAATGATGGGTTTTGGGTGGTTTGCGAGATCATCTTCGATCCTTTGCTTGATGGGCTGAGCAGTCGACTTCGTGTGTCCTTGTCGAGTTCGGGACGTTTCAGATCGGTGATTTCTTCGAATGACTGAGCATACCAGTCCTGCACTTTTTTGATGGAGGGCATCTCATTGAGGCCATCTGGGAGAGTGCCAAGTTCTTCTACTCGGTGCGCCAAACGAATTGGGAGTTCTTCTGAGAGGAATTGTGATGCTCGAAACAGTGTGCCTGTTCGGGTTACATCAGCAAAGATGACACAATTGGCTATAGAGGGCCTACCTGTTGATGGTTTTTCGCCGAACTGAACCATCTGCCGCAAGCTTACTCCAGTGGCCGGAAAGTTCGCATAGTGACTGATTGTGCTCATCAACTTCTCTGACTTTTTCCACGACATCTTGCAAGATGTCCTGGCCCTGTGCCAATCGAGGAGCCTTTCAACTTCTCCAATGTCACTGTTGTTTGCGTTGATGCTGGGATTTCATCATTGGAGACGATGACTCCGTGCGAGCGGATGAGCGCCGAAATCGCCCTTTCGCCAGTGCCTCGGTCTACCGGAGAGCCTGTAGGAAGAGCAGGCAGAGGTGGTCCACGGCAGAAGGTAAGGAGAAGATATCTTAAGACTGCTTCAGACAGATAGACAGGAAACTGCACGCCGGACAGGGGCTATGCAGAAGAAGAGAGCCTCATTGAGCACGCCCGAGTCGTGTGTGGTGGGAGTAGAAGCTAAAAATGGGGGAACGTGGGGAAAGCTTCCAATCGCCGGACCTCAACCTCACCACCCTCCAGGCGATCACCTCCAGCGCCACGACCACCTGTCACGATGAGTCGAATCAGGCATTGTGTGTCATGGAGAATGGGTCTCCGATCTCAGCATTGTCGTACGACTGTTCAGCGGCCGCTGCAGTTGAAGGAGCCCCGATGTGAGGGAGGCAGCGGATCCACGAACAATGGTGAGAACAGGCTTCAAGAGGTGGGTGGTGGACAAGCAGCATGTCGGACGATGATCGCTGGGAGTGCAATTCAGATGCTGTTACCATTGAGGAGTCCAGCCATATGATCTCGATGCGAGCCTACTCCAGCAGCCCCCTTTCGTTCTCCTGCCCGTCCCATCAGCGGGCACTTTCATCTGAAGGCCTGGGACTACTCGCCAGGTTGACTCTCTGAACACCCATTGCAAGATCCAGCCACGGTTGGTGAATTTTCACCCACAGATCACCGTACACGGTCGCCCCTCGGACGACTTCCTCGTCTTCTCCCCTGGATGGGTCCTCTCCTCATGTCTTTTCACGTCCTGGAGTGCCCCTGATCCCAATATCGCTTGGCATCACCACGACACACTTCCCTTCCCTTCCTTTCCACCTAGTTGTCGCTCTCAACCCAAACTTCAAGCACACTGGCCAAGGAACTACTATTTGCTCTTTCACAACCTTGCATGATGCCAACTACTCGCCCCAGAGCTGACTCTTCTGACAATGAATCTTGCAAGCCGTCACTCCTCCATGTCCACTTCGGTATCTTTCGTTGTCAGATCGATTGGGCACATTGGCTGGTGAAGGCACTGCTTTTTGCCCTCCTGGTACCTCACCTGCTCCTCGGTTGGTGGTTGTTGAGCCCTTGGTCTGGAGCCTGGTCTTCTGAACCCAATCATTCACCCTCTGTGGACCACGCGGAATTGGCCGAGTGAGTGTGGCTGTGAGAGAAGACATAGTCGTATCTGACATGAAGCAGGTATTTCCAGACGTTCTCTGGCACCACTGAATGTGGCATCAGCCTCCTAGAACTACATGTTTCCCCAAAGAAAGACCACAAGGGCAAATTCCCCCGCGGTTCATTCTGCCCAAATCGTAAAACACTGCTGGAAGCCATGACAGGAGGCGGACGACATGGCTTTGATGCTCCATATTTCCCCAAAGGTACAAACGCGCACTCCTTCAATCCTCCCCAATCCACGCCTTAACATCCCCACAGGCTGCCATCACCGCTGGTACAGCGTAGACGAGATCTGCATGATCCTCGAGCGCTTCGACTCTCTCGTCTTTATCGGCGACGACACCCTTCAAACCATCTACGGCGGCCTCAACATCCTCCTCCGGCAAGACCTCGCTCTGGGCGCCCTGAACCCCTCTGACCTAACACCCGGCGACCTCACAAGCTGCCGCTGCGACAACCAGTTGATCAAAGCCACCTGCTCCAAACACGCCCTCACATCCAGCGACCAAGTCCCTGGCGGCGTCCCCAATCCCTATCTCTGCACCCGCACACCCCACGCCTTCCTCCCCATATCCGGCTCCCCTTTCAGCCCATCAACCTTAAAATCCCTCCGAACCCTCGTTCCCCCCGCCCCACCCTCAAACTACCACCCCATCCCCCTGATCATCTCCCTAACCCCCCCCGGTCCCGGCCAACCGCCCTCCACCCCCCTCGCAACCGCAACCCTCACCTCGCTCCTCACCTTCGCCGACTCCACCTCCCGCAAAACCCCGATCCTTTGGCTCGGACCCCCGGCAGCCGGCCACCTCGACATCAGTGGCGGTCGGGTGAGCAACAACGATCTCTGGAGGTTTGGTGAGGAGATGGAAAGGGTGTGTTGGGAGAGGGATGTGGAGTGGTTGGGGTTGTGGAATATGACGGTGCAGGCAGGGAGTTGGGATGGGAGGAGGTTTGGGGAGAGGGTGGCGCTTGCTCAGGCTATGATGGTGGTCAACTGGTTGAGTCGGTTGGAGAGTTCGTGATGTGGTGGACGGATTTGGTGGGGGAGAGAGATGAAGGCAGGGAGAGAGGGATGGAGGGATGGATGGATGGATGGATGGAGTTTGCTTGGTGTAGCGGGGGAGTATGGCGCTGCTATGGAACTCCGACGGAGTCGAGGGTCGCTACATGTGATGCTGGCCCACTGAGTTTCACTAAAAGCTTTGCTCTACTTTTGCTGAAACGACTTGAGAAGTCTAGAGAATATTGAGACAGCTTGATGCAAGAAAGATCGTGCTTGTAGGGGTGGGCTTCGGATCGAGCTCCTTGGGTTGACCAGTAAATGCGGATAAACTAACGACCCCGATCACCGAGAGACGTGTTGGCGTGTATGTCGAGACCGCCAGCTAATCTCCTTTTTCTCTGCTGCTACTGCTATATTGGCAGCAGGCAAGCCTGAAGCATTTCACGATTTTCTGCTTCGGCCTGTACAGCCCTCAGCACCTTAGACTGTATGAAGGGAAATTGCCTTCGCGGTGACAGATGTGCTCAAGAGGCGCACAGGGGCCGGGTCGGTGGACGATGGCATAGTTCACGAATTGCTCACTAAAAGATAACTTCTCCACTACCCTCCATCTCCCCACCCCAGACTTCCCCTGCCTTCCTTGATTTCGTCTTGTCACTCTTCTTCCTTCGCGCTTCTTCCTCCTTCTTCAGCGCAAACACATCCGCAATAGGTGCTTCGGTATATCCTGGTGGGAGGTCATCGTCCTTATCCAGGTCGATCTCTCCGATTAATAAAACGTTCTCGCCGCGGACTAGGTAGGTGCCTCGGGGGATATCGGCAAAGAGTCGTTGTTCGTTGCTGGGACTGACAAAGTAGCGCTCCGTCGTTGAGGTGAGAACTAGGTTTGCTAGGAGGCAAGCATGTTAATGAGACAGTTTGTTGGTAAATGGTGGGTACGGTCAAGCTTACCAAATTGATCCCAGCTCCTCAGCACACCGATCAGTTTCCTTCCGTCTCGGAGGACAAGCATAAGTTTTTCTGAGGTTCTCCACGGTTAGCTGCCTGTTTCTGTGTTCTGATGTTGTTGATTTCCTGATAGGTTCTGGTCGCCATCTCATGGTCCATCTCCAGCTCTTCTATTCATCCTTACTTGCGCAAAGAAGTGCCAGTAAATAGAGCACCTCCAGAATCGATTCTGTGAGATAGTGCCGTGTGGTGGTGATTTTGAGGCAAGCAAGGTGGGAGAACCTCACTGTCTGTAAGATCTAGGAGCTGAGCTGCCGTTGTAAACATCTGGGGAGGCAACTGTGGTGGACCAGGTGGAGCACCCGGTGTGGAACCGAGTTGTCCTCCAGAGTGAGGAGTGCCGCCGCGCGGAGGGTCGAATATTGAGAGGTTCTCCATTGTTATGTATGGAGGGGAGCAAGATCGTCATCTATGGGGTATGCTAGGAAAACGCATGGTGGAGCTGATGAATGTCGTCTGCTTTATATTCGTCATGGGGAGGAGGTGAAGCCAAAGGCACGCACATCGCAGTTGACAGAGATAGGTTGAGCGTGGCAGAAAAGGGGGAGTGCGTGCATGAATCGTTGGCGATCTCCTCAGCAGAGGCCTACTACGGTACCAGGCATAAGTAATGTATGTTGGGCACTAGTAAAGTCGAAGAAAACGCCCTTGGTACGATATCCCTGTCGCTATCCTAAGTGTTCCTCTACACTAGATACTAAATAGGCAAGGTTTGGATAGGCGCTTCGTGGTGTTGTATCTTTACATAGCGTTACTAAAGTGGACCTACATTACTTATGCCTCCTACCGTAGTATTTTCTTCTTCCTTGCTAACTACGGAGTAGTTTTCGAAGACAGCTCACAATCGACGCACCAGTGCGTGCGCATAGGATCGCAAACTGGCTTCTACAGCTTAGCTTTCGAGGTTCTTGTCCATTGATTCTAGAGGTAGTATCTTCTCCTCATCATTTGCATAGATGTTCGTCTCAATACGCTTTGGAGAGTCCTTCTGTTTAGCAGGCGAGCGTGTGTATGCTTGACCGCTTATCCGACGACCATTCATTCAAATCCGGCCGAAGAACCCACTATCCGTGGCCAACGAGAGGGTCCCCCCTGTAGGGGGGCCCCACCCTTGCCGCAGGCGAGTGGTGGCCACCGTAACGCACCTATCAGCGTAATGAGCATTTTTCTACAGGTTGAAACGCGTTATATGTATATATCTATATCTTCAACATAACATGTCCAAATCAAATGAGGTTCCGGATATAATAGCTTAGGAAGCTGTTAAGGATATTTACCGTGCTTAAGAGATTCAGAAGTGAATCAATATTGCTGCAATCACGCGTGAATATAGAATAAATTGAAATTGTCTTATTCAATAAATTAAGAATATAAGATCTTGAAAAAGTTGAAAGTTTATAAATTGTAAATTATTAGAGATTTAGAAGGTAGTTCTTTTATCCCTTGTGTCACTGAATGAGTGTCTTTCCTATTTAGGATTAGCGTTTGGATAAATTATCACTACAGTAGGAGGCATAAGTAATGTTAGCTCAGCGCTAGTAAGGCCTTGTAAATGCCAAGACAAAGCGCCACAAGTTGCTCAATTGGGATTAGCCTATTCATCATCTTGTATGCATTCCATCGGCCTCTATTACTGCTTGACATCTTACTGACATTGACTTAAGCAGCTCAAGAAGATAGATCTCTGAAACTGCATTTCATGCAACTAGATTAGCTATGAAGAATGCAAAAAACCGCGAAAATCAGCTGTAAAATTGCGACAGGAATGGGAGGTAAATAGGAGGTTTTGAGACATACTTACTAGCGCCAAGCTAACATTACTTATGCCTCCTACCGTAGTAATAATTTCTCCAAACGCTAATCCTAAATTGGAAAGACACTCATTCAGTGACACAAGGGATAATACGAAGTAAGTGATTGCTACAATAAAAAAGCGGGTGATATGGGTATATAGAGAGCGTGATTTCTCAGTCTTGAAGTTCATTAAATAAGTGAACTAGAGCAATGAAGGGGAGCGAAAAAGTATTGCTACTTGCTATGGCTATTATCACTGAGAAGAGTGGCCTCATTAATAACCGCGAGCTCGCTTTGAGAACTATCAGCAAGCTCAAATCAGTCGGGGGACGGTTATGGGGCCTTGACATTTGCGGGGCCTATTTATTCACGCCACCTATAATCTAGATTTTAGCTTCTACAACTCATCTCCACTCTTGACCTTGACGGTCTCACAGCGGTGAGTGGCCTTGCAGGGGTATACCCCCTGCAAGGGTGGGGCCAGCGACAGCGACCCTCTCATTGGCCACGGATACATTTTTCGGTGCGGCACGCCTGTTTCTTATAAATCACTTTCTCAATGATTCGGTGCGGCCTGTTTCTTACAAATCACTTTCTCGATAATTCGACTACAAATTGCTTTTTCGATGATTCTCTCTTGTGCATAGTCGCAGTCCAACATCGAAGTCCAACAGGCCTGAATATCTTGCGTGGAAGGAGGTCTATCCGTTACAGCTATGGCCGGCTTATATAAGCTTCTATACTCAAAGCACCGCCCTCCGGCAATCTCAGAAGAGACGTTCGGCGGCAAAACGGTCTTGATCACTGGTGGCACCTCCGGTTTAGGCCTTGAGGCTGCCAAAAAGATTGCCGCGCTTGACGCATCGACTGTCATCATTACAGCTCGAGACGAAGCCAAAGGGCAAATGGCCAAGGAGGAAATTGAGTTCGTTTGTAAGGGAAGAGCTATTGATAAGTTGGATATTCGGGTATGGCCACTGGATATGAGTGACTTCTCGAGTGTCAAGAAGTTTGTGGACAAGGTGAACGAGGAGTTACCAAGGCTTGATGTCGCTATTTTGAATGCTGGCCAAACGAACAGACTGTGGAGCAAAGTGTCCGACGCCAATGGAGGTTGGGAGACGACGTTGATGGTGAATACCCTTGCAACAGTCTTCCTCGGGTTGCTTCTGCTGCCGAAGCTATTGACGACCGCCAGAGCGAAAGACGCTGATGCAACCAATCCACCACATCTTAATTTTATATCGTCACGCACGGTGACTGCAGAAAAACCTGGGACCTACTCCAAATACGAGGGTAGCAAGAATGTGCTGGAGGCTGTAAGCAAGAAAGAGGCCTATGCAGGTGGACCCGAGCAATATGCAATGTCAAAGCTTTTCCTAGAATACGGAATCCGACGCATCGCAAGCCTACCATCTGTTGCAAAAGAGTCCGGAGGAAAAACCGTTATCGTGAACTCTACGTGCCCTGGGATGTGCAAGAGCGACCTTGCACGTTCGTGGGGAAGCAGCCCGCTCATATTTAGGTTGCTCATTTCGTTGTATTTCGGCATATTCGCAAGGTCAGCCGACCATGGAAGTCGAAGTTATGTCAGCGGAGTGACTCGGGGCATGGATGGACATGGGAAGATGTGGAAGGACGATGGATACCCCGAGTAAGCCTATTCCCGTTCAATACTCTCATGAGAGCTTGCTGACATCCTCAAGTCTTGGACCGATGGTCGAGACCCAACAAGGGAAAAGGCTTGGAGACGAAGTGTGGAAGGAAATGGTAGCCATATTTGAGAAGGAGGCGCCGCACATCAAAGGCATTATCTCAGCTCCCTAGAATCAAGAGATGCTCAACAGCTTCCTGTTGGGAAACACGCATAGATGGGTACTTTAATCGAAAGAGATCTGATCAGACACCGGTGTAGATGGCTTGTAGAACAATACTTGACGCTGGTGCCTTGCCGCTCGGCACTTGCCGCAGATCAGGCGTACGAGATTTAGAGACAGCGAGGCTGTGCAGAAGACCAGACTTATTTTCAACATCACGCATTGAATTTGCTTCAGCTTTCGCAACGTACCTGCAAACATGCCTTTTGGTCGAGGAACACAATGTTGTCAATCCACTTCTCTTGGTGGCATAATATTGATTCCTGCCCGAAGTGAGGCAAGGACTAGTTGTTCAACCACTGATGACCCTTTCAGTGTCACCAGTCGGACACGTCACGTATCGAATGATGAGAATGCAAGGGAAAGCTTATTGTATTGGAGAGGATTTATCGCAAGAACAATATTGAAGCCTTGAAACTCAACAACACCAAGTTTATCAACACACAGCTCCTGCGAGGAATTTTCAGAAGATTTTTTGGTGGAAACAGGGGAGATAAACAGATCTGTCAATATGGTGAAGGACCACTGAGACGAGTCCTTCGATAGCCTTCGGATCCACTTTGGTCCGCACAAGGAACGGATTCCATCTTGACGAACTTCTTGACAACCTTGACTATCCACACCCCTAACCATGGCACAAGTTGAACATTGCGAAGAAGAATCCCCGAGGATTAACGGAGAGAGAGAAGAGAAGAGTAGTGGTGTTGCCCGTCCGCAATCTGTACCTGATCAGAACCAGCCGCAAATTCAATCGAGTCCAGCTCATATTATGGTCTTCTATTCGCTCTGGTCCTTCTCTCTCGCCGTCCTGATGCCTGCACAGTATAGACGTCGTTCTCTGCAATCGAACCGGACAGTTGTGGTGCAGGTGGCGGCGCCATTGGTGCCTCTGGCATATTGACGATTTCGTCCGTGCTTTCTGGCAATACAGTTGGCACCGGCACCATCTGAGTTCGCCTGAATTGGGCAGGAGTAATGATGCGTCGGTTATACATCCACCTCATCAAAGCAAAGTCAGTCCGCACCGTCGCAAGCCTCTGGCCCATGCCGTGAAAGTGCACTGCGGCCATGTGGGAGAGCATCTCGTTCCACGCACGTGCCGGGTGATCATCTCTGGACTGATCAAAGACCCTTTCGCAGAGAAAGCATGTTGCAGTCACTGGACATGGATGACCACGAAAATGCGAAAATATGTGGGTCTTCCAAAGCCTAATATCATCAAACGGTTCTTCGCAATCGAGAATTTGGAAAGGGCAGATCAGGTCTGCATGTGGATGATCCATTACTGGTACTTGGAGCATACCATCGACCGACTCTAGCGTGCGCATTCCATCCAGAGCACTTGCGAAATCAGTATCAGCGGAAGCAGTCGATGATGCATTGGACAGTCCACGAGTGAGCGAAGGAACGTTGTCCGAAGCGGTGGTCGAGAGCGCCTCCGATCGAGCATGCACAGCTATGGACGTACGCTGTCCAGTACTACGCGAATACATCGAATCATACTTGTTTATGACTCCGCCTTCTGGTAATAGCTGGTATGCTGCAGCTAGTCGGGCAGCTAGGTCTGTGTGGTCATCTCTCCTGACCCAGGTGTTGAGGGGAGTTTCATACTCAAGGTCGAGGCTCGATGACACTGCACGTCGGTCAGTATTACCTTCTTCATCCCTAATACCATCACCCTTTCTCTGTGCTACTTACTCCTCTGGATTGTAACGCCAATGTTGTGGTGGTGGTGGTGGCATGGGACTCTCATCGATAGCCCCTGATAGCGGGGTAAATATGTCAATTGGCAGTGAGGCCCTCGAGCTCAACCAGGATGAGCACCAAATTCTCGACGTTGAGAATGTCTGATGGAGGATGGAATCACAAGTTATTGATCTATCAAGCGTGAAAAGTCCGGAATATGTCGATTTGAGCCTCACCTTCCTTGGCTACCAATTTGCTGATGAACTGGGAATGCGTTAGCCGTGCTCGAGATGCCCGGACTAGCTACTGCAACGCTGGCACAACATGAATGGCTATCAGCAAGCCGTGCATTTGGATAGAGGAATCGGTCCAGGTTCAGCTGTGGACACACAGAATTATTGGACGCATACGTCTGCACACCTCGGCCCTCGTCACCAATACACCAAGAGCTCGCGTCGATCTTAGGCTGTTGACTTTCTATGGCCCCCTGTGCGTCGTCTATTGCACTTCCCTACTGGCTTCTGCATGTCATGGGAGTACTTGTTACGCGCCGAGACTCCAAATCCCGGCATCCATCAATGCAGTAAAGATTGAGTGCATTGCTCCAAGACCTTTTCAGATGTCGAATTCAGCCCTAACGTGGCGACTCTCAAGACCTTCATTGCTTGGAGGTGTGGCGAACGAAAAGAGTGGTCCAGGGATGTCAAACTCAAAATCACGGTGCTACTCCCCGTTACCACCCATCCCTCCACCCTCCAAGATCCTCGTCTCACGGCTCTCGAACGCCCCAAAGGTGTGAGCTCTCGAGTGCTGTTGTGCGTGCGCAAACACCATTTCCCTGTACGCACAGATTACAGCTGAAGGCCTTACTGGGCTACGCACACCTAACATGCTGCTTATCCTGGTAAATAAGACGCGCAGTACGAACACTCCATTTTGCAAATCTGATTTGCAGGAGAGGGCGTTATCCCGGATGTGTCCATGTCTCTCCAGGAATTACGACCTGACTCGGTTCAGATGACTCCATTTGGAACTCTCTGATGTTACGCATTCGTCCCTTGCTACGCATTGCGGAACTTCTTTGCTCTGAAGCCTCGCAATTGCTCTCCCGGATCCGTTCTTGGCTTTTGGGATGCTAAACGCACAATAATTACTCTGGTACTCGTGACAAACAGCTATCGTCTCACTACTTTACATGTTCAGACAGCTGATGAAGTATGATTTCACACGAAAACTAAAGGCCTAAAAGCTACAAGAATGACATCTCCCAAAATGCCACGTATCAAGGCTTACAAGCCAATGGCGCTCCATGCAAATGATCAAAATCCCTAACCAACCCAAACAGATGCACAATCGCCGCACAGAGAACGGCCATATGCATTATCTGATGACTTCCCCCAAATAGATCAAACGTCCTCCTCCAGAACCGCTCAGGAAACTTCGTAGCATACGCGATCGCCCCTGATGCATTGAAGGCCAATACCCCCAGCAGGTAGTACAGGCTGACGCGGTAGTCCTGGGCTTTCCAGCCGTGGAGAACGACGCCGTGGAAGACGGGGACTAGGGTAGCGAGGACGAAGCCGGTGAAGAAGCAGGCACGCATAGGTTCTGCGCAGGGGTTGCGGAAGGTGGGCTTCAAGGCGAAGACGGAGGAGCTGGCCCCGAAGACGGAGAGCTTGGGAAGTTTAGGTCAGATGAGGTTCTTGGGGCACAAGCAGTTGGAAGGAGAATGGTGTTGGGAGACATACCACTATCCAGTATATCATTTGGAGAAGCTGATCACATTGGAGTCCGTAGTAGATCATTGGGATGGTGGCGCCCCACATGAGTAAGAAGATTCCGAGGTAGTCGAGTTGAACGCCGAAGTTGGCTATCTTCTCGCTGTGATTAATGAAGGTGTGGAATCTGTTACCGTGTCAGCTTCGTCCTCCAGGCATGATCGTCTTGAAAGTGCATAGAGTCGTGACCTACACTGTCGAAAGAGCGAAGCAAATGGCGACGCCGAAGAAGAAAGTCGCAAACACAAGAATATCTCCTTTATCTGCAGTTGCATACCGTGGTGCAAGCTCCTTGTATATGCCAAATGGTAACGTGACAAACAGTAGAGATCCAATGAGATGAGAGAATATGTTGACAGATTCGTTGTGAATATACGTCCAGCTCTTCAAGCACGTCTTGTACGACCCATCGGCAGGTGGTCTGCAGAGCATTAGTGAGGAACGCGAGCAGAAGCATGGAAGCCGCATACCGGTACCCTGTCTCAATGGATTGATTTCCATCCTGCTGCCATTGCGGTAATTCCTCCCACAGAAGCAACGCAACGCATTCCATCTCCTTGCCCGCTTTCCTGAGAGCCTTAGCAGCGTCAATTGCGGCGTTGGACGACCGCCTCTTCGCCCGTTTGGCGTATGCAAAGCGACCCATGCGAACAACAGTACGAGAAACTTCATAGCACGGAAGAGTCAAAAACGCAAGATGAAAGGGAGCTTGGCCAGTATGAATTCCTTGACGCTCTTTCCTTAAGCCGACCTTTGTGAGATGGGAGGTCTGATACCTGAAGACCATACGGCCTCAGAGCCGGCCCCTTCGGTCTGTGACCGTTGAGACGGTGGATCTGACTGAAACGCCATCCTCGCATGGCCAGCCCTGTTTTCCGCCTGGTCGTAACGTTGCTTCAACGCGGACGGGCCGTTGTGGGCCAATTCTATGGAGTCGGGCTTGGGACAATGGAATATGCTACGCCATGCCATGCCCCGTGTGTGGCAGGTTGAAGTTGGTGGAGCGGGCCGTTCTACCGCAACATCGGCTGAGCTGGGCTTAGATTGGGCTACGCTTCCACCAAGGGCGAAATTCTTCCAACTCTTCCCATTGTCTTCCCGTCCAGCAGATTCAACCCCCCCGGCGCCATGCTCGAGGTCTTCCTCTGGCGCCGACCGGTAGGACAATATTGGTAGGCGTCTGGGCGAACACCCTCTGTCCACCGACCTCAAACGTTTCCAGTGTCACAGCCTTGGATCTGAGTGCTTCACAATTGTGCCGGCCAATTGCTCAAGGCGAACGTTCTTTTTGAAGGTATTCCACGTGGTGTGTTGGTGTATCAACAGCCCAAGGATGAACTTGTCGTTATCAGCCCTGCCTGTGGGCATTGCTGGGCAATGTATTATCTCCTTGCCTCGCTTTTCCATCTCTTTTCTTGCTCATCTTTTCTGAAGCCTGATCGCGGGCAGCCCACCGTCTCCATGCATCTCACGTTCCCTCCGAGTCCGTTGATGATCACTAGCCTTCGCACGCGATGTCCGTCGTCGTTCTTGCTCTTCTCGTGCTTAATGCCCATACCACACCAAGCTCTACATTTCCTCTTAGCGCTCGCGAAGTGAAAGTCTCAGAAGATGGACTTGTACACGGCTATGTCGATGATCCAAAAGGGCGAGGGACCGTCGGCATCATCGTCTCATGTCTGGTCACTCTTGCACTCTGCGTCTGGTCTGCCTTGCATCTCAATGTGCGAATGAAAAGTGAGACGCGAGCTCAACGATACCTGCGATATGCCAAATGGATCGTTCTCGGCACTCTCATACCCGAACTGGTCGTACTATCTGCTTGGAAACAATGGCTGTCGGCAAAGAGCATGACCATACAGATGAAGAAGATGTTCGACGAGGAACATGCTCAGCAAAAGCAGGAAGGGCCTGACGTCGATTTGTCGAAGGTTGAGGAACCCTCCCGGTTCATCCTTCTTTACTGACTACGAATAGGGTTACACCACTGACAAAGCTGTCGCCGCCGCCACCGGAAAGACACGATGGACGTTCATTCACAGCATGTATGCAGGCATGGGAGGCTTCGCTTTCGAAATGGACCTTCTCCCTCAAGGCGACGAGGCATTCATTCCCAATCGAGATCGACTTACGCTATCAGCACCCGGGGTTCTCCTTCTTGCTCGCTGTGGCCGTCTCCCTGTCATCCACCTGAAGGATCTCAAAGACAAAAGCAAGCGTGACGGGATCGAAAGATTCATAGTTTGTGTGCAGGCAGGATGGATGGTCATTCAAACAATTTCCCGAGCATTTTCACATCAGACAATCACGCTGCTGGAGTTCAATACCCTTGGCCACGTCTTTACGGCATTTGTGATCTACATTCTTTGGTGGCACAAGCCGAGCAACGTCAAGCACCCGACCTTTGTTCGAGGGGACGGAATGGAGGCATTATGTGCTTACGCATATATGAGCAGCAGACTAAGCGGAAGGAAGACCTTGCGAAAAGTCAAGCTTCAATCGTGGAGAAAACCTGAACTTGCGGGATTCGCCTGGTTTTCCGGCAAGCCCACCGACCCCACTGAGACGGAGACTCCTTCGCATGGATCCCCGCAGCTCATGCTCAGCCCTGGCACCCTCGCACCCGGTTGGTCGTGGTTCGAAAGCGCCAAATCACCACGAACACCAGGCGAACCAGAGAAGAAGAGCATCGTGGAGGAAGTCATCGGTCGACTGAGAGGTCGACCGGAACCATCCACACCAAAGGAACCCGCCAACACCATCGTCAAACGGATAGCAACCTTTGAAACTATGGCTGCTACCGACGACACCCACGCAAAACTGCAAAAGCGAATTGATCTCGTCTCGGAAGCCATCCGCACCTTCCCCGCCATCACTGAGCGCTTCACCCCTCGCACAACCACCACCGAGTCTGGCCAGACAATTGAGTGGAATGAACCGATCCTTGAACAGCTCGTCCTTACCGCCCTCGGTGATTGGCCTTCCGACCATTATCTTCCCGGCATCAACGACAAAATCATGGGCATGGCCATGTGGTTCGCCAGCATGGGCTACGGCGCCGTCCACGCCGCCGCCTGGAACGACTTCTTCCCCACCCGCCTCGAGCAGATGCTCTGGCGCTCCTCCTCTGTCTACATCAGCTGCTCCGGTGCGCTGTGGGTTTTGCTCTGCTCGCTGTGTCTAAGATTTAAGTGGGCGAGGAAGTATTGGGACCGCTTCAAGTATCTCCAGGCCACGTGGATGGAGTATGTCTTCTTCGGGGGGATCATGTTGGCTTGTGGTCTGGCGTACATCTTCGCGAGGATGTTTCTGGTGGTGGACGGGTTGGTGAGTTTGAGGATCCTGCCGCCAGAAGCATATGATGTGCCACATTGGACGACTTTTATTCCGCATTTTTGAAGGGGGGCCAAGGGGGGTTGTCGGAGCGCAAGCATGAACAGGGTCCTCCAAATTCTACGGCGACTTTTAAGCTTTGTTTTCCCCATCGAACATCTGTCTGTAGCGGTTTAGCGACTTAGCTGAGCGTTTCCCCCGTATATATACCATTCACCCTCTCCTCTATGTTGCAACTACGAATAGAAGTTGCTTGAAAAGCCCCTCCTTTGGGACTCCTTGACGTTCGCTATCGGAAGAAGCAGCAGCGGTTGGCCTGGGATATGCATTGCGGGGGTTTGAACTACATCTCACGAAGCCAGCCATGCCGTCCACCTGGCCTCCGGGCAGAAGAGTTGTGACTAACTGACTAACCGACTAACCATGCCGTCGGTGGCACTGCTTCATAACATAATTTAGTTAGCGGTAGGTGCGTGTTGTTGTTGTTGTTGTTGTTGTTGTTGTTGTTGTTGTTGTTGTTGTTGTTGTTGTTGTTGTTGTTGTTGTTGTTGTTGTTGTTGTTGTTGTTGGCGGCAGCTAATTAATTAACCCCCAAAACAATGCGTGCTTTGGTACCACGAATCAATCAGGTAGATATGAGATGGTGGTTGCGAAACGACGCGCTCAAAATGGATGGTAGGAAGATAAGGTCCACCCAGCCTCCGAGGGAGGGAACAGAACGATGGTCATTTATGGTATCTACGCATCACCAGGGAACAAGTCCAGCGAACGGCTGCCCAAAAAAGGGTCGACGCCAGAGCTTGACTGGCAAGAACCAGGAGAAGAAAACATATCTCCCAAGACATTTGTACGGCTCAATTTTTTGGCTCTGTCACTGGTTCCGATCCGGCTCCGTACCCAAACCGCGAACCATCTCCCCCAACTCCCTGACCCGGTCCTTCAACTCCCTAACCTCCACCACCGCCGCGTCAACCTCGACATTCGGCCTCGTAGCCTCAACCTTCTTATCCCATCCCTCACCTTCAAAATCAATCTCCCCCTGCATCTCCTCCCACTCCTCCGTCGTATCGTCATCGGCTTCGCCGCGCGTGCGGTTCAGCCGCACTGTCTTCGCCCCGCGGGCCTCGATGAACGCGGTGATGCATAATAGTGGGGAGTAAATAACGGCCATGACGTAGTTGTTCAGTCTCTCGTAGCGATGGTCGTCCATCCACCATTCGAAAGGGATGATGAGGCAAAAGATCTCGATGAGGTTGAAAGGGGCGATGAAGACGTTTTCGTCTGGGGCGCGGACAAACTGCATCGTCTTTTGTGCGAAGAGGGCCATGTACTCGTCAGTAGCGTTTTCGGTGATGTCCTCGTAGGCGGAGTTGTAGAGGGCAATCAAGACGTTGAGGAGGATGACCATGACGATGAAGGTGAAGATGTAGTAGAGGATGAGGCCGAAGGGGTGTTGGAAGTTGTCGAAGCCGTCAAAGTCAGGGGATTGCATGACGGCGTTGGCCATGGCTTGGATGATGAAGGTGGTGATGTCTTGGTTGTGGTCGACTTGGTCGAGGCCGATGAAGGCTTGGAGGAAGCCGATCACGACGACGACGAGGAGGGCGAAGAAGATGAGGGATTCTTCCATCATTACTTTTATGATGACGAACATGGACCCGAAGAACCGGAAGGAGTCGAGGTAGAGGAGGAGGCGCATCCAGAACATGGGCGCGGAGAAGGCGAAAAAGTTGTAGGAGAGTTGATTGAACCGGACGCGTTCTTCGTCGTTGACGTTGGGGGAGTGGGCGAGCGCGACGAGGCGGAGGACAAAGGAGATGGTTAGGAGGGTGTAGAGGGTGCTGTTGAAGGCGTTCCAAAAGCCAAAGTAAAAGCGACCGATTTTCCAGAATTTGGATGCTTCGTCGCAGATGAAGCCTGCAGTCATTAGGTATAGGATACCTTCGACGACATCGAGGTCGCCAGTAGCATTGATCGTGTTGACAGCGACTGTGTACAAAGCGAGGTAAAGCAGGGAGAAGAAGATCTGAACCGTGTTTTGGTAAACAGGCGCACGCATGCGATCAGGGTTCAAATGGTCCCAATAGTTTGTACTCGTCTTCTCCTTGTACTCGACAAAGTTAGCTGGCTTCGCGTCGTCCTGATGAAGCCACCCCAGCCAGAGGAACTTGACGCATTTCTGATAGCCGGAAGAACCTATCACCCATACGGCATGAAGATCAACAGCCCGCTCAATGACATTGGCTGGTTTCGTCTCTTCTTGGCCTCGCATGATTGAATAACGCTTGAGCAGGATTTCTTGCATGAGGTAGAATTGATCTTCTTCTGACTCAATTATTCGCTTGGAGATTACCTCGCAGGCCACTGCTCGCACTCCATGGAGCTCTGCATCCCACAGCTCGAGAAGAGCCTGTCTCTTGAACCATCTCTTGCACACCAGTAGACAATAAACGACACATGCTCGATACTGTTCTCCTCCAGCTTCTTTGGCAGTCTTGACCACCTTCTTGGTGATGACGGGACTATTTGCTCGCGTGATTTGTGCTTCGTCAAGCTCGCACGGAATGACTTGTTCAATCTGAAACTTCAATCGCAAGGCGACTTTTGTGACCTCTTTGGCTGGAAACGGTGACGGTGGCAGATCACTGCGATTTGAGGGGAGCATCACTGCATTAAAGGTCAGCGAGGAAGAATGTTGGGGAGCTCCAGAAACGGGCCTACGTCGTGTCAGCTCATCGCTGGAAGAATGTCTGTCACGCCTTCCACCATGGAACATCTTCGCCCAGTGCACCATCTTGCTTGATGGTCTGCGATATCAGAGAAACTTGTCCGCAGCTGAGAAAAGACGTTGGAGCTCTCGTCAATTGCGGGAGCCCGGCTGTGAAAGCTGGGAAGTTGGCCAAGTACCAGCCCGAAACCAACCCCCACACTGCCACGCGCAGTGGGTTTGTGTACTTTCGCATCCCCGCGACCTGACCAGATCCTAGGAGAAGAGGCAATCCACAATGGCGAGAAGCGCAGCGCACAGCTCCCCCATACCAGCACATGCCTTTCTCTGCCTTTACGATGTCTCTTGGACCCTCCATCGACTTCAATGGCCGAGTCTCTCCCACAGACCTTACTCGCTGCTGTGCAGTTCTCGGCATCGCGCCAATCGCGCAAAACAGCTGCTGGACTTTCTTCACATCGACGTGACGGGCCCGGAGGCAGAGAACACTTTTGACGAGAAAGCCGGCGCGATACGAAAATGCAGTTGGGATTTGCTCGAGGCTGCTGACAGGGAAGAGGATGCAATTCTGCTCGACAACGAAGGAAGACGAGTCACCGAAGAAAGAGGCAGCGGAATCGTGATAAATCTTACCTTCGACACGGCGACTTACAGAGTTATCCTATACGGGCCTGCCCCTTCCCAACCTTCAAGCTCGGCCGCGTCCAGTCAACAAACCGCAACCCTTCCACTCCTTCTGACGAAGACTCCCATCCCTCTGACCAAAAGACTCTTCACGTTCCTCCTCGACACTTTCGAAATTCGCATCTCGCCCGTCAAACTCCACCAATCCCTCCTGCACAGCACATTCGAGTCTTACATCGAAATCATCTGCCGGCACACGACCTCAATGTCTCTGGAGCGGAGAAGGGCATTCCTCACGAGTGCACTGAAGGACATTAAAATCAGTCTTTCTTTCAGCGCGCCCATCACGACGCACTTGCGCACTATCGATGCAGACCTGCCCCCTGAGACAGTCTGCAATCTCATCGAAGCATCTGTATCCAGCAAGACATCTTTCATGCAGGTGCTGGCGGTGCATCTTGAGCACCATACAGGCATGCAGCTGCCTCTACCTGCTGATGGCGATGGGGAGTCTCTTGAGGTTGAGCACTTGGTCCGTATATCCAAGATTGTTTGCCATGCGATCGCGCTGAGTGGAGACGGACGGTTCAAGATTGTGGGAAAAGCGCTCAGTGCTGCGGAGGTTGAGAACCTGGGGAATGTTATCCGGGAGGCGAACGAGATGGTCCTCACATCTTTGTTGGCGGAAGCTGTCAAGGCGCGGGGATAAAGTCAAATCTCGACGATTGCGAGGCGTATTTGACGGCCGGACAGATGCAAATGCCCAGTCTCCCAATTCTGCATTCGTCAAACAAGAAACGCCCTGCAATGCTCAACTGATCAATACCAGGATAATGCCTGGATTGCTCGTGGCGAACATCAGCCGAACGCCAGTACAAATAAAACTCTCATCATCATGTGAGAGGCCTTGGTCTTGGGCTTCCCAACCCGGTATAGGCGGCTTCGAAATCCAATCCGGCAAGCATGTTCTGCACACCGTCAATCTCCTTACTGATCTCCTCCTCATTCCCTGCCAGCGCCGCAACCTCATCGAACTTTCTCCTCTTGTTCGCGTCCGCCACCATCTCCTGCACGAAGAACTTCTGCTCCTCCAGGACTATCAGACGCTCCTTCAATTGCTTTTCCTCTGCTTCTAACGCAGATATCTGCGACGACTGCTCCGAAGAGAGGTGGCTAGAATTATCGACGTCGTTGTATTTGATGGACGCGAGCGCGGAGGTTGGCCGGCCGTTTGCGACTTGTATGCTTGATCTGTTACCATGAGGTGTGGCGTGTTTGAGGATCTTTGGTAGAGCCTTAAGTGGCAACATGTGCAGGTGGAGAAAATTGCTTGCTTCTTGATATACAGCCTTCTGCAATTTTTGTTGAGTGGCACTGTCGGTAGCAAGATCTCTGATCCGTCGAGCTGCGGTGTCGTATTGTGTGAACGAGTCCATGAGTCGTTTACGAACTTTTGCGGCTTCGGCAAGTTGGGACGTTGTTGGTGGCTTGTCGGGATCTTGCAAGGTGGAGAGGAGCTTCTGGAATCTAGGCAAGAGCATGCGTATGCCACGCTCGAATTGGACGAGGTTGTCGTAGGCGCGTACAGAAGGCGGCTTTTGCATTACCTCCGTTACGAAATCGCCCTTGGAGAAGAGTGTGTGGTTGCAATCTTTGCAAAGGCGGACGTCGACCGGTACCTGCCCTTCAGGTTTCTCTGTTGAGGGATTAGCTGGCATAACATCAGCGGACGCGCGCAGAAGGGTTGCGAAGCCAACGTACTGGTCTCAACATTCAGGCCTATCACCAAGGAGCAGCCTGTTGTTGGATCACCACAGACAACCTTCCCGCAAGTTCGACAGTGGTGCCGTCGGAACGTGTAGGATGTAAATTCTTGCTGGCAGTACGGACATCGAGGGACACTAGCATCTTCTTGCCAGGTTACGACCGATTGCTCGAGCGCTTTCATCGGATCGATCTGGCTCCAAGACAAAGACCAGCGTTTGCTAGGTGCTTGTTGAGGTATCTCCGCTGGCGGATTGGCCAGTAATTGTGTCAACCGGGTCAATCGCTTTTCAAGACGTGAGATTTCGAGGTACTTCTTGTCAACGGTCTGCCGCCGTAATTTTGAGAAATCTGACATATGGTCCCTCTCGAAGCCGCTCTTGTCATTGTAGCCCTCTCTAGACTTGTAGCATGTCTCGCAAACCCGACACCATATACCTCTGACGGGCTCGTGGCGTGCTGACCTTGAAAGCTTCATCTGGTACATCGTATGCTCCTCGCAGAAGAGCTTTCCACAATGCCGGCAATTGACGCTTCCGTCGGTAGGTGTAAGTCTCTTCCCGCACATCGGCTCGGAGCATCCATCGTAAGGCCCACGCTGCTGCCAGTGTTGCCTCGAAACAACCTCCTCTGGGTCTGATGGAAGTACTCTAGGTGACGCTGCAGCGGTAATAGTGGGGTCACTTCCTCGACGAGCGGTAGATGGAGGCTGCGATTCGTCGTTCGATTCGAAGACATCGAGTCCTTTGAACTTCTGATTGAGAACAGCAAGAGGTTGGAAACGCTTGGCTTTGATCATCTGTGTCTTGAACCAGTCTTTGACTTCATCCTGGCGCTCATCTTCGAGGTTTCTATGTGCATCATCCAGGTGTCTATAAGACGTAAGCGACTCTACCCAGATCTCGCAGAGCTCGTCTCACCGGTTCAGTTGTAGCAAAGTAACCTGTAGAGAGATCAGCGGGAACCAGGCATGTTGTTGACTGGCTCACCATCTCCCCGTTGCATATGGGGCAAGCAAGCCTCGAGCTCGCCGACGTCGCCGTTTTGGCTGCCGACGAGTCTCCATGTTCGATAGATATCCTTGAGGCTAGATCCTGGCTCTCGGACGAGGGAGGTGTCGAGACGCCTGAGTCGAGGGAGAGATTACTGGGCGACGGCGAGAGTAGATAGGCATTAGATTTGTGAAGCTGAGGTGACTGAGCAGCTGGAGACAGTGAGCTACCACTGCCCAGTATTCTGCCGCCTCCAAGGGTCCTTCTCGACATGATCCTGAGGCATGGAGGCACCCATGAAGATGGCGTTGGAACTGGGTGCAGAGAACATAAGGACCAACCAACTAGAGGGGTGAATGCAACTGCGGTAGGGTCCGAGCCAGCATCTTTGCCTCAGCCCTACCAACAATGACTTTCCTCATTGGGTATCCACGGCCGTTGGCACTACAAAGTATACTTCACCAAGCCCCTCTTGAGACATGGTGCTCATTGATCGGACTAGGAGTTTATTCTTGTTTATGACGTGTTAAGGCTTATCGGCCACGATGCGCATCTAACACTCGAGGCTGTGCACCGATACGCCCCTACGCCTCGCAAGACGAGATTGGTCTAGCCGCACCAGATTCATCATGTCGCTTTCCCAGCATCTTCTTTCAAGCTGACGATTCGATTGACAACGACTTTGTCAGCAGTCGTATCCTTGTCTAGGGAAAAGTAAGCCACTCTCAGACCCTGGAACCTGACTGTCTCGAAGCCTGGGACTCTTGAATCACTTCCATGCTCGCCCGTCAGCTCTCCCTTCCTCATGTTGTACTCACCAGCCTCTTCTGGCCAGGGGGCCCTCCGCCGAACTTCTGTGAGACCAGTCTCGATCATGGCGTTAGAGTAGACCTCTTCGTTGTCATCTCTAATATCGTTGAGGTAACCACCCTCTGCAGCATCTGGATTTTCGGATTTGAAAAGAGGCTTAAATATTCGTGCTTCTGCCATCATTGGTGAGCCGTGCTTTTCTGATTTGCCCACCCACTGGATGTAAGTTTTGGGTTTCTTAGAAGATTCGCCCTCTACTGGCTTTTGGTATTCTGCATGAATTTCGACTACATGCCCAGTAATTTCGTCTTTTTTGAAGGACGTTGCCTTCACGGGATAAGGTACTTTCAGCAAGCCGACTGACTTCCCGGGCGCCATTCGAAAAAAGTCTTTGCTGTCCACTTCTCGGAAGTCACTTCGGTCAATGTATACTGTCTTCGTGAAGGGGATCATGTGACTTCCCATTGCAGGATCCTTTGGCGCAAATTGTACCTCTACCTCCTCGACAAAATCGTCTAGCAGATTGTCGATTATGACCGGCACTGGATCGAGTACGAGCATGAGTCGAGGAACTGTAAGCTCAAGATATTTCCTGACCGACTGCTCAAATCTAACAATTTGAATGTTGGTAAGTGCGGTAGAGACTCCAAGCTCGTTAATGAATGCAAGAATTGCCCCTGGAGGAATTCCGCGGCGACGCAGCGCAGCGAGTGTGTACAATCGAGGATCATCCCAACCGCGGACGATTTCAAGTTCGACAAGGTTTGCAAGTTTTCGCTTGGACATGATGGTGCCGGTAACATTCAGACGACCATATTCACGTTGCATCGGTTTGTAGATCTTGACGGCGTCACACAACCATTCGTATGAGACTCGTGACTGAAGGAATTCAACCGTACATAATGAATGGGTGATACCTTCGAAGCTATCGCACAGACAGTGGGTAAAATCGTAGGTTGGATAGATCCTCCATTTACTTCCTGTCCGATGGTGCGGTTTCTCTAGGATTCGATATGCCGCAAGATCCCACATCTGCGGGTTGCCATCTTCCAGATTCTGCTTCATGCGTAAGATAGCCTCGCGGGGCTTGTACTTCCCATCTCTCATGGCCCGAAAGTCGGCCAGAGACTCCTCGATAGGACGATTTCGATGTGCGCAAGCAGAGCGAGGGCCATGATTAAGTCCACCTCTCTGCAACTTGATCTCTTCGTCGGTGCAAGTACAAACGTAGGCACCATCATACCGAATGAGCGTCTCTGCAAGCTCATACAGTTTGTCGAAATTGTCGCTTGAGTAGGTAATCTTGTACGGCTTGAAGCCCAGCCATTGAACCATTTCCTCAATGGCAACAAAGAACTTTTCTTCTTCCGCCTCGGGATTTGTGTCATCAAAGCGTAGGTAACAATCTCCCCCATGGTAGCGAGCAAACCCAAAGTTCACCGCAATGGCCTTACTGTGACCAATATGCAGATAGCCATTTGGCTCTGGTGGGAAACGAGTTAAGACATGCTCAGCAGGTCTCTCTGCATGGACGCCTTTGAGCCATCCTTCTTTGAACATGGAATCTGGATCTAGCGGCGCCGCAGGAGCACTGATCGCCTTTGCTGGCTTAGAAGCCTGGGTTTTGCCATCTTTGGGCTCTTTTGGTGGCTTAGGTGGTTTTAGTTCCTTTGGAGCTTTTTGTTTCTTCGGACTCTGCCCACTCTCAGCAGTCTCAACTTTGTCCTTCAGACGCTCCGGAAGACTCCTCGTGCCGTCTTCTTCGCCTGCCATGTTGCAGTTTGCAGGTCTGAGCAATGGCAGGGGCAAAGATTCTGTTGATATCAGTCATCTGTACTTAGCCGCCAGGCAGTCGCGCCACAAAAAGGATTTGAAGCCACGGTGGGTAAGTTGGTTTCGGTGGTTTCGGAATATGTGAATTATGTAATAGCATGTAGCCCCCAAGGGATTTCGCCGCAGACAAAATTGTTGGTCGTCTTTTCCATATTCTGGAACGTTTCCGGAATAGCAACATATGTCACAAGGTCTTTGGTGACTCTTGTGGGCTTGTGTTCTTCCATCAGCATTTCAAACCCCTCTTCTTCCAATATCGACAAGATGTGAGTCCTCTCAAAGAACCTCAGGCCGCTGCAACTAACACAGAAACGCAGGCCATTGGTAGACAACCCTCAGATACAGTCCGCAACCCTCCACACTTCTTTACCGCTTACGTTTCATCTCTACGTTTGGCCATTTACAATCCTCTGGCCTGCGTTTCTTGCCGTCTACCTATCCGTGGATCGCTATGAAAAGTACATTAATGGACAGGAATGGACTTTTGTCTGGGTTGGGTCTATTCTTACCGTTCAGGCGCTTGTCTGGTTGATGACAAAATGGAATGTTAACCTCGATGCTGCCTTCACGACGCGCAAAGCCAGCTCTGTCGACGAAGCGGAGTACATCAAGGTTGTGCCCGTCACGAACGCCGGATCTGCCGCAATATGTCGCATAGACCGCGAACAAGAGAGGGGCCGGTTGAAGACGAGCTTTCTATTCCAGAAGAGACGATTTCTGCATTGGCCTGAGAAGAAGACATTTGCCCCTTTGTCATATGCCTTGGATGCTGAGATCAAACCTTCACTGGCCACGTTTCAGAAATCGCGAGGCCTGACAACGGCTGCAGAGGTGGAAGCAGTGCACCAGCATTATGGAGATAACACGTTCGACATACCAGTCCCTGGCTTCATTGAGCTCTTCAAGGAACACGCAGTGGCGCCATTCTTTGTCTTTCAGATCTTCTGCGTAGGTCTCTGGCTGCTTGATGAATACTGGTACTACTCGCTGTTTACACTTTTCATGTTGGTCATTTTTGAGAGTACAGTGGTATGGCAGCGGCAGCGAACGCTGACCGAGTTCCGAGGGATGAGCATCAAGCCGTACGACATCTGGGTATACCGAGAAAAGAAGTGGACAGAGATCAAAAGTGACAAGCTGCTGCCTGGAGATCTTGCCTCGGTGGGTCGAACGAAGGAGGATTCTGGTGTTGCATGTGATATGTTACTGGTTGAAGGGACGGCTATTGTCAACGAAGCAATGTTATCAGGTGAAAGCACACCACTTCTCAAAGAATCCGTTCAATTGAGACCCGGCGATGCTGCAATCGAACCCGAAGCTCTTGACAAAAATTCTTTCCTCTACGGTGGCACCAAAGTTCTGCAAGTCACGCATCCTAGCGCTGTCGAAGATGCTCCTGAATCTGTGCCTACTCTGGCTTCGGGCGTGCCTGCGCCTCCTGACAACGGCGCCATGGCAGTCATCATCAAAACCGGCTTCGAAACGAGCCAGGGAAGCCTCGTCAGAACCATGATATTTTCTACAGAACGTGTTTCGGCAAATAACGCTGAGGCATTGTGGTTCATTTTGTTCTTACTGGTCTTCGCCTTGGCGGCCTCCTGGTACGTCTGGCAAGAAGGTGTGCAGAAGGATCGTAAGAGGTCAAAGCTCCTACTCGACTGTGTCCTCATCGTTACCAGTGTTGTGCCACCTGAGCTGCCCATGGAACTTTCTTTGGCAGTCAACACGAGCCTGGCTGCTTTGAGCAAGCTTGCCATCTTCTGCACGGAGCCGTTCCGCATTCCTTTTGCGGGCCGTGTGGACATCGCTTGCTTTGACAAGACTGGAACTTTGACGGGAGAAGATCTGGTTGTTGATGGTATTGCAGGTCTGTCCCTGGGCAGGAAGGGTGTGGCCTCGGAAAGGGACGGTGCACAAAGCATAATCACGAAAGTACCAGACTGTGGCATCGAAAGCACTCTTGTTCTTGCCACAGCTCATGCATTGGTCAAATTAGATGAAGGTGACATTGTAGGTGATCCAATGGAGAAGGCCACACTTACCTCCCTCGGATGGACACTTGGTCGGAACGACATGCTCACCAGCAAATCGCCAACCGGTACAAGAACCACTTATCCATCCTCCGCTCCGTCTGACAGCGTTCAAATCAAGCGCCGCTTCCAATTCTCATCCGTCTTGAAGCGACAAAGTTCTGTCGCAACCGTGATGAGGACTGAAAAATCTACTGGCAAGAAGTTGAAGAGCACAATGGTGGGAGTGAAAGGTGCACCAGAGACAATCCGAACCATGCTGGTCAAAACTCCGCCGAAATATGAGGAGACCTTCAAGTATTTTACTAGAAATGGTGCTCGAGTGCTGGCACTCGGCTACAAATATCTTTCCACGAGCGCAGAAATAGGTCAAAAGCGTATCAATGACTTGAAGCGCGAGGAAGTTGAGTCTGACCTTCACTTCGCGGGTTTCCTTGTACTTCAATGTCCGCTTAAGGAAGATGCTCTCAAGGCAGTAAGGATGCTGAATGAGAGCAGTCATCGGGTAGTCATGATCACGGGTGACAACCCCTTAACGGCAGTTCATGTGGCTCGCCAGGTTGAAATTGTCGATCGTGAAGTCTTGATCCTCGACGCGCCGGAGAACGACGAATCGGGTACAGAGCTGGTTTGGCGAGGCATTGACGACAGGACGAACATACCAGTTGATCCCTCGGTAGACTTGGACACCAACATTCTCGAGAAGAAGGACATCTGTATCACTGGGTATGCTCTGGCTAAGTTCAAGGATCAGCGAGCATATACTTCTCTCCTGCGCCATACGTGGGTCTACGCCAGAGTCTCGCCGAAGCAGAAAGAAGAGATATTGCTTGGGTTGAAAGATGCTGGCTACACCACATTAATGTGTGGTGACGGCACCAATGATGTG
>JAABUK010001531.1_pt1 | contig 43513 bp, 36 predicted proteins | sample 5559141 | NCBI WGS metagenome assembly JAABUK01 (sample SAMN10711869, study PRJNA513367) | rock metagenome | isolation source: Antarctica rocks | place: Antarctica: Victoria Land, Pudding Butte nord | collected 2016-01-03 | reverse complement strand
CGCAGACGGGACGCGTGCGTGCCATCGTCAACGCGCGCGTCGCTTTTGAGGAAGCGATGCCGCCGGGTTCCGCCATTAAACCGTTCACGGCGCTCGCGGGATTGCACGCCGGATTGATTGATGAAAATTCGCGCGTGCTGTGTCGCACCACTTACCGGCGCGACGATTTCGAGACGCGTTGCTCACACCTGAAACTCAATCCGCCATTCGATCCGGCGCACGCGCTCGCTTATTCCTGCAACTATTATTTCTCGAAACTCGGCGAAAAATTAAACGCGGAATCGTTCGATGCAACACTTGCCGGATTCGGTTTCGGCGCGCGCACAGGCTCGGACGACGAGCGCGAGGCGACGGGCGCGTTGCCGCATGGAGAATGGCGCGTGCCGTATGCGCTCGGCTTCGGCGATCAAATGCTTGTCACGCCCGCGCAGTTAATTACCGCTTACGCGGCGCTTTTTAACGGCGGGCATCTGTATGTTCCGCAGCGCGCGGCGTCGCAAAACTTCATCAAGCAAGAACGCGCCGCGCCGGACATTACGCTCGCGCCCGCTCATCGCGCGCTGCTGCTCGAAGGCTTGCGCGGTGCTGTTGCATACGGGACAGCAGTTCATGCCGGACTCAATAGGTTTCCGCAAATCGTTTTCGGCAAGACCGGCACATCCTTGCCGCGCGACGATTTTCGCACGCACGGCTGGTTCGTAGGCTTCGCGGCTGATCGTCATAAAACGCAAAGCGAAGATGGCAATTCAACTGAAAGCAATTCATCTAACAGTGATTCATCTGAAAATCTGTCTCCGTCATCGATGCGGCTCGCCGTGCTCGTCTTTCTCAAGCACGCGCACGGAGCCGAATGCGCAGATCTCTCACGAAACATTTTTGCTGCTTACGCACGCGCTGCAATCGCTCATTCCGATATGCGTGCGTCCGGCAGTGAAAAGCTAAAATCGTCAATCGGCGCGGAAGATACAGCGGACACATTTCAGCCGCGCGCTTCTACACCTACGGCTGCTAATTCAACGGTGCGCGTTCGCCTCGTCCGTGAAGAAACAACGCACGCTCTCTCGCTCGATGAATACGTCTTCGGCGTGCTTGCGGCGGAAGCAAGCACGGAGAACAATCTGGAAGCGCTAAAGGCGCAGGCCGTCGTCAGCCGCACCTATGCGCTGAAGAATATGAATCGCCACGCGCGCGACGGCTACGATTTTTGCAACAACACACACTGTCAGCGTTATGTCATCGTGAGGGATGAAACTGCGCGCCCGGACTTTTACGCATCGGTGCGCCGAGCAATAAAGGAAACTGCGGGCGAAGTCTTGCGGGATGAATCAGGCCGCATTGCCGATGCTTATTTCAGCGCGTCGTGCGGCGGCATGACGGCGAACATCGGCACGCTGTGGGGCAAGACTCCTGCGCCTGCTTATTTGCGCGGCGTGCCGGACGAATACTGCGCGGGCGTGCCCGAACGCAATTGGATAAACGTGATTTCGCGCGCAGATTTGAGCAAAGCTTTGCGCGCAGATGCGCGCAGCGATGTGGGCGCGCATCTTACGGATGTGCGTGTTGTGAGGCATGACGCGACGGGGCGCGCGGAGATGATTGCGCTCGACGGCGAAAGGCGTCGCACACTTCGCGGATGGGATTTCAAAATCATCGTCGGGCGCTATCTCGGCTGGAACGTGCTGAAAAGCTCGCGCTTTGATGTTTCGCGCGTGGGAGAAAATTTCGTGTTTCGCGGCAGCGGCTTCGGACACGGACTCGGCCTTTGTCAAACGGGCGCGCACGCGATGGCTGTGCGCGGCGCATCGTATCGTCAAATTCTGAGTCGTTATCTTCCGGGAACACGCGTCGGCTCTTTCGATGCCGACGTGAAAAAGATGATTAAGGATCAATCGAATGCGAACAGCGAAGGCGGAGAATTGAGCGAAGCAGAGAATTCCCGAGTGGAAATTGTTCCGGCTGCGTATCCTTCAAATAATGAGCGTGCGCGGGATGATGGAGCGATAAGATTTCAAAATATCGCCTTCGCGCATAGCAATGCTTCGGCGCGGCGTTTGATTTTGTCGAGCGAAAACTTTCAGGTGAGTTTCACCAAGCAGGGGGCGCGGCGTGATGCAGAGGAAGCATTGCGCGTGCTCGAAGCGGCGCGCGCGGATTTGTCTGCGCGGCTGAAACTTGCAAACGTCGGCGCGCGCGAAATGCCGAAGCTGGAAGTGTTCGTGCATGAAACGGCGGGCGATTTCGTCGCGGCGACGAATCAGCCGGTGTGGGTTGCGGCGGTTACTCGCGCGGGGCGCATAGAAGTACAACCGCTCGATGTGTTGCGGCGGCGCGGTGTGTTTGCCTCGACGCTGCGGCATGAATACGCGCACGCGGTAATCGAAGCTTTAAGCCGTGGGCGCGCGCCGCACTGGTTCGCCGAAGGTCTGGCTATTTATTTTGCGGGCGAAGGAGCGAGCGTGAATCGCGGCGCTCGCGTTGTCGATTTGTCGCCTGAAGAATTGGAAGGAAAATTAGCGCAGCCCGCCGCGTCCGCGCAGGAGACGCGCGCCTTCTATGCTATAGCTTATAGGCAAGTGATGGCGCTCGTCCGCCGTGAAGGTGAAGCGAGCGTCTGGCGGCGCGTTGCACAATACAGAAGCGCGTCGCACAGTATAAAAGCGCATGAAGAAAATCGCGCCGGATTATACGCTTTACCAACGAACAAAGTATCTTCTACTGATTTTGCCGACGCTCTATGAGTGGTTCGAGAAAGAAAGGGTTACCAATCGTTTGAGTGGTAACACGGAAGAAGAATTTTGAGAAAGTTTATTTTTTACGTTGTGCTGGCGGTCGCGGCAACGCTGCCCGGCTTGGTCATACGCCTGACTGGAATTCATCTGCCGACGCTTGTCTCTGCTGCCATCTTTTTCGCCGCTATTTTAGGCGCAGGGTTTCTGCTTTCGTGGGGAGCGGAAGCGGCGGAGCAGCACGTTTCGCGTGGTCTGGCGGTGGCGGCGCTAGCTTTGATTACAGTCTTGCCAGAATATGCGGTAGACATTTATTTCAGCTATCAGGCGGGCGCGCATCCGGGTTCGGAGTATGTCGGATTCGCCGCCGCCAATATGACGGGAGCAAATCGTTTGCTGGTCGGCACGGGTTGGTCGCTCATTGTTTTGCTTTTCTGGTGGCGAAGCGGAAAACGCGGCGTGCAGTTATACCCGCAAAACAGCGCCGAGATTGTCTTTCTCGCGCTTTCCAGTGTGTATGCCTTTGTCATCGTTATCAAAGACCGGATAGACATTTTCGACACAATCTTTCTTATCGGAATTTTTGCTGCTTATCTGTGGCGCGTCGGTAAAATGTCGTCAGCCGATGATGAGGATGATGACGAAGAAATTGAAGTCGGACCCGCTGCCGCGTTAGCAACGCTGCCGAAAAAACAGCAATACGCTGCCATCGTCGCGCTTGCTGTTTTTGCTGCATTCGTCATTATCGTGACGGCAGAGCCTTTCGCCGAATCGCTGATTGCCGGAAGTCGCGTAATCGGCGTCAACGAGTTTCTAATTATCCAATGGATTGCGCCGCTCGCAGGCGAATCGCCGGAAATTATAATTACCATTCTTTTTACTCTCGCTTTGCGTCCGACCATCGCGCTCGGTGCTTTAATCAGCGACAAAATCAACCAGTGGACGCTGCTCGTCGGAATGATTCCGCTCGCTTACTCTCTCGGAGCAGGCACAATCGGCGCGCTGCCGCTGGATTTGCGCCAGCGCGAAGAATTTTTCTTGACGGCAGCGCAATCGCTTTTCGGTCTCGCTCTGCTTCTTTGCCTGCATTTAAGTTTGAAAAGTGCTTTCGCATTGCTCGGTTTATTTCTCGTTCAGCTTGGTCTCGCGTTCGCCTTTCACAACGACGAGAGCCGCACTATCACAGTGCTTACCTTTATGGCTTGGCTTTATCTCGTTTTAGCCGCCGGAATTTTTTTTCGGAATCGTCGCTGCTTGATTGAATGCGTTCGAGTAGGATTGCTGGCAAGGGCTTCGCCAGAGATAGACGCCAATCCATTATTCTTAAAGTAAACCGTGTCCACAAAGTGAACCATAGCCACCCGTGCTTTCGTGTAAAAATCATCAGCCTGCCTGTTGCCGCACACAAAACTTGCTTACGCACACGAACTTAATTTAACGTGAGCGCGAGGCGAATAATTATTTTGCTTCCTTCAATTTCATTGCGGAGTGAGTTATGAAAGCTGTCGTTTTCAATGAGCATGGCGGGGCGAAAGTCTTGCGCTACACGGACGCGCCCGATCCGCGTCCGAAGGCAAACGAAGTGCTGGTGGAAGTGCGCGCCTGTGCTTTGAACCATCTGGACGTGTGGACGCGCGCAGGCTTGCCCGGCATTCCTGTTCCGCTGCCGCACATTTTAGGCAACGACATCGCGGGCGTCGTGCGCGAGGCGGGCGAACTCGTGACATGGGTGCAGGCGGGCGATGAAGTCTTGTTGCAGCCGGGCGTTTCATGCGGGCATTGCAGGGAGTGCTTGCGCGGGCATGATAATCTCTGCCCGGAGTATGACATTTTAGGCTACAGGCGCGCGGGCGGTTATGCGGAGTTGGTCACAGCGCCCGGCGTCAACGTCGTCCCTAAACCGAAAAATCTTACGTGGGAAGAAGCCGCCGCCTTGCCGCTCGTACTGCTCACGGCGTGGCACATGCTTGTGACGCGCGCCCGTGTGCAGGGTGGTGAAGACGTGCTCGTACATGCGGCGGGAAGCGGCGTCGGCTCGATTGGAATTCAGATCGCAAAACTTCGCGGCGCGCGTGTCATCGCCACCGCCGGATCAAATGAGAAACTACTGAAGGCGCGCGAACTCGGCGCTGACGAAGCGATTAACTATACGAACGGCGATTGGGTGAAGGAAGTGCGCCAGCTAACAGAAAATCGCGGCGTCGATGTAGTGTTCGAGCACACGGGCGCAGAGACTTGGCAGGGTTCGATCAAGTCGCTGGCGGCGGGCGGGCGGCTCGTGACATGCGGCGCGACGAGTGGCTCCGACGCGCGCACGGACATACGCCAACTCTTTTATCGCCACCTGACTTTCTTAGGTTCATTCATGGGAGCGAAATATGAATTGCTAGACGCCATCAAATTTGTCGAACGCGGCTCTTTGCGCGCCGTCGTCGATCAAGTGCTGCCGCTCTCGGAAGCACGCCGCGCGCACGAATTGATGGAGGATCGCGCGCAGTTCGGCAAACTCGTGCTTGTTCCGTAAAAACCTCGTTGAGTAAATGGTATTGCCTGTAATCCTTTTCGGATGTGAATCGAGCAATGACGACACGAACAATAGAATTTCGATTGTTATAATTTGGTTGTGCCGCACTTATTTGTTCGCTAAGTGCATCAAAAAACTGCGCTTCAAGATGAAATCAGCGGCGCAATCTTCGTCAAGTTTGTAAGGAACGGAAATTGCAAAACAGAAACACACTAAAGCTGCAAGCTGAGTTGCGGCTCTACAGCAGATTAAATTAAGGAGAACATATCAAATGACACCGAATAGCAAAATTTTATCAGTGGCACTCGCGGCGGCAGTGCTCGGCGGATCGACTGTCGCGCTCGTCAATCATTCCGGCAATACCAAGCAGGCAGAGAACACTCCCGCGGCGACGCTGACAACGCAGCCCGTCGTTTCCACTCAACCTACGGCGGACACAAACTTACCCGCAAATAATTTAACCGCCGCGACAACGACGCCGCCACAGGCTTCGACGGACGCGCAGATTGCAGCCAACACATCGAACGCGAAGAACGATCAAAGCGGCTATCGTGAAGGCTACACGCAGGGACTTCAGGACGCGAACGGATTGTCGAACACCACAACGCGCTCGACTGTTTCACAACGCACCGTCGAAGCACCGGCACGCGTCGTCACGCGCACGCGCTACGTCAACAACACTCCGCGTTACAGCAACAGCACCGCCGAGCGACGCGCTTACTATGATTATAGCCAGCCGCGCCAGCGCACCTTCTGGCAAAAGCACCGCGATAAATTAACGGTCGGCGGCGGCACAGTCGGCGGCGCGCTCCTCGGCGGAATCATCGGCGGCAAAAAAGGCGCGGCCATCGGCGCGTTGTCGGGCGCGGGCGGCTCGGCACTTTACACTTACAAAATCCGCAATAAGAATCGTCGCTACTAAGAGCAACCAACAAAACTGGAATAATTGTAGGGGCAGGGCTAGTCCCTGCCCATGTCTTTATCAAACAAGCGGGCAGCGGCCTTGCCCTGCCCCTACATGTTTCGGTGCGCTCTTGAGTTTGGTTAGTTGCTCTAAATTGCGCGACGAATAACCCAAGCATCGACAGGTAAACGAATCAATGCGCAGCGCTGTTTCAATTCTGATCTTCGCGCTCGCGCTCACCCTCGCAGGGCGGGCAGCTTCAACAAAGGAAGCTGCCCGCTTTTTGCGTTCACAACAGCAGCGCTACACCACTCGTCCCACAGAGCCGCGTGATCGAAATAGCTTCCGGCGAAAGGAACGCAGCTTCGGTGAAAGACAAACTGCCGCCTCATCTCCCGCGCTTCCATCCGACGTTCGTTTCCGTGAAGTCGAAGGGCGCGGATTGCTTGTCGAGGTTTGGCTCAACAACACGGGGCCGTACACATTTGCTGTCGATACGGGCGCGGGGGCAACGATTATCAGCGGGCGAGCGGCGCGCGCGGCACGCTTGACGATTTATGCGAACCGCAATACGAATGTCGGCGGCTTGAGCGGCGCGAATAGCTTTGCCGGACAAGAAGCCGTTGCGCGCAGTCTTGCGATTGGCAGCCTGACGAACGAACTTCCGGCGAAGGGATTAATCATCGTCGCGGAAAACTTGCCGCCGGACATTGACGGCGTGCTTGACCCGACGGAAGTTTATTCGCCGCTCGGCTATGTTATAGACATGCCGCGCCGAACCCTCTCAGCCTTTGACCCGCGCGCGAAGCCGCTTAGAGTAAGCGATGCGCCGCCGGATGGAGCCGTCGTGCCATGGCTCTATGATTCCGACAGCCGCCGCCCGTATGTCGCGCTTTCTACGGGCGGCCAACGCGCCCTGCTCGATACAGGCTCCGGCTTCGGTCTTGCCATGAGCGAAGCCGCCGCAAGGTCGCTCGGTATCTTCATCAACTCAAGACGGGGAACGAGCAACATTAATAACGCGCAGGACATTGCGGGCGCGAATTTCGTTGCGCAGCGAATCAGCCCCGCAACTGTTTTCATCGGCTCACTCGCGCTGCGCCGAGTCCCGACGGATATACTATCCGGCGCGGGCGCAGCTTCACCGATTTTGCTCGGACGCGACGCGCTGCATCCTTTTCGTTTGACGTTCGACCCGCTTAATCGCTTAATCGAGTTCGCGCCGCAATAAGTATTCATTACCAAAACAAAACCGCTCACGTCTTAAAATTGCCGAATAAAGGTTGACACCGTTTCCTGCACAGCGTATTTTATACGTAATGCTTAACGTATTATTTACCTTAAGCTAAAAGGAGATTGCGATGGATTACAGCGTTTTACCGTACAGGCACTCGATGGCGCTCTACACAGATTTATATGAATTGACGATGGGACAGGTTTATCTCGCTTCCGGCATGAAGGATTGGGAAGCAGCCTTTTACGCGTCCTATCGCCACAATCCATTCAGCGGCGGCTATGCTATCGCCTGCGGGCTGGAATTCGTCGTTGATTACCTGAAGAATCTGCGCTTCGACGAAGAAGACATACGGTATCTCGCTTCGATCAACGGCAACGACGGGCGCGCATTGTTCGACAAGGAATTTCTCGCTTACCTGAAGGACATGCGTTTCGATTGCGACGTTGACGCAGTGCCGGAAGGCACGGTGGTATTCCCGCACGAGCCTTTGATTAGAGTAAGGGGGCCGATTATTCAAGCGCAGTTGATTGAAACGGCGCTGCTCACGTTTCTCAATTTTCAAACGCTCGTCGCCACAAAGTCCGCGCGTATTTGTCAGGCGGCGGGCGAACAGCCTGTGCTGGAATTCGGCGCGCGACGGGCGCAGGGAGCGGACGGCGCATTTTCTGCGACGCGCGCGGCTTACATAGGCGGCTGCGCAGGCACGTCGAACGTCTGGGCGGCGAAACATTTAGGGCTTCCGCCGGATACCGTCAAAGGCACGATGGCGCATAGCCTCGTGATGAGCTTCGAGAGCGAGCCGGAGGCCTTCGCCGCTTACGCGCGCTCTTTGCCGAACAACTGCACGTTTCTCGTTGACACTTACGGCACGCTCGAAGGCGTCAGGCACGCGATTGAAGCGGGGCGCGAGTTGCGCAAGCGGGGCTTCGATCTCGCGGGCATTCGTCTCGATTCCGGCGATCTCGCGGCGCTCAGCAAACGCGCGCGCCAACTGCTGCACGAAGCGGGGTTCGACAACACGCGGATTCTTGCGAGCAATGATCTTGATGAAAGATTAATCGAAAGTTTGAAGCGGCAGGACGCGGCGATTGCTGTGTGGGCTGTCGGCACGCGCCTCGTTACGGCGCACGATGACCCTGCGCTCGGCGGAGTTTATAAGATGTCTGCGATTCGTCGTCCGGGCGGAGCGTGGGAGCGCAAAATCAAGTTATCGGATCAGCCGGTTAAGGTCTCGAATCCGGGCGTGCTGCAGGTCAGGCGTTATCACACGGACACCAGAAACATTGCCGACGCCATCTACGACGTTGAAACTGATATGTCCGGGGGCTGCATCGTCGTTAACCCGCTCGACATGACGCGGCAGATGAAGATTTCTGCGACCACGCCTTACACGGATTTGCTCGTTCCTGTTTTTCGCGGCGGCGAACTCGTTTACGGGCTGCCGACGCTCGAAGAGATTCGCCAGAATCGTTTGCGCGAACTTTACCGCGTCGATTTCAACGTCAAGCGTTTTGATTACCCGGACGAATATCCGGCGTGGCTGGAAAAATCTTTGTATGTGGCGAAGACGGATTTGATACTCGAACGTCGCGGCGTCAGCGAGTATGAATACGAAGATGCGACTGTTTAAGACGGCGAGGGGAAAAAGATGGCTTTCAAGTATAAGCATGAAAGGCCTGCGCTGACGGTTGATTGCGTTGTGTTCGGCCTTGATTTACAAGAGAGCGCGCTGAAGGTTTTATTGATTGAAAGAAAACTCGCGCCGTTCAAAAATATGTATGCACTGCCCGGCGGCTTTGTGCAGAAAAAGGAAACGATAGAAGCCGCCGCGCTCCGGGAACTAAGCGAGGAAACGGGCATCGAAAATGTTTTTCTCGAACAGCTTTATACCTTCGGCGATCCGGGACGCGATCCGCGCGGGTGGGTTGTGACAGTCGCTTACTACGCTCTCGTCTCGCCGGAACAGCACGCGGTAAAGGCTGCCAGCGATGCGAGTAGCGCGGCATGGATTTCCGTTCAGGAAACGCCGCCGCTCGCCTTCGATCACCAAAGGATTCTCGATGCGGCGCTCGCAAGACTGCGCGGCAAGGTAACGTATGCGCCCGTCGGTTTTGAACTGTTGCCGAAGAAGTTCACGATTTCGCAGTTGCAAAAATTGTATGAGATTATTCTCGAACGCGAATTGGACAGCCGCAATTTCAGAAAGAAAATCTTGAGCATGAATCTGCTGCATGAGTTGGATGAATGGCAGCGCGGCGTGCCGCATCGCGCCGCGCGGCTTTATCGTTTCGACGCCGGACGCTACAAACAATTGACGCGCGAAGGCTTCAATTTCGAGTTGTGATAAAAACGGAGAAGGTGAATTATGAACGCTTTGATTCTCGTTGATATACAAAATGATTTTTGTCCGGGCGGCGCATTAGCGGTCAAAGAAGGTGACCAGATCGTGCCGATTGTTAATAAACTGCAAAGGCTTTTTCCGCTCGTCGTCGCAACAAAGGATTGGCACACGGCGGATCATTCGAGCTTCGCAATCTGGCCGCCGCACTGCGTGCAAGAAAGCTCCGGCGCGGAGTTCGTCGAAGGCTTAGACACAAAACGCATCGCGCATGTTTTTCTAAAAGGCGCGGATCAAGCGATTGATTCATACAGCGGTTTTTTCGATAACGAACATTTGCGCGCGACGGGTCTCGGCGATTACTTGAAAGACGAAGGTGTGACGCAAGTAACGATAGCCGGTCTTGCAACGGATTACTGCGTCAAGTTTACGGCGCTCGATGCGGTGCAGTCGGGTTTCAAGACTTCCGTTGTGCTCGATGCCACGCGCGGCGTCGAAGTAACTCCGGGCGACACGGCGCGCGCCGTCGAGGAAATGAAAAACGCGGGCGTGCGCGTGGTTCAAAGCGAAGAAGTTTTGGAAGCAGCAGAGCTTAAAACAATCTGACGAATCGAGCCTCACATTCTGCGCCGTAAAACACGCGGGCGGAAATTCGCCGCAGACCGAACACATACTTTGAAGATCAGTGTCATCGTTCCAACGCTCAACGAAGCGCACGCGCTCGGCGCAACGCTCGACGCCGTAAATGAATTGCGTGCTCCGCCGCATGAAATCATCGTCGTTGACGGCGGAAGCACGGACGGCACAATCGAGTTAGCGCGCGGGCGAAGCAGCGACAGCGCGAATGGTTTTTTGCGTTTAACAAACTCGGAGTGCGGGCGCGGCGCGCAGATGCACGCGGGCGCATGTGCCGCAAGCGGCGATGTTTTTTTGTTTCTTCATGCGGACACGATTTTGCCTGTTGACGCGACGAAGAGAATCGCAGAGGCATTGAAAGACGCGCGGGCGATTGGCGGCAATTTTGCCATCGAGTTTGACGGCACGAAAGCGTCGGCGCGTTTTATGACGGGCTTGTATCCGCGATTGCGCCGCCTTGGATTGTGTTACGGCGATTCGGCGTTTTTCGTGCGGCGCGAAGCCTACGAGCAAGTCGGCGGCTTTCAACCGTTTCCGATTTTTGAGGATTTGGATTTGCTGCGAAAATTGCGGCGCACGGGGCGTTTCGTGCATCTCACAAGCATGGTTACGACATCGGCGCGCCGCTTCGAGCACAAAAGTTTCGCGCTCACGTTCGCGCGCTGGTCTACGCTGCAAGCGCTTTACTGGGCGGGAGTTCATCCGCGCTCCCTCGTAAAATTTTACGCGCCCGTTCGCGCCGCGCCATCTAAACAGTCGGGCGCGGTAAAAGATTCCAGTAAGGAATCGTGAGCGCGCATCCAGCGATGCGTTTCGGGCGCGCGCGTTTGCGCTTCCTTATCCGCATCGAGTTCATCGCGTAGACGCAGCAGATCGAGCGGCGTATCGACATCGTACCAGACGGGCAAACGTAAAATACGTTGATTGAGAAGCGTTGCGTTGCGTGCTGTTTGTTCGTAAGCGAGCGAGGTACTCCACTCGATGTTTTGAAAAAGGTCTGGAACGAATTGCCTTAGGCCGATGAGGTAGTAGCCGCCGTCATCTGCGGGGCCGAGTGTGACATCGCATTCGTTCGCCGTGAGCGCGCGCAAGGCTTCGGAGATGAATGCGACGGGCATCGTCGGGCTGTCTGTGCCGATAACGACAAGCGGCGCGAAGTTTGCGGCGGCGGCCTTTGCCGTTACTGCATCGAGACGCGCGCCGAGGTCTTGCCCGTGCTGTTCGATCCAATGCAAATTATCGGGCAACAATATTTCAAGTTCGTGGCGTCCGTCGGCGGGCGCATAAGCGACGATTACGCGGGCGGTAACGCTCTTTGCTTTCGCAATCGTGTCCTGAGCAAAACACCTTGCGAGCGCGGCGGCTGACTCTTCTGGTAAAATCGTGGTAAGACGTGTTTTGACAGTGCCTGCGCGCGGCGCTTTCAACATTACAATAACGGCAGGGCAGGCTAGCTTCGCGCCTTCGCGGTTGAGTTCGACGTTCATTCGTTCGTGAAATTTTCCGAAGGGTTTCGATGTTCCGGGAAAAAGGAAGTATCGCACAATGGCTTATTACGAAGAAGACGATCTGGCGCGGTTTGCGGAAATGGGCAAGCATCGCCCGGATTTGTTTGAAAAATTCATGGCGTGGTACAACGCGTGTCAGGAAGACGGCGCGCTCTCACGCCGCGAAAAAGCTTTGATCGGCCTCGCCGTCGCCCACGCTCTGCAATGCCCTTACTGCATCGACGCTTACGCGCAAAGTTGTCTCGAAGCTGGCTCGAACATGGAACAAATGACGGAAGCGATTCACATGGCATCGGCCTTGCGCGGCGGCGCGTGTTTGATTCACGGATTGCAGGCGCACAACTCCGTCGATAAGGTAACGATGTAATGCCAGCGAAAGCTTTACCCGTCCTCAAAGATCAATCCACTTTTGTGCGCGCGTCAATCGAATTTGACGAAAAACTGTCGGCGCATAATCTGACTTTACGCGCGGGCGTAGTTGACACTTTGCAGATCAACGTCGGCAAGTTGTGCAATCAAGCGTGCAAGCACTGTCATGTTGACGCAGGGCCGAAGCGCACGGAAATCATGACGCGCGAAACGATTGAAGAAATCGTCAATGCCATACGCCGCTTTCGCATTCCGACGCTCGACGTAACGGGCGGCGCGCCGGAACTCAATGAATCGTTTCGCTATCTCGTGAAGCAGGCGAGAGCGGCGGGCGCGCGTGTCTTGGTGCGGCACAATCTGACTGTAATGTTCGAGCCGGGACAAGCTGATTTGCCGGAGTTTTTCCGCACGCACGAATTAGAAGTCGTGTCATCGCTGCCTTATTTTCTTGAAGGGGAAACGGATGCGCAGCGCGGCGGCGGCGTCTTCGGTAAATCCATCGAAGCGTTGCGGCGCTTGAACGCAGTCGGCTACGGAATCGAAAACAGCAATCTCGTTTTGAATCTCGTCTACAATCCTGTCGGCGCGTTTTTGCCGCCCGCGCAGGCTGCCATCGAAGCCGATTTCAAACGCGAGCTTTCCGCGCGATACAATGTTTCGTTCAATCATCTCTACACGATCACGAACATGCCGATCAAGCGCTTTCTGGATTATTTGCGGCGCACGGGCAACGACGAAAAATATATGCGCAAGCTCGTCGATGCGTTTAATCCGAGAACCGTCGAAGGCTTGATGTGCCGCAATCTCGTAAGCGTCGATTGGACGGGCAAACTTTACGATTGCGATTTCAACCAGATGCTCGAACTCCACGTTGCGGACGACTTGCCGCAGCACATACGCGACTTCGATCCTGCGAAGTTTGCCGCGCGAGAGATACGCACCGCCGCGCACTGCTTCGGCTGCACGGCGGGCGCAGGCTCATCCTGCGGCGGCGCAGTCGCTGCAACTTCTTAAACGATAATTTCTCTGCTATTTGTGAAAGCTACAATGAGACGCATTCTAATCTTCCTTATCGCGCTTTCGTTGTTCACTGCTACGCCCATTATTACCTGCGCGCAACGAAGACAGGCGAGCACCGACGTGCGCTTCGTCCAATTATCGCCGCGCCAGCTTGTGCGTCGTTTGCAGCGCGGCGGCTACGTCCTGTATATACGGCACGGCGAGCGCGATGCCTTCAAAGAGCCTGATCTGCCGGACATGAACGATTGCAAAACTCAGGATAATCTAACCGCAAAAGGCCGCGAGCAATCCGTTGCTCTCGGCGCGGCTTTCAAGGCGCTGAAGATTCCCGTCAGCGAAGTTTATACAGGACAGTTTTGCCGCAATAAAGAATCGGCGGCGCTGGCCTTCGGTAAAGATACCGCGCTCGCCCAACTCAATCGCTTTGATCCGAACGTTGTGCCGACGATTAGAAAATTGCTTGCCACGCGGCCTCGCACGGGCAGCAACACGGTCATCGTCAATCATCATCAAGCCCTTGCCGATGCGACTGGTGCAAAGTTACTCGCTTATGCAGAGAGCGCCGTTTTTCTTCCAGATGGTAAAGGCGGCTTTCGACTGCTCGGCTACATCGGCCTCGACGCGCTCGATAAACTCGAGTCGTCGCACCTTCATTGAACCGGCGAAAGCGATGTGCAGCGATACTTAAAAACTTCAACGCCGCCATGCGAAATAATATGAAAGCAGTTTTCGGTAGGACGCGAGTTTGCGGAGCAGTGCGTCGAGCGCGGCCTGTTGGTTGACTTGCGAGAGCGTCGGGTAAACATGTATGAGGCTGCCGAGCGCTGTGATGCCGAGCTTCATCTTCATCGCCAGAATCGCTTCATGAATGAGTTCGCCCGCGCTTGCGCCGACGATGTGCGCGCCGACGAGTTTATCTTTGCGCCCCGCGCAAACGAGCTTGCAGAATCCGCGTGTCGCTTCTTCCGTGTTGGCGCGATCATTGTCGGCGAAGGTCGTTCGATAAACCCATACATTATTTGCGCCGTACTTCCTTCGCGCTTCCTCTTCGGTCATGCCCGCGCGCAATTTCCGGGTCTGTGAAGACTGCCCACGGCACGGCGCTAAAATCTGTTTTCTGCATCAAAGGTCGAAAGAGCAACGCATTGCGCAAGGCGATTGACGCTTCGTAGGCGGCCATGTGCGTAAATTGAAAATGGTTTGTGACATCGCCCGCCGCGAAAATGTGTTTGGCTGTCGTGCGCAAATAAGCGTCCGTGTGAATGCGTTGTTTGTCATAGCGCACGCCCGCCGCTTTTAGATTCAATCCTTCGACGTTAATCTCGCGCCCTGTGGCGACTAGGATTTCTTCAACTTCTATTTCACGCGTCATGCCTTCATGCTCAAGCGCGAGTTTCTTGAGATTGTCCGCAGTTTTATCAATTCGCACGACTTTCGTTTCGAGTAAAACGTTTACTTTTTCCGCGCGCAAAAAATGTTCGATGCTGGCGGAAACTTCTTCGTCTTCCTTCGGAAGCAACCGCCCGCCCGCTTCGATGATCGTTACTTCACTTCCGAAACGCGCAAACGCTTGGCCTATAGCGGTTTTCACATGAGTGCGACTAATTCTTTAGCGCAACCCGTGAATCTTCTACATCAGAAGCAGATCGGGCTTTTTTTGCTTCAGTCGCATCCGAATGAGAACTGCTATAGCTCGACGCCGATAGCGCCGCCGCCGATGATCGCCAGTGAAAGCGGAAGGCGTTTGATGCTGAATACTTCTTCGTTCGTCAAAAAGCCGGATTGTTGCAAGCCTTCAATCGAAGGCACGGCGGGACGGGAACCCGTGCAAATACAGAAACGCCGCGCCGTCAGGATTCGTTTGCCGCTTGATGCAGTTGCCTCATTTTGTGCAACTTCGCTGAAGCTATCCGCCCGCCGACACTTCTTTCGTTTCTGTGAACTCTTCAAACACAGGCACATCCGTTCTGGTTAGCAACGATAGCGCCTGTGCGATAACGTCGTGTTGCAGTGCCGCGTTGTTCGGCGCGCCGAGCGGATAACCGAGTGGAAACGGCGCAAAGAGCGCGCGCGGCGGGCGAATGATTTTCGTCACTTCGCGCAATAGAGAAACGGACACAGTGCTGATGTTCTCACGTTCGATGGCGGCTTGAATCAGACCGACCGTCTGATTGCACACAGGTCACACGGGCGTTAAAAATACCGCGTCCACTTCATCCGCGCGCAGGAGCCGTGCAACTTCCGGTGCAGTCTCTTCGATTAACTCTCGCGGATTGAGAATCGAGCCGACGAAACTAAAGTGGCGATGATTCAATTCGCCGATCACGCCGCGCTCTGCGAGTTCACGAAAGCGATCCAGCGGAAACACCAGATTGCGATCAGCTTCGACGCCCGCGTGATCGAAGGAATTGCTGTTGTGCGATTCAATCAACTCCCGTGTCGCAACGGTGTTTGGAATTTCGCGGTACGATGAATCGCCGACGGTGACTTGATCGAAACCCTTTTGTTGCGGCGTGTGCAGCCCGGCGGTTGTTACCAGCGCCACGCGCGCTTTGTTTAATGGCGTGTCGAGCGAGGCGCACGGCACAGGATCAATCTCGTAACGCGAGAAGGGATAATTCTTCATAAAGAGCCGCACAGGAACACTCATTTCTTTGTATGTCGCCAATTTCATTTCTCCGTAACTTTACTGTCTTCGCCGATCTTGAAATACTATGCGGCAAATTGTTTCTTGTGTCACTTATTGAAAAGCTGATGATGGAAAAAGATAAACATCCCGTCACTGCTGCGGTGCGATTGTTGCGCGAAAAAAAGATTGCGTTCACGCCGCATCTATACGCTTATGAAGATCAGGGCGGCACGACGCGTGCCGCCCTTGAACTGAATGTTTCGGAACACGCCGTGATTAAAACTCTGTTGATGGAAACAGAGCGGCGCGCGCCGCTCGTCGTTCTGATGCACGGCGATTGCGAAGTCTCGACAAAGGAATTGGCGCGCGCCCTCAAAGTTAAAAGCTTGCTTCCGTGCGCGGCTGCAACAGCGCAGCGATTGACCGGCTACATGGTCGGCGGTATTAGTCCCTTCGGAACGCGCACGCGCTTGCCCGTCTACGTCGAGCGCACCATTTTCGAGCTTCCGGTAATTTACATTAACGGCGGCAAGCGCGGCTTTCTAATCTCCATCGAGCCGAACGACTTGCGCGCGCTTTTGCCTTTGGAAGAAGTCCACGCCGCGATCAAAACGTCGAATTAATTCGGAGCAATCGTTATAAATAATTTGTGACGGGACGCTTTACCGCTCGATGCGTATCAGCATCACAATGCCGATGACGAAGCCGATGATGATTACCGCGCGGCGCACGAAGACGCGTCCGAGTCGTTGCGCGATTGTCGAACCGTAGTAACCTCCGGCGATGGCACTGACGGCCATCAAAGCTGCGTCCGGCCAGCGCACGAGTCCCGATAAAGCAAAGCCTATGATCGCCACGCTGTTAAGGCACATCCCTAGATAATTTTTGATGCCGTTCGCTTTGTGTATATCCGAGATGCCGAGAAGTCCGAGCGCAGCGAGCATCAGTATGCCGTTGCCCGCGCCGAAGTAGCCGCCGTAAATCGCCGACGCGAATTGAAAGATAATCGCGCCCGCCCACCACTTCCCGGAAGGCGTGGAAGCCACATCGGACATTGTTGCCGCCGCTGTTTGCGAGGAGCGAAGCATACGGCTGACGGGTTCCTGCGCGATGAAGAGAACAGTGGCGAAGAGAATCAGAAACGGCACGAGATGCGCGAAGACGGGCGACGGCGTTTTAATTAAAAGCCACGCGCCGAAGGCTCCGCCGCACACGCTCGTGATTCCAAGACGCACGAGCAACGGGCGGCTGTTTTGTATTTCGCGCCGGTAGCCCCACACTCCGCCTAAAAGTCCCGGCCACAGCGCCACAGTGCTCGTCGCGTTCGCCGTCTTCGCATCGAGTCCGGCCCACAGCAGCACGGGAAAGGTGAGCAGCGTGCCGCCGCCGGCAATCGAATTAATTATGCCTGCGCCGAAGGCCGCGACGAACAACCAGATTGAATGTGCCATGATGTTTACGGAAAAACAGATGTTAGCGGCGACGGCTTCATCTGGCAACACGGGCGCGGCAAATCGTTTTGATAAGGTTTTGATAAGGTTATGCGATCCACCGACTTTCAATCGTGCGAACCGTGAGAATTAATCAGTGCTTTGTTTCGAGTCTCACGCGCACTGCTGCTTGTTCTTCGCGAACAGAGTTATAATCGTGCATCAACTTTCAGGAGCAAGAGTGGATGAATGAAACGAACGAACAATCCGCGACGACTGTCGAGCGCCAATCGCAGACGGCGGCGGCGAACATCGCCGACACACAGCATCCGAGCCACTACGAAGCGGCCAAGCAGGATATAAAAACCGAACCCGAATTGCGCGCACAGGCAATCGCCTTAGCCGACACAGACAATCCCGACGAAACTACTGCCGCTGCCGCGAACGATGAAACAAATCGCGCTCTTAACGAACACGGCGATGCCGCCGCTGATGTGCGCGCCGGGACTCCCGAAGAGTTCACGGGATTGCATCTCACGCACGCCGCCGCAATCGCGGGCGGCATTCCCGCCGTGCTCTCGACGATGAAGCACGCGTGGCGCGAGATGGGCGCGGTGCGAAGCTTACGCACATTGCTGCGAATGAATCAAAAGAGCGGCTTCGATTGCATGAGTTGCGCGTGGCCTGACCCGGATGGGGAACGCGCCGCAACAGAGTTTTGCGAAAACGGCGCGAAGGCCGTCGCCGAAGAAGCCACCGCGCGCCGCGTCACGCCGGAGTTTTTCAAGGAACACAGCGTCGCAGAACTTTCACGTAAATCCGATTACTGGCTCGGCAAACAAGGCCGCATTACCCATCCGATGATCCTGCGCGAAGGCGGCACGCATTACGAACCGATTAGTTGGGACGACGCCTTCAAACTCATCGCAAATGAATTGAATGCGCTTCATTCGCCCGACGAAGCGATCTTTTACACATCGGGGCGAACGAGCAACGAAGCGGCCTTTCTTTACCAACTTTTCGTGCGGCAATTCGGTACCAACAATCTGCCTGACTGCTCTAACATGTGCCATGAATCGAGCGGCTCTGCCTTGACGGAAACCATCGGCGTCGGCAAAGGCACTGTCACGCTGCAAGATTTCGACATCGCCGAAGCCATCTTCGTCATCGGCCAGAATCCCGGCACGAACCACCCGCGCATGTTGAGCGCGCTGCAAACGGCGAAGCGCAACAATTGTAAAATCGTCACCATCAATCCGCTGCCCGAAACAGGCATGATTCGCTTCAAGCATCCGCAGGAAGCATTCGATTCGCTGTTAGGTTCCGGCACCGCGCTCACCGATCTGTTTTTGCAAGTTCGCATCAACGGCGATGTCGCGCTGCTCAAAGGCATCATGAAGGAGATGCTCGAAGCCGAAGCGCGTCGTCCCGGCACGGTACTCGACAAAACTTTTATCGAAGAAAAGTCTGCGGGCTTCGATGAATTCGCGCGCGCCATCGAGCAAACGAATTGGGATGAAATCATCGAAGGCAGCGGCGTCCCGCGTGAGCAAATAAAAGAAGCCGCGCGTATTATGATCTGCTCGAAGCGAACCATCGCGTGCTGGGCGATGGGCTTGACGCAGCACAAAAACGCCGTCGCCACGATTCAGGAAATCGTCAACATGCTTTTAATGCGCGGGCAAATCGGAAAACCCGGCGCGGGCGTCTGTCCCGTGCGCGGTCACAGTAACGTGCAGGGTGATCGCACGATGGGCATCTGGGAACGCCCGCGCGAAGAATTTTTAGATGCTCTCGCACGCGAATTCAATTTCGCGCCGCCGCGCCGACACGGTTTCGATACCGTCGAAGCAATCAAAGCGATGCACGCCCGCGCTGCCAAAGTTTTCTTTGCAATGGGCGGCAATTTTCTGTCGGCATCGCCCGACACCGAATACACCGCGTGCGCGCTGCAACGCTTGCGATTGACCGTGCAGGTTTCCACAAAACTTAATCGCGGGCATCTCATCACGGGCAAACAAGCGCTGATCTTGCCATGTCTCGGACGCACGGAAACGGATGCGCAAGCGGGCGGCGAGCAGTTCGTCAGCACAGAAAATTCGATGGGCGTCGTGCAGCAATCGCGCGGAACACTGCCGCCCGCCTCTCCACAACTACTTAGCGAACACGCCATCGTCGCAAGGCTCGCGCTTGCCACGCTCGGCGAACGCAGCACAGTCGGCTGGGAAAATTTAGTCGCAAACTACGATCATATTCGTGATGCCATCGGACGCACGATTCCCGGCTTCGAGAATTACAACGAGCGCGTGCGACTGCCCGGCGGATTTTATCTGCCGAACCTCGCGCGCGAAGGCCGCTTTCTCACCGACACGAATCGCGCCAATTTTACCGTCCACGAAATCCCGCGCCAACATCTCGCGCAAGGACAATTCGTGATGATGACGATTCGCAGCCACGATCAATTCAACACGACAATCTACGGCCTAGATGATCGCTATAGAGGCATTTACAATGAGCGGCGCGTCGTGTTGCTCAACGCGGAAGACATCAGGGAACAAAACTTGCGCGCCGGACAAATCGTCGATCTGACAAGCCACTTTGAAGGCGAAACACGCACGGCGCGCCGCTTTATCATCGTGCCGTATCGGATTCCGCGACGCTGCGCCGCGACTTACTTTCCCGAAACCAACGTGCTCGTGCCGATTGGCAGCGTCGCGGAAAAAAGCAACACGCCGACTTCCAAATATGTCATCATCAGCGTGCAGGCGTCGGCGGATGCAGTCGGAAAATTCGATTACGATTTTGTCGAGCGTGAAGGCGACGCTTCACACACGGCAGCACAAGCGTCTTTATCAATATCAATGAAAGTGAAACAGGAGAATTAATAATATGGGCGGATTAAAGGAAATTGTACGCGGCGTGGCGGTGCTGCCGATCAGCATTGCGAATGTTTATTTTGTCGGCGAGCCGGGCGAAAGATGGGCGCTCGTTGACGCTGGCGTGCCGGATCGGGCAGACGATGTGCGTGCGGCGGCGGAGGAACGCTACGGTAAAAATGCGAGGCCGGAAGCGATCTTTTTAACGCACGGGCATTTCGATCACGCAGGCTCTGCGCGCGAGTTAGCCGAAGGCTGGAACGTGCCTGTTTACGCGCATTCTTTGGAATTGCCGTTTATCACAGGCCGCGCGGAGTATCCGCCGCCAGACCCGACCGTCGGCGGATTTCTCGCCTTGCTCTCGCGCATGTTCCCGCACAAGCCGCTTAATCTCGGCAGTCATCTGCGTGAATTACCTACGGATGGCACGCTGCCCGGCTTGCGCGGCTGGCGCATCATCCATACGCCCGGCCACACGCGCGGACACGTTTGTTTCTTTCGTGAACAAGACGGCGTGTTGCTCGCAGGCGACGCGCTTGCGACTGTCGATCTAGATTCCGCTCTGGCTGTCATCACAAAGAAAAAAGAGTTCAATAAACCGCCCGCGCCGATGACGATTGACTGGCGTGAAGCGCATCGCTCGATTAACAGGCTCGCGGATTTGCGCCCGTCCGTTGTCGGCTGCGGGCACGGCAATCCGATCACCGAAGGCAACGTTGCCAAACGATTCGCACAATTCGCCGCGCGGTTCACTCCGCCGAAGAAAGGCCGCTACGTCCGCCAACCGGCGATCACGGACGAGCGCGGCATCGTGCGTTTGCCGCCGCCCGTGCCCGATTCTTTGCCGAAAGTCGTTGCCGCCACCGTCGGCGTCGCCGCATTAACGGGCGCGGCAGTCGTGTATGCAATGCGGCGCAACAAGCGATAGTGCTCGCACAATATCCGCGTCAAGCTGAAACCGAAAGGGAGTCTTTCGATTAGCCGGACTTATCAAGCTGCCGTTGTATAAGTTCTTGCTTATGTTATAAAAACTTTAGAGAGGCTGTTTCCTAACTCTAGCCACAGAAATTTCATTCGCGCGTAGTGCTCGATAGAGGCGCGTCTCTCCTGCCAAAGCGCGCCGGTTCGTGCTATCCGAGGAGGCCGATTAGAAAGTGACGCCCGACATCACCGAAGGCGAAGCAGTCGAAGGAAAGCTTCTTCAACATCTCGATCTCGTCAGCGCGCTCGTCAACAACGCCGCCGACGGGCTTTATACGATTGACGCGCAAGCGCACGTCACCTTCGTCAATCCGGCTGCCGCACGGATGCTCGGCTGGCCTGCAAGCGAGATACTCGGCAAGCACGTCCATGAGATCATCCACTTCCAAAAGGCGGACGGCTCTCCCTATCCGAAGGAAGAGTGCCCGTTTCTCGAAGTTCTTCGCACCGGCGCGCCTGTTTACGACCACGAAGCCGCCCTCACGCGCAAAGACGGAAGCCTCTTTCCCGGCCTGTGCTCATCCGCTCCGATTTCGATTGAAGGTAAAATCGTCGGCTCGGTGATGTCTTTTCGGGACATCACCAAGCGCAAGCTAGCGGAAGACGCGCTCTTGGAGCAACTGCGCCTTGCGGCATTGAGCGCGGATGTGGGCGCGGCTCTCACCCAGAGCGACACTTTGCCGGAGATGCTGAAACGCTCTGCCGAAGCGATGGTGCAGCACCTCGATGCAGCGTTCGCGCGCATCTGGACGCTCAACATAGAAGATAACGTCTTGGAGCTGCAGGCGAGCGCAGGCTTGTACACGCATCTCGATGGCGCGCACGCGCGCGTGCCCGTCGGCAAGTTCAAGATCGGTCTCATTGCCGAGGAGCGCACGCCGCGCCTGACCAACGATGTTCGGCATGATTCGCGCGTCAGCGATACGGAGTGGGCTGAGCGAGAAGGGATGATCGCCTTCGCCGGTTATCCGTTGATCGTGGAAGACAAATTGATCGGCGTGATGGCGATGTTCGCGCGCCGACCTTTAACCGAAGCCACGCTACAGGCGATGGCGTCGGTCGCCAACGGCATCGCGCTCGGCATCGAGCGCAAGCAGTCTGACAAGGAATCGCGCGAAAGCGTCAAGCGATTCCTTTTTCTCGCGGAGTCTATGCCGCAGAAAATCTTTACCGCCCGACCCAATGGCGATATAGACTATTTCAATCAGGAATGGACACAGTTCACAGGACTCTCTTTCGAGCAGATCAGGGACTGGGGCTGGTTGCAGTTCATACACCCGGATGACGTGGAAGAAAACGTCCGGCGCTGGCAGCACTCCATCCACACGGGGGAATTGTTTCAGTTGGAGCATCGTTTCCGCCGCGCCGACGGAGAGTACCGCTGGCACTTGAGCCGCGCCCACGCGATGCAGGACGTGGACGGCAACGTGCTGCTATGGATCGGTTCAAACACGGACATCAATGATGTGAAGCGCGCAGAGGATGAGCGCGCCCGACTGCTGGAGCGTGTAAGCCAAGCGCATTCGGAAGCGGAAAGCGCACGGCAGCGCTTACACGATCTCTTCATGCAGGCTCCGGCTGCCATCTGCACGCTGCGTGATCCGTTACACATCTTTGAAATTGTCAATCCGCTCTACATGCACGTCACGGGTCGCCGCGACGCTTCCGAATTAATCGGCAAGCCGGTTCGAGAAGCGATGCCGGAACTCGAAGGTCAGGGCATCTTTGAACTGCTGGATAAAGTCTATCGCACGGGCGAGCCTTTCATCGGCAATGAAGTATCGATCAATCTAGACCGCCGGGGCGACGAAACGCTCGATGAATGCTTCTTCAACTTCGTCTATCAGCCATCGCGCGATGTTCGCGGAGAGATCGACGGCATCTTGGTTCATGCCGTTGAAGTGACCGAGCAAGTGCGCGCGCGCCGTCGCGTAGAGGAAACTAACCGCCTGAAGGATGAATTTCTGGCGACGGTCTCGCACGAGCTACGCACGCCCCTGACCGCAATCGTCGGCTGGTCAATGCTGTTGCGCACGAATACGTTGGATGAGGCCAGCGTTGCGCGCGGGCTTGAAACCATTGAGCGCAACGGCAAAGCACAGGCGCAATTGATCGAAGACTTGATGGATGTCTCGCGCATCATCACGGGCAAACTGCGCCTCGATGTCCAAACTGTCGAACTCGCGTCCGTTATCGAAGCCGCCATCGAGAGCGTGCATCTCGCGGCGGAAGCGAAAGCGATAAGGCTTGAAACGATTCTCGATCCGCTGGCTGGCCCCATCTCGGGCGATCCGGCGCGCTTGCAGCAAATCGTCTGGAATCTGCTCTCGAATGCTATTAAGTTCACGCCGAAGAAAGGGCGCGTGCAGATTCGCCTCGAGCGCATCAACTCGCACATAGAGATTATCGTCAGCGATACGGGGACAGGCATCAGTCCTGAATTTTTGCCTCATGTGTTTGACCGCTTTCGTCAGGCCGACGGCACAAGCACGCGAACGCACGGCGGATTAGGTCTGGGTCTGGCGATTGTGCGCCATCTCGTCGAACAGCACGGCGGGACGGTTCGCGCGGATAGCCGCGTAGAAGAAAAGGGCGCGACGTTTACGGTTAGCTTGCCGCTGATGATCGTTCATAGAGAGCTTGACCATGAGGAGGAGCGCAGGCATCCGAAAGGCGAAAGCGCGAGCGGGTTGACGTGCCCACCCGAACTCGACGGCTTGAAAGTGCTTGTCGTCGATGATGAGCCGGACGCGCGTCAATTACTCGCCGTCGTGCTTCAGCAATGCGGAGCCGACGTGACTATGGCGGCATCTGTGGAGGAGGCGCTTTCCGCGTTTGAACGAATCAAACCGGATGTGCTCGTCTCCGACATCGGAATGCCGGATGAGGACGGCTACAGCTTGATACGCAAAATAAGAGCGTTGCCTGCCGAGCGTGGCGGACGCATTCCGGCGGCGGCGCTCACCGCCTATGCAGGCGCAGAGGATCGCAAGCGCGCTCTGCTCGCGGGCTTCCATCTGCATATTCCGAAGCCTGTTGACCCTATGGAATTGGTGGCAGTGGTCGCAACCCTCGCGGGACGCACCGGACGCGCGTGAGCCGTCTCAGCCCGGCGCAACTGTCGGCAGAAACACGAGTGTCGGCGAACGCGTCTGATCCTTTCAGACACGCTTACGGTGAAGCGCCTGAGCCGCTACGTTGTGACGAAAAAGAAAGCGAGCGCAAGCAGCGCGTAGACGGCTAATAAAAGCAGTCCCTCGAACCACGTCGTTTCGCCGTCCTGCGCAATCGAGTTGACGGCGAAGGCGGAACCGGCGATGGCGATTAGTTCGAGCGGGTTGCTGAAAACCAGATTCATCGGGTGCTTCGTCCAGAAGGATACGAGCACGAGCAGCGGCGCTGTCAGGAGCGCAATTTGAAGAGTCGAGCCGACGCTGATACTAATGGCGAATCCCATACGGTTCTGCCGCGCAAAGTAAATGGCGGAAAAATATTCGGCGGCGTTACCGACAAAAGGCAGCGCAATGATGCCTAAGAAAAATTCCGACATGTGCAGCGCGCTCGCCGTTTTCTCCAGCGCGCCCGACACCAGATCGGCTTCGACGGCGACGACCAATGTTGCGCCCAACAAGATCAATAATGATTTGCGAAGCGACCACGTCGCCGCCTCGTGTCCTTCATCTTCTGCGCTGGCAAACATGTCGCGGTGCGTGATGAGCGTGTAAACGAGATTCGCCGCGTACATCAAAATCAGCACGACGGCGACGCCCAGACTCAAATACTCGTCTAACTGCGCGGCATTCGGCGCAGCCGCAAGTCCGCGCTCCGTATAATCGAAGAGCGCCGGAATCAACAGCGCGATGACCGACAGAATCAGCAGACTCGAAAGCAGTCCGGCGCGCTCGCGCTTAAACGTTTGCTTCTCGCGCCCCCAACTTCCGGCTAAAATTGCGAGTCCCAGTCCGAGCAAACTGTTGCCGATAATCGAACCCGTGATCGTCGCTTTGACGACTTGAATATTTCCCGTGCGGAGCACAAAGAGCGCGAGGATGAGTTCCGCCGCGTTGCCGAACGTGACGTTCAAAAGACCGCCGATAACGGAGCCTGTCACCGCCGCCAATTGCTCCGTCGAACGCCTGATCCATTCGGCGAGAGGAATAATGGAGAGAGCAGCGCAAATGAACACGTAAAGCGGCGGTGCGCCGAAAAAATAGAGCGCCAGCGAGAGCGGCACGAGTGCCAGTAGGTAAGTGAATATCATTAAAATTTAGAAGTGAAAGCTGAAAGCGTCCGTTAGCGCGTTGAACTTTATGCAATGTCAATGCATTTTGGCAAATAGAAAAAGCGGCATAGTGCTGTGCGGTGTTATATTTTGCGTTAGCCAAGATAGCAAGCGATAATCGCTTCAATCGACGCGAAACAATTTTATGAGCAATGCGCGCGCTTATGATGCAATTGTGATCGGCTCCGGGCCGAACGGTCTGGCGGCGGCAATCGCGCTGGCGCAGGCTGGACGCAAGGTTCTCGTGCGCGAAGCGGCGGAGACAATCGGCGGCGGCTGTCGTTCGATGGCATTGACGCTGCCCGGCTTCACGCATGATGTTTGCTCTGCGGTTCACCCGCTTGCCGTCGGCGCGCCTTTTCTGCGCACGCTGCATTTAGAAGAACATGGTCTTGAATGGATTCATCCGCCCGCGCCGCTCGCGCATCCGTTTGACGACGGCACGGCGGCGTTGCTGGAACGCGACATCAAAGCCACCGGCGAAACGCTCGGCGAAGACGCGGCCTCTTACGATAAATTAATGCGGCCTTTTGTCGAGAAGTGGCCGCAGTTGAGCGATGAATTGTTGAGGCCGATTCGTTTGCCGCGCCATCCTTTGGTGCTCGCGCGTTTCGGTCTTAAGGCGATTCGTTCGGCGCGTGGATTGGCGGAAAGTTCTTTTCGCGGTGAACGCGCGCTCTCTCTTTTCGCTGGCATGGCGGCGCACTCGATGTTGCCGCTTGAAAAAGCTGCGAGCGCTTCATTCGGGCTTGTGCTCGGCATTACAGGCCACGCCGTCGGCTGGCCGATTCCGCGCGGCGGCTCGCAAAAAATCGCAGACGCGCTTGCTTCATTATTACGCTCGCTCGGCGGCGAAATCGAAACAAACGCGCGTGTCGATTCGATTGACGATTTGCCGCCCGCCCGACAAATTCTTTGCGACATTACGCCGCGCCAACTTCTGCGCATCGCCGGACACCAATTGCCCGCAAACTTTCGTCGCCGACTCGAAAGCTATCGCTACGGCCTCGCCGCCTACAAACTCGATTACGCTTTGAGCGCGCCCGTGCCTTGGAAGGCGAAGGAATGCTCGCGCGCGGCGACGGTGCATTTAGGCGGCACGCTCGCGGAAATTGCCGCATCGGAGCGCGCCGCATGGGAAGGCCATCACCACGAAAAGCCATACGTGCTCGTTGTCCAGCCGAGCTTGTTTGACGACACGCGCGCGCCCAGAGGACAGCACACGCTCTGGGCTTACTGTCATGTGCCGAACAATTCTGCGTTTGATATGACGGCGCGCATCGAAAATCAGATCGAGCGGTTTGCGCCCGGCTTCCGTGATTTGATTCTCGCGCGAAATGTCTTGTCTCCCGCCGCGCTTGAAAAACATAACGCGAATCTCGTCGGCGGCGACATCAACGGCGGCGCGCAGGATTTGCCGCAGCTTTTCCTGCGCCCGACTTCGCGCCTCTACAAGACTCCGCGAAAGGGCTTGTATCTCTGCTCCGCCTCGACGCCGCCCGGCGGAGGCGTACACGGCATGTGCGGCTACTTCGCCGCGCAAGCAGCACTCGGCGACAAACTATAAAGTCAATCCTCACGCCTGCCGCTCGACGCCGCATCGCACTGCGCTTTCAACAGATGTTAGAATACGCAAACTGTTTACCAAAAATTCAAACTGAAACGGAGATACATCACATGCTCAAAGAAGGCGATGTCGCGCCGGACTTTTCCACGCGTGACGCGAACGGCAACGAAATTAAATTATCGGATTTTCGCGGCCAGAAGGTCGTGCTTTATTTTTACCCGAAGGACGACACGCCCGGCTGCACGAAGCAAGCCTGTTCATTGCGCGATGCCCATTCGACATACGAAAAGAAAGGCATCAAGGTGCTCGGCGTCTCGCTCGACACGGAAGAGTCGCATCAGCAGTTTGCCGCGAAATACAATTTGCCGTTCACGCTTTTGAGCGACACGGATCACAGCGTTTCCAGCCTCTATGAAGTTTACGGCGAGCAAAAATGGGGCGACAAAACATTCTGGGGGCCGGCGCGCAAAACCTTTCTCATCGACGAACAGGGCGTGCTTAAAAAAGTGTTCGACAAGGTCAACGTCGAAGCGCACGCCGACGAAGTGCTCGAATCCTTTGCCGCGTAAGCGTCTAACGTGGCGGCAATTCGCCATGCGCGCCCTCGTTTTTATTGCGTAAGACTTATCTGTAACGGTGCTGCTGCTGCTGTTGTCGCCGTTCAAACGAACTATCAGCGGGGCGAAGGCTCTCTCGCCTTGCTGATAGTTTTCATTTGATGAAACGAACGATTCAAATAATCGCAATCCGCATTATCGGCAAGCGTGACGCGCGAAGTCGCAAACGCATTTCTACTATGACGGCTTTTGCGCTTGCCGTCTTTTTCTTCGCGTGCGCTTTGCCGCTCTGTTCTTCGGTGAATGTTCACGCGCAGAAAAAGCGCAGGCATGTTCCGGGCGTGCCGCCGAAAAACGTCGAAAGCAATGAGGCGAAGGCGGCGGCGGACGAACTTGCGAGAAGGCGCGCGGAGTTGATTAAGGCCGTCAACGATTCCAAGGCGAGCCTTGCGCAGCTTCTCGTTTATCGTGAAACCAATCTGCGCGCCGCCTTGAAGGAGCGTGATCAATTAAAGGAGCTTTACGCGCAGGGACTCGTTGCCAAACAAAGAATCGTCGAGAGCGATGGGAAAATTGCCGCCGCGCAAACGGAGATAAATAAAGTGCGCGAAGGCATGGACGCCGCCGATAAACAGATCGCGCACGTTAATGAAACCATCGCCGAAGAAAAGGCCGCCGCCTTGCTTGCAAAAGCGCCGCCGCTCGCGCGCGGCGGGTATGTGCGAACGACTTCCTATGTGCGCTACGAAGGCCCCGGCGGTTTTTCTTTGCTTGCAGATGCGGGAAAGATTACGAACTTTTTTGTTGGGAAGTTTGGTCACGCGCTGCCCGTGAGCGCGTTCGGGCAAACAAGCGTGCATGACCGTTTGGGCTTCGATCACCGCAATGCGATGGACGTCGCCGTACACCCAGACAGCCCGCAGGGAATCGCGCTGCTGAACTACTTGCGCGGCGCAGGCATTCCGTTTATCGCTTTTCGCAGCGCCGTGCCGGGTTCCGCCACAGGCGCGCACGTACACATTGGCCGTCCCTCGCACAGGCTTTGATTTGGGTGAAATAAATGCAAAGGCGTTCGTGTGCGGTCAAAAATAATTCTTGACAAAGCGGCGGAACGGGCGTAGATTTCCTTGCATTGAACAAAACACATGGAAAGCTGTACGCGCGCTTTTCCTGACACTTGGAATTGTTCGCGCGCGAAGGATCACCACTAGATTCTCTACAGTTAGTCGGCGACGCACATTGACTTGTACGCACCGCTTCCGAAAATTGCGCACGGAGCTTTCCGGCGCGCGCTCGCCCCAACGGGAAAACGTCCCGCGTGGGGCGATGTCGTGTTTGGGGACGAATATAAAATAGAACTTTGGAAGGCTGTTCCTGTCGAGTGCGTTCTTCGTCGTGCTTGCTTTGAGGTCGTGACGTTACCGGACATAAATCGGATTAGAGATAATCCAAGGTTGTTCACCGTAAGGTTTCGGTAAGGTTTTGAGATAGATTTCGACACGGTAAACGCCGCGCTCGTTGACGAAGAAATCCTTGCCCGCCGTGTCGTTTGCTTCCGCGATAACTTTGCCGTCTTTGTAAAGCAGCGTGCGCGTTTGTTGGAGCGGCGCGGCGACTGTCAAACGAACTCCGTCCGCGAGTTGAATCTCGTCGCCCATAATCTTTTTTTCACTTCTGTTATCGGCGTTGAAGCTGAACCCCTTTGCGTCCGCGAGCACGTCAAAGGAAACGTAAGCATGGCCGTGTTTGAGCGCCGATAGAAGAGTTGCGGAGTCGAGGGATTGGTCTTTTTCGATGAGGGCGTGCGTGCGGACGATTGAGAAACTTTCTTCGTATGGATCGAACTGCAAGCCGAACATTTTTCTGCCGTTAGATTGCTGCAAACTGATGCCTAGATTGGCGTGCGCGTCGTTGCCCGCGATGGCGACGATTTTTTTATTCCTCAAAGAGGTTTCTTCATCCCAACGCTGCAAGTTGTGTGCGGGTCTGCGGTACGAATCCATCCACAACAAATCCGTGTAGCTGCGAAACGACCACAGACCTGTGAAGAAAAGTTTTAGCAGATTGAGCCGCTGGCCTTCGGCGTGCATGTTGTAAATTTCCATGCCCGCGTAGTTCGTCGCCGTCGCCCAACGCCCGAACTGTTCCGGGTGCGCGACGAAGACAAGCCCGTTGTTCGCTTCCGCTTCGTCGATAAATTTTTGAGTGAGCAAAGGATCGTTGTGGTTCAAGGCTTGGGCGTTTGGCTGCTTGCCCGTTATCAGCAAACGATCTCCGCCCGTCGCATCTATCTCGCTGCCCGCGATGAACAGCACGCCGCCGTGCATCCCGTCCAAAGTCTGTGCAGAAGTATCCATGTCCTTCGACGGATGCTCCGTCATTAACACGAAGTCCAGAAGATTGTTGTGCGCGGCTTCGACGATGTCGGAGAGCTTGCCCGTGCTATGCCCGCCCAGAGAGGAATGAACGTGTATGACGCCCTTGTAATCTGCGTAAGCATTGTTTGGATCGAGGGCGACGCGCTTTGCTTTCAGCGCTTCAATCGCGGCGCGCAGATTCACAAGCTGTTGGCGCTTGTAGACAGACGGAAGCTGCAGGAGCAGAACGAGGACGAGCAATGCGGAAAGCGCAATCGTCCAGCGGCGTTTCACTGTCCACTTTCTTCGCATGAAAAATTGCCTGCCGAATTTCTTCGACTTGAAACGAATTGCACTTAGCCTTCGCCTTCAAAATCAACCGACGCGACATGCTCGCTGATGCTGCGTCCGAAGTCTGCCGCAATAATGTGCGCGGGATGAATCGTGTAGGCGTCGAGCGCGGCGCGGTCATGAAAGACGGCGACGAGTCCCGTGTCGTAAGAGCGCGCGAGATGCAGCGTGTCAAACCCGACTGAAAACCTTTGTATCTCAGGAATAAGGAAAGACAAACGACGCAGCCGCGCGACATGCTCTTCGCGTATCGCCTGCTCAACATCTGCGCGATATTTCCAAACAACAATATGTGTCAGCATAACGGATCAGTTTTCAGTTTACAGTTTTGAGTTTCCAGTAAAATTATTCCGCTGAGAACTGAAAACTCAAAACTGTAAACTGTTTTCTCCTTCGCACCATTGGCGCGTTGTGTTGTGGCGGTATTCAAACATGCGTTTTAGCTTTGGCGCAACAAGGGCGGGCGCGAAAAGCCTTCCCAGAAAGCCGAGCGGCGGCAAGTATTCTATTTCATCGCGGAGCAGCGCGCCCTGTGCGTGCGGCAAAACGATATGGCGATGCCGCCAGAAATGAAACGGCCCTTTGATCTGCACGTCTTCAAACATGCGCGGCGGATCATACGCGGTGTGCTCTGCAATCCAGCGCACGTTGAAGAGACCGAAAAGCTTTGTGTCGATGATGGCGCGCGAGCCGACGTGAAGATTCGGCGCGGCCTGAACGATGCTCGCTTTCTCCCACGGCGGCAGCAAGCGAAGGATGGCGTCCGGCAGTTCGTGAAAAGCGAACACGCGCGCGGGCGTTGCACGAATCAAACTTTCTTGGACGAACTGCAAGAGTCTGTGCCGCTCCCTACTGTTTGAGATAGTGGTCGAACCAATCGAGCGTGCGTTCAAGCGCGTCAACACGATGGCGCGGTTCGCGCAAGCCGTGGCCTTCGCGCGGGTAGCGCACAAGTTCCGTCTCGACGCCGCGCCGCCGCAAGGCCATGTACATTTCTTCTGCCTGCGTGATGTGAACGTCGTTGTCCTGCTCGCCGTGTAGAAAAAGCGTCGGCGTCTGCGCTTGCTTCACATAACGAATCGGCGACCAGCGCCAAAGAGTATCGTAGTTGTCCCAAGGGAAGCCATTGAACTCCGCGTGAATCAAATCCTGATAAAGCGATGTCGCGTAAAAGCTGACGAGATTGCTGACGGAAGCGGACGCGACGGCGGCGCGAAAACGCGGCGTCTGCGTGATAATCCAATTCGTCATAAAGCCACCGTAAGAGCCACCCGTCACGCCCAAACGATTCGGGTCGATCCAAGAATTTCTACGCAAGGCTTCATCGACGCCGCGCATCAAATCCTGATAATCGCCGCCACCCCATTCATTGATTGTGCCGTCGGAAAACTTTTGCCCATAACCCGTAGAGCCGCGCGGATTCAAATACAACACAGCGTAACCGCGCGCCGCATAAACCTGAAACGAAGAATTGAAACTGTAACCGTATGCGCCGTGCGGCCCGCCGTGAACGCTCAAAATCAGCGGATAGCGCTGCCCTTCCTTAAAATCAAGCGGCTTCATCAGCCAACCTTGAACCGGCGTGCCGTCGAAGCTCTTAAAGTTTATTTCTTCGGGTACGACAAGCCTCGGAATCGGTAAAGCCATAGCTTGCGCATAAGTCCTCGCCTCGCCGGTTATATTAACCCTACTCCCCATAAACTCGGCGTTATTAGCGCTCTCGTTACTGTTAAGATTAGGAGCGCATGAAGCTTGCGCCGCCTGTACATAAACTTCTGGCGGAAGCATCGGCGTGCTTAAAGTAAAAGCAATAAGCGCTTTGCTCGAAACTTGTGCGGGCAGAGCACTAATGCTGAAACCGCCCACTTGAAACGAATTCGTCGGCGATACAAGCATGTCCGGCGGCGGGCAGCCCGCGCGTTGCGGATCGGGCGCGTCGAAAATTGAACTTAGCTTGTTGTCGGCAAGCTCAATGCGGTAAACGAGCGCGCGCCCGTGATCGTTGGCGAGAAACAGAACGGCGCGATTATCAGGCGACCAACGTGGGCTTCGTGCGCGGCGATCTTGTGCAGCAGTAAGTTCTCGTCCCGTGCCGCCGCTCGCGTCAATTACCCAAACGTGCGCGTCTTCGGCAACGCTGTCAATGGTTGTGACGGGACGCTTCGTCGCTGTGTAAGCGATGAGTTTGCCGTCGGGCGACCATGCCGGTTCGTACTCGCAGCCTTTGGTGTTGGTAATCTGGCGCGTGCGCCCGTCTGTGTTGACGGCGAAGATGTCGGAGTTGTTGACAGCGTCCGCGTCCGGTTCGTGATTGGAGAGATACGCGATTTCGTCGCCGCGCGGACTGAATGTGACGGCGTGATCGTAGTATGCGCCTGCGGTTAATTGTCGCGGGTTCGATTGTTCGACATCCGTGAGCCAGACATGAGTACGCGCGCGGTCTGAAAAACTCGTGCGCGATTTATATTGAATGCGATTTATCACGCGCGGATCGTCTGCGGTTTGCTCTTTGCGTGTGGCGGAATCGTTCGCGTCATTTGCGTCTTCGGTGGCGTTGATGTATGCGATGCGGCGCGAGTCGGGCGACCATGCGAAGTTTTCGCCCGCGTAGGTAATGAAGAAATTTGTCGAACGCACGGGAGCAATGAAGCGTGGTGGATGAGCCAGCACCGTGGCTTCGGACGTCGGAGAATTCGGCTTGCGTATGGAAATACGATTTCTATCGGCTAATGCCATTACCCAGATGCCGCTTTGCCCGTCGTGTGTGGCGAGAAAGGCGATGAGCTTACCGTCAGGCGACCAGCGCGGGTTCGAGGCCGTCCAGTCATCCGGCAACAGTTGGCGTGGCTCGTCATTGCTGTGGCGCACTTGAAAATAATTCGAGCCGACTCGCGCCAGCCATAGTGTGGTGCGCGTTTCGTTGCCTTCAGTGGTAGAAACCGTATAGACGATGCGCGCGCCGTCGGGAGAAATTTGAGCATCATTGACGTTGGCAATACGCAGGGTATCGGCGGCGGTCATCGGGCGGCGCGTTTGCGCGTGTGCAGAAAAAGCTGTGAGTGAAAGCAGACACAGAAGATAAATGAAGATGCGCGCTTTTTTCATAGCTGTATCGTGTGAAGCTATGTCATGGAAGCTATTGCGAATTGAAAATGAATGCTGCGAGTTCATAGTGTTATAACTTCAAAGTCAGGCTAGTGTCTGTAATTTGAGTGTTGGTAAATTGCCTCCAGCTTTAGCTGGAGGACAGCCAGCACATAGATTTTGGCTTTAGCCGAATCATTCGGCTAAAGCCAATCAATTCTACTCAATCTTATCCACTAGCTGAAGCTAGTGGCAATTTACCAACCCTTAAAGCTTTAATCACACAGCACCGGATATGTTAGCTGCTCGATTCTGCGCGTTGAGAAGTTGCCACGCGCGCGCGATGTGTTCTTCGGTGGTGCGTATGTTGCCGATGGCGAGGCGCAATACAAACGCATCGTTTAATTTTGTATGCGAAAGAAACGCTTCGCCCGTGGCATTGACGTTGTGCATGATCGCTTCGTTGAATGCGTCTTGGCGAGCGGCGCGTTGTTGTTCGGTTTCGCCGTTGATGTTTGGCGTGCGTGCGCGAAAGCAAACAAGGCTGAAGGGAACGGGCGCACAGAGTTCCCAAGCGGGCGCGGCTTCGACCCATGAAGCGAAGAGGCGCGCGAGGCGGCAGTGCTCGCGTATGCGCGCGGCTAAACCTTCATGCCCAAAATAGCGCATCACCATCCAGAGCTTGAGCGAGCGAAAACGGCGTCCGAGTTGAATGCCATAATCCATGCCGTTGCGCACTTCTTCGGGCGCGTCCGTTGTGCGCAGATATTCCGGCACAAGCGAAAATGCGCGTCGCAAGATGTCCATGCGGCGGCAGTAAAGCACGGAAAGATCAATCGGCGTGAAAAGCCATTTGTGCGGATTGGTGACAATGGAATCGGCGCGCTCGCAGCCTTCTAAAACATGTCGCATCTCCGGCACAATCGCCGCCGAGCCGCCGTAAGCCGCATCGACATGCAGCCAGATTTTATGTTCCTCGCAAACGTCTGCGATTGCCGAGACGGGGTCGATGCTCGTTGTCGAAGTCGTGCCGACGGTGGCGACGACGCAGCACGGAAGCACGCCGTTTTGTTTGTCCGTTTCGATGGCGTGCGTGAGCGCTACGGCGTCCATGCGAAACTGTGCGTCGGTGGAAATTTTGCAGAGCGCGCGCGTGCCTAGACCAAGGGCGATGAGCGCTTTTTCGACGGACGAATGAGCTTGTTCGGAAGCATATACGCGCAGAAGCGGTAAGCCTTCGCGCCCGCTCATGCCTTGTTCGCGGATTTTCAGATCGAGGCTTTCGCGCGCGGCGGCAATGGCGTGCATCGTCGAAACGGAAGCCGTGTCGTAGATGATGCCGTCGAACGCGGCGGGCAATCCGAGCAGTTGGCGCAGCCATGAGAGAGAGACTTCTTCTAGTTCGGTGGCGGCGGGCGAGGTGCGCCAGAGCATTTGGTTGACGTTAAAGGCCGCCGCTAAAAGTTCGCCGAAGATGCCGGGCGCAGAAGCGGAAATAGAAAAGTAAGCGAAGAAGGCAGGGTGATTCCAATGCGTCAGCGCGGGCGCGATGAGGCGGTCAACGTCCGCGAGAATCGCATCCATACCTTCGCTTTGCGCGGGAGCTGATTCGGGGAGTTGCGCGCGAAACTCGTTCGGGCGAACGGGCGCAAGCACGGGGCGGCTCTCCATGTTCTCCAGATAATCGCCGATCCAATCAATGATCTCGTGTCCATAGCGACGAAAGTCCGCCGCGTTCATGTCGCCGAGCGGCGGCGCTGCTGCTGAATGTTCAGAATCCATTTGTGTAAGTTCTCGTTTTATAATCGTGTGTCGGCAGCGCGCGGCAAGAAAGGCGGATGATGCGCGCGTGCGTCGCGGGTTGTCTTAAGCCTGAAATCAGCGAAGATGCGAGTATAATTGCGCGGAGCAAAGAGCGTAAAGCGCGCGCGGCGGACGGGCAGCTTTTATGGAAGAACTTCTTCGCGGAACATCGCATAAATACTTTTCCACTAGCGCGCGCGTTTGTGCTACTTTCAGCAAAGACAATGCGAATGGTGGACAGCCTTTTATTTGTTGAAGGAGCGTTCAGGAAGATGCCGGAAGCTGACAGCGTTATTTACGGAGAAACATTCGAAGTTCGTTTTTTGTGGGGGCGCAGGCGGCTTTACCCGCGCTATCCGCTGAAGGCTCCTGTGGAATTCACAGTCGTGTTGGACGAGGCGGCGCAGACGCAGCAGGCGCGCGGCGAAGGCAATGACATTAGCTTGGGCGGCGTCGGCGTGACCCTTCCGCAAACGGAAACAAACGTTCCGCCGGTTGGAGCGCGGATTCGTTTGCAGTTGGAAGTAGAAGGAACGAGTGAGCCTTTGGTGATCGAGGGCGTCGTCGTTCACTCCGACGCGCAACGCAGTTTTGGCATTAGCTTTCTAGGATTGACATCAACATTGCGCAAGCGCTTGAAAATACTTTTAGCGAGAAAAGTGAAGCCCTGAAAAGATTTTCTGATATGCGATTGAAACGAATAAAAAAGGGAAGCCGTGCGGCCTCCCTTTTTTCGTTTAAGTTGCGAACTTTACGCCTAACGGTAAATGTGTTCGCCCTTATAGCTCTTGAACTCGTTTTCGAGATAAGCGGCGTCTTCATCGCTGCGCGGTTTGACGCCCATCACGATGCCGCCTTCCTTGATGCCCGATTCGTAAGCCTTCGCGCGGTCTTCGGGAATGCCCGAACCGACGAGCGCGCCGACGAGTCCGCCCGTCAATCCTCCCGCGCCCGCACCCGCCAGAGCCGCCGCCAGTGGCCCCGCGATGAGAAGGCCGAGTCCGGGAAGGGCAACCGTCGTGCCGATGGCCGCGATGCCCGCGAGCACTGCGCCGACAGTTCCGCCGATGGCCGAGCCGACGCCCGCGCCTTCCATGGCCTTATCGCCGAGTTCCGAGGTGGCTTCGCTGCCCGCCGGATAATATTTGTTGCGCGTTTCGTCCGACATCATTACGTTGACATCGTCTTTGCCGTAACCACGGCTGCTCATCGTGCTGTACGCTTTTTCAGCGCTTTCTCTGTCTCTGAACATGCCGGTCAACATGCCGCTGCGTCCGCCGACGCTTGTGCCGCTGACGCCGTCCGATTCATCCAAAACATTGTTGTTTGACTGACGAACATTGCCCTCCACGTTTTCACGTTTGCCTTCGCGCTCCAATGATCTATCGCCCACCACTGCGCCCGCCGCTTCCTTCGTCGCGCCTTTAACGCGCTCTCCGAAAGCCGATACTTCTTCTGCTACGCTGTCATCTTTTTTATAGTCGCTCATTTTCGGTCTCCTCTTTTCAATGGTTTGTAGAATTGCGAGACGGCGGACGATTCATTACCGCAGCTCGTCGTGTACTATTTCGCGTCTCAAAATAACTGACGCCGGAGACTAGAGCAAAGAGCGTACCGCAAGAGAAACGGCGCTGTCACGAACCTTATGCGCGCGGCGTCGGCGCGGCTTTATGTAACATCAAAATTAACAAATGACTCGACACGCGCGGCGAAACGGGTATAATGCGCCTTCGTTCACCGGATACAGCCATTAAACGATTGCCTGCGTACTTATTTTAGACGCGCGAGCCTATGCGTTTATGCTGAAGAAGCACCGGCGGCGAACCGTAAGGCCATCCTGTAGTAAAGACTGTAAAAACAACTTTTCGTCGCGCGCATTTCTTTCCGGCTACGCTTCGGAACCTTCGTTGTATCCTTAAAACTTTGGAGTGTTCGCAATCAGTCGCAAGCGGCGTTGAGATAAGGTTTCTTAACAGCGAACGAAATCTTAAACGGACATTTCAAACGATATGGTCGGAGGCGAGAATTGATGGCGGAGAGTGTGGCTGTAGCGGAAGACGAGAAAACGGGTTTCGTGCGCGGTCTGGGGCTGCTCGATTCGACGATGATCGTCGCCGGTTCAATGATCGGCAGCGGCATCTTTATCGTCTCCGCAGACATTTCCAGGCAAGTAGGCTCGCCCGGCTGGTTGCTCGTCGTTTGGATTATCACCGGACTCTTGACTGTGATGGCGGCGCTTTCCTACGGCGAACTCGCGGCGATGATGCCGAAGGCGGGCGGACAATACGTTTATCTGCGCGAAAGCTATTCGCCGCTGTGGGGCTTTCTTTACGGCTGGACGCTTTTCCTAGTCATTCAAACGGGAACGATTGCGGCGGTTGCCGTCGGCTTCGCCAAATATTTGGGCGTGCTGTGGCCGACGGTTTCCGAATCGAACTACATTATCCAGCCTGTGCGTCTTTCCGCCAACTACGCCGTCTCGCTTTCCACCGCGCAATTCGTCGGACTGCTGCTTATCGCTTTGTTGACGTGGATGAACACGCGCGGCTTAAAGCTCGGCAAGCTCGTGCAGAATGTTTTTACGACGGCGAAGACGGGCGCGCTCCTTGCTTTGATTCTTTTAGGCATTCTGGTTGGCTTGAGAAATCCGTCTGTAATGAGCGCAAACTTCGGCGATTTATGGACGGTGCGCGGTTCTTTGCAGGATGTCGGGCGCGGGCTAACTGCCGCGCTGCCTATCGGATTGTTCGTCGGTATTTGTGTCGCGCAGACCAACTCGCTTTTCAGCGCAGACGCTTGGAACAACATTACGTTTACGGCGGGCGAAGTAAAGAACCCGCGCCGCAACGTGCCGCTCTCGCTCGCGCTCGGAACATTTCTTGTGATCGGATTGTATCTGCTCGCTAACATCGCGTATCTCATGACGCTGCCGTTTGAAGCAATCAAAACTGTGCCGAATGATCGCGTTGCATCGGCTACGGCAGACGTGATTTTTCCCGGTTACGGCGCGCTCGTGATGGCTGTGGCGATTATGGTTTCGACGTTCGGGTGCAACAACGGATTGATCCTCGCCGGAGCGCGTGCCTATTATGCGATGGCGCGCGACGGTCTGTTTTTCAAATCATCCGGGCGCCTCAACGACAAACACGTTCCGGCGTGGGGACTCGTCATTCAAGGCATCTGGGCGGCGCTCTTGGTTTTGCCGCGCACCGTCAACGGAACAGACGCCGCGACGGGCGCAGTCAAGTACGGCAGCCTCTACAATGATCTTTTGACTTACGTTATCTCGGCGGCATTGATTTTTTACATTCTGACGATTGCGGGAATTTTCGTGTTGCGCCGGAAACGCCCGGACATCGAACGCCCGTATAAAGCCTTCGGCTATCCCGTCATTCCCGCGCTGTACATCGTCTGCGCAAGCATAATTTTGGTTGTGCTCTTTGCTTATCAAACGGCGACGACGTGGCCGGGATTGTTGATTGTGCTGACCGGCATTCCCGTCTATTTTCTATGGCGGCAATCCGCGCGGCGACACGGCATCACGCCCGACAATGTTATCGAAGAGTAAACGAGCGCGTTGAAACTTACGCGACGAAAAAACTGACACTTACTTAACACACTTCGTATTCTTTTCCTTTGAGGAGATTGCAATGGCAAATTTGTTCGTCAAAAAATCAATCGCAGAATTAAAGGCGGAGGCGGCGAGCACGAGCGAGCACGGCTTGAAACGCTCGCTCTCGGCCTTGAACCTGACGACGCTCGGCATCGGCGCAATTATCGGCGCGGGTATCTTCGTGTTGACAGGCCACGCGGCGGCGGCCAACGCCGGGCCAGCCATTATGCTGTCGTTTATTTTGGGCGGCATCGTTTGCGCGTTCGCCGGACTCTGTTATGCGGAGATGGCCTCGACCGTGCCGATTGCGGGCAGCGCCTACACTTACGCTTACGCGACGATGGGCGAATTCCTCGCGTGGATCATCGGTTGGGATTTGGTGCTCGAATACGCGCTCGGCGCAACGACCGTTGCCATCGGCTGGTCTGGTTACGTCGTCAGCTTTTTTGAAAAAAACTTGGGCATACACTTGCCCGCGCAATTGGTCAACGCGCCCTACGCCTTCGACGGAGCGACGGGAGCATGGACGAGCACAGGAGCCTTTCTCAACATTCCGGCGATGCTGATTATCCTGATTGCGACGACTCTGCTCACCATCGGCATCGAGGAATCTGCGAAGGCAAACAATGTCATCGTCATCATTAAAATCATCATCGTAATTGCCTTTATCCTCGCGGGTATCTCCTACGTCAGCACGCAAAACTGGGTCACGTCCACCAATCCGACGGGCGCATTTATTCCGCCGAAGATTGCCGACGGTCAATACGGCTGGAGCGGCATCCTGCGCGGCGCGGCAGTCGTCTTTTTCGCTTACATAGGCTTCGACGCAGTTTCCACCGCCGCGCAGGAAGCGAAGAACCCGCAGCGCGACATGCCGATAGGCATTCTCGGCTCGCTCATTATCTGCACGGTTCTTTACGTGCTCGTCGGCTTTGTGTTGACGGGCATTGTGCCTTACGACCAACTGAACGTGCCGGAACCGATTGCCGTCGGCGTTGATAAAATCGGCCTGACGTGGCTTTCGCCAATCGTCAAACTCGGCGCGATTGCGGGCTTGAGTTCCGTCATCGTCGTGATGTTGCTCGGACAAACGCGCGTCTTTTATTCGATGTCGAACGATGGATTGCTGCCACCCATAATATCGAAGATTCACCCGCGTTTTCGCACGCCGTACATTACTACGATTATCACGGGCATCGTGGTGATGATCGCCGCAGGGCTTTTGCCGATTGGCCTCGTCGGTGAACTCGTCAGCATCGGGACGCTGTTCGCCTTCGCCATTGTTTGCGCGGGCGTGCTTGTGCTGCGCATCAAACAACCGGAGGTCGAGCGGCCTTTCAAAACTCCGGCAGTGTGGTTCGTCGCTCCGGCGGGCGTGTTATCCGCCGTATTTCTGATGACGGGACTTCCGGGCGATACTTGGAAACGTTTGATTTACTGGATGGCACTCGGCCTCTTGATTTACTTTGTTTATGGTATGCGCCACAGCCGCATCGGTAAGCGCGAAGCAACGCGCGATTCAGTTGCCGCAGACTAAAACTGACAAGAGCGCTAACAGGCCGAAATAAAAGGAGCGGCGACGTGGATTCACGTCGCCGCTCCTTTTATTTTCCAACTTCCGCCCTGCGCTGTCGCTTCTTTTGACGAAACTCGTCAACGTAAACATTAAGCTTCTCGATTCAATGCTGCGCGCGCCGCACGGATCGCTTCGGCAACACGCTCCGGGCTAGTGCCGCCCGCCTGTGATTTGGTCGAGAGTGTTTGCTCTAAAGACAGCGCCTCGCGGAAATCTTCTTCGATGTGCGTGGAAAATTCGCGCATTTCTTCAATCGCCAATTCTTGAATTTCCACTCCGCGCTCAACCGCATGAAGCACGATGCGCCCGACCATTTCATGCGCTTCACGAAACGGCACTCCTTTGCGCGCAAGGTAATCAGCCAACTCCGTTGCGTTCATGTAGCCGCGCGCCGCCGCCTCGCGTGTTCGGTCTTCGCGCACGCGCATGTTGCCTAAAACCGTCGCCGCAACTTCGAGCGATTGGCTGACGGTGTCGGCGGCGTCGAAGACGGCTTCCTTGTCTTCCTGCATGTCTTTGTTATAAGCGAGCGGCAAGCCTTTGAGCATCGTGAGCAAACCGAGCGTGTTGCCGAAGACGCGCCCTGCCTTTCCGCGCACAAGCTCCATCGAATCGGGATTTTTCTTTTGCGGCATAAGGCTCGATCCGGTTGCCACCGCGTCGCTTAATTCGAGAAAGCCGAATTCCGTTGTCGCGTAAAGAATAATGTCTTCGGCGAGGCGCGAGAGATGTACCATAATCAGGGAACACGCGCTCGCAAATTCGACGCAGAAATCGCGGTCACTCACCGCATCGAGACTATTGCGCGAAACGCTGTCGAAACCTAACATGCGTGCGACGCTTTCACGATTGATCGGATAAGACGTGCCGGCGAGCGCCGCAGAGCCGAGCGGCATCACGTTCGTTCGCTGGCGCGCATCACTCAAGCGTTCAGAGTCGCGCGCCAGCATCTCGAAATACGCGAGACACCAGTGCGCCCACAGCACGGGTTGCGCACGCTGCAAATGCGTGTATCCGGGAAGCACAGCATTCGCGTACGCTTCCGCAGAGTCAACGAGCGCGGTTTTTAACGTCTTTACTTTTTGCAAAATAGCATCGATTTCATCGCGCAGCCACAAACGAAAATCCGTCGCCACCTGATCGTTGCGGCTTCTGCCCGTGTGCAGCCTGCGCCCGTCATCGCCGACGATCTCAACGAGCCGCGCTTCGACAAAAGAGTGGACATCTTCGGCGGTGATTTCGTCGAAATAGTTTGCGTCTTTCGCCGCGCGCAGAGCAATGGTTTCCAAACCTGCTGTAATGCGTGCGGCTTCTTCTGCAGTGAGCACGCCGCTTGCGCGCAAGCCTTCGCAATGCGCCATGCTTGCCCGCACGTCCGCGGCAAACAAACGCCGATCAAAGCCGAACGAGCGATTGAATTCGACAAACTGCTTGTCAGCCGCGCCCGTGAATCGCCCGCCCCATAAATTTTTCGTCTCGCTCAATTCAGTTTCTCCAGATAAATTTTCAATACGGCAACTTCCCTGCGCCGGATACTAACTTACTTTCTCACGCGTTTGACTTTATGCGATTAGGAATGTATTTTATGCATCTATGCAAATAATATGCAAATGTTTTGCGTAAAATGATGAATAAAGAAATCCGACAGCAGAAAATATTGAGTTTAATAAAGGCCAAGCGCATCGGCACGCAAGAAGATTTGGCGGGCTGTCTTGAGCGCGCAGGAGTTTGGGCGACGCAGTCGAGCGTCTCGCGCGATTTGCTTGAGCTGGGAATCATCAAGCACAAAGGGCGTTATACTTTGCCGCAAAATTCAAACGGCGCGGCGTCAACTTCGAGCGGGCTGTTGAGCCTCGACGCGGCGGGCGATTCCTTGATCGTGGCTAAGTGCGAGCCGGGACTCGCTTCGGCGGTGGCGGTGGGCATTGACCGCGCGAGCTTGCCGGAAATCGTCGGAACTCTGGCGGGCGAAGATACAGTATTCGTCGCCCTCGCCGAACGCAGGCAGCAGCGCGCAATGATTCAAAAAATTTGGAAACTTTTTGTTTGAAGGAAAAAAAATAGTGGCAGAAAAGAAAATCAAAAAAATCGTGCTGGCTTATTCAGGCGGGCTTGATACGAGCGTGATGCTGCGCTGGATCAAGGAGCAATACGACTGCGAAGTCGTTTGCTATTGCGCGGACGTCGGGCAGGGCGATGAACTGAACGGCCTTGATGAAAAGGCGAAAGCGACGGGCGCATCGAAGCTTTATATAGAAGACTTGCGCGAAGAGTTTGTGCGCGATTATGTATGGACGGCTGTGAAGGCCAACGCCGTTTACGAAGGAGTATATTTGCTCGGTACATCGCTCGCGCGTCCCGTCATCGCCAAACGGCAAATCGAGATTGCGCGCAAGGAAGGCGCGGACGCGGTGGCGCACGGCGCAACCGGCAAAGGCAACGATCAAGTGCGTTTCGAGTTGACGTACTACGCGCTTGAGCCGGACATCAAGGTTGTTGCTCCTTGGCGCGAGTGGGAATTCAAAGGCCGCGCGGATTTAATCGCTTATGCTGAAAAGCACAATATTCCTGTCACGGCGACGCACGCGAAGCCTTATTCGACGGATCGCAATTTGATGCACGTTTCCTACGAAGGCGGCATTCTCGAAGACCCATGGGCGGAGCCGCCTGCGGATATTTTTCAAATGACGAAAGCGCCGGAAGAAGCGCTCGCGGAAGCCGAATACATCGAGATTCAGTTCGAGCACGGCGAACCCGTCGCAGTAAACGGAGAGGCAATGTCGGCGGCGAAGTTGCTTGCGAACTTAAATGAAACGGGCGGCGCGCACGGCATCGGGCGCGTGGATTTAGTCGAAAATCGTTTCGTCGGGATGAAGTCGCGCGGCGTGTACGAAACGCCGGGCGTGACCGTTTTGCAGGCGGCTCACCGCGCGCTCGAATCCATCACGCTTGATCGCGAAGTCGTGCGGCTGCGCGATTCCTTTAATGTGAAATTCGCCGAAAGCATTTACTACGGTTTCTGGTTCGCGCCGGAGTTTGAAGTGATGCGGCGTATGATTGATGACACGCAAAGAAACGTGACGGGCGAAGTGCGTCTGAAGCTTTATCGCGGCAACGTGATTGTCGTGGGACGCCGCGCCGCGCA
>JAABUK010001530.1_pt1 | contig 43515 bp, 46 predicted proteins | sample 5559141 | NCBI WGS metagenome assembly JAABUK01 (sample SAMN10711869, study PRJNA513367) | rock metagenome | isolation source: Antarctica rocks | place: Antarctica: Victoria Land, Pudding Butte nord | collected 2016-01-03 | reverse complement strand
CTTCCAGGGGACACTATTGGGGTAGCGCACGGGGGGCTGCTTCCGGGGGACACTATTAGGGTAGCGCCTGGGGGGCTGCTTCCGGGGGACACCATTGGGGTAGCGCCCGGGGGACACCATTAGGGTAGCGCCCGGGGGGGGTGCTTCCAGGGGACACTATTGGGGTAGCGCACGGCGGGCTGCTTCCGGGGGATACTATCAGGGTTACGCCCGGAATATTACCTAACTAGTAGACCGCTAAGCCTAATATAGATAGTATACGCCTACAACTACGCGTTATATCTGCCCTGAGAAATATTTTTTCTCAGTGGTTTTGATTTTGTCCTAGTGTCAATTACCGTCCGCCGTAGTAAATGCTCTCGGGTGCAGCTCGGATGATGAGGAGTTTGTTTGCATGTTCAATCGACGGTCATTAGTCAGCAGTCACTATTCTGGATGATTGATATCAAGTACGCGCCTGTGTGAATTTGAAGGTGTATACTCAATCAAAATGAAGTTGACTGGTCGGTATCTAAAGGTAAAAAATCCGAGGAGTACCCGCTCTATCTGTTGGCTTCTTCAGTTCTGTCTCTTGCTCATATTTTCTGCGTAAAAGTCAGCTAGTCTACAAGTCAAATGGCATGTTGTTTACTCGCTACCTTACTGTGAAGAAAGCGACTTTAAGCTGAGTTCCAACATTAGCTCCATTGAGTGTAAAAGCGGACCCAGCACCGAGCTAGGGCTAGGGTTCGTGATGGCGCTGGCACTCTTGGCACTAGACAACATAGTCGAGCTTGCCTCAACCCCATCCTCCCCACCATGGACCATTCCATGATCCAAGAGGCTCGCCCGTGACATAGGCCTCTGATCCGGCTTAGGCACCCACATAACGACCCCCAGCCCTCTGACTCGCCCATGCTCCCCGAGGGCAACAATTGCGATGACTGCAGGCCCGTAGGAATGCCTGCTCCGACTGCCATAATCTTCTCTTCCCTTCCCTTCGTCGTCTCTTTTCTCTTCGTATCGACTTTGGTCCTGCAAAAGTTGTTCCCCTTTCTCTCTGGCGAGGCTGGTTCCTTGAAGACAAGCTCATACGCCAAGCCATTTTCCTCCAATGGCGGACAGACGAGACCAACAATCAAACGCCTATCAGCGCTGACATTTGCTTCGACCGTCGCACTTGCTACCGTACTTGTGGAGTTGATACTGTGCGAGATATCAAACACAATCAATCCAGCTGCTCGTGGGCTCGCCTTTCGCATAACCATTACCTTGCTGCTCTTTTTCTTGATAATCGCCATACCTTTCCTTGAGATTCATTCAACTATCTCTGCAGCGGGATATGACTTCACTGGCAGTGGTAAAGGCAGGTTGAGGTTGGCATGGATGTTGCAGGTGGTTGGGTTCACAACGTGGTTACTAGGGTTCTGGTGGAGTGGTGATTGGCTACTAGGCCGACTGGGTCAGACACCTGCGACTGAGAATTCGCAAAGCTTCAGCGAGGCATCTCTCGAGCGCATAGGCGTTATCGGAATCTCTGTAATGTCTCTTCTTTCAGGATTTGCCTCTGTCAGTTCGCCATGGCAGAACTTCTTTTCTCGTCCCAAACCAGTCACTGAAGCCTCCATTGCTCGTAAGGCGGCTGGCCTCGAAGCAACACAGGACATGCTCTCCACCAAGCGCTCTCGGCTTCGTGCAATTGAACAAAAGATATCCGCGGCGCCCACCGAGTCTTTCTTTCAAAGAGCTGTCGGCTCCATCCGGGGTAATGCCGATGCTACAGAACGACAAACCCTACTTCTCGAAATATCCGGCCTGGAAACCATGGCTGTCTCCCTTACAACTACTCACGCCAATCTCCAATCCCGACTGCAACAGCAACATCGCACTCGCACCCCCACAGGCCGGCTTCTTATTACCACCTCATACTTCTTCTCGCTGTTCTGCCTCTACCGAATAGCCACCACTACCCTGACTTTTATCCGCCGCTCCCTATCGTCGCATAGCTATACGTCAGAGACTTTCACCACCTCCGATCCTGTGGACAATATCCTTGCTCTCCTAGCGAAACACTACGACCCACAGCTTGACCAAGCCGCCTGGGCCCGGCAGATATCCTTCCTCCTTTCTGGCATCATTCTCTTCGCCTCCTTTTCATCAGTCATGCAAACCTTCCACCTGTTCGCTCGTTTCCTGCCTTCGCTTCTGAAAACCATACAAGCGAATCTAGCTTTGGTAGTCGCTCAAGTGTGTGCAACGTATGTCATTAGTGCAGCGTTGATGCTCCGTGGTATGATGCCTGGGGCCGTAGTCGGGGAAGGACTTGGAGCACTAGGAGGAAAGGACAGTGTAAGCTGGGTAGATGGATGGTTCGAAAGGTGGTTTCTAGCCGGTGTCATAATTACGACGCTGGGAATCTGGGTGGGAAGAAAAGTGGGTGGAAATGTTGAATGGGACGAAGATGATTTTGATGAGGGAGGCGGGCTGGAGGGAGGTAAAAGGCATTGAGAAGACCTCACTGGGGTCATGCGTAACCTTAGAGCAGCATGTTAGACAGCAATGAAAGTTTTCTGCTATAAGGAACTTGAACTTGGTTCATGGATCTCAAATGCTACTCATGCTATCATCAACGCTCAATCCATGATATCCATGGATCCTGACTACCCAAATATACACTCACACCTCACAGGAGTCCAATGGATTCATTCGTCCCCCGTTTCCATGCTCCCACTCCGTTCACAAAACGCCATGGACGCTCAACGCCGATTAGCAATGCCAGGCTTCATGGCCCCATTTCCCACGAAAGAATGCATATTCAATTTCCTTCGCAATGTTCAAAGATCCACGTAACTCCTCAAAAGCGCTAAATGCCGACTACAAATGATAAGAGAAATAGCTATAGGGTCTATTCAATGGACGTTTGCCCATTCAGTGAGATGTTTGGGAGGCTATTGGAGAAGTGATGGGATGACTTTTCGCCAATGGTCGCGTTGTTGTTATAGTAGGGCCTCGCGCTGAGGTAGAAGTCTTTGGTGCAGTGGTTGGAGACAATGTTGTCGTTTCAAGACATCCCCCAAACCAGCCATACTTTACGCATGATGTTGCGGGTATTTCGGATGTCGAGGTTGAAGGATTTATGGAGGTTGCGGAGGATGTGGTTGGGGTTTCGTCAAGACATCCTGCAAACGTAAATCATTGTACTGAAGCAATGTTAAGAAAGGATCACATACCCCACCATCCAGGCGTCTTGCATGTTGCGGTCCTAGTGGGTGATGCTGTTGAGGAACTGCTGCTGCTCGATGTTCTTCCCTCGGAACCATTGCTAGAGAAGTATTTCCAATTGAAACAGTCAATGCACTCCTCGTCTGGAATACAAGCGGGCACATCATCGTAGACCTCAATGACATCGTGAATGACGCTTCCGATCCTGTGATAACTAGCTCCAACGCGCCACCCCTTGTCCTCAACAGTATCATATCGTGCAACGCAGCCAGTGTGACATTCAGTCTGCATTGAGTAACCTCCTAAAGTGCATGCAGAAGTTGCCGCGTTACAGCTTCCCATGAAAATGGGATCAGCCGTATGACCAAAATGAACTGCACCGGTGTGCTTCCTTGTCTGTGGAGCATTTGGCTCCGCGCCTGGTGGCGAAACTAAACCCAGCCTCATCGCCGCAAGTGCCTCACCAGGAGCCTCGAATGTCGTAACAGGTATGCCAAACGTCAAGCCTAAGAGAGCACTCGTCGATCCGCCCAAGGAATGGCCCAGGAGCCATACGCTTGAATTCGGGTAAATCTGGGTCACATTTCCGTAGAGTTCGATTCCGGCCGAGTAGTATCGATTCTCCTCCCTCATAGCTTTTACGAGGCAGGTCTCGTTACAGGTGAAAGCTGCCGTCATGCAGTCACAGACTTGATGCCACAGATAATGGCCACCTTGACCACAGCAACAGCCGAAGAACAAGTTGTCGTTGATTTTGTCGTTCGTAGTCGTCTCAGCTCCGTCGAAGACTGCTACAATTGGACTGGAATCAGCACAGCCCAGACAAGTAAATTTAGGCCCTACCTGGAGAGGTTCCCTTTATCGCGACGATGACGGTGGAATTATCCTGATCCGCGAAGATATGACCCCTCAGACTATCTCCTTCCCACCCAAAGCCTTGCGAGTTGTTGAATTTGCCAGTTGCGTCTTGCCATTCCCCGGTGCCGGGCTCAGCAGTATATGCGTCCCACGACATCCTAGCCAAAGCCAATACTGTTTCTTTGTCGGTAGTATTGGGCGCGGATACTTCGTCTATGGTCCACGCCGATGCGTCTAGTGCGGCAGCACTGCCGGTCAGCCTTGCAGTGTGATACATGGATTGCATTGTCGACACCCTGCGATCGGAAAGCCTCTCAATCTGGGTACGCGTTGACTTAAGGTGCAGCGGTCCCAAAACATGTTTATCATTTTGCCCGTTCGCCGTGATCCAAACAATATCGTCTGGGTGTATATCCAAGCGCCTGTGACGATGCTGGTACTCGTATAGGCCATGGTCGAATATATGCCTGAGGGAGAATTCATGCTCCTGGTTAGGAAGCGGTAAAGGCGCTTGAGGGTCGAAAGATAAGGACGGAGGGGACGGAGCCAAAGGCACTTGATTTCCCCCGTTGGGCAAGCCATCAGCCCAGGATGCTAATGCTTTGGTCGGGATGGCTGAGGCGGCTAGCCATGAGAACAGGAGCTTCGCGGTCACTCGGCCGGCGGAATGGCACATCTTTGTGCTTGATTTCCGAGTCTCCATGGTGGAAAACGATATGGCGGGCAGCAGAGGTAAACATCAAAATTGGCATCAAAGATTAGGCAGTTGCCTTGGTCGTGATGGTGACGGCGACGATCATCTGCAGTCGATTCTAGCGGGGATCTCGGGCGCATGCGCTAAATCCGAAACCGTTGTACGGCGTCATCGGGCACCTGGGTAAGCTCTGCTAGCTCACTCGGATATCATGGGATGGGTCTAGTCAGGCAGCTCTTTGATGAGCAGGATCAATGGTCATTTCCCATGCGTTACCATATCGCTGACTAGGCATGTCAGATAAAGGTTGCACCTAGCTGTTAAGAGAGCCAAGGACAGGAGCCTGGCTTACCGAGCTTGCGCCGTCGCTAACATCTGTAATGTAAGTACATTGCTTTGCAGCTTGATGTAAGTCTTGGAACATCTCACGTTTGAAGCTCCAGAGACAACCCCTTCGCTGATCTGTTCAAATAGGCATTGACGCCTAGCTCCAAAGTCATGGAAGGGTATAGACCCCGTACACCTCTCAAATCACACTCTTTTAATCGCCTCGAATCTCCACGATCGCCCCTGTCAAGAAGTCGTGCCAGCACCATTCAGAATGGCGCCAGAGCTGGAACCATGCATCTCGAGCTAACGGCTTCCCCGTCGGACGAGAATAGGCGGCTTGACCAAGACGATATCTTCGAGAAAGGTACCCTGGTAAGTGGTACAACGGGCACTCTAAGAGATGTTGGTGAGCTCGACTCGCCGCAGGATGTCCCAGCAGACTTTGGCGAACTACCTATCGAGCTTATCAGCTTGATAGATAGATTTATTGAATCTTTGGGTGCCAAAGTACACAATACTCCACCTTCAATTGAGAAGCTCTCAGATATCTTTCAAGACTTCTATGTTAAAGCTGAAGCACACATTGCTACACATATCAGCGCGCTTTCTACACATCAGTCTCGTGGCGCTTCCCCAAACCCCTCAATATCTTCCAAAGCATCATCCATAGCTAAAGATCCACTGGGATCATTGAATGGTGCTGGTCCTGAGCAGCAGATGCTCACTCCTCAAGAGATATCGAATAGAAGAAAGGCTCGACGCTTGCTCACCCGCAAGGGGATTGCATTGGAAGAGGCTGTGGAGAGGAGGGTTTGCGAGCGGGTGTACAATCGAATATGGCGCCACCGGAGCACATTGGACGAAGTCAGAGACGAAAAACTTCGTTCGAGGACAGCGGCATTGGCATTGGTAGGGATTGGCTTGGAAGATTTGGGTATCACTTTCGATACTTCCCAGTCAAAGACCATGGATATGGAAATAGAGGATTGGATATCAAAAGCTAGGAATGGCCTGCTGAGGATGAACGATGCAAAGCATCCTTTGGGAAAGCTTCAGCAACTGGCTGCAGCTCACAAAACAATCGTCGACCTCCTTACGGCCTTACACCAGTCCTCTTCCTCGGCCGATGAAATTCTTCCCACTTTGATTTACACGCTCATCACCACTCCTCCCGAAGGCATCAATGTCATCAGTAATCTCCACTTCATACAACGGTTCCGAGCTGCCAGCAAAGTTGATGGGGAAGCAGCCTACTGCCTGGTGAATTTGGAAGCAGCCATTACTTTCCTGGAGACCGTTGATCTGGCCAGTCTACGTTCCGACGAACCACTTGAAGGACCACCGAAATCAGCAAGCAGGCCGTCAACGCCGCACGATGACTCTCACTCCAAGTGGTTTCCAGCAACGCCGAATTCGGCCGCTATGTCTCCGCCCTCTCCTACGCCTGTCAATATCACTTCCCAGCCGCCCATGATCGATTCTCCACTGCAGCCTCAGGACCTCCTCGACCCATCTGGACCGACCTTACCATCTCATCACCGAAAATTAAGTAACCTCTTTCAGCCACCTGCCAGCGCCCTCGAGGCTGCTGGTGATGCGGTGCGGACGACTGCAGACCAAGGCTTCAAAACCATAGGCAATACGCTCGATAACAGCTTCAAGCTTCTCTTCGGCCGCCTGAAGGAACAAAAAGTAGCAGGGGACGCCGCTGACGCGGATGGGACCATCATACTTCCCAAAACTCTAGACGACGCCCGCAAGCTTGTCGAGCCAAAGACCGAAGACGAGGAAGATGGAACGCCCTCGATCACACCCCTTGCCAACCATTCTAATGAGCAAATTTCGAGTACTCTGAAATCTGAAGACAGCTTGCTCAGTGCCTTTGCCGGTCGCAAACCGAGTCGTGATCGCAGCGTCGATAGCGTGCAAAGCTCTGGCAGTGGCAGAAGAGTGGCATTTGCGGCGGAGACAATCACAGCACCAAGTCCATCTTCTACTCATCATGGTAATGCTGCAGTCGAATCGATGCTCAGCATTGGCAACAGTCTGAACCCTCTGAAAGGCTTTGGAGGCATCTCCATGCGGGGATTCGGCGTCCGGAACTCATCTGGCGGCCCAACCTCTACACCGACGCTTGCGTCTGACGAAAAGGCCAAAGAGACGAAGGAGGCATCGTCCGAGGGCCCGACGGCTAAACTTGCACCACCTGTTCCGCGCTTTATGGACGTTGACAGGACGGAAGATTTGAAGATTGGCGACATTGCGGAACTGCTGAAAGATTACAAGCGTCTGGCGGGTGCTTTGAAAGGTCTCAAAGCTTTCTGATTTCTAGGTCAGGAGTGTATGTAAGCGGTAGATGTACCAGTTATTGAGCAATTGGACATGCGCCTTTCGTATTGCTTTCGAGCTGAAACTGACATACTTACTCGACTGTGAGCCCGTGACAATGCCGTCTCCAACTCTTTGAAGCTCCTAAATGGTACTCCGGCACGCTAGCAATTGAACGAACATCCGTTTCAGTTGGGAACAGAAGCCCACAATGCCTATCCCTATGCCCTCCAACCCACCAGGATTCTCATCTTTTAGCGGATCACAGCCACCTAACGTGGCTGATTGCAACCAGTGCAACGGACGGCAGGGCATATCTCAATGCTGTTGAGGCCATCACACCCTCAAGATAGAATAGAGCGGAACATCATGTCAAGTGACAGTTTTGAAGATGGCAGATGAGACACTCGAGGCCCGTGAACAGGCTAGCCTTGACTCTCCGATGCTTTCGAGAATAGCACAACCGCTCTGTGTGAGGAGCAAAAGCCGCTGCAACTTGGCTAGCAGCTCTCGATGCTGACCCCCTTCCATCAGTCCTTATTCCCATCCTGCTTTGCAGGAGATGGCTGCTGTTCAAAGCATCCAATTGCAATCAGCAATCTAATCCAAATCGGACAGGAAGCTGGACAGTAAGATACATATAGCCATGATGAACAGCTGGTCAGAAGCATGGAATGGTAAGCTTCATGCTCGGGTTTTGGATATGATGGTTATGAAACAAAGAGCAAGAAGCCCACCCTAGGTCTCCCTTCCTTGGTATCATGAACGCTATGCATCAGAAAAAACAGCAACGTGCCCCAACCAGTGCAATGCCCTCAATCCGTCAAATTCAGCTTCTCGATATCCCCCAAAGATTCGCTCTTTCCCAGGTCGTCGGTAGCGGCACTTGTGTTTGGGCTTTCCAACGCCTCCAGCTGATCGGGCACTTCCTCGAGCTCCGCATCGTCCATAACCAGCGGTCCATCGGGGCTGAGACTATCTTCGGTACCGATGTCGCTCTTGACGCTTCTCATTCTAGCCAACGGCGCCCCCTCGCTTTCGCTCTCTAACCCCTTCCGTTCTCCAAAAGCTCCCTGGTCCAATCCGATAGCTTTCGCTACCGCCATTGCTTCCTCGCCGTCAGCCTCTCCTGGGGCTTCTGTGGCAAGCGCATGGAAATCTCCGCCGCCACTCGCGTTGGCGTTGTCGAGAATGGAGCTGTAGCCCCTACGCGTGGGGTTGGCGAGACGTTTGGCTTTCTTCTTGGCGCGCTTATCTTCAGGACGGACGACAACGACAGGGACTGGCGAGTTTTGCAGGCAGTATTTGCTGACGCTGCCGGGGAGGAGGCCGGTGATACCGCCGAGGGAACGACCGCGCGTGCCGACGATAAGAGAGGTCGGTGCGTAGATGTGGATCTGTGAAGTGGGTAAGAAACTCATTGGGAAGCCGCCGAGCCCCACCGAATGAATGGAAGATTCGTGGGGGAGATAGGAAGATTGGATTTGACTGACCATGCGTTGGATGGTTTCCGGGACCTTGCCCACTGCCAGTTCGAGGATCAAGCGGATCGCCTTGCCATCCTCATTCTTTTTTTGCACTGATTTGAGCAAGGCACGAGCCTCCTCCTTGTAGAGACCCTGCTGAACACTCGGATCACTAGCGATCTTGCTGTCTTTGTCGACGACGCGGAGGCAGACGATCTCATCGCCATCTTCTACCAGTTCCTCGATAAGCCACTCTAGAGCGAATTCAGAATAATCGTTCTGGTCGGTGCCTGATGGACATTGGATCAGTGCTATTCATTCTGCGAGACCTGGGGGAGTGTGATCTTGGATAGCAGACGAATGGGGGTCCCTCGGGACATCGTTTACAGCTTCACCATTGCCCGGTGGGCATTGACCGAGGACGAAGACTCTACGTACCACAGAGAAAAGTGCGAGAACGGCGTGATTCCACGAAGTTTTTATGCTTCGAGACGAGAGTGAAGCTGATATCGGTAGCGTCCTTGTTGTCAAAGGTGTTGAAGGAGATACGGGTCTCGTAAGTACTGCCAAGATGGGTGAGCTTCTGTATGTGGCGCCTTGAGTATCATTCTGTAATCCCGGAATAGTCCGCGAGCTCTTGCATACGATTCCATGATGTTCTCAGCGACAGACTGGGTGTCCCCTGACATGATGGGTTTCTGTGTATGCTTTGCGGCAGCTTTGCAGGATGAAAAGTAGAATGCAAACAGCCAAGCTTAAGAATTAAAGGAACTCGCGTTTACGGCTTAGTTCTATTTTAAAAAACGATAAGAGTAGACAAGGATACATTATTGATGAGTGGTAATCGCAACGTAGCAAGGATGTGTGAGACTGAACAGAGCCAAGGCCCAAGGGCTTACGATGGTGGTGGAGGTGAGGACATCCTCTTCTGAATTTTGGAGGCAGGCATCTTTGTGGTGCGCACAGCGGTATCAGCGCTAGAGTGGAATTGGATGGAGGGACGTCGTCCATCTCTCGAAGCCCCCACGCCAGGAAAGGAAATACTTGGTCTTGTTGCTTTGTCGCTTGCTTCGTCGCTTGCTTCTGCAGCTCCGGACGATGGCAGATTGAAGACGGGTTTGGTGTCGAGAGGTGACGTGGGTGTTTGTAGGGATGGGGATGCGGTGGGTGACGGTGTTTGTGACATTTCGCTGACTGGTAGCCTTGACCGATGATCAGACCATGCGAGAAGGATAAGATGATGCCATTTGAGCAAGGGCTAGAGATGTATGCGACAGCAAAGCAGTCAAATTGAAGTCGTGGTTGTCCCGATAATCATAGTGTCGTAGATGCGGGTTGGTGGAAGTCAGATGAAGAAGCGTCTCAGGCCCAATCCTGGCGGCTGCACAGCCAGATGCCGCTTGGGGCAGGATCGGATGGATGATGATGAATCAATGTTGTGGGACCGCAAACAGTGGTGTAGTTAGTTGCAGAGCGCAGAGATTGTGGGGAAGGATCGTGGTGTCTGCTTGGCAGCACCTGCGCCATTATCTTACAGCACCAGCTTCTACCACTGCCCTATCCAGCCAAGATCAAGCATCTTCCAAACAATGGCAGCTCAAGCTCAGCGGGTGATACAGCCGTCTGACAAGTGTGCGAGAGTCAAAAGCATCCGATTTCTGAGTTCATGTTGATGTCGCAAACCGTTCGGACCAAAATCCCGCCGCTCTCTCCGACGTCTCCGTCGCTGCTCGGCAAATTCAGCCTTAACTTCTTCGGCTCGGACACTGATAACATCCCGCGTCCACGTTGCGAGAGAGGATCTTCAGACAGGGATAATTGCTGCGGGACGATTTCGCATCATCTTGCGGAGTTTAGCCACGGAGTGCCGACGAGTACGATTACGCGCAACCTGTCCCCCAGTTTGAAGTGCGACGTAATCGAAGTGCTGGAGGTGCTGTCATGCTCATACACCTTTTGCTGTCACCAGAAGTGGGGCCATAGCATGAGTAATATAGTAGTAATATGCTGCAGAGAATCATAGGAATCACGTGCAAGTGCCAGAAGAGGTAGTTGGATTGAAAACTTTGGGATTTGTTTTCTTTGTATGTAGAAGCTCAGTGAGAGAAAGCTATAGCTAGGCTGCCAGATATATCCATTGTCCCCATTGCCAGTAGCCCATGTGAGTAGAGTTCATGTCGAATCCAACCAAAGAAATCTGTACGCTCGAGAGGTCGCTCAAATGAATTGCTTGGGTATCGCGCTAAATCGCTATCATGGTCCAATCAATCGTCAAAAGCCAGCTGCCTAAAAGGCCGCGATGGCTGTTGGTCGTTGAGGGAGGTAGTAGCCCTCGTCGAAGAAGGATGCTTGATCCGACTCCGGTATTTGAGACGGCGAGTCTGACGTGGCTGGTATTGATTGGTAGAATGATGTGGTGGCGATCGCTTGTCTTTGCTTTTCCGAAAGAAGTACTTCGGTTGATGGTGGTGAAGGAGGCATTGAGTCGTCTTCTGATTCTGAGTCGGAGTCTTCATGGAAGAGCTCTGGTGGTTGTGCGGATGATGTGCGTGTGAGAGCAAGTGACTCCTCGAAATCCTCATCCTCCATCTCTTCATCCTCATCCTCATTCTCATCCATATCAAAAGCGACGACGTTTGCTTGTGGTTGTGGTGCTTTGCGGACAGGCATTGGCTGAGCATATTGGAACTCTTCCTCATCATCTGATTCTGAATCGCTGTCTGAGCTCTCTGCGTAGAATTCCTCCTCCACTGCCTCGGCGATCTCTTCTGGTATGGTGTCGGCCCATTGAATGTGCTTGGGCACTTCGGCTGCCTTGGCGTTGCTGTTGACGGTCTGGTTGAACCAGCTCTCCTGCTCTTGCTCAGCGTTGGCGAGGTCGAGCATCAAGCCGTCGAGAAGGTTGGCATGGCCGACGAGCAGGCGGAGATTGTGGTCCCCGCGGACAGCTTCCTTGGAGAGTTTGCCGCGGGCAGTGTGGGCAAGGTAGTAAGTCTGGGTCAAAGACATCTTCTGCTTCTTTGCTGGAGGAGATTGACTGCTGATTCGGGCGATTGGAGATGCTGGTGTGGTGGAGGGAGAGAGCTGATATCGGAGGGAAGAAGGCATCTTGTAGATGGTGTGATTTGGCTTTGCAATTGTGTGGGTGAGTCAGTGCCTGATATGACTAGGCAGTAGGCGAATTGTCCAATAAGGTCAAGGCGGCTTGTGGAAGTATGCCAAGGTAAGAAGTTTGCTTGATAGTGGAGCAACGATGTTGTTTGTTCTCGTTTCTTTGTATTGGAAGTGTGAGAGGGTGAATTGATGGAAGGCTGAGTGAGGGAAGGCGATTCCTTTATGCATCAGCATGTTGTGTCTCGGTATGATAATCGCAGATGTGGTCCGGCTGGAGCTGAACAAAGTCCGATCCACGCGAGCACGGTCTTACCAAGCTGGCTCCGAGTCGGGCTAAGAAAGCTGCTCGGGATTCTTTCAGACCGCCCGTCAGCACGAGCGGACGAATCACAGTCCTCGTGCCCTTCATCTAAGATGCGCCTAGAGGGTCAGATCAGGAAGCGGGCAAGGCTGAGTCACAACAGCGAGCAAGGACGCAACTTGGCAGCAACCAATTTACACACCGACTGAAGCCCCGACGGTCGCTTTCAGGCAGTCACTTTTGTGCGGTGCCATTCTCCCAAGCCGTGCTGCAGTCTTGCAACGATGCTTTACGACGCCTGCTACGGATCCGGCAATTCCCCATGCCTTTTCTCGCTTTCGCGCAATTCGCTTTGTTGACGTCTCAGAAGTCTGACGTCTTGCTGGATTGAGTCAAAGCGTCAGGATTGGTGATAATCCTCATTACCAAATCCTTCACTGGATGGTTTGTTTCGGAATTCACGACTAGGATTTGAAATGCTCGACGAAGTGGGGTTGAAGATATGACGAGCGTGACTTCTACGAGTACGATTTCGGATTACTGTTCACACAACGGAACATCAAATTGCACCATTTTCCATCCTGAGTCGTCAACGAACACATCTTTCTTCACCCTCGCCAAGCCAAGTCTGACTGACGCACTCAGATGGTGAATGACTGCGGACCGCATAAAATAGACTTGACGCTGAGCCATCTGCTGGTTTCATCTCTGATACGACAAGTGCGTTGGACAAATGTACGAAGTGCTAACGCCAACAAGTAATTATTGAGACGGCGCAGTTTGCGAGCGGAGGTCGCAGAAGTTGTAGCCTGCAGCCTGAAATGTTGGCCTTGGCCTGTCGTAAGTGCTGGGCACCCCGGGTCGGGGTCTCCGTTGGCAGCAGACTCCATGCCGTGCATGCTAACGTAACGTTGCACCGCATAGCTTGTCCTTTCTTTCTTCATCGAGCAAGTCATGCAGGGAGATGTCACCTCGGTACTGTACAACATAAAGTATTCTTTGTCATCCCAAGCACGCTGCCAAAGTGAAATTCAATCGTGCGCTTCACACCGCGGCAGAAGGACAAAGGAGATCCAGAACTTGTGGCTTATTCACCCCCACAAACGCCAATTGGATAGATCGATCTTCATTGCTTCCATATCACCCTATCTCCCTATCTCCTACTCAATGAGGATAATGTACTACGTGCTTTTGTTAGCTGCTCAAACGTCTTGCTTTATAATCATGCAACGTCTCTTTGCGATTGACCTTCGACGAATATTCTTTGCTACACCGACATCTTTCACCTTGACTCATACAAGACCATGCTCTCACCCACATGCCAAAACACAGTCAGCTCCTTAATGGCCAACCAGAGTGCTGGGACTTCTAGTGGCCTTCCATACCACACCCTCAGCCTTTCGCTTACAGTCTGACACCCACATCAACCCTCTTCGGGCAAGTGGAACCCTGAGTGCCTTTACCACGTGGAATGTCACCTCGTCATTTGTGCCTTATCGTAGGCAATTAGCCGCAGCACCTCTAGCTGCGAGTCCTCACTGCCCTCACAGACTAAGCATCGTTCATTTGACATACTTGTCTATCCTCGCGTCAGGGGGTACCTCGTTTATGTCGTGGACTCCGGTCTTTTCGCGGTCGAACCAGAGCGGTGCGATGGGCCTTTTCTTCACCGTCTATCCAATTTGGCCTATCACCTAAGACATACTCTCCACTTTCATCACATTAGCTTATCCGGTATGAGCACCGCAGGTGTCTCAAGTAGGGGGATTGTGGCTTTCTCGTCAAATATTGCTTACAGTTTGCTCCACTACCAGCGCTCCGAGCTGCAGGAAATTTGACTCCATGGTTTCCCTTCTTCATCGCTGTTGGGCGACTCCAGTACGGACAGGCCCATACCGCAGGCCCACGCCACTGAAATTTGGCTACTAAGCTACACTCATGATGTGCGGTCTGTCACCAAATTCGTCCACCTTATTAGTAACAACTTGACCCATACCACTATGTATCATAATGATAATAAGTAAGTACGAACTTAAGTATAGTATTTAGATACGTCATTAGTCTTCTAATAACTAGGAACGGGCGTAATAGTTGCAGGTAAATATACATCACCCTATACCAAAAGTCTGCCAAGCTGTGGCTAAGTGGGCCTGCGGTATGGGCCTGTCCGTACTGGAGTCGGCTGTTGGGCACGAGCGTTGTGTATGACTCAACAACGAACATGAGATCAAGATGCGCGCGGGGTCCAAGAAGGCGATTTGGGTGACTTGTATATCTGAGTCCTTCTCGTACCACTTGGCAATTGCCTGAGAGACATGACCTTGCCATGTTCGTTTTATGCGGCGCAAGGCCTGTGGGTGGGCGATGGGGAATGATCGTATGGATGGTTACCGCACAAAGAGGGCCCCGTGGGCACAGGGTGTGTGGCATATAAGTGAGGATGCAGGCTGCGCGAGCTGTTAGAAGGGGTGCTTTATCGAATGCAGTTTTCGACAAGTTGGGGCACCTTCATAAGCTTCTTGACTATATTCCCAACGAGAGCTTTACATGTCATTGTCGTTACAGCGCTGGCAACTAGGTTCTGTAGGCCAGAAGATCGCCATGCATAGATTGTGAGATTAGCGAATTCAGATTCTTTGACAAGTCTGAGATCCATGTTGCCAACCTCCCCGAACTATGACTCTGTTCCAGTGCATCAACAAGCGAGAGAAGAGCATGGCGTGGTGTTGAGATTTACTGTACCAAGGACTCGAGGTGTGGAGAGGCAGTAGATTTCTGGTCGATGTGGTTGGCAGAACCACAAGAATGCAGGTGTAGACAAACGAAACCTATTTCTGCTGATGAGGCACAGCACCAAACACCATTTTGCTAGCTGGCTTGCACAGGCAGACTTGAGCATAGACGTGTTGCTAGCATGAGCAGATCGGGATCCGGACGATGAGACCGCAGCCAACCAAGTGACTAGACACTCGCATGCACAGAAGTATTTGAATTTGAATGGGCCCCAAGACAAACAAGGGACAGGATGAATACAGGTAGATCATTGCAACCACGCGTGAGTTGGAGGCTCCAAAGCAGGCAGCAGAACAGTGCGACCATGGAAGTGCAGCGAGGAATGTGGCCAAATTCTGTGTAGAGACCGTCGGGCCAAAGAGCGAGGAGATAAGATTTGGGTAGTTGCAGTCAATAATTTTAGAGGGCAACCGTGAGGTTGTGAACCATAGGTGGAACGCTAGGCTTAACAATAAAGATGGGGTACCACTTCCGGTGGGACCGGCAGGGTAGGCAACTGCACCCCGAGTCAATACAAAGTCGAAGAGTGAAATGTTTGTAGGATCTTTTGTTAGCTATCGAGGATATACGGCAAGCAAGACAGTTCAGCACACCACTTCTCTGGGCTGATATTCACTCACTTAGACTCCCACCGAAGCCTACAGGCCTCCTTCCTCCCCTCTCAGGCACGATAGCTAAGACCTTGTAGATCTTCCCCATCGCCCCGCCGTGTCTCTCCACCAGTCGCTCAATCGCGCCTTTGATTCTCATTTTTGCCTCTTCCGCATTTCCACCTCCATCTTTATCCAATCGTTCACATAAGATCTCACCCCTCTGCCTAATTCCCATTGTCTCTAACCACGCACCCTGCTCTACGGGTCCATGGACCTCCACCCCAGGGCTCGCCTCCAGTGCGGATTCCGCCAGGGCTGTAAAATCCACATCCGCTGAGATGTCGATCAGACCCGGCGAAGTCAAAGGCGAGACAGGCTTATGCGCGCGTATGCCGCGAAGGGTAGAGGTGGGGATTGTGGAGGCGGGACCATAATCCAGGATTAGTGCTGCGCCACTTGGTCTTGGTTTGGATACTGGTAGAGGTGTGGCTTGGTTGTTGATGTAGCGCTTCGGTGTAGCAGATGACTTTGGATGCGAGCCACCGATGCGACGCGCGAATTCTGCGGCATAGGACTGGGACTCGGGTGAGATCTCAATCACAGAGCCAGGGGTGGCTAGGAGGGATTTGTAGCGTTCGGAGAGCGTGGGGAGGAGCAGAGACGGGGGAGTAGAGGCTTTGGCTAGCGAGAGCTGGAAGTCAGGTTGCGCCTTTGCGACGGTGGAATGGGATGCTGTGACTATGCTTGTTGGGGGACTTTGCGTGGGTGTGACGAGCAATTCTCTCCACTGCGGTGTTTTTGACTGAGGCGATGGCTTGGAAAGGGGAAGCGGCTCAGTAGGGTCTGCAAGGGTCTGATTGGCCTCATTTGGGTTTGGAGCCACAGATTGAAAGACGTGAATCGGTAGCGCATCGAAAAACTCATGAGCGAAGATGTAGGGCGTCTTGGTGGTCTCTAACAGTGCGATCAGTCAGGCTTACGGGCTTTCGACTTGTAGGAGGATCTACCATTAGGGACGAAACGTATGTCCTCACACCATATGATTGGAGTTTTCGAGTATTTGCTCGTGCTTCGGAAGCCGATATCAATCTCTGATAGTGGTGTATCACCACAAAGCAAATGCTTTTGCTTATCCCTTAATGCTGGGCTAGCCTCCACCAGGTAGACACAATCCATGCTCGAGGCCAATGGTTGAAAGTTGCTGATAGTCTACTGCCTCGTCAGTTTTGGCCCGGTGCTGTGGAAGCACCTTCATACCATACCCTTAGCATATCATCCATTAATGTCCCTCTTCCTGGTCCAACTTCTATGATCTCCACTCCACTGCTGATTCTCCCTTGAGCCATCCATTCTGCCACGAGCCATATCCCCAGGAGCTCTCCAAATATTTGTGAGATCTCGGGCGATGTAATGAAGTCTCCCTTCTGCCCGAATGGATCTTTGCCTTCGGTGTGTGTTGTATAGTATCCAGCGTCAGGAGATGTGAGGCATTGGCGCATATACGCTGCTATTGATATTGGACCAGTAGTCTGTCAAAGGTGTTAACACCATAGAGAGGGCGCTAAGTTGTAGACCTACTGCAATAACTTCAGCGAGATTCTTTGCCAATGGTGTAGACCACGACCGAGCGGCTGAGGAAGTTGACCATCGAGAGCCCGTTGACCGCTTCACTGTCAAATGTGCTTTCACTAATGGACGTAAGTATCGTCTTGCGCCAGCTCCAATGCTCATATCCTCAAGAGCTCAACAGGTGTAAGAGACTGCCCGAGCTCGAGCTCATGGTGAAGGTGGTCGATGGGTGCGGGACAATGACCATTGAATCTTGGACTTAGGGTCGAGGCCCAAGAGCTTTCACCAAGAACGAACTTCAGAATGGCAAGTCGTGCCAAGTCACGTTGGGCGGACGACGACGAAGACAAAGCAGTCGAAGCTCAACGCAAGCGTGAGAAGGAATCGAAAAAGAAAGCAAAGGCAGAGAAAAATCGAAAAATCGAAGAAGACGGAAAACTACAGACGCACGAGGGTGCGGCAGCCACGAATGGCCATACAGAAGCCCAGGAAGCTGCCAATGGAGACTCTGAACATCCAGCAAAACGAAGGAGACTGTCTCCTGATTCTGGTACCGCTACTGATGAACTTCCTGCAGCGAAGCTCTTGCGGTTTCCTGCCCCGGAATGGGGACCGTGCCGGCATATCGACAATTTCGAGAAATTGAATCACATTGAGGAGGGTTCGTATGGATGGGTATCACGAGCCAGAGAGACCGCTACTGGGGAGGTGGTCGCTCTGAAAAAGCTCAAGATGGACAACACAAATGATGGCTTCCCAGTCACAGGCCTGCGAGAGATCCAGACGCTTATGGCGTCCAGGCACACGAACATTGTCGCCCTGAGAGAAGTTGTCATGGGAGATAAGCTAGACGAGTAAGTCACCAAGCTCCTGTGTTCCCCCTTTCTACTTGAGCTGATCTTCAAGACCAGTGTTTTCCTGGTCATGGACTTCCTCGAACACGACCTCAAGACATTACAAGAAGACATGCTCGACGCCTTCTCCCCTTCCGAGATCAAGACCTTGCTGTCACAGCTCACCTCGGCCGTCGAGTATCTTCACAGCAACTGGATACTGCATCGAGACTTGAAGACCTCAAATCTGCTCATGAACAACAGAGGCCAGATGAAGGTCGCTGACTTTGGCATGGCAAGATACTTTGGCGATCCACCTCCAAAACTCACGCAATTGGTCGTCACGCTATGGTACCGTGCCCCAGAGCTCCTGCTGGGCGCAGAGAAATACGGCCCTGAGATAGACATGTGGAGTGTAGGCTGTATATTTGGTGAGCTTCTAAGGAAAGAGCCGCTTCTACAGGGGAAGAATGAGGTCGATGAGCTCTCCAGGGTGGGCTTTGAATCCACCTCAATATAGACCGAGGCCGCCAAGCTGACCACACCCTTAGATCTTTGAACTGTGCGGTATTCCGACCGAAGCAACCTGGCCCGGCTTTAAACGTCTCCCCAACGCGCGCTCCCTCCGCCTCCCCAGCACTTCACAAACCACGGGCGCTGTCATTCGCGCCAGGTTCCCCCTTCTCACGAATGCTGGGACTTCTCTCCTGACCTCCCTCCTCAGTCTGAATCCCGCTAACCGACCTACCGCTAGCGAAGTCCTTACACATCCTTACTTTAAAGAAGATCCCAGACCCAAATCGACAGCCATGTTCCCCACTTTCCCGTCGAAGGCTGGTCAAGAAAAGAGGAGAAGAATGGCTACTCCCAGTGCGCCAAAGAGGGGGGAAGCGCCGAGGATTGCGGGAGAAGCTGCGGACTTCAGTGGGATCTTTGCCAACAGGGATGAGGAAGAAGTGGGCGGAGGGTTTGCGTTGAAGCTAATATGATATGTCTCTGCTAACGCAACCACTTTTTACCTACTGAGATTACCTATCAACGTTAAATTCAATATGTAGCGATCGGCTCTTGTTCAACAATATCTCGCAAAGCGGCGAGGTCGCCAGACGCCACCTCCTTGGTGGATTCCAATGAATATGCTCGGAGCTGACCAAGTCACCTGCAGCAGACCATCGAAGATATACCAAAAGAACCGTGCATTTTCATCTAAACTGGTTTTCTACATAGCTGAGAACGTGTGTGCAGCAATGGAGTCAGTGACGATAGCGCTAAAGGCTCTCATTTTCTATCAGGCTCGTAAGTGATCTCATATTAGGGGGCTTAGTTCAGGGATAAGTCACATGGCTTTTGGCAATGGACAAATAGGTGGAGTTTGCATATTGTACAGCCCATCTTGAATGATTGGGTAGTAAAGATAACCAATTGCGACTATGCTAGTTTTCCTACCCCAATGCCGTCCGTTGGATAACTGCATCAAACGTAGATCGTGAGCCATGGGTATATTATGCACCAATAACAATAACACCGACGCTATGCGAATGAACATTCGTGTAATGACCCCCCCCATTCGCCTCAGAAAGCGCCGATATCTTAGGTCCTAGCGCTCTAGATTTCGCTGACAGTCTGCCCTCGTCCATCACCTCTAGGGTCGATTGGACTGTCGTCACCCGAGTCATCGTCGAGTACTATCCTTCTCATGACAGATTTATCAAAGAGGTCGCTATATAACTGGGTTACTGTATGAGTTTCAAATGCAGGGGAATTACTTACATGATAAAACGTCTGGTACGCAGGTTGTAGGTATGGTTCTCGAGGATAAGCATGACATTGCGAAACAAAGCCACATAAGTGAACGCCTCGGGGAATTTGGTTTTGATGCTTGATGGCTCTATTAGCAGTCGAAAAAGTACCAGCGGATGCTGACTTACGCTTGGAGCTCTCGGCACCTTCCCATTGTAATCACAGTGTTGCCAGCCTCCACGATCAGCGCAACTATGCGATCTTGGACGGGATCGTCAGCTTCGGCGGGGCGGTCAACAACAGCAGAGATATCTCTCGGAACAGGCGGCGGCACTCGCTGCGGAGACCTGTTTGAATGTTGGGAGTCCATGGAAGTGAGTTCTTCAAGATTTGGAGGGAGACAATAACCGAGTGATCGTCCAAGATGGTCTGTAGCAGCAGTCCATCCATACTCTGTAAGAATCTCCATGCCATGGAGGCTTCGGGAGATCAAGCCCAGGACAAAGAATGCTGTACCTCGCATTGTCACGACCTCGGACGACATTGCAATCTTGATGATGCAATCGACCACGTCGGTCTCTTCTAAAAATGGAGCTCCAAGCTCCATGGAGCCCACATTGCCGACAGCCCAGAGAGACCCTTTGAGCTTCATCATTGCCTCGGGTTCATCGTGCTCGGACCACGAGTCTTGGATGTTTGCCACAAATTCGTCAAAATGTCGTGACTTTCTCAAGAGCTGGCAGCCTTCAACCGTGCGCGTGAGCTCTCTGTAGAAGTGCGGAGGTACAGTCCCATATTCACGGCTTCTCATCTGCTCGTCGGCGTTTGATTTTGGCCGCTCCGGAAGCACCATGAGTGCTCGAGATAGCGATGCTTCTACCAGCATAACATAGCTGTCATTCCGACCCAGGAACCAATCATCCATTTCATGAGTGATGTAATCAAGGCCATCAAGGTACTGATAGCCTAAAGACGTAGAAAGGAACCGTAGTAGCAAGGGCGCACCGATGGCGCCGAGGTGATCTAAAGCTGGGCGGCATCTGACTACATACTCAAGCTGTTCCTTCCGATTGCAGACTTCCTCCAGGATTTCAACCGCAATCTCGCAAACCTGGACTTCCGGATCGTAGAGTTGGGTGACCAAGAGACGAATAGCCCATTCAGGGCCCTTTGTACGGTTTAGGGAATCATCAGCCTCCCGTTGCTGAGATGTTGCGTACTTCCGAAGGAACCTTGTAGCATAGGCACGGATGTTTTTCGGGCAAGCGGTAAGAGCCTTGGACAGCATGACCCGCAGATGACTGTCCAAAGAAAAGTCCATGTTGCTGAGTAGTGCTCGTATCAGATCGTCCCGCGTGTCCAACTCCATGATATGGTAGAACATATTGACCATGCGCCAACGCTCGATTATTTGAAGGCCATTTGGATCACTGCTCAAGGCACCAAGGATTGCGAAATACCCTCCAGCAAGCGTCTCGGAGACTTTATAGGGAGAAAAGAGTGGGGAGGTTGAAGTTAAGCCGCTTTGTCTATCAAGCTGGGCGAGACATTCTGCAAGTTGTCTCAAGAGTTTACTCTCTGACAGATACGTAATACCTTCTGGATTCTGTAGAAGCGTTTTTATCAGAGCACAACCTACGCGCACGTAACGTTGGTTGGGTTTAGTGTTTCGTGCCTCAGAGAATTTATACTTAAATGGTCGGTAGAAACCGACAAGTCTTTTCATAAATTTACTCGCTTTGATTGATTCTTCCAATCGTTTGGGGTTGCACAACGGGCCCTCAATGAGGTCATTGATAAGATCCCATTTCCATTTTAGATGATTCGCTGTTGTAAGTACCTGGGTCTCCAAAAGCAGAGCCCGAAAATGAATCTCGTCGATGTCAATGCCCAGTTTGCTCTTGGTGGGTTCGTTCGGCCGAGCAAAGATATTAGGGTTCTGGGTCGTGGAACCCGACGATGGTGACTGTTGAGCTTTTGCTAGATGACCGGACCGCTGCAGAGTGCGGTTGACGCTGTCTATCTGATAGATCACTCCCGAAGCCAACGGGCCATTCTCGGACCCTCCCTCGACAGATTCTGCGAGCAATCCAGGTAAGACCTGAACATTAGCATTTGCAGCAGTAGGCAAGCAATGATCTGCAAGTTTGAGCACTTCGCCCAGCAGTAAAGTACCTTTCCTCTTTAGCATGGGCTCATCAACGTCTTCAACGAAATTCGAAAGAGCCTAGTTGAACATTAGCCTCAGAAGCGAAGTAACTGTGGGGCCTGTTCCTAACCTGTACTAATCCACAATGCATGAAAGACGCCAAGAGTAAAGTCGTAAAGTGGTCCATCAGACTAATATTGATTGCTTCCTCAGCGTCTGCCTTGGGACCAAGGCTATTGCCTTCTGCCTTGAAATTGGCAACGCGGCCGTATGTGGTCAATCTTCGTCCGGCGAGGAATGAAGAGGTCCAAGAAGGCGGCAATATATGTAGCACATCAAACAAAAGGTCCAATATCAGGTCTCTAGCCAGGGAATTCGGGTATCGCAAAGATTGCAGTAGCGACTTGATAGCTTGAAATTTCCGACTAGCAGCACTAAAGAAACCTGGCCAGGTCTTCAGAATGGCAGCGATTAGCCGTGCACTTGACCTGAGCTTCTCCTCATGTCCATGCCCCGTGGAGGGGTCGGTGAATGGCGTATAGGCCGAGTCTAGTTCGTATTTCGACTGGAGGTGAACGCGTTGTTTTGGTTTGTCTAAAAGGTGTAAGAAAGTCATCGCTAAGCTTTCCGCCCCATGGTATGATCCATCAACCAGAGCATCGGCAAGCGGACCTATACCGCCGGCATTCGCTACGAGCGTGGGTTCCCGTAGTAGGATCTCCGAAATTGTCATGAGACTCATGTTTCGAAGGCGGTCTTCGTGGTGCTCCGCCACAGAGACAACGGTACGTACGACGGCATTGGAAAGTTCGTGGATACCATCTTTAATATCCAAAAAAGCTCGGACAAATTTGAGGGCTTGTTCTCGTTCAATGCTGGCCTTGTTTTCTTTGATCAAAGACAGGATTACGAGGCTGTCCATGTTTAGGCCACGCACTGTCTGCAGAGACTTTCTATCTGCGATGGCGTGCCTTGTGACTCGGTACCCAGCAGCGACAACCTCTCGACTTTCACTAAGAAGCATCGTTTGGACTCTGAGACCGAAGATTGGCCAGGCCAAATCGTACTTCAAGTTCGGATACCTCTTGAACAACTCAACTAGAGTATTCGCCCGCTCGACATAGTAGTCAGGTTGCATGCCTTCTACCTCCAACGCTTGAAGTATCTCAGCGAGCACATACGTTGGAGACTCTGATTCTTGTTCGACTAACAAAGACTGTTCTTGTGAGTTTCGGCTATCTTTTGTAGGTGACTTCATCGGACTGCCTTGAAATAAACCCGAGAGGCGATCTCTGCTGGGCGTCGTGGGACGTTTGGCTTGTTCGATCTCATCCTCCAAACGAGAATTCAGGTCGAGCAGCTTACGATTAGATGATGTGAGCTCTGACTCCACTTTCTGCCGCTGATCTCTTGTCTGTTTTGCATTCTTAGATATCAAGGCTTCCAGTAAATTCTCAGAGCCAATCTTGATCTTGATTTCCTTGTTGATTTTGTCTCTAAGGTCCTTTTGCCGCTGCTCAGACGATGCTGCTTCTTCTGCGCCAAAGCAATCCCCCCCACTTGTAAAGGTACCGAGGTCCGCTCTTGGCGTACCGGCTCTAGGCAATGTGACAGTCTTCAGGTCTGAGCTGAAGCTTCCCGGAGGCTGAGTTGACGGTGCAAGCGAAGCACCACGAGGACCGAATTGCAAGTTGTTAGCGAGCGATCGGCTATCCTGAGCTTCCTTCGTTTGGCCGTACAATCCATCCCTTGATCCATGTGTTTCTTCAGCGCCTTGATGCGAAAGGGAGCGTGCATGTCTGAAGATGTTGGCTTGCGTTGGCGTCACAGAGGCCGCGAATCCTGTAGCTTGGCTCATTACATACCAATCAACCTAACGTCTCCGGCATGAGTCGCCGTCGCACCGCAGAGCTTGCTTCATCAAGTGTATCCATCAAGTCCTCAAGTGGTCGAATTGCGCCCAGGGAATCCAAACTGTCAATGCACTCGGACTCTGTTAGCCAGGTATACTAGGGGCGAAGTCCAACTGTGTGCCGGTTCAGGACCTGCATGGGAAGTGGCAATGATGGGGCACCACTGTGCCTAGCTAACAGCTCTAATATGAATTTTCATATATACAGTGCTGGAGCTTTGACGTATGACCTTGGAGGTACGGGTGACAACGTGAGGGTCCAATCCTCCCGAGGGTGGGGATAAAAGTCGTTGCCGACTTTCGCGCCTAATTCCGGGAGAAAGTCGGCGACCCTCGTCCGTCTATTTCTGGGATCAAGCGATGGCCGGGAACACTAGTCCTAATCGAGTATCTCCACATTGATAAGACTCATGCCTACAACATCTTCCGCAATTCTCCGTTGACTCTTGAGAGGGAGTCGCCCGACGAGCAGAACTTCGTACAGTTCCGAGGGCCCTGTCTACATACCAGACGACCTGCCAAATGAAAATGCTTGTATCCGAAGATTGTTCATCTATACAGCCTATTGCTTGACTCCCACATCGGAGCTCGCCGCCTAACGGTATAGGCTTCCGCCGTCGGGTAAGCTCCAGCTTGTTGTCTATAGCTTGTACTACGTATAAGAGAGGTGGTCTCTTGACCGTTCATGAAATTGACCAAAAGTTCTCCATTTGCACAGCCTTTACCTGTTTGTTCTGAACAATAAGTGATAAAACGCTCCAAAATTTGTCAACGCTTTATTCATCCAAGCAGACAACATCATGCCCCACGTCTCTGCTGCTCAATATGGCAAAGACAACATCAGGGTATATAAGGTGCACAAGAATGAGGAGACTGGTGTCCAGACAGTCGTAGAAATGACAGTATGTGTGCTCCTGCGAGGTGACATCGAAAGCTCGTAGGTGTCCATCACTGCATTGGCCACCAAAAATGGCTGATTCATATAGTTACACCAAAGCTGAGAACAGCGTGGTGGTGGCTACCGACACCATGAAGAATACAGTCTATATCATGGCGAAGCAGCATCCGGTGACACCACCTGAGCTGTTTGCATCGATTGTGTCCAATCATTTTGTCGAAAAGTACAAACACATCCATTCTGCCCTAGTCAAGGTCAAAACTCATCGATGGACACGGATGACTGTGGATGGCAAGCCCCACCCGCACTCCTTTATGAGAGATGGCTCCGAGACCAGGAATGTCGAAGCCACTGCAGAGGAAGGCAAGGGTATCACGGTTCGATCTGCCATTGCGGGCCTTTTAGTGCTTAAGAGTACTGGATCAGCCTTCCACGATTTTTACAGAGATGAGTTCACTACATTGCCCGACGTCTTTGATCGGATTCTGAGCACTGAAGTGGACTGTGGATGGACCTGGAGTACGTTCGGCGCCCTCACAGACGTGCACAAAGCTGTGCCAACATTCGATGATGCATGGGCGGAGGCTCGGAAGGTTACACTCGAGACTTTCGCTACGGAAAGCAGCCCCAGTGTTCAAAACACTTTGTACAAAATGTGCGAGCAGATTTTAGCTTCTGTGCCTGGGGTCAGTTCTGTAGATTATTCATTGCCAAATAAGCACTATTTTGAAATTGGTCAGTCTTTCTCCTGATCGACTCTTATATGTTTGCTAATACGATCATAGATCTAAGCTGGCACAAAGGCATCAAGAACACTGGCAAAGACGCTGAAGTGTACGCACCCCAATCAGATCCAAACGGTTTGATTCAGTGCACCGTAAGTCGATGATACTGCTCGCCAAAGGTGGGACTCAATAGAGCTGGTGACGCGTTTGGAAATTCATGTTTACAATCATGCCATACCTAATTATGCTGGATATTTATCTTCAATCGGAGCATTTATACAAGTTGGAATTTTGGAAGCCTATAAGTCGCAGAAGTGCTCCGACCCGGTTGCCATCCTCTTAATGCTATATCGATCTCTGCTTTAGTGTTTCAATCTTAATTTCTGGCTCTCTCCGTCGTATTCGCCCATCGAATTTGATGAAATTTTCTCGATACGGATGTGCCTCTCCTTCGAACACTTTGACAGGTTAGCTACACGTCCCCATACAGAGCCTTGTCAATCGAACTCACCTTTCAACCTCTCCAGTCTTGGCTTTCTGAGTCTGTTCTTCGGCAACATCCCACTGACTGCCCTCTTCAATATCTCTCCTCCTCCCCACTTCCTCATCATACCCTCCATATTCAAGGATTTCAACGCTCCCGGCCTCGTAGTCTGCTTGTAGTACAATTTTTGCTGCATTTTTTTTCCCGTGGCGTAGACGTCGGTACATCCGGTTGCGACTACGTAGTCGCCGCAATCCGTAGACGGGTCCCAGATGGGTTTGTGCTTGCCCATGAGAATGATGGCTATTTGGGAGGCAAGGCGGCCCAGAGAGGGTGTACCAGCGCTGGAAACGGAGACGTGGTGCCATGCTCGAGAGTAGGCCAGACGTGTCTAGAGAATATTTAGCATTTGGGGTTCATAGAAAGAGAGAGAGCTACATACTCTGCCTACAGTCTGCGACATTGTGGGCTATATGTCACCGTTGCATGGGGACAGGTTGGGACTCAGACCGCACGAGTTGAAAACACCAAGGGAATTAATTAATTGATGTGTAGGAACAAGAAAGTAGACAATTGATCGTGATGAGGAGCGATATGAAGTAAAGTCAATATTGTGTATGGCTGTTGTGATGCGGTCGAAAAGCTTCCTCGGCCCAACTCCGACATCCAAATGACAAATCGGCCTCTCCACAGCTCCACTATGGAGCTGAGATCTGTCCCTCTGCTATGCCCTGGGCCTTGCCCTCTTCATCATCGTCCCCCTTGAATTTATGCTATGAGTAGCCCACTGTCCAAGTAATCACTGTACACAGGTGCTGCCTTCCTTTCGATTGGATCTCCCTGCCACGCCTTCGCCAAACGCGATACCAAAAAGATGGGACCACAGTACGAAGCTACCTTCGCTGTACCTATGCACTGCGATTCCTGCGTCAAGGACATATCTGGGGCACTCTCCCAGCTTGAAGGCATACAAGAGACTTCTTTTACGATCTCCAAACAACTCCTGACCACCAAATCGACTGCATCCCCTTCGGATATAATATCCGCCATCCAATCGACTGGGCGCCCCGCCATTCTACGTGGCTCCGGAAATGCCAACAGCGCCGCGGTTTGTATTCTCGAGACACCGCCGGCACTCACACCACCCTTGACGCCACAACCCTCGCCCGTACGTGGTCTTTCGCGTCTGATAGAATTATCTGACACAAGAACGTTGCTGGACATGACGCTGACGGGGCTACCGATGGGTACCTATGTGGCAAGTATACGGCAGACAGGCGACATATCGAAGGGCGCTCGGTCGATGGGAGATGTATTTACTGGGCTCGAAGCGAACAGGAAAGGAGAGCTGGGGAGGCTAAAGGTGGATGGCAGGGGTAGGGGCGCATTAGTGGGAGAAGTAGATTGGAGGGTATGGGAGATGGTGGGGAGAGGGATCATGGTGTGTAAGACCGATATTGGAGATGAGGCAGGGAAGGATGAAGATGGAATCGTAATGGGAGTTGTCGCTAGAAGCGCAGGAGTGTGGGAGAATGAGAAGGTCGTATGTGGTTGTAGTGGGAAGACTGTGTGGGAGGAGAGGGAGGAGCAGGTATCGAGAGGTATACTTTGAATCCATGAACGACTTCGGAAAGCATGGTCGATTACTTCGCTATCATGGTTGTTGACTGTTGCCTATTTCCTTTCATTTCTTGCTTGCTTTCGGTTTCCGGCTTCGTCCAGCCTTCGACCTTTACCAGGATTACAAACCTAGCAGCGAGCGATGGGTCAAACGAGGACTTGTTGATCAGCGTTATTTTCTTCGGTAAGAATACTTTTCTTCACACTCGTGTCCGCTAGGCTAGGCCGCTTCCCACACATACTGACAAAATTAGCTCGATGACAGGGACGGTCTGAATCCCAGCCGCAATTGTCGGATAGCTCAGATTCTTCGCCCTCATCTTGGGCATATGCGACGGACCATTTCCACACTACTGCCTCCTAACCAGGCTGTAATGCCTCATATGGCCCAGCATTGAGAATGGATCCACTCCACTCATTCCGACATTGCTATTGCCCAAAATGAGTCCAAACACCATGGTTCTCCTGGAGACAAGCTTCACACAGTGATCTTGAAGGTATTATGAACCATTGACCCTTCTCATCTTTTCGGTCAATCTATATCCCCTCGGGCTCCTCTAGCCTTCTGGCAAGAAATCGATCTCGTGCTTGCCCATATCCAGGGTACGTTGTCCAGGCCATTCAGCGAATTTCCGGGCCAATTTGACAACTTTCGGTATTACGAGGCGCCGTCAGTCTCATTATCCACCAGTCATCATTTTATTCCTTGTCACTGGTTGTTGAAGTCAAAACAGCCCTCATGTGGTTCGATCCACTAGACTATAGGCCATGACCGGTCAATACATTTTGTCTGCGATCGACCTATACTTGACCGCACTCAGCTCCTCAATAAGAATATTCTATAGTACCATAATTAGGGCTGACAGTTCCCCCAGTCGCAATCGAGGAGGATTCACCAACGTGTCTATATCAGAACTTACGCTGAATTAATTAGCACTGAATGAAAGTATCAGTCGCTACCTCGAATCTAAAAGATTCCTTCAATTCCGCAAAACCCTATCCTTACTCTATGGGGTTCTCATGACGCGGGGGCCTGGAAGACCTTTTTGTTTTGATGATAGAGATTTTCTTTGCGGGTGGCGGGTTAGGAATATATTGTTGTGTAAATAAAGCTTTTGACGTAGTTATTTGGAAAGGGACTTTTCAAGATCAGAATCCTCAAGCATTTGGGCTTGTACGAGTACTTTCTTCATGTATCGAACGCCCTTTCTGCGTGAGACTCTCCAAACTCGTGGAGCAAGGCAACGAGGATATTGTAAGTTTGGAGAAGGCCCATTCCTACGTCACGGAATATCCAAGCCTGCTATCAGGAAACAACACCAGAGAGAAGTATCATCCACACGCCGCAACACTTCATTGAGATACTTTATGAAGGTTATTACAAATTTCGAGATCGTCCGTTTTGTCCAGCATTATTGCTCAAATCTTTCTCCTGAGTAAATCTCTACGCTAGGATTCAGTCTTCATGACCTCCTTCAGCAGTAGCGATCATGCATATGGGTTTGTTAAAGAACCGAAAGCATAAACACTGCAAGTGGCACTGATCCCTAGCGAGGAAGGTCGTCAGAACCCGATTTGACCCCGTTGTTGTGGGTTTTGAGGGATGTACGAATGTACTATCCGATTGCGACACTCGTAGTCAATAGGGACCGCAGAGATTGTGATGCTACATCTTCGTCTTGGGCTGATTACAGTAGGGAGGGTGAGATGGTTGTTGGTTCTATGGCCACATGCTTGTTGTGCAGCTCCACTGGATGAAGGTCGTGTCATAAACAGAATAATATAGAACTTGAGCCAAATTTCAACAAGGCGCAGACTTGATCAACTCAGCCACTACTTGAATCAAGTCCGCCTATATGAACAGCAATTCCTTGATCGAGATATCACCACGAACTCCTTCCCCCTTCCTTTTGACAGAAGCCAGAGGAGCTGAGGTTATCCTGTTCGATCAGAGGTCACAATAGGGGGGTATCTATACCAAATATACTCAACATCTACACGATTAGAGGATTCTCATGAAAAGATGAATCATCCTCTTTTCTTTCCACTTAGTCCTCCGCGAGCCTCTCCCAAGCAGACGCCACTCTCTTGTCCACCGTCTTCTTCCATTTATTCTTCCTCACCGCCCTCCTCCGCTCAATAGGATCTATCTTTTTCACAAGAGCCCCAGTCCCCATCTCAGCTTCATCAACAGCCTCGTGCACCTTCTCAACTTCATTATCCCTAGAGCTCGCACGCCTGTTCTCGCCACCTTGCCGATATTGATTACTGCCTCCCTCCTCGACACTCTTATGTTTGTTCGCCATCCGCGTAATCCACGCTTGCAGCGCATTCCTCGATTCCCTGAACTTCTGCTTTTCCTCCTGCTGCAAGTCCTCGTTTCCCAGATCTAAGCCGGTATCGATAGCTCCAATCGTGGCTTTGACGAGATCTTGCAAATCAATTTCATGCTGTCTCCCCTCTTCAACATGATATGCTAGTAAACTCCTCAAATTGCCAATTCCGGATTGGACGTCTTTGATTACGCCCATTAGGATGCGCCACTCGAGTGGTTGCTGTGAATGAGCGAGGTTGAGATACATCCCGAGCGTGCGAGCGTCTGGATAAGATAAGGTATCAATCATCAGGCGAACTAGCTTCGCGGCATGAGCGATTGCGTTTCTGTTCTTTTTGTCGCGGACACAGCATGATAAAGCAATGCGAAAGGTCTTTGTTTGCAATGCTACCTTGGGGCCGAGAGCGCCTTGGCGCATATCAGCAACGAGTTCTACTGCCAGGTTCGAAGCTCGTTGCACCCGGAGTAGACGGAGATACATATGATAATTTTCGGTGTCTGGTAAGATTTTGTAGGAGCCGGCTGGGTCCGTGAGAAGGCCCCAGTAGTTCTGAGCGGCACGTACCATACGGACACGGACACAAGCATCTAATATCAACGACAGGGTGTTACGACCTGGTCGCACAGCTGCTTGAGAATCTGGGAGTCCATGAGGTAATAGAGCGAAGGGATCGCTCTCGGGATTTGAAGAATCTCCAGGTTCGGATATCCCTTCTTGAGGGACCGGGACCAATTCATCCAGAGAAGGAAGGTCATCTTCAGGTACATCGAATGGTTGGTGGCTGCGTCGAGCGGCTCTCCGACCCGGCTCACCCATGCGAGGCACTTGCCTTGGTAGCCCCATAGTCTGCTCAAGAAGGGAAAGAATGTCATCGCAATCCTTGTCGTCGCTCCTAATCAGTAACAACCTTCCCATTGCACAAACCAGCTCTTCATCAATGTATATGTCCCCCCTTTCCCAACGCTCTCTAATCTCTTCCCAGAGCCTTCTCCCTTGGGCCACGGCTCTTATCTGCCTTTCCTCTTGCAGTGGCGTCCTCTCTCCTTTTTCGGCTTCGAAAGCGTCACTACGGATAGCGTTCAAGATCGTGGTGAATGTAAGATTGTTTGGAGCAGCATTACCACGAGGTGGAAGCCTCGCTGCAACACCGAGTAAAGCGTCCATATCGCCGGCTAGGGCGCAGACTTTGAGTACTGCATTGGTATGGATGATGGAGGGTCTGACAGGACAATTGTCCGCATACATAGAATGGTATATAGAGAGGGCGCGGGAGACGGAGAGCGAGAATTTGGGATGCCACGAGAAACCACGGAAGAGGGTGGTAAATGTGTGGGCGTCAGGTAGCTGGGCACGCTTTTTCATCTTCATCCATAGTCAGCCTTTGAGCCATCCGCATAGTGGAGCAGGGAATCTGGGCCAACCTCATTGTAGAGCTTGACGGCATCCGACACCCTCCCCTTGCTCATGTAGAAGTCTATAAGGTAATTCCAGCTGACGGTACATTCGATATTCTTGCTCGCCAACCTCACAAGAGCCAGCGCTTTTTGGAAGCCATCTTGCTTCAGCAGCCTGACAATGTAATCCCCAAGCTTTAATGGGTCCTTGAGCCATCGCATCTCGTGCTCCAGACTGGTCCTGCTGAAAGGCTCATCCTGCTGTTGCGGAGAGGCACGATTCGGGAGATATGGCTTACGAATCCCGACATCAAGGCCCGGATCGGGAATCTGGGCGCTCTCGAATCGAGTGGCTTCGGTAGCATAGCCTCGTGGACGTCGTGATATAGTCTGCACGGCCTGTCTGGTCAACGGAAGCGGCCGAGGTGGTCGATGGGCATGCAAGACGTCAGCAAAGACGGTGCTGATATATCTGCGCATACATGTAGTACATTCAAGCATGAATAGCGCTATCGAACCCTCTCACCCTCTGTAATGGATGGTGTACCGGAGGGTAGCTGGAGCTTGGACGGGTTTCGTTCACTTTCGCCAAATTTTGCTCAGCCTCGAGGTAGAATAGTTGCCCCGAGTATCTAGATTTGAACCACACTGTCGGTAACTGATTGACACACCATCACATACGGGCCCTAGCATAAACCTCACTCTAGTCGCCATGGCCCGCTAAATCCCTGATCTCATACAAGTTAAAGCGATTCCTTCGCGGCCGCAGCTAGAAGGCATCGCACCAGACCGGGTACTCGGGTCACCATACGAGATGCTAATTTAGACATGCCGTGGTGCAGCAGTAGCCTTCTACAAGACTGGACCATCGTGCATGAAGAGCCATAGTCGTTGCTAGGGCAGTGAAACTTTATCTAGCTGCATAACGTCCTAAAGCTATATGATTGCGCTCCTTCCCCGTCCTTTCGATAGGCCGGTGTCAGTCAGCAGCATGGTGTGGAATTGACTGATCATTAGATGAAAGTATCAATATAAGCTATTCAATCTGATTGCGGGCCTCCTGCATCCACACCACATACATGAGGATTGCCATCGAATTTGAAGCACGTCGCAAGCTATACCTCCGTTGCCAGATATTGTCCGTAGGGTCTGGTTCCCATCTTTCTCCGTCAATCAAGTACTAGTGAACGACTGAAATAAAAGGACGATAGCCTCCGCCCACCATGTATGCTGCTAAGAGAACCAGAATGTGCCCATCTGATGACATGTCCGAAATGCCATAGGGCTCAGGGATATGCAGGGCCAATGGCGCGTATCCATGCCGGCGATACGAGCAAGAAGATGAGTACCTTCGCGGGGAGAAAAGAAAATCGTTACTCGTGCTGGTCGACTCAACTCATGACGAAGACAACACTGCTTCACCGTCACTCCCACCAATGCATGCACGGCCCCGTAGAGGCTATGACTGCAGACAGCCACCACCTACGGTGTCCTATTCCTCCACTCCCACCTGTATGCTTTTGAGCTAAACCATTCTGGTATCGTGCACGGACTACTGAGGACAAGCCAAATGTTGAGCACAGCAAGCCAGTCGTCTTGGGAGTGTGGCCATGAGGGGTATCAATTGCTAAAAAGGAGTGTCAGCAGAGCGACGAGTGACTGTCAGTGAGGTTGATGAGTCGTACATTTGTTGGCCGTGACCGTAGGGTGAGTGTGGGTACCCTGGGTACACCTGACCATTGCCCTGGGCTTGGTACATTTGGTCGACACCAGCAGGGTACTGGGCTGGAACTTGACCACCAGCTGGCGCATAACCGATCGGAGGCAGTTGAGGGCGAGGTCCAGGAGTGTAGTTTTGTCCTGGAGCCTGTCCGTCTGGACCGGCTGGTGGCTCGCCTCCACCATTTGCAGCGCGTGCTCGCTCGTCATCAACCTTGCGCTGGTTCTCTTCTTCCTTTTTGCGCTGCTTCCATTCTTTCCGGATTTCCTTGAACTCTGCATGTACATATTAGTCGGCGCTAGACTAGCAATTAAGCGGGTCCAAAGAAAATTGAGTATGAGGAGGGTAGGGCTATATGCATCGTAGTGCCGACGCCAAAAACAAGGGCCCAGATTGTGTAACACTAGCGGAGGCAGAACCACAACCCCGGGATTCTTCATGATCTAACCCAAAAGACGAGTTTGCGACAAACGCGAATAATAAGTTGATAAACATACCTTCTGGTGTGCGCTTCTGCCCGTGCGATTGCATGGTGACGTGCGCATTGAGATGATTCAGGGTACCATACGCCTTCTCACAACCTTGCCAACCGCACTTGTACATGCGCTCAATCTCTTCGAAACGACGTCGAGGGCGCTTTGTCTGCTGCGCGCCGGGAATGGGGACGAACGAGTAGACCTGCGAGAGCGGATGAGGTTGCTGTTCAAGAAACTAAGTAAAACGGATCGCATGGAATGAATGCGCGTGGCTTACCTGACCAGAACGCGGTCCGGCACTTGATGGTGTGCCTTGGGCCGACGCCCCTGTCCCTGGCGAACTGTATGGTCCTGGCATACCGTGTGGATGACCAGCGTAATGTTGCGGCCATTGTTGAGGATATCCTGGTGGAGGGGCGTGACCCTGGTATTGAGACATATCGTGAGGCGCATAGGGCGAATAGGGAGGGTAGGTAGGACTCGACGCGGCTATGTTTGGATCTACAGGTACATCGGCATTAGACTTGATATTTTGGGGATGATGATGGTCATTCTGGTGTCCATCTTGCAAGGACATTGACGGACTTGTTGCTTGAGCCATACTTCCTGTATGAGCGTGACTATGCTGTTGTTGAGCGTAGTGTTGTTGTTGTCGCGCGACGTAATCTTGAGGTGCTTGACGCGCCGAAGATGAATATTCAGAGGCAGGAGTTTGGCTTGGAGCGTAATTTGATGGCCTGGCTTCTTGCTGAGGTGTGTACTGCGCAGTAGATGCTGGATCTGAGGCAATTTCTTAGGATGATAGGATAAAGACTTGGTGGCCAACACTCAGAGTAAACGTGTGTGCGAACCTGGCTGCGAGTATTGTTCGGGTGCACCTCTGTCCATCAATCGCGACTGTCGCCATGATTCCATTAGCCTAATCCTGATGAAGAGCACATTGCTGTTAATTGAGGATTGGGTTCAACTTACAGTGTCGCAATTGCGGAACCCTTCTGAGCTTGTCTGCGGATAGCCTCCAGCTAAGCGTAGACGGTGTTTAGAGGAGATGTCAAAGTGCTGTTGGACAGCACTAGAGACCACGCGACGACCGTACGAACTTGAAGTAGCAACAAGCCAGCACACAAGTGTAGCTTTTGTTTCACGAGGAGTGAACGGCGCAAGCGACTTCGCTCGTACTAGGAGCTCCGGCTTGAATGGCACCGTCCCCCTTGTGTTGCAAGGAAGATGGCGTAAAGCGCCGTAAACAACAAAGCTCGAGTTTGAAGTAGCTTCAAGGCTAAAGACCGTAGCTAGTGAGACGGTATGGATAGCGCTGAGGCCAAAGACGGGAGTTATCAAGAGCCCCAGATTTCACAAACGGTAGTCCGGAATGGGGTGACAAGTGAAAGCTGCTGGGGATGATGACAAGGCACGGGCACTATGCGTGAATGGAGGTGGCAGGGTGTGTGAGAGTGATCAGTCGAGTCTGGCTCAGGAGGCAAAAGCTTTGACCGCCACGCCAATATGTGAGCTAGGGGTATTATTCGAGGGGCAATTAATGAGGTTTGGCGTTCTTTTGCCGATACTGACTTTCGTAAGGAAGATTTTCTCGAACGTGTTGAAGAAGGTGCAGATTTGGAGTTAGTAGGGCCGCGATCGACAAAGATCGTCACACGTCTACTGAGCCGTCCGCTCAGCACTTTGAAATTTGAATGGTAAGGCACACACTGAAGTTGGCTGGCCGAAGGATGGATTAGACGATTAGTGACGGGGAAGCGTCAGTTCGGCTACTCCACTGGTTCTCTCGAAGCGGTAGCTGCTAGACGCTCTGAGTTGTACAAATAGTGCACTTCCCCGCAAATTATGGATGAGCAGGAGAAGTGGTGGTTGTTCGATATGATCTCGGGGTGATTTCGAGGTTGGGTTTGGGTGGGACGCGCCGAGGGGCAAACCGTTTGTCAAGACGACCTGCAAAATTCGTCAGCAGAGGGCACATGAAGTCGTGTACCGTATCTGCTACGATTCCTTACGTTGATCTCTGGTTTCAGCCCTTGATTGCAGTGTTTTGGGTTCTTGATGGTCGCCGAAAAGTGCGTTTCTGGCCCGCCGATGAGACGCGATCGTTGCTTTGGCTCAACGGTACCTTGGGGTCCAGTGACCTTTGCGGGCTGGTTCGATTCTGAGTCGAAAGTGCAGCTCAATCTGGTGATGCTCAATTTGGTATAGGCTAGTCGACTGCAGCTAGGACGCTACTGTTGAGGCTATCGACTAGCGTGACGGAGATGTGATGACTTGTTGGTGTTGGAACTTGGGAGGTGGGAAAATTGAAGAAGGGCGGGTCTTGGACACGGTCGCTTCTTTAGCGCCTTGGCACTCTAGCCCAGATCTCAATTTCAATTTCAAGGTTTGGAACTCTGGACACTCTCGCGAATATCCCTGGCAGAGGCAAGCCTCTCGGTTGGATTCCGAGCAGCACACCTTCCTCTACTGATGCTCCAATCCTCACGTGGCAATGAAAGACTAGGATGGCGCGACTCCAAGGCAGAGATTTCGGCTATGCAACCAGCGTGAGGGACATGATACCCGCCACTATACGGATTACTCCGTGACGGAGAGTGGGACGGCAGGGATGGTGGGGAGATCAGCTGACGGGAGTGGATGAACTGTGGATTCACCAAAGGATTCTGATACTTGGACTCTGACTAAGACTGTGTGGGAATGGTGAGTCAATGCTTGGAAGGATTCAAAGCACGAAAGCATCAACGAATGAGCGAGTAAGTGGCGCATTCACCCCAATGGTTGCTGGCGCATGAAGTGAACCCCAGTTGTCACCTTCTCTTTACGGCCTGCCGCGCCCGAACACCGTTGGTAGAGATTGGAGAGGCGGTGGGCATGTGTCACTAGTGCACGGTGATTTGGTATCGCAGTACCTCCTGGTCCTCCGTGAGAGGGAGATGAATCGGAGGGACAGTCCAGTGCTCAAAGCGAAAGGCGGGGCTGGAACTCCTCGTTCGGCACATAGTGCCGATTCGCAAGCGCTTCAAGGGATGAGCAAACTTCGATTGGCCTGTGCTCCGTGTGGAACGGCCATGATGATTGCACTTATGCGCCTTTCGAGCTTGGACTGTGCTCAACCTGCATCTCATCTGCGTTTAATGATAGGAGGTCACAGAAGCCCACCATTCACGCTGCATCATTCTTTGCTTCGCTATCTCTGTCATTGTGAGGGACGTCTACAGACTACGTAAGAGAGACCCGTAAGCGTAAAGCATAGGATCCGATGGCCAGGCGTGAGTCTACTTCGCTCTCATTTCCAGGTTCCGAAGAACTCACTGTGGGGTCCGAAGGGGTGCCATCCTCGGGAGTGCCCATATCAGGAAGGGTGAGGAGCCAACAACATCGACTTCAGAGAGTAGACTTGGTACTGATAGAAGGCGAGTTGCGGAACAAGTGCAAGGTTGTATGAAGTGTCGTGCAAATTAAATTTATATTCAAGCTCCTCATAGTTCGTCAGAACGTGGCCATGACGGCAGCTAACGACCCAGCACTCTGGTCTTTGCTTTTTCCAAAGCTTCTAGGGCCTTGTCGGGTCACCTAGGTCCATCAAGGGCAAAGGCTGGGGCTAAGTATGCTGGGCGCTATGCCTGAATCACGTCGTCAGGGCTTCTCTCAACCTCAACATAGAATCGTCCTTCACATTGTCGGCAATCAAACCTCTCCACCCTCGTGAAAAACATCCTCGGACGAACGCAACGTACATAAAGATCTTTACGTAAGTGATACGGCGCCGGAGATACACAACCGGGCTTCGCTGTCTCCCGCACTGTGCGCTGGCTCACTGGTCCCGTGTCTCGAAGCTCGTGCATGGAGCTTGCGATCTGAAATGTGACACCGCTCACCCTTTCCCCATCATCCTGCATGGAGGATGGTGGCCAACGCAAGATCTTTCATGTGGCCGTTTCATCAAGGGCACGGACTTATCTACCTATGTCTCGATTACGACGGCTTCATGACCAGCCGATGTCCAAAAAAGGCAGCCACGAAGCCTTTCCCCGAGTTGTCACCTGCGAATGGAAGCTGAGGCATAAAATGTCCATCGTCGCTGGAGTATTAACGTAACGCTGATCACTGTGGAGATGATTGTGAAGAATGGGATAATTTGCCCGCTCCTAGGGAAGGTTGATGATAGCGCTCCATGATGGGTATGGACGGACATCGGTGATAGACGCTTCGCATCGAAGGATACTCAACCCGCAAGATGGATTTAGTACATACACCAAATCTTAAACATGAATCGTGTTATTGTTCCTCTAGAATACGTACGGATCTCTATAGTAGTAATCTATGATGTTGGCTTCCGCCTACGACTAGCGTCAAATGGGCCGCACGGCACCCACTGCAGCGCGCTTTGATTTCGTGCGAGGTCTGTTCCTCATATCCCCCAAGTGTTAAATCTGTTGTCTTGAGCAGCCGAAAGTCGAGGATGAACATGATGAAATCTAAGGACGGAATGCCAGACCCGAAGAGCCAGTCAGGAGGACCAGCACGAAGAACGCCGAGATGCTTTTCGATGGAGTTGGGGGCGCCAGATGGGTGACCAAGGTACCGAAAGAGGGCGTCCGATGAACGCTCATGCATAACAACGTTTACCAACGACGACCTCCGCCCATAGGGGCAGCGTTGGAGCTTGTAAACCCACCCCCACCACGACCTCCACCACGTCCTCGACCACCTCCGTAACGGCCGCCACCACCGCCACCGCTATAGCGAGCCATTTCGTGGAGGCGGGGATCAATTTGCTGCTTTGATTCAATAAGAACGGCAACAAGGTCGCGTGCCTAGAAAAAGTATATGTGAGTATTGGCCGGAGGAGTACGAGCAGGAGGGAAGATGCGAACCTGCTTGGAGTCTAGGGGGGGAAGAGTTAGCAAATGATTGTTGAGGTTGCAGCATGGGTAGTCTACGTACTTTCAGTCGTGAACAAAGTGATGGCTGTGCCTGTCGTGCCAGCACGGCCGGTACGTCCAATACGATGAACGTAATCTTCTGAGTTATTGGGATAATCATAATTGAAGACATGAGTAATGTTCTTAACATCTTTCACAGGGTTAGCATTCGACAGCCGTGATAAAGCAGAGCGATCCCAATTATGGTCGTGAGGCAGTATGCATTGGCAAGACTCTCTCAATGGCTCTCTGCATGGAGATCATATCTCGTCATATCCTGGTCCAAGCATGGCAACATAACATGGTCCTGGATGATCCTGGGAGTGCAGCTTGAACAAGTCAAGAGAAATTCAATCCGCCTCGGTACCCTGACGGTACATAGACGGAATGAAAGATGTAGCAAGCCACACTGCAACGGATATCCAAGAGCTTTTGGCTGGAAAGCCAAAAGAAGCCATGAAGAGCCTGGACCGGACAGTAGCAGATGCAGAGCGTATGCCTGCAGAGAGCGGAGCTTTACACAACAAAGCCGCACGACGTCAATTGAGGGGATGAAAGGGGGCAGGGGAGTGCAGTTCGGCGGTCAATCATACCAATACCACGAGAAGCCACGTCAGTAGCAACCATGATGGGGCTCTTCCCCGTCTTGAACTCGTTCAGAACCCAATCACGCTCGTTCTGTTGCTTGTCGCCATGGATGGCTGATAGAATGTCAGCTGAGCAAGTAGATGAATGAGTCAATGAGCTTACATAGCGCTGGCCAGCCGTCCTGACGCAAAAATCTAGTGATCTCGTCCGCTACACGCTTAGTACCTGTGAAGAGAAGAATCTTTGCGTCTCGGTCTTCCATTATGCGCTCGAGATGCTTGGTCATCTTCTCACGCTTCTCGAACTCGGACACAATCTCAACAATCTGGGTAATGCGGTGGTTAGCTGATAGATCCATAGACCCGATGTTGACCTGGATGAAATCCTGGAGGTAGTCCGAAGCCAATTGTCGGACGTCTTTAGGCCAAGTGGCAGACCACATGCAAGTTTGACGATCAGGACGGATCTGCCCAAGGATTTTTCGGATCTGCGGCTCGAAACCCATATCCAACATGCGGTCGGCCTCATCAAGCACGAGGTACGTCACACGACGAAGGTTAGTCTTTCCAGATTCCAACATGTCAATGAGACGACCAGGAGTAGCGATGCAGACCTCAACGCCCTTAGCGAGATCACGTATTTGACCACCCTTTGGAACACCTCCGTAAACACAAGTGTTCCGGATGCGAGAGGATTTTCCGAATTTGGTCATCTCTTGTTGAATTTGGACTGCTAACTCACGAGTGGGTGCCAGGACAAGTACAATAGGTCCATCGCCAGGAGAGAGAAGAGGTTGAGCATTAATATGAACTATTCCTGGTAAGCAGTATGTGAGCGTCTTTCCAGATCCAGTCTCTGCAATACCGACGACATCACGTCCAGAAAGAGCCATGGGCCAGCCCTGAGATTGGATTGCCGTGGGAGCAGCGAAACCCTGAGCTTTTACCTCGTCCATGACATATTTGGGGAACCCAGCCTCATCGAAGGTTTGGACAGGTTTGGGGACGTGACTGCCCTGGATGGATATTTCCTTAACCTTACGGAAATCGGCAACCTCGCGCTCGGAGCGAGCCGAGACTCCTGGATCTTCCTTGTAGAACGATTTTTCGAATTTTGGCATTTGAGAGAGATCTTTACCCATATTAGCAAAATAATAGCAAATCTTACGTGAAAGGACGATAGCATACCGAATTGCTGGACCTTTAGGTTGGCTCCGAGCTGGGACATCTTATCACCCCCAGCGCCACCGAAGCTCCCACCACCACCACCATAGCCTCCACCTCCGCCAGAATAACCGTTGGTAGAGGCCCCGTAGCCACCGCCGTTCGAGAAGCCATTGGAGTAGCCATTACTGCCACCTCCAGAGTAACCGTTTGAGCCACTGTAGCTTTAAATGCGTTAGCGGAGGTCTTGTAAGTGTCAAGGCGATGGGAAAGCAAGGTCGTGTCCGAGATGGACACAGGCAAAGAAATGTCATGCGGGGACACTTAGACTGCAACTTCTAGACCTTGGATAGTCATACCCGCTGGAATAGGCTGTAGAATAGTCTCGACCTCCTGGCTGTCCGCTGTTGTATCGGCTGGAATAGTCATCGTACCCATTTGAATATCCTCCTCCTCCTCCACCACCACCACGGCTAGCGCCATAGCCTCCTCCTCCGTAGGACATGGTGTGGTTTCTCTTTTGATCCAAATGACTTCAGTTGTAGTATCTTGATGGTAGTCGAGAAGAGTGAGAAAGAGCTGAAGAAGTGTGTGAGTGTGGTGTTGAGAGTGATGTATGGTGATAAAGCTGAAAATGTTAGTCGCAAACAAAATTTGATTAGGCACAACCCAAATTTAGTGTGCTTACATAAATTTGTAAAGTCTAATTTTAGCGGCTTTCACCGCGCCTTGGAGAACGACTGGAAAATCGAGACTTTGGATATCGTCTCCCATACAAGTCCAGCTTAGGTATATCTCATCATCGTGGATGCTATGCTGCATATGCTGCTTTCGTACTATCTATGTAGTTTTAATAGATACCAGCTTGCCTTCGTTGACATTAAGTCAACCTCATTTTTAACCTGATGTGCTTTGGCTTCACTCAATCACCTTGCGCTACAATTATCAAGCAGTAGCCCAGCTCCATGAAATCAAATGAGAGGATGATTGGGAAGGTCTCGAGAAGCGATGTGCTAAGGTGACCTCTTTCTCTCACTCCGCTCACCTTGAGTACCAACAGTAAACCCTTAAGCCCCGCGAGCAACTTCCAAAAACCCCCTCAGCTTCCGGCGGAGAAAGCTCGATCCCAGTAGACGCGTTGAGATCAAATGATCGTCTCCATCTGTAGATATAATCTCACGACTTGATATCGAAACTCGTTCCGCAACCGCAGCTACTACTAGCAGCAGGGTTGCCGACGACCTTGAATTGGCTGCCGATCAATTCCATCGTGAAGTCAACCCTGCTTCCTTTCAGCAGCTCTAGACTTGGCGCATCCATGACCACTTTTGCTCCAGATCCATCACCCGCCTCAAAAACTGTATCATCCTCATGGGATACTGCATCGATATTTGTGAGGGACATGAGGTATTGAAAGCCATGGCATCCGCCAGACTCGACGCGGACCCGAAGGACGAGGCCAAAATTTGAATCCTTGGCCATTATTTCCTTGAGACGCTGGCTCACAGTTTAGTGAACGAAGTACTAAGATACAGGGCTGGCAACTCGTACATTTGCAGCACGATCAGTGATATCTATGAGCATTTCATTACCATCTTCGTCTTTTCGAGGATTTGCTGTAACCACCACTGCTTTGGCGGTAGGCGAAGTGGAGAAAGGTCGACATTGCCGCAGATGACCCTGCTCTTGCTTACACACTGGTCGTAATGCAACTTTGTGTACGTGGAATGATGTGGTAGTTGTAGGAGCCGCGAACCGTTTCGTGTATGATGGTAGTCGAGATACGGGTATAGGAGGGGTATGGGCGCTGGGCCTGGAAGTGGAAAGGCCGCGCCGAATATGGAGGGAGGGTCTCGTCGCTGCTATGGCGGCCCTGAATTCATGCCTGACCAAGCAGGGCAACGAGCGAGCGAAATATTCAGTGTTCATGGTGCTAAACAGGGCAATCAAGAGGTTGAATGACAATGTATTGCTAGTCAGAACAGCGCCACAGCGGAGCTGTCCCGCGGATACTTGCTCTAATGACGCTCCTGTCATATCTTTCTCTTCGTACTTTTCTGTTACATCTAGAAGGCGCAAGAATGCATACCACGCAATCGGCCAAAAACCGTAGCCATGAATATGCTATCCAGATGGATAACTTAGATAAGCTCAAGCACATACGACAAGAATTCATCATTCCATCCAAGGACGACCTCAAGAGTAAGACTCTTAATCAACATGGTAAGACAGCTTCTCTACGATATTCTGATCTCTTTCATGGGGCTCATTGGCAGCTGCACACAGCAAGGATTGCGAGGAGCCCTGTATCTATTTCTGTGGGAATTCTTTAGGTCTACAACCTCGAAGGACATCTGAGCGTGTATCATCCCATCTTGATGCATGGGCGAAGAAAGGCGTTCTCGGCCATTTCACAGAGCATGAAGACTCTACTCTCCCTCCTTTTCTTCATATTGATGATACCGCCGCAAGGCTCATGGCTCCCCTTGTCGGTGCAAAGGCCGAAGAGGTTGCGGTAATGGAGACCCTGACGGCCAATCTACACTTCTTGATGGCTAGCTTCTACCAGCCTACAAAAGAGAGGTACAAGATTATTATCGAAGGAAAGGCCTTTCCAAGTGATCATGTAGGCTTTCCCTCTGTAGGCGCCCCACGTGCGTCCGCTCTGACATACGTCTGTTAGTACGCTGTCGAGTCACAGATCCGTCATCATGGCTTCGATCCGAAAGACGCCTTGGTCATGATCGAGCCACAGACTGTTGATTCATCAATTATATCAACGGCTCATATCCTCTCCGTCATCGAAGAACATGCCACCTCAACAGCTCTGATCCTTCTACCAGGTATCCAATATTATACTGGTCAGTATTTGGACATCAGGCAAATCACGGACAAAGCACACGCTCTTGGTATCTTAATAGGCTGGGATCTCGCCCACGCTGTTGGCAATGTCACGCTAGAGCTTGCCCGGTGGGATGTTGATTTCGCTGCCTGGTGTAATTACAAGTATGTCAATTCCGGCCCTGGTGCTATTGGCGGACTCTTCGTCAACTCGAGGCACGGCAAAGTGGATTCTAGAGCTGGTTTTCGACCCAGGCTAAGTGGCTGGTGGGGAGGTGATAAATCGATAAGATTTCAAATGGGAAAGGGTAATTCACCACAGTTCCTGAGATGACCATTAGCGGCTGGAGTGTGGTCATCTAGGTTGATTTATGTTAATCTAACTCCAGATTTTGTTCCCATCCAAGGTGCCGCCGGCTTCCAAGTGGGCAATCCTTCAGCCTTGGCACTTACGGCAGTCA
>JAABUK010001528.1_pt1 | contig 43548 bp, 46 predicted proteins | sample 5559141 | NCBI WGS metagenome assembly JAABUK01 (sample SAMN10711869, study PRJNA513367) | rock metagenome | isolation source: Antarctica rocks | place: Antarctica: Victoria Land, Pudding Butte nord | collected 2016-01-03 | reverse complement strand
CCCTGGAAGAACGCCCGCAGCAGCGCCCCGCACTCCGCCTCCCGCACGCCGCCCACCACCTCGGGCCGGTGCAGGCAACCGGGCTGCTGAAACACGCGCGGCCCATGTTCCACGCCGCCGCCCTTGGGGTCGTAGGCGCCGAACACCAGCCGGGCCACCCGGAAATGCACCAGGGCGGCGGCGCACATCGGGCAGGGCTCGAGCGTGACCACCAGGGTGCAGCCCGGCAGGCGCGGGCTGCCCAGGCGTCGCGCGGCGTCGCGCAGGGCCAGCAGCTCGGCATGCGCGCTGGCGTCCCGGTCCGCCTCGACCTGATTGCCGGCCCGCGCCAGCACCGCCCCGTCCGGTCCCAGCACGACCGCGCCGACCGGCACCTCGCCCCGCGCCCCCGCCGCCCGCGCCTGTTGCAATGCCGCTTCCATGCCGCTTGCTTGCTCCCGATCCCCCGACGGCGCTACTGACCGGGCATGAGCGCACGCATCCGACCCCTGATCGGCGTCACCCTGGACGCCGAACCCCCCGGCGGCTATTCGAAATACCCGTGGTACGCCCTGCGCGCCAATTACGCGACCGCGCTCGCCGCCGCCGGCGGCCTGCCGGTGGCCCTGCCGCATGACCCGGCGCTGGCCGCCTCCTACCTCGACACCATCGACGCTCTGGTCGTCACCGGCGGCGCTTTCGACGTGGATCCCGGCCTGTACGGCGAGGCCGAGCGGCACGCGACGGTAACCTTGAAGGAGGAGCGAACCGCGGCCGAGCTGGCGCTGGTCCGCGGCGCGCTGGCGCGCGACAAGCCTGTGCTGGGCATCTGCGGCGGCGAACAGCTGCTGGCCGTGGCGCTGGGCGGCACGCTGCTGCAGCACATTCCCGAGGGAGTGACGGAGGCGCTGGAGCACGAGCAGAGCAACCCCCGCCACCAGCCCAGCCATGCCGTGAGCCTGGTGCCGGGCACCCTGCTGGCCCGCATCGCCGGGGCGCCTATCATGCAGGTGAACTCCGCCCACCACCAGGCCGTGCGCACCCCCGGCCGCTTCGCCGTGGTGAACGCGACCGCGCCCGACGGCGTGATCGAGGGCGTCGAGGACCCGCGCTACGGCTTCTGCCTGGGCGTGCAGTGGCATCCGGAGTTCCTCATCGACCCGGCCGACCGGCTGATCTTCCAGGCGCTGGTCGCGGCCGCCGGCGGATGACGCCGGGTGACTGAACCGGACGGCCCGCGCGGCGAACGCATCGCCAAGTGGTTGGCCCGCGCGGGCGTGGCCAGCCGGCGCGATGCGGAGAAGCTGCTGGGCGAGGGCGCGGTCCGGCTAAACGGGGCGGTGGTGGACCATCCCGCCACCTTCATCCAGCCCGACGACATCGTGCAGGTGCGCGGCAAGCTGGTCGACGCGCCGGACCGCACCCGGCTCTGGCGCTACCACAAGCCCGAGGGCCTGGTGACCACGCATCGCGACCCGCAAGGCCGTGCGACCGTGTTCGACGCTTTGCCGCGCGAGCTGCCGCGGGTGGTGAGCGTGGGCCGGCTCGATCTGAACAGCGAGGGCCTGCTGCTGCTGACCAATGACGGCGCGCTGGCACGGCGCCTGGAGCTGCCCAGCCAAGGCTGGATCCGCCGCTACCGCGTGCGCGCCTGGGGCCTGCCGGACGCCCGCGCTTTGGCCGGCCTGGCGCGCGGGGTCATGATCGAAGGCGTGCGCTACGGCCCGATCGAGGCGGCGATCGAGGCCCGCAAGGGCGACAATTCCTGGCTCAGCGTGGCCTTGACCGAGGGCCGCAACCGCGAGGTGCGCCGGGTGATGGCCCATTTGGGCTTGCAGGTGACCCGGCTAATCCGCGTCGCCTACGGCCCGTTCCAGCTCGGCCTGCTGCCGCGCAGCGCCGTCGACGAGGTCAGCGGCAAGGTGCTGCGCGAGCAGCTTCCCAAAGAGGCCTGATGCGCATCATCGGCGGCGCTTGGCGCGGCCGGCGGCTGCTGGCGCCGCCGGGCGAGACCACGCGGCCGACCGCGGACCGGGTGCGGCAGGCCTTGTTCGACCGGCTGATGCACGCGCCCTGGGCGGGGCGGGGGGCGCTCGAGGCGGCGGTGGTGCTGGACGCGTTCGCGGGCACCGGCGCGCTGGGGCTGGAGGCCTTGTCGCGCGGAGCGGCTGCCGCGGTGTTCGTGGAGTGGGACCGCGCGGCCCTGGCGGCGCTCCGCGCCAACATCGCCGCCTGCCGGGCGGAGCCGCGCTGCACGGTGCTGGAGGCCGACGTGCTGCGGCCGCCGCGGGGCCGGGCGTGTGGGCTGGTGTTCCTGGACCCGCCCTATGGGCAGGGCTTGGTCCCCGCCGCCGTCGCGGCGCTCGCGGCAGCCGGCTGGATCGCGCCGGGCTGCCTGTGTCTCGCCGAACTCGCCGCCGCCGACCCGCCGCCGGCGGCGACGCTGCTGGCTGACTTCAGCCATGGCGCGGCGCGGATGGTGGCTTGGCGCGGGGAGAGCTGAACCGGGCCTCAGAGTAGCCGTGGGGACAGCCGCTCCGCGTCCCAGGCGCGCAGGAAATCCGCCTGCCGGTCCAGCCAGGAGGGGGGCAGGTTGTCGGTGCCCCATTCCGTGACCTGCTGGGCGAACTGGCCCATGAGCCAGAGGTGGCGGATCGGCACGAACAGGTGCACCGCCTCGAAGTCCGCCGGGGAGACCGGGCGCGTGGCGCGGTAGCCGGCGATGAAGGCGTGCCACATCGCGTAACGCTGGCGCCCGAAGGAGACCTGCGCCCACAGGAACACGGCCAGGTCATAGGCGAGATAGCCGAAGCCGCCATCGTCGAAGTCGAAGAACGTTGCGGCGCCGGCCAGGGGTCCTTCGGTGGCGATGCGGGCATTCAGGCCGTGGCAGTCGCCGTGGCACCACGTCCAGGCCAGGCCGTCTTGCGCGGTCACCGCCGCCGCGAGCCGGGACGCAGCCTGCGCCAGGTACTCGCCCGTCGCGGGAGAGAGGGCGTCGAGCGCCGACACCGCGGCCATCGGGCGATGCACGAGGTGCGTCACGTCCAGCCGGTCGCGGCCGGGCGGGGCTTGGAAGCTTGCGGTGGCGGCGTGGATGCGCGCCAGGGTCACCCCATGCGCGTGGGCGTCCTCGGGCGCATCGAGATGGGGCGGCCGCCCCGCCGCGGGGCGGAACACCACGACGGCGCGCTTGCCTTCGGGGGCGTCGGCCATGGCGAACAGCCTGCCGTCACGCGCGGGCACCGCCGCCGCGACGGGCACCCCGGCCGCGTCCAGATGGGCGAGGAACGCCGTCTCCGTGGCGACATCGGCCGGCCGCCGCCGCCGCTGGCCCGACAGGCGCACGATGGAGCGGCCTGCCGGCGTGCGCAAAGCGTAGACGTCGTTGAAGCCACGGTTCAGCAGGCGGCATTCAAGCGTGGCGCCGAGATCGTATTCCTGCTGGACGAGCTGCGCGACGGAGGCGGCCGATGCCGTGCTGTGGACGGCGCGGAGCGGGTCCATGCGGCCGCTACCGCCGCCCGAACAGCCGTTCGATCTCGGCCCGGGTCAGCTTCAGCACGGTCGGCCGGCCGTGGCTGCAGGTGGCGGCGCGCGGGGTCGCCTCCATCTGCCGCAGCAGGGCGTCCATCTCCGCCTGCGCCAGGCGGCGGCCGGCGCGGATGCTGCCGTGGCAGGCCAGGCGTGCCAGCACCGCGTCGAGCCGGGCCTGCAGGGCGGTAGCCTCGTCCGCCTCGGCCAGCTCGTCAGCGAGGTCCCGCAGCAGGGGCGCGGGGTCGGGGGCGCCGAGGCAGGCGGGAAGCGCGCGCACCAGCACCGCGCCGGGGCCGAAGGCCTCCAGGTCGAGGCCCAGGCCCCGCAGCGCTTCGGCTTGCGCCAGCAGACGCAGGGCGTCGGCGTGCGGCAGGTCCACCACGGCCGGCAGCAGCAAGGGCTGCATCCGCACCCCGCCCGCCGCGTGCTGGGCGCGCAGCGCCTCGTGGGTCAAGCGCTCATGCGCCGCGTGCTGGTCCACCAGCACCAGGCTGCCATCGGCGGCGACGGCCAGGATGTAGGTGTCCAGCACCTGCGCCACCGCGGCGCCGAGCGGGTGCTGCACGGTGGGTGCCGGGTCGGGAAGGCGCCGCGCCGCCGGGCCGGCCGTGAAGGGCAGCTGCGCCTCGGCGAACCCGGCGTAGCGCGGCTGCGCCGGCCGGCTCGACACCAGGCGCAGGCCGGGCCGCGCCATCGGGGCGCGTGCTGGATCCAAGGCGGGCACCTGCCCGCCCGCTGGGTCCAAGGCGGGCACCTGCCCGCCCGCGCCGCCGGCCAGCGCGCGGGACAGCGCGCCGATGACCAGGGCGCGGACCCCGGCCGGGTCCTGGAACCGCAGCTCGGACTTGGCCGGATGCACGTTCACGTCCAGCGCGTCGGCGGGCAGCTCGAGGTACAGCGCGACCACCGGGTGCCGCCCGGCCGGGATGACGTCGCGATAGGCGACCCGCAGCGCGGTCGTCAGCACGGGGTCCCGCACCGGCCGGCCGTTCACCACCAGGCTCTGATGGGCGGCGGTGGCGCGGTGCGTCGTGGGCGCGCAGGCGAAGCCGCTGAGCTGCACGGCGCCGCGCGATTCCAGGATCGGCAGCAGCGTGGCGGCGGCCTCTCCGCCCAGCAGCGCGGCGACCCGGGCGGCGCGGTCCTGCGCCGGCAGGTCGAAGGCGACCCGGCCGTCGACTTCGCAGCGGAAGGCGGTGCCCGGCGCGGCCAAGGCCAGCCGGCGCACCGCCTGCTCGGCGTGCTCGCCTTCCGTGCGCGGATGCTTAAGGAACTTGCGCCGCGCCGGCGTGGCGAAGAACAGGTCGGCGACCACGGCGCGGGTGCCCGGCCCGCCCGGCGCGGGTTCGACCGCGGAAACCTGGCCGCCCTCGACGCGGATCGCGCAGGCGTGCGAGGCGCCGTGCGGGCGGGAGGTGAGGTGCAGCCGGGCGGCGGCGCCGATGCTGGGCAAGGCCTCGCCGCGAAAGCCGAGGGTGGCAATGCGGACCAGCATCTCGTCGCCGAGCTTCGAGGTGCAGTGCCGCTGCACGGCCAGGGCCAGGTCGTCCCCGCTGATGCCGTGCCCGTCATCGACCACCTCGATCCGCGCGGCGCCGCCGCCGGTCAGCACCACGGCGATCCGCGTGGCGCCGGCATCAAGCGCGTTCTCGACCAGCTCCTTGACCGCGGCGGCCGGGCGCTCGACCACCTCGCCGGCGGCGATGCGGTTCACCAAGCCTTCGGAGAGGCGGCGGATTCGCAGCATGGGCGAGGATACCGCTGCGCGGGTTTGCTCGCCAAGTGGGTTGCGCGCAGGGTTTGGTCGTCAGTGGCCAGAGTGCCGGCGCGGGACTAGGCTTCGCCGCATGCAAGCGCCCGATCCAGCCCAGGAACAAGCCATTCTCGACGCGGTCGACGGCTTGCGCGCAGAGAGCGAGGCCCTGCTGGCGCGGCTGGTGCGGCATCGCAGCCTGCTGGGCGAGGAGGCGGGGTGCCTCGAGGCCATGGCGGAGGTGTTCCGCGGCCTCGGCCTGGAGCCACGGCGCGTGCCGACCGACCCGGTGCGGCTCGCGGCCCTGCCGGGCTTTTCGCCGCCGCTGATCCCGTACGAGGGCCGCGACAACGTGGTCGCGGTGCATCGGCCGCGCGCGGCCGGCGGGCGCAGCCTGATGCTGCAGGGGCATGTGGACGTGGTGCCGGAGGGGGCGGCCGACCTCTGGACCACGCCGCCCTTCGAGCCCGCGATCCGCGGCGGGCGCATGTACGGCCGGGGCACGGCCGACATGAAGGCGGGGCTGGCCAGCGCGGCCATGGCGATGGCGGCGCTGCGGCGCGCCGGGCTGCAGCCGGCGGCCATGGTGCAGATGGCCGCCGTGATCGAGGAGGAGTGCACCGGCAACGGCGCGCTGGCGGTGATGCATGCGCTGCCCAAGCCCGACGCCTGCCTGATCCCGGAGCCCGGCCCGGGCTATCCCGCGCTGTATGTGGCCGAGGTGGGCGTGGTCTGGGCCTGGGTCACCGTCACCGGCCGGCCGGTGCATGTGCGCGAGATGCATGCGGGGGTGAACGCGATCGAGGCCGCGACTGTGCTGATGGAGCGGTTCCGCGCCTATGAGGGCGCGATGAACCGCGCCGAGCGCCGCCACCCCGCCTTTGCCGCCGAGAACCATCCGGTGAACGTGAACATCGGCACCCTGCAGGGCGGCGAGTGGAACAGCAGCGTGCCCACCCGCGCCAAGCTGGGCGTGCGCGTGGGGGTGATGCCGGGCTATTCCTGCCACGCGGTGCGGACGGACATCGAGCGGCTGGTGGCCGAAGCGGCCGCGGACCCCCGCCTGCGCGGCGCCAAGCTCGCGGTGGCGTTCCAGGGCTTCATGGCCGATGGCTGCGTGTTCCCGGCGGAGCAGCCGATCAGCCGGGCGGTGAGCGCCATGCACCGCCGGGTCACGGGCGCGGCGCTGCGGCATTACAACGCGACCGGCCTCACCGACGCGCGGCACTACGCGCTGTACCAGGGCACCCAGGCCACCTGCTACGGGCCGGATGCCGACAACATCCACGGCATCGACGAGAGCGTCGGCCTGGACTGCATGCACGACGTGACCCGGGTGCTGGCGCTGACGATCGCCAATTGGTGCGGGGTGGAACCGATTTAGCTACTTGGTGCCCTTCTTGCCGCCGATGCGCTCGTCCCACATGCGGAACGCCACCACCATGCGCTCCGGCGTCAGCGGCAGTTCGATCGGGTTGTCCCGGATCAGGGCCGCATACTCGGCGCGGCCGAATTCGCCGATCGCCTGCTGGCTGCGGGCGGGCGCCATGCTGAGCGGCACGCCGCGCACCGCCGGGCCGGGATACAGGTAGCCCTCGTCGTAGGAAAACGCCTGCTGCTCCGGCCGCAGCACCCAGGCCATCATGTCCAGCAGCACCGCCAGCTTCTCCGCGCCCACGCCGCGCGGCACCGTCATGAAGAAGGCGTCCGAGACCCAGTGGAAGCCGCGCAGCGTGCCCACGCGCGCCTCCTTCGGCACGATGCCCAGCACGCGCGGGTTGATGTCCCAGCCGGTGGTGCTGACGATGATGTCGCGCGAGCCCTCGCCGAACTCCTTCATCGTGGCGCCGGTGCCGCTGGGGTAGTATTCCACGAAGGGGTTGAGCGCTTCGAGATAGGCCCAGCTGCGCGCCCAGCCGGCGACCGGGTCCTTCGGGTCGCTGTCGCCCAAGAGGTAGGGCAGGCCCATCATAAAGGTGCGACCGGGGCCGGAATTGGCCGGCCGGGCGTACATGAAGCGGTTGGGGTGCGCCCGCGCCCAGTCGAGCAGGGCCTCCGCCGAGGCGGGCGGCGCCGGCACGCGGTCGGGCATGTATTCCAGCAGCGGGCCGGACGGGTAATAGTTCATCACCACCCCGAACCCCTGGCCCTGGGCGCGGTGCAGCGCGAGCGCCGCCGGCTCGTAATTGGCCTCGAGCCCCGGCAGGCGCGCCAGGTGGTCCGGCAGCAGCCGCTCCCACAACCCGCCCTCGAGCCCGGCGGCGAGGCCGTCGCTGCCGGTCAGCACCAGGTCGATGTCCACCCGTCCCGCCGCCTGCTGCGCGCGCAGCTTGGCCGCCAGTTCCGGCGCCGGCGCCTTGCTGAAGGTGAGGCGGGCGACCCGGTCGGGGTTGGCCGCCCGGAACGCCTCGAACGCCGGCTGCATCAGGGCGAGCGCGCCGCCGACGTCGAGGATGGTCAGCGCCACCGGGGCGGCCCACGCCGGCCGGGCGGCCAGCGCGCCGGCTGCGGTCGCCGCCGCCGCCAGTGTCGTCCGCCGTGTCAGTGCCATGCGTGTCAGTGCCATGAAGCGGCCCCCAGGTTTTCCGAACGATACACGACCCCGCCCACGCGGGAAGCCAGAACGCGCATCTCCGCGTCCCACAGCACCGCCCCGGACGCGGCGCGGCCCAGCAGCGCGGCGGGCGCGGCCGACGCCATGCCGACGGCCTCCGCGGGCGTCGCGATGCCCCAGGCCACCACGTTGCGCACCGCCCGGTCGAGCGTCAGCGCCGAGCCCGCCAGCGTGCCGCCGCCTTGGGTGCGCACGCTGCCGTCGGCGGCGCCGTCGATCGCCATGCCGGCAAAGCCGTAGCGGCCCGGCGGCGCCGCCGCGGCGGCGACGGCGTCGGTCACCAGGATGGCCCGGCCCCGCCCCTTGGCCCGCACCATCGCCCGCAGGGCCGGGACCGGCAGGTGCACCCCGTCGGCGATGAAGCCGGCCGCCAGCCGGTCCTCCGCCAGCTGCGCCATGATCGGGTTGTCGAGCTTCGGCAGCAGCGGGGGCAGCCCGTTGCCGAGATGGGTGGACATGCGCGCGCCCGCCGCCGCGGCGCGGGCGACCACCGCTGCGCCCGCGTCCGAGTGGCCGATGGCCGCCACCATGCCCTGCGCCACGGCCCAGGCGATCAGCGCCTCCGCCCCCGGCCGCTCGGCGGCCAGCGTCAGCAGCAGGATCGGCCGGGCCAGGCCGGCGGCGAGCCGGGCCACCAGCTCCGGGTCGGGCGGGATCATCGCCGCGGCCGGATGGCAGCCGCAAAAGCCCGGCGCGGGGTTCAGGAACGGGCCCTCCAAATGGTAGCCCGGCACCATCAGCGGACCCAGCCGGCTGGTGGCCACCGCCTGGTCGAGCGCGGCGAAGCGGGCCGCCAGTTCGTGCTCGTGCGCGGTGATCAGCGTGGGCAGGCATTGCGTGACGCCCGCCGCCAGCATGGCCGCCAGCGCGTGGTCGAGCGCGCCCGCGGTCAGCCCGGCATCGTTGAAATCCACCCCGGCATAGCCGTTCACCTGCAGGTCCATCAGCCCGGCGGTTTGCATCGGCGTAGTCTAGCCAACCAAGCCGCCTCCGGCCTAGCGTCGGCCGGGGATGGATTACGTCTTCCACTTCGGCGTGGTGTTCGCCAGCCTCGGCCTGATCGGCCGCGGCGCCGCGCTCACCTTGCAGCTTTCGGTCGGCGCCATGGTGGCGGGCCTGCTCATCGGCGGCGCCTGCGCCGTCGCCGCGGTGTTCGGCGGGCGCGGGCCGGCCCTGCTGGTGCGCTGCTATGTCGAGGGCATCCGCAACACGCCGTTCCTGATCCAGCTGTTCCTGATCTATTTCGGCCTCCCCTCGCTCGGCGTCTCGCTCGAGCCGATCCAGGCCGCGCTGCTCGGCATGTCGGTCAACTGCGGCGCCTACGCCACCGAGATCGTGCGGGCCGGCATCCTCGCCGTGCCCGGCGGCCAGATCGAGGCGGCGCGGGCGCTGGCGCTGCGCACCCCGCAGATCGTCCGCCACGTCGTGCTGCGCCCGGCGCTGCGGGTGGCGTACCCCGCGCTGACCAGCCAGTTCGTGCTGGTGATGCTCGGCTCCTCCGTGGTGTCCACCATCTCGGCCGAGGAGCTGACCGCCACGGCGCACGTGCTGGAGACGGAGACGTTCCGGCCGTTCGAGGTCTATATCGTGGTGACCGCGATCTATGTGGCGATGGCCTTCGCGCTCAAGGCGGCCTTCGCCGGCCTGCACCGGGCGGTGTTGCGGTGATCCGTCAGCTCGGCCAGCCCGAACTCCTGTTCATGCTCGCCGCCGCGCGGTGGACGGTGCTGCTCTCGCTCGTGGCCTACCTGGGCGGCGGCGCGCTGGGCCTGGCGCTGGCCTTGCTGCGCGTGGCGCCCTGGCGCCCCGCGCGATTGCTCGCCGCCGGGTGGATCGCGCTGTTCCAGTGCATCCCCTTGCTGATGCTGCTATTCCTGGTGTTCTTCGGCCTCGCGCTGGCCGGGCGCGACCAGAACCCCTACGTCGCGGTCACCCTCGCCTTGTCCTGCTACGCCGGCGCCTATTTCGGCGAGATCTGGCGCGGCGCGGTGCAGGCGGTGGCGCCGGGCCAGTGGGAGGCGGCGCGGGCGCTCGGCTTGCGGTTCCTGCCCACCTTCCGATGCGTGGTGCTGCCGCAGGCGCTGCGCCTGGCCATCCCGCCCACGGTCGGCTTCATGGTGCAGGTGGTCAAGAACACCTCGCTGGCCAGCATCATCGGCTTCGCCGAGCTGACCCAGGCGGCGCAGTTCGTCAACAACCTGACCTTCCGGCCGATCCCGGTGTATCTCGTGGCCGCTTCGATCTACTTCGCCCTGTGCTTCCCGCTCACCTGGCTCTCCGGCCGGCTCGAGCGGCGGCTGCTGGGCCGGCTGGGCGGCCCCGTCCTGGGCTGACGGCCCCGTTCTGGGTTGACGGCCTTGCGCGCCACGGCGGAAGCTGCCGGCAAAACGAGGGGGAAACCGATGCAGCGTTTCGCGGGGCTACTGCTGATCGTGCTGGCGCTCGCCGCGCCCGCGCGGGCGCAGACCGGCATGGCCGGGACCGACGACATCATCAAGCGCGGCAAGATCCAGGTCGCCATCGACACCAACAACCCGCCCTGGGGCATGCTCGACGCCGCCATGGCGCCCGACGGCATCGATGTTTCGGTGGCCCGCCTGCTCGCCAAATACATGGGCGTGGAGCTGGAGATCGTGCCGGTGACCAGCCAGAACCGCATTCCCTTCATCGTGACCGGCAAGGCGGACCTGGTGATGGCGACCCTGACCATCACGCCGGAGCGGGCGTTGCAGATCTGGTTCAGCAATCCCTACGCCGCGCAGGAAAGCATCATCATGGCGCCGGCCGCGACCGCGATCGGCAGCTTCGACGACCTCAAGGGCAAGAAGGTGTCGGTGGTGCGCGGCGCGATCCAGGGCCCGATGGTGGAGCGGCTGGTGCCCGGGGCCAACCTCATGCGCTTCGACAACGACGCCAGCACCATCCAGGCGCTGATGACCCGGCAAGTGGACGCGACCGCCACCGGCTTCCTGATCCCCGCGCTGACCAACAAGCTGCAGCCCGGCGCCAACTATGAGAAGAAGCTGTCGCTCGGCTGGCAGCACCTCGCCATCGGCCTGCGCCGCGGCAACACGGACCTGCTGCGCTGGGTCAACACCTTCGTCTATCACACGCGCAACAACGGCGAACTGGCGGCGATCTTTCAGAAATACTCCGGTGTCGAGCTGCCGGCGCTGCCGAGCTTCTAGAGCATGATCCGACCACACGGGATCACTCGTCGGATGAACATGCTCGTAAAAACAAAGGCTAGAGCGCGAGCCGTGCGCCTATCAGCACGGATCGTTCTCTAGCCGATCAGAAATCCGTGCAGCGGCCCTTCTGTTCCCAGTCGCCGTAGCGCGTCGGCTCCGGTCCCTTTGGCCCGCCCACTTCGGGCGGCAGCTTGGGGTCGGGCGCCTTGGCCGGGGGCGGGGTCTCGTCGTCCATGGTTTCTAGATAGGCGCGGCCACCGCCGGGGCAAGCGGCGGGCGGCGCAGGATACGCCACAGCCACAGCGCCAGCAGCGTGATGCCCCCGGCGTCGAGCAGGAAGGCAACCGGGTAGTCCCAGCGGGCAATGGCGGCGCCCACCAGCAGCGCCCCGGCGCTCTGGCCCAGGAACAGCAGGCAGGCGAAGGTGGCCACCGCCGTCGCCCGCGCCTGCGGCAGCAACTCGGTCGCCTGCGCCTGCAGCACGGAATGCAGCATGAAGAACCCCAAGCCCAGCGCCGCCTCCACCGGGACGAACAGCCACCAGCGGCCCGATACCACCGACAGCGCGAGCCCGCCCGCCATCAGCAGGCCGCCCGTCAGCACCATGCCGCCCTCGCCGAGCCGCTTGAGCATTGGCCGGGCATACTGGGTGTAGAGCAGCGCGCCCAGGCCGAAGCAGGCCAGGACCAGCCCGACCTGCGCATAGGGCAGCGCGAAGTGCTCGTGCAGGTAGGGCGCGAGATAGGGGAAGCAGCCCACGAACAGCGCCCCGTCGAGCGCGGCGGCGAGCAGCACCAACCGGCCCGTGCGATGCTGAGCCATGCGGACGTAGTTCTCGGGCTTGATCATCCGCCCCGGCGTGCGCCGGTCCGGCAAGCCGCGCACCTGCTGGGCAAAGGCCACGGCCAGCACGATCGCCAGCCCGCCGAGCACCAGGAACACGCCGCGCCAGCCGATATACTGGCCGAAGATGCCGCCCACCGGCCCCGCCAGCACCTGCGCCAGCACGATGCCGGTCAGGAACTTGCTCAGCGTGACCTGGCGGCGCTCATAGGGCACGGCGTCGCCGATATAGGCCATCCCCACCGGGATCAGCCCGGCGCTGGCCGCCCCCGCCAGCGCCCGCCACAGCGAAAGGCTGGCGAGGCTGGTCGCCAGCGCGCAGGCGCCGGTGAACAGCGCGTAGCCGACCAAGGCGCCGAGGATCACCCGCAGCTTGCCGAAGCGGTCGCCGACCGGGCCGAGGATCAGCTGGTTCAAGCCATAGGGCAGGGTGTAGGCCGCGATGACGATCCAGAGGTCCGGCACGGTCACGCCGAAATCGGTCGCGATCGGGTGCAGCAGCGGGTCCACCACCCGCGACCCGGCCGAGGACAGAAACCCGGCCGCGGAGAGCAGGCCGAGAGGGAGCGCGGTCCGCGACGCCTCGCTCAATCCGGGGGGCAATCCGCGGGGCGAGCCCGGCGGCTCTCCGTCCGCAGTTGCCCGCAGGCTGCCAGGATGTCCTGCCCGCGCGGCGTGCGGATCGGCGAGGCGAAGCCCGCGTCCGACACGATCGCGGCGAAGCGGGCCAGCGCCTCGCGCGTGCTTGGCGCATAGGCGCTGCCGGGCCAGGGGTTGAACGGGATAAGGTTCACCTTGGCCGGGATGCCGGCGATCAGGCGCACCAGCTCGCGCGCTTCCGCCTCGCTGTCGTTTACGCCGCGCAGCATGACGTATTCGAAGGTGATCCGCCGTGCGTTGCTGGCGCCGGGGTAGCGGCGGCAGGCGGCGAGCAGCTCGGCGATGGGGTATTTGCGGTTGAGCGGCACGATCTCGTCGCGCAGCGCGTCCGTGACCGCATGCAGCGAAACCGCCAGGTTCACCCCCAGCTCGGCGCCGCAACGGTCCATCATCGGCACCACGCCCGAGGTGCTGAGCGTGATCCGCCGGCGCGAGAGGCCGATGCCCTCGCCGTCCATGACGATCCGCATCGCGCGGGCGACGTTCTCGTAGTTGTACAACGGCTCCCCCATGCCCATCAGCACGATCGTGGAAAGCAGCCGGGGCGTCTCGCCGCGCGGGCTGGGCCATTCGTTGTAGGCGTCGCGGGCTGCCATGAACTGGCCGACCACTTCCGCCGCGCCGAGGTTGCGCACCAGCGCTTGGGTGCCGGTATGGCAGAAGCGGCAAGAGAGCGTGCAGCCGACCTGGCTGCTGATGCACACGGCGCCGCGGTCCTCCTGCCGGTCCGGGATATAGACCGTCTCCGCCTCCTGCCCGTCGCGGAAGCGGAACAGCCATTTGCGGGTGCCGTCGGCGCTGTGCTGCGCCGTGGCCGTCTCGGGCCGGCCGATCACGAATTGCTGGGCCAAGCGCTCCTGCAGCGGCCGGGACACGCTGGACATGCGGTCGAACGCGGTGACGCCCTGATGATAGATCCAGTGCCAGATCTGCTTGGCGCGGAACGGCTTCTCGCCGATCGCGGCCAACTCGGCGCCCAGCGCCTCGCGCGACAGGCCGACCAGGTCCCGCCGGCCATCGGGCAACTGGGCCGGGGGCGGGTTGAACAGGGCCGACTTGGCGAGGATGCGCTGCCGCTCGGCCTCGGTCAGGCTCGCGTTCATCGGGCGGGACAGGCTTTGGCGATGGCAGCGTAGGCCGGGCCGAACCCGCGCAGGCTGAAGGTGTCGACCACCTGTGCGTTGCGGGGCCCCGGCGACTTGGCGACCGCCTGGCGTGCCTTCTCGAAGCTCGTGACCACGGCCTTGCCGTCCCGCGCGAAGGCGGAGCGGTTCGCGGTGTAGAACGGCAGCGTCGCCTGGTCCGCGACCAGCTGCACTTCGGCGCTGCTGGGGTAGGCGAAGCCCGCGGTGAGCGCCACGGCATCCCGCCCGCCCTGGCGCTGGGTGACGGTCAGCACCACGTCGCCCCGGCCGGGCAGGCTGGGCGTGGAGGCGGTGGCGCGGGTGAAGGCGTAGCAGACCAGTTGGCCCGCTTCCTGGTGCGTCGCCGCCTGCCAGTCGTCCCACTTGCCGATGCTCTTCGGCGCATTGGCCGCCGGCCGCGCGGGCGGGTGCGCCGGCGCATGGGCCGGCCGGGTCTGTGCGGCGGCCGGCAGGCAGGCCAGGAGGGCGAGTGCCGCGAGCGCATGGGGCCGATAGGGTTGCATGAGCCGAGAGATACGGCGGGGGAGGGGGCGGGACAAGCTCAGGCCAGCCAATCCGGCGTCGTGCGCCGGAACCGGGGGTTGCCGTGGCCGCCCGGCGCCGCCGTGGGCGCGGCGGGCCCGCCGCTGGCCACTGGGCGCTCGGCGAAGCGGCCGTGCTGCAGCAGCCGGTCGTACAGCACGAGCGCGCCGGCGACGGCCAGGTTGAGGGCGAACCGCGTAGGGATGCGCACCACATGCCGGCACCGCGCCCGCATCGCCGTCGACAACCCGGACCGCTCGGGGCCCAGCACATAAGCGGCGTTCATCGGGTGGCGGAACGAGGGCAGGTCGACCGCGTCGTCCAGCAGCTCGATGCCCACCAGGGTGCATTCGCGCGGCAGCCGCAGCCCGTCCACGTCGGCGAAGCGCCACAGCGGCACGTGCGCGGGCGTGTCCGCCGTATCCGACGTGCGGCCGGCCCGCGCGTCCCAGCCGGCGCCCACGGTGAAGCAGAACGCGGCCCCGAAGGCGTGCGCCGTCCGCAGCAGGGCGCCGACATTGGCCGACTTGGACACGCCCTCGGCGCCGATGCCGCAATAGCCCCTGGCGTGCTGCGGTTTGGCACTGTGCATCGGCGCGGGATATGCGTTCGGCATGAGCGACGCAACCGATACGCGGCTGGCGGCCCAGTACGAGGCCTACCCCTACCCCAAGCGGGACCCGCGCGACGAGGCCAAGCGCCTCATCATCGGCAGCCCCAGCCACTTGCGGGAGGTCGATCATTGGGTGTTCCAGGCCGCCCGCCCGGCGGCCGCGCCGCTGCGCGCCCTGGTGGCCGGCGGCGGAACGGGCGACGGCGCGATCATGCTGGCCCAGCAGCTCGCCACGGCCGGGCGGCCCGGCCGCGTCACCTACCTCGACCGCTCGGCCGCCGCGCATGGGGTGGCGCGGGCGCGGGCGGAGGCGCGCGGCCTCGCGCTGGACTGGCACCTTCTGTCGCTGCTGGAGCTGCCGGGCTCCGGCCTCGGCCCCTTCGATTACATCGACTGCTGCGGCGTGCTGCACCACCTGCCCGACCCAGCCGCCGGGCTGCGCGCGCTGCTGTCCGTGCTGGCGCCGGGCGGCGGCCTCGGGCTGATGGTCTATGCGCCGCATGGCCGCACCGGCGTCTATATGGTGCAGGACGCGATGCGGCTGCTGGCCCCGGAGAGCGAGCCGCCGCCGGCCCGGCTGGAGGTGGCGCGCCGCGTCATGCGGCACCTGCCGGAGACGGCCTGGTTGCGCGGCAACCGCTACTTCGGCGACCACTTCGAGGGTGGCGACGCCGGGCTGTACGACCTGCTGCTGAACCCTCGGGATCGGGCGTACACGGTGCCGGACCTGGCACGGCTGCTGCACGGAGAGGGGCTGGCGATCACCTGCCTGATGGAGCCGATGCGCTACGACCCCGCCGCCCTGCTGCCCGACCCCAAGCTCCGCGCCCGCCTGGCCGCGCTGGACCCGGTCGGCCGCGCCGCGCTGGCCGAGGCTCTGGCCGGCAACATGAGCACCCACGTGGCCTACTGCGTGCGCACCGCCGAGGCGCGGCCGGCGCCCGACCCGATGCGCCCCGCCGCCGTGCCGGTCGCGCGCGAGATGCCGGCGCCCGAGATCGCCCGCAACATCCGGCCGGACGGCACGCTGCCGTTCCTGTTCGATGGGCTGCGCGTAACCGTTCCGCTACCGCCCTTGGCCGGGGCGATCCTCAACCTGATCGATGGGCGCCGCACGACGGAGGCGATCGGCGCGGCGCTGCAGGCCCGCGGCGCCGCGGCCGAAGCCGCCGTCCGGGCCTGGCGGCAGACCTACGACGCCCTCTCGGCCGTCAACCGCATCCTGCTCGCGGCCCCGGCTTGACGGCCCCGGCTTGACGGCCACGATCATCATCTTCGGCGCCGCGGTGCGGCCCGGTGGCGCGCCCAGCGGCGCCATGCGCGACCGGGTGGAGGCGGCGGTGCGCTGCGCCGACACGCTGGGGGGCGCCCGGTTCATGCCCACGGGCGGGGTCGGGCGGCATGGCCCGCCCGAGGCCGAGGTGATGGCGGACCTGCTCCGCGCGCACGCAATCCCGCCCGAGCGCATCCTCCTGGAGCCGACCGGGGTCAACACCATCCGCTCCGTGCTGGCCTGCGCGCGGCTGCTGCGGGGCCAGCCCGGGCCGGTCTATGCCGCGACCTCGGCCTACCACATGCCGCGTTGCGTGCTGCTGCTGCGGCTGGCGGGGCTGCGGGCCTATCCATGCCGGCCGCCGCGCACGCCGGCCAGCAGCAGCCGGGTCAAGCGCTGGTATTGGCGGCTGCGCGAGATGCCGGCCGTGCCGATCGACAGCGCCCTGCTGCTCTGGATGCGGCTGGGTCGACGGCTGTAGCAAAGGGCGGCGGAAGCGCGGTAACCTCGGCCCGAATAGGAGGTTGGATGCGGGGGTTGTCGTCGGAACGGGCACGCCTGGCCTTCGTGAGCGGCGGGCTTGCCATGCTGGCCGGGTGCGTCGCCGTGCCGCCGCCGCAGCCGGCGCCGCTGGTCGTGCTGCCGGGGCAGCAGAAGACCTATGCCGAGTTCCAGCGCGACGACGCCGCGTGCCGGCCGGGCGGCCCGGCGGCGCTGCCCACCGCCGCCCCGAACCTGAACGCGGAACCGCATCTCGCCTATGTGCAGTGCATGGCGTCCCGTGGCAACAATGCCGTGCCGGTGCCGCAGGTCTACCCCTATCCCGCCTACACCTATGGCTACACCAGCTATTATCCCTGGGTGTATGGCCCGGCGTTCTGGGGCGGCTACGGCCTCGGCATCGGCTTCGGGGCCTATTATGGCAGCTACTACCGTTACGGCTGGGGCGGCTATGGCGGCCGCTACGGAGGCTACGGCCACTATGGCGGCTACCGTGGCTATGGCCACTACGGTGGCTACGGAGGCTATCGCGGCGGCTCGGCCTATGCGGGCAACGGCTTCGGCGGCGGCTTTCATGGCGGCGGTGGCGGCCGGCGGTGACTTGAACGGCCCCGGAGGAGAGGCTTAGTCTCCGTCCAAACTGGAAAGCAGCGAGGCGCCATGACGACCCTCAGCCCCGAAGATGTCCGCGCCCGGCACATCCGCCGCGCGGACATGGTCGCCTGCAAGATGGCCTTCATCGATTGCAAGATGCCGGGCTCCGAGTTGAAGGAGAACTACTCGCTGGTCGGGCCCGGCGTGACCCAGTCCCGCGACCAGGTGGTGAACCTCACGGAGCCGCATGGCTTCAGCCTAGGCGTGGCCGCGATGCCGCCTGGGACGGTCAACAACCTCCACATCCATTTCACCGCCGAGGTGTTCATGGTCAGCCGGGGCACCTGGACGTTCCGCTGGGGCGCGGACGGGGCCGATGGCGAGATCGTCGGCCGGCCCGGGGACGTGGTGAGCATGCCCACCTGGATTTTCCGCGGCTTCACCAACACCGGCGCCGAGGACGGCTGGATCTTCACGGCGCTGGGCGGCGACGACACCGGGGGAATCATCTGGCATCCCTCGATCCTGAAGACGGCCGAGACATACGGCCTGTTCCTCACGCAGGACAACATGCTGGTGGACACGGACGCCGGCTTGCCACGCCCCGCGCCCGACAGCCTGATGCCGGCGCTGACGCCCACGCAGATCGCGAGCCTGCCGCGTTACTCGGCCGATCAGATGCGCCGCCGCGTGGTGCCGGCGGGCGAGCGCGCCTGGTCCGCGCATGCCTTGCTGGATGGCGTGCTGCCGGGCCATGCGGCCGAGTTGGCGCAGGTGCTGGGCCACGGCATGACGGAGGATCGCGACCAGAGCGCGCCGATCGGCAATGCGCACGGGTTCAGCATCGAATGGCTGCGCATTCCGGCGGGCCAGCAAGTGGGGCGCCATGCCCTGGCGGAAAAGCAGGTGGCGATCGTGTTCCAGGGCGCGCTCCGGGTGACCCTGAACGCACCCGGCGCGGAGACCGCGGTGGACGTCGCCACGGGCGAGTGTTTCTCCACGCCCGGCATGGCCTGGCGCGCGTTGAGCAACCCGGGCGACACGTCGGTGGAGATCGCGCTGATCACGAGCGGGGACCAGCGCAAGCGGATCACCTGGGCGCCGGAGGTCGTACAGGCCGCCCTGCAGCGTGGTGCCTGCATCGACCATAACGGCTATTTGGCGCCGCTGGACCTGCTGCCGCCGACGACCCGGGCGGCCGTAGCCGGGCGTATGCTGCCTGTGGCCGCGGAGTAGGCAACGATGCCCGGCCCGACGGAGGACGCCATGACCCAACGCCGCACGATGCTGATCGGCCTGGCTGCCGCTGCCGCAGCCCCGGGCTTCATATCGGCTGCCAGCGCCGCCGCCGAGTTCCGCACGGCCGAATATTGGACGGAGCTCGAGGGCGTGAAGCTCTGGCTGTTCCGCAAGCAGCTCGCAACGGAGTCGGCTGGCCGGCCGGTGCTGTTCCTGGCGCACGGCTCCACTGTATCCAGCCGCTCGTCCTTCGACCTGGAGGTGCCCGGCGCCGGCGAATACTCCCTCATGAGCGTATTTGCCCGGCTCGGATACGACGTCTGGACCATGGACTTCGAGGGCTACGGCCACTCCGGCGCGGCGCGCGCCAACTCCGACGTGGCGGCCGGGGCCGCGAACCTGCTGGCCGCGGCGGCCGTGGTGCAGCGGGAGACCGGGCAGGCCCGGTTCCACCTCATGGGCGAAAGCAGCGGCGCGCTGCGGGCCGGGCGCTTCGCCATGGAGAACCCCGACCGGGTCGGGCGCCTGGTGCTGGCAGCCTTCACCTATACCGGCAAGGGCTCGCCCACGCTTGGCAAGCGCGCCGAGCGCCTCGCCTATTTCCGTGCGAACAACCGCCGGCCCCGCCTCGAGGCCGACATCACGCAAATCTTCACCCGCGACATGCCCGGCACGTCGGACCCGCGCTTGCCCGCGGCCATGGCAAAAGCCGAACTGCCCTTCGGCGATTCCGTGCCGACGGGCACCTACCTCGACATGACCGCGAACCTGCCCGTGGTGGACCCGGCGCGCGTGCGCTGCCCCGTGCTGCTGATCCGCGGCGAGCACGACGGCATCGCTTCCGAAGCGGACCTCATGGATTTCTTCACCAAGCTGCCAAGCTTCGACCGGCAATACGTGGTGCTGCCGAACTCCGCCCATTCCGCGGCGATGGGCAACACGCGGGCGCAGTTCTGGCACGCCATGCAGGCCTTTCTGACGCAGGCGCAAGCCACGTCGGCTTGATCAGGAGATCCCGGCCGCCCGTTTCGCGACGTGCGTCGCGCGGCGGTTCGCGGCGGCCTCGGCCTGGTCGGCGGCTTCGCCGAAGGTTTTGGACATTGACATTGGCCCGCCTACCCCATGAACTCCGCCTCGCGGCCCGCGTGGATTTGCGCCAGGATCGCCACCTCGTCGAACAAGCGCCATTCGCGCAGCACCTTGCCGTCCCGCAACTCCAGATGGCTTGCCCCAAGCACGTTCACCTTGGTGCGGGTAATCGGGCCGTAGGTCGGGACGCCGGAATAGGTGCCGCGAAGCAGCCAGATCACGGCCACCCGCAGCCCGAGCTCCGGACCGTCCAGCACGGCGATATCGCGGATTTCGACCCGCCCGTCGGGAAAGCTGGCCAGCAGGTTGATGAGGTCGATCTGGTAGGGCACTACGCCCTGCACGCGTTTCATCCGCACCGTTTGCAGCGCGATTTGATGGCTGCAGAAGTCGGTGACGCGGTTGAACATGCGATTGTTCCACACCTCCTCGAACATCTCCCGCACCAACTCCCACTCGGCCTGCTGCCGCCGCGGGCGAGGGCCGGAGACGCCGGCGGCGAACGGGTCGGCGATACGGCCGTGGAATGCACCCTGCTCGCCGCCCGCTTGCATGCTCGTGCCCAGCACCGGGCTGGCCGCCGCGAGCTCGCCGGCGATGCGGTAGGGATCGAGGCCCAGGCACTCCAGCACGGACCACTCGTCGCGCACCAGCCACTCCTCGGTGACCTTGTTGTCCTGCACCAGGCAGTGCGCGACGGTGCGGGATATCCAGTCCTTGCCGGTTGGCGGGCCGTAGGTCCAAAACCCGGTATGGGTGCCGGATTTGAACACGCGATGGCTGCTGATGAAGCCGCCGGGTCCGCGCTGTTCCCAGATGACGTCCTCGCCCAAGCCGCCACCGCCGTTCGGGAAGGCGGCAAACTTCTGCAGGCTGTTCTCGATGACGTGGTCGTAGTTGTAGGTTTCGCCGTACGCCGTGAAGACCTTCACATCCCGCGAGTAATGGTCACGCAGTCGTCCCAGCCCGCGATCGATCCAGATGGCGTCGGTCCAGCTGAGGATATAGTCGCGGGGGTCGCGGTAGGGCGCATAGGCTTCGGGCCGAAGCGGTTCGTCGCTCATGCGGGGGTCCTCAAAACGTTTTGCACAACACGTCCGGTGCCGGCGAGGCGAGCAGGGTAAGCGCGACCCCGGCGACCGCGCCCATCGTGGTCACCCAGACCGTGCGGCTGTAGCGGGACAGCAGCACCGGCGTGCCGAACGCCCGGAACTGCAGGCAAGCGTCCCGGGCCGCAATGCCGAGCGCGAGCAGCAGACTTGCGGCCAGGGTCAGCGCCAGCCCGGCCAGCAGGCTCCCAGCCAGGCCAAGCCCTTCGGCGAGTTGGCCGATCACGGGCCAACTGCCCCAAAAGAACACCAGGCTGCCGGTGCGGTGGCGGCAACCAGGCCAGCCCGGCCTGCAAGCCGCTCATTTCGGCTCACCATGGATCAGCTCGATCAGCCCGACCTGGTCCACACGATGGAACGACACCGGCACACCGCCGAACAGCTTGGCCGGCTTGGGCAGACCAAGCGACAGCACTCCCAGTCCCTCCGTCTCCATCGCGGCGATCGAGGCCTCGGCGTCGTCGGTGACGTAGCAGAGATGGTAGATCATGTTGCCGCGGCGGACCATCTGGTCGATGGGTGACGCGCCCTCGCCGGGCCAGATCACCTCGACGTCGGGCATCTCAAGGTGATGGCGCATGGCAAGGTTCACGTTCTGCAAGGGATCGAATGTCGATGCGCCCTCGGTGTAGCCAAGGGTGCCAAGAAAACGGAACGCCTGGTCCGGCGCGGGCACGGCCAGTCCCAAATGATGAAAACGCAAGCCAAAGCCCTGCATGCCACCGGCTCCCTCTAGGCCGCCTTCGAATGAATGAGCTGCACCAGGTCGCCGATATTGTTCAGCCGCCCGATCTCGCCAGCGGAGGTCTTCCGGAAAGGGAGACCGCCGGTTCAGCCTTTCAGGCTATCCGGCACCTTGCCGCCGTTTTCGGCGAGCTTCTGCATGACCTGCTTGTGCAGCCAAACGTTGATGCTGGCGGAATCGTTAGTGTCGCCGGTGTAGTGCAACTCGGCCGCGAGGTCTTTGCGGGCCTGCAGGCCGCTGTCCAGATCGAGCAGCTTCATCAAGTCTACGATCGAAGTTTGCCAATTCAGGGTTTGCGCATTCTTGGAAGCCATGTCGGTCAGTACGGCAGCGACGTCCACGCTCTCGACCGGCGCGGCGGCAGACACGATCATCGGCGCGGCGGGCGCAGGCGCGTCAGAAATTGCCGGCGCGGGCGGAGACGCCGCGCTGGGGTGGCTAAAGATCTTGTTCATGATGGAACCGAACATGCTCATCGCTTATGCTCCCCGCGCCGCTGGCTCGCCAACGTCGTCGGCCGGGCTAAGTTCCTCCGGGCAGGCGGTCGATGGCCTCGGCCATGGCTTTGTCCCGCGCCGAAAGCCCGCCCACATCGTGCGTGGTCAGCACGATGCCGACCCGGTTGTAGGTGTTGGTCCATTCCGGATGATGGTCCAGCCGCTCGGCCAGCAACGCCACACGGCCCATGAAGCCCCAAGCCGCGCTGAAGTCGGCAAACTTGAAGTCGCGCGCGATCGCGTCGCGGTCCGGCAGCAGCCGCCATAACGGCAGGTCGGCCAATAGCTGGCCGCGCTCGGCCACGGAAAGAGGCTGCATTCTGGTTGACCTCGAGACCTAGATCGGGGCGGGATGCCGCATGTCCCACGATAGCACGCCGTTTACGCGATACAGCCTGCCGCCCGGCCCCGAGGATATCGCCGACCTGGCCGACCACGCCCTGGCGGCCATTCCCGCACGCCTGCGCACCCAGGTACGCGGCGTTTCCATCCTGGTCGAAGAGGTGGCCGATGACGAAACCCTCGCCGAACTGGGCATCGAGAACGCCTGGGAGCTGACCGGCCTCTATCGAGGCGTGCCCCTGGGCCAGAAAGGCGCCGGCGAGACGCGGCAGGAACCCGACCTCATTCTATTGTACCGCGAACCCATCCTCCTGGAGTGGATCGAGACCGGCGAGGACCTGTTCCGCCTGGTCAGGAACGTGTTGATCCACGAGATCGCCCACCATTTCGGCTTCAGCGACGCCGACATCGCCGACCTGGAGCAGGACGGGCACTGAGTTTACGATTACGTCACCTTTAGCCGGCAAACTACGGCCTAGGTCGAGGGTCAGGGAGAAATCCCGCCGGTGCGGGCATCGGCGTGGAGGGCACGGCGACGCCTCCAGCCGGCGAGCCGGGCCATGCGGCGCAGCCCGGCCAGTTGCTGCTGCACGTAGCTGCCGGTCGCCATCGCCTCCTCCGCGCCTGGGTCCCCCGTGCGGACGTAGGCGCGGCCGAAATCGGCGGTGCGGAACAGCATGTCCCACCAGGGCAGGATGGCGCCGTAATTGGCGCTGCGCTGACCGGCGGCGAGAACCCCGTGATGCGCGCGGTGGAACCGCGGCGAAATCAGCAGCCGGTCGCCGAGCCAGCCGAACGAAACCCGCGCATTGGCGTGCGAGAGGCTTTCCAGCAGTCGGAGCAGGAGCACCAGCAAGGGAAACTGCAAAGGCGGAATGCCGATCAGCAGCGCCACAGCGGTAAACCACACGAAGCCGATCAGGTCGTCCAGCACGTGGTTGCGATCGTCCGACCAAAAGGTCATCTGCCGCTGGGCGTGGTGCAGCGAATGCAGCCCCCACCACCAGGCGAACCGGTGCGACAGGCGGTGGCGCCAATACTCGGCGAAGTCGAGGATCACCGCATACAGGAAGAACGTAACCAGGTGATGGCCGAGCAGGACGGGGAACAGCCGCTCGAGCGTAGGCGGCACCCAGCCGTGATCGCTCATCCAACCGTTGAGCGCGACCTGTATTTGATAGAACAGCACGAAGGTCACCAGCGGCAGGACACCGACGCGGGAGATGAAGGTGTACAGCACGTCCACCCACACCGCCTTCTGGTCGGGCCAGCGCTCGACCGGCCGCCAGCGCTCGAGCGGCAGACAGATCGCAAAGGTCGCCGCCACCTGCGCCGCGCCGTAACAGGCGAACAGCGCCCAGCCGAATGCGATCTCTTCCCACTCCATGGCGCCTATCGCATAGAGAGCGGGCAGCAGCAGGGTCTCCTGCACCCAGCCAGCCGCCAGGCTGAACGGGTCGGCCATCAAGGGGCTCGCGTCGCCGCGGTCAGGAAGATGCCGTGCGGAGAGCGCCCGACCGGCACCGATTGCAGGGCGCCCGTGGCCGGGTCGAGGATGCCGACCTTTTGGATGAAGCGCTGGGTGATCCAGAGCTTGCCATCGGGCGCGAACTCGATGCAGTCGGGGCCGCCGGGCACGCGGTACGTGCGGATGGGTGCAAGCGTGGCCGCATCGAGGGAGACCGTGGTGCCATCCACGCGGTTGTTGACCCAGAGCAGCTTGCCGTCCGGCGAGGGGAAGATCTGGTGGGCGCCGCGGCCCGTGCGGACGCGCCGCTCGACCCGGCCGTCGACGGGGTCGACCACGGCGATGCTATCGGTGCCCATGTTCGCCACCAGCAGCTTGCCCGCGTGCCAAATCACGCCGGCCGGCGTGTTGCCGACCTCGGCGGTCCACACCACCGCCTGCCGGTTCAGGTCATAGGCGGCCAGGCGGTTGGTGCCCTGCAAGGTGGCATAGGCCATGCTGGAATCCGGCGAGTAGGCCAGGTGGCTCGGCATGGAGCTGGCCGGGAACCGCTTGGCCAGCTGCATGGTCGCAGCGTCGTAGACATCGACCTGGTTGCGCGCCAGGCCAGTCACCACCAGCCACTTGCCGTTGGGGCTGAACAGGAGGTGGTAGGGGTCGGCCACCGGCAGCCGACGCCGGATTTCGCCGGTGCGCGGATCGAGGAACAGCATCTCGTTGCCGCCGGCGTCGCCGACCAGCAGCTGCTTGCCGTCCGGGCTGAGCGCAAAGTGATGCGGCTCCCGCAACACCGGCACGCGCCGCAGCTCCGCGCCCGTGCTGCCATCGAGGACGCTCAAGGTCGCCTCGCCGGAGTTGATGACGATGGCAAGGCCGTTCGCCCAAGCGGGCAGGGCGGCGAGCAACACGAGGGCGGTAAGCAAGGTGCGCATGGGGTCCGGTCCAGGAAGGCCTGGCGTTGATGTCCTGCTGAAGCTAACACAAGCAAGCCTATCGCGCCGCACGGTTTCGGCAACAGGAGCTGTTATGGAGGTCATCGCCGCGGGTCTGCAGTTCCCCGAGGGCCCGGTCGCCCTGGCCGATGGGTCGGTGGCGCTGGTGGAGATCGCCCGCGGCACCGTCAGCCGGATCACGCGGGATGGCATGGTGCATGTCGTGGCCACGCCCGGCGGCGGACCGAACGGCCTGGCGGTCGGCCCGGACGGCGCATGGTACCTCTGCAACAACGGCGGGTTCCTTTGGCACCGGGAGGGCGGCATGCTTCGCCCCGTTGGCAGCCCCCCCGACTACAGCGGCGGCCGGATCGAACGCATCGACCCGGCCACCGGCGCGGTGCGGGTGCTCTACCGCGCGTGCGACGGCCACGCGCTATGCGGGCCGAATGACCTGGTGTTCGACGACCAGGGCGGCTTCTACTTCACCGATCTCGGCAAATCGCGGGCCCGGGACCGCGATCATGGGGGCGTCTATTATGCGCTGGCCGACGGCTCGCGCATCGTAAGCGTCGCCTATCCTGTGCTGACGCCCAACGGCATCGGCCTCTCGCCCGACAACCGCACGCTTTACGTGGCGGAGACCGAGACGAGCCGGCTGTGGGCGTTCGACATCGAGGCGCCGGGCCGGGTCGCCAAGCAGCCGTTCCCATCCCCGCATGGCGGCCGGCTGATGGCCGGTCTATCCGGCTTCCAGCGGTTCGACAGCCTGGCCGTCGATGCGGCGGGCAACGTCTGCGTGGCCACGCTGGTGTCCGGCTGCATCACCGTGATCGCACGGGATGGGACGGTCATACGCCAAGTCCCGACCAGCGACGGATACACGACCAACCTCTGCTTCGGCGGACCCGGCCTGGGCACCGCCTATATCACATTGTCCGGCCGTGGCGAGCTCGTTGCCACCCCGTGGGGCAGTCCAGGCCTGCGGCTGAATTACCAGCCATAAAGCCGACACGATCCTTGACTATGGCAGGGCCGTGAGCACCTCACAGACGCACACTCGGCACCGCGAGGTTAAGCCCAAATGTCATCGCTCTCCGTCAAGGACGTCCAGACCCGTGTCCTGGTGGTGGAAGACGAGTTCCTGATCCGCATGACGCTGGCCGAGGCCCTCGGCGACGAGGGCTTCGAGGTGATCGAAGCGGAGACCGCCGATGCGGCGCTGCCGTTGCTGCAAGCCGACCCCGGCATCCGCCTGCTGCTGACCGACATCCAGCTGCCGGGCGTGCTGAACGGCCGGTCTCTGGCCCAGAAGGCGCGCGAGCAGCTGCCGACGCTGCCGATCATCTACATGACGGGCCGACCTGACCCGACCGACGCCGCCACACCGCTCGATGTATTCATCGCCAAGCCTTATACGCTGAACGACATTTGCGAGGCTGCGCGCCGGCTGACGCAATAGCCGTGTGACGAAGTGCATCATCGCAGCCTGCGCCATGATGCTGCCCTGTTTATCCCTATATGACGGTCTGCGGTGCAGTCCGCTGGAGGGTTCCAAAATGAAGCGTTTCGTCCGGCGAGCAGTCCTGCCCGCCATCCTGCTTGCCGCGACCGCACTGGGCGGCTGCCTGTATCCGTATCCCGGCTACTACGGCTCTCCGTACTATGCGTCCGCTTATCCGGCCTACGCAGCGCCCGTGGTGGTCGGCGGTGGCTTCTACGGCGGCTACCACCGGCCGCGTTACTGGCGCTGAGCTACTCCGCGGGCGCCACCTCCGCCTCGCGCTGACCGCTCGCGTCCAGTGCGCGGCGGACCAGGCCCGACGTCTTGGCGTCCTCCACGTAGGCGCGCAGATAGGCTGCGGCCGCGTCCCGCCCCTTGGGCGTAGCCATCGCCTGCCGGATCGACATGAACCGGCCCGGCACGTGTCGCAGTTCGGGATGCACCTGGACGAAGGCCACCAACGCCTGCTTGACGCCGGCGATGGCGTGGTAACCCCCGGCCAGGAACGCCGCCTCGGACTCGCCGCCGCCGCCGAAGCGCACCAGCTCCGCATGCTTCAGGTTGCGCTTGAGATAGAGGTCATAGGCGCTGTTGGCCGCGACCGCGATCTTCGTGCCCGGCGCATCGACCTGGGCCGGGCTGTCGAGCGTGGAGCCGGGCGGCACCACGTAGGTGCCCTCGATCAGCACATAAGGGGCGGTGTAGTCGATCGTGGCGCCGCGGACCGGGTCGATGGCCAGGAACGCCACGTCCCACACGTCCCGCACCGCGTCGGCCGCGACCACTCCGGCCTCGTCGTACGCCACGAAAACGACGGGCACGCCAAGCCGCCGCCCCAGCTCCCGCGCCAGCTCGGCCGAGACCCCGCGTGGTTCGCCGGTCGCCGGGTCGCGTTGCGCCAGCACGATGTTGCCGAAGTTGATCGCGACCCGGAGCGTGCCGCTCGGCGCCAGCGCATGCGCGACCTCCGGCGTCGCCGCCAGGGCGGTGGAGCCGAGCAGCACCCCGGCCGCGAGCGTCATGTCGATCATGGTGTCCATCACAGCCCCGCCCGCTCCAACTGCACGATCGCCCTGGCGCAAGCCTGCGCCCGCGGCACCATGCTGTCCAGGTTCAGGAACTCGTCCGGGCTGTGCGCCTTGCCGCCGACCGGACCCACCGAGCAGATCGTCGGCGTGCCCACGCCCGCGGTGAACCCGCTATCGGCGCAGCCGCCGGAGAATTCGCCCTCGACATGCAGGCCGCTGCTGGCGGCGGCGCCCACATAAAGCTCGAACAGCCGCTTGGCCGCCGGGGTCTGCGTGAGCGGCAGGAACTCGCCCCGGATCGCCAGCTCCGCCTTGGTGCCCGGCACCGAGCTGCGCTCGATGATCGCGGTGATGGCTGCCATTAGGTCGTCGCGGTCCGCCGGCTCGATATAGCGCAGGTCGATCTGGCCCTCGGCCCAGGGCGCGACGGTGTTCACGCTCTGCCCGCCGCTGATCAGCCCGACATTGAGGGTGATGCCGCGATCGAGGTCGGTCAGCGCGTGGATCGCCTGGATCTTGCGGGCCAGCTCCTCAATGGCGCTGATGCCGTCCTTGAAGGCGCCGCCCGAATGCGCGGCCTTGCCGGTCACCCGTATGGCCATGAACACCCCACCCTTGCGGCCGGTGACCACGTTGCCGGTGGCCCGGCCGGGCTCGCTGTTGAACACCACGCGGGCACGGCGGGCCTCGGCCTCGATGACGGGGCGGCCTTCGGGGCTGCCGATCTCCTCGTCGCCGGTGAACAGGCCGACCAGCGGGGCCGGGCTGCCGCCGAACTTGGCGAAGGCGGCCAGCACGAAGCAGTTCATCACCAGCCCGGCCTTCATGTCGGCCACGCCCGGGCCGTAGGCAACGCCGTCGCGAATGGTGAAGGGCCGCCGGGCCACCTCGCCGTCGGGGAACACCGTGTCGCGGTGGCCCATCAGCACGACGTTGCCGCCGGCATTGCCGTGCGGACCCTCCCACGGCACGGTGGCGCGCAGGCAGTCGCCGTGCTGCGATTGCGGCAGCGCCTCGACCGGGATGCCGTGCGCCTCCAGGAACGCGCGCGCAACGGCGCCGACCCGGTCGATGCCGGGTTTGTCGTAACTGCCGCTGTCGATGTTGACCATTTGCCGCAGCAGGTCGGTCATGGCGTCCTGCTGGGTGGCCAGCCAGGCGGATATCAGGGCTTCGGGCGTTTCGGCGTTCATGGGGTTGCTCCAGTGGTGGCACGTTCAAGCGCGCGGGCGGCCCGCAGCACCAGGTCGTCGCGGTAGAGGGCGGCTGCGAGCTGCACGCTGCGCGGCAGGCCGTGAGCGCCGGTCCCCATGGGGACCGAGATGGCCGGCTGCCGCGTGAGGTTGAAGACGAAGGTCCAAGGCGCCCAGTCGCGCAGCAGCGACCTTACCGGGTCCAGCGTGGGCGCGTCGGCGCGGGGCGGCGGCCCCGGCACCACGGGGCACAGCACGAGGTCGTAGCGCCGGTGCAGGCGGGCCATCGCGTGCGCCGCCTGCACCTGCTCGGCGGCGGCCTGCATGAGCTCCACGCCCGGCATGTCGGGCAGCGCGGCGACCTCGCGCAGGCCGGCGTCCAGCAGCGCGCGCTGCCCGGGCGGCGTCGCCGCTACGGCCAGCTTCAGCGCCGTGCCCCATAGCTTCACGAACAGCGCGCCGGTGTCCGGCAGGCCAGGGTCGGCCTCCTCCACCTCGGCGCCGGCCTCGGCCAGCAGGCCGGCCGCCTGCTCCACGGCGGCGATCCCCTCATGGTCGAGGGGCGCCGCGAAGCCGGGGTGGCGCAGCACGGCCACGTGCATGCCCTGCACGCCATCCTCGAGGCCGGAGCGCCAATCGCGCGGGTCGTCGGCCAGGCAGAAGGGGTCGCGCGGATCGAACCGGGCCAGGGCGGACAGCATCAGCGCCGCGTCGCCCACCGTGCGCGTCATCGGCCCGGCCACCGCCACGCCGCTGAACGCGCCCAGCGGCCATTGCGGCACCCGGCCGAAGCTGGGCTTCAAGCCGACCACGCCGCACCAGGCGGCCGGGATACGGATGCTGCCGCCGGCGTCGGTGCCGACATGCAAAGGGCCGAACCCGGCCGCCGCCGCCGCCGCCGCGCCGCTGGACGAGCCGCCCGGGCTGTAGAGCGGGTTGCGGGGATTGCGCGTGATGCCGTGCAGCGGGCAGTCGCCGGGCGATTTCCAGCCGAACTCGGTCGTGGTCGTCTTGCCGAACACCACCGCGCCCGCCGCTTTCAGCGCGAGCACCACGGGCGCGTCGTCCTCGGCGTTGGCCGCCGAGGTGGTTCGGCTGCCGCGCCGGGTCGGCAGGCCGGCGACGTCCACCAGGTCTTTCACCGTGCAGGGCACGCCGTCCAGCGGACCGAGCGGCCGGCCGGCCCGCCAGCGCTGCGTGCTCTCCCCGGCTGCCGCCAGAGCGCGCGGGTCCAGCACGGCGAAGGCGTTCAGCGCGGGGTTGCGCCGGGCCACGCGTTCGGTGACGGCCTGCAGCGCCTCGATCGGGCTAAGGCGGCCGCGGGCGTAATGGGCGAGCAGCGCCTCGGCCGTCATGTCGGCCGGGTCGGTCATGCCGGCGGGCGCCGCGCCGCCCAGGGCCGCGCCGCCTCCAGCAGCGCGCCGACGCGGAGCACATCGAGGTCCCCGCCCCACCGGCCCACGATCTGCAGGCCGGTCGGCAGGCCATCAGCGGCAAAGCCGGACGGCACGGACAGCGCGGGGTGGCCGGTCAGGTTGAAGGGGTAGACGTAGGCGGTCCAGCCCTGCCGGGTGATGCCGCAGCGCTCGCCGTCGATCTCGACCTCGTCGTGGGCGGCGTCGAAATCGGCGGGCAGGGCGGTGCGGGTCAGCGTCGGCATGACCAGCACGTCGTAGCGCTCGAAGAGGGCCTGGATGGCGCGGAACAGGCCGGTGCGGGCGTATTGCCCCTGGCGGAACTGCTCCAGGCTGAAGCCGCGGCCGCGCTCCATGAAGACCAGCAGCACCGGGTCCATCTGGTTCTCCCAGCGCGCCCGGTGCTTCTCCATCGCTACCGCGAAATTGGCTTGGTACATCACCCGGCCGGGATGCTCGATCCAATCGATCGCCGCCGTGACCTCTTCCACCTCCGCGCCCAGGTCCGCGAGCGCATCGAGCGAAGCCCGCGTGTTCGCCGCCACGTCGCGGTCCACCCGCGGGTTCGCCGCCCGTGCAATGGCGCCGACGCGCAGGCCCGACAGGTCCATGCCGACCAGGCCGGGGGACAGCCGCATCCCGTCCGTGCTGTTCAGGCTCAACGCGTCGCGGGGGCTGGGCCCGGTCAGCGCGGCGTACATGAGTGCCGCGTCCGTCACCGTGCGGGTGATCGGCCCGGCATAGGTGTAGTTGCCGAACGTATCCAGCGCCGCCTCCCAGGGCACCGCGCCCAAAGTGGGCTTCAGCCCGACCACGCCGCAGCAGGCCGCCGGGATGCGGATCGACCCGGCGCCGTCTGTTCCCAGCGCCAGCGGCCCCAGCCCCGACGCCATCGCCGAGGCCGCGCCGCCGCTGCTGCCGCCCGAGGTGCGGGTCGTGTCCCAGGGATTGGGCGCCACGCCGAAGCTCGGCCCATCGGTCAGGCCCTTGTGCCCGAACTCCGGCATGCGGGTCTTGCCGACCAGGATCGCGCCGGCGGCCCGCAGCCGGGCGACGGTGATGTCGTCCCGCACCGGCACGTTGTCGGCGAAGATGGCGGAGCCGTGGGTGGTCAGCACGCCTGCCGTGTCCACCTGGTCCTTCACGCTGACCGGAACGCCGTGCAGCGGCGGCAGCGCCCCGCCCGCCATGACGGCCTGTTCGGCCGCTTGCGCCTCGCGCCGGGCGGCGTCGGCCGTTACGGTCACGAAGGCGTTCAGCCGGGGTTGTGCTTGTTCGATCGCGGCCAGCACGGCGTCCATGTACTCGACCGGCGACAGCTTGCGGCGCCGGATCAGCGCGGCGGCCTGGCTTGCGGAAAGGAATAGCAGGTCGTCCGGCATCGCGTGTTCCTCGAGGATGCGCGAAACGTAGAGCAATCCCGCCGGAGTCTGATACCGTCTCCGACCGGGGAGGGCACATCATGCCGCATGTGGATCGCAGGACGTTGCTCGCGGGCGCCGCCGCGCTGGCCGCACGACCGGCCCGGGCGGCGGGGCGCAGCCTGGATCTGGTGCTCGAGTCGGAGGCGGTGATCCTCGATCCCTATGCCACCACGGCGGCCATCACCCGCACCTTCGGCTACCATGTGTTCGACACGCTGTTCGCCGTGGCCGAGAACGGCGAGATCCGTCCGCAGATGGTGGATGGCTGGGACGTGTCGGCGGACAAGCTGCAATGGCGGTTCACCCTGCGCGAGGGCTTGCGCTGGCACGACGGCGGCGGCGTGACCGCGGCCGACTGCGTCGCCTCGCTGCGCCGCTGGATGCCGAAGGACCCTCTCGGCCGCATGCTGGCCGCCTCCATGGCGGACATGCGGGCGACCGATCCGCGCAGCTTCACGCTTGGGCTGAAGGAGCCGTTCCCGCTGATGCTGGACGTGCTGGGCAAGCCGAACGCGGTCGTGCCCTTCATGCTGCCGGAGCGGCTGGCCCGTACGCCGGCCGACACGCGCATTACCGAGATCGTGGGCTCCGGCCCCTTCACGTTTCGCGCCGACCTATGGCGCCCCGGCGACCGCATGACGCTCGACCGCAACCCGGCCTATGTGCCGCGCGCGGAGAAGGCGGATTTCCTGGCCGGCGGGAAGCGCCCATTGGTGGACAGCCTGGTGCTGCGCGTGATGCCGGACGACGCGACGGCCGCCAACGCCCTTGTCGCGGGCGAGGTGGACTATGTGCAGTATGTGTCGTTCGACCAGTTGGACCGGCTGGCGCGCAGCCGCGGGGTGGAACTGCTCAGCCTCGGCGGCATCCACATGTTCCAGGGCAACTTCCGCCTCAACCACGCCAGCGGCCCCTTCGCCGACCCGGCTGTCCGCCGCGTGTTGTGGCATCTGGTGGACCAGGCCGAGACGCTGTCGGCCATCGGCATTCCGGCCGAGTTCGCGGTCAGCCAATGCCGTTCATTCTGGATGTGCGACGCCCCGCTCGAGACGCTGGATGGGGCCGCGGTTGCGAAGTTCTCGATCGATGCCGCGCGCGGCGCCTTGAAGCGAACGGCCTATGCGGGTGAACCCGTGGTGATACTGGAGACGGCGAACTCGATCTCCGAGACTGCATGCCGGGTGCTGGCGGGCCACATGAAAGAGGCCGGGTTCACGGTCGACGAGCAGGCGATGGATTGGGGCACCGTGCTGGCCCGGCGCGCCAAGAAGGACGGCTGGAGCCTGTTCGGCGTCTATTCGAACGGCGTGGACATGGTCTCGCCGTTGAACCACTTCTATGTGGCCAGCAGCTGCGCCGACTATCCCGGCTGGAGTTGCGACAACCGCGTTCCGGCGATGCTGGCGCAGTTCGCGCGTGCCGAAGGGCTCGAGGCGAGACGGGCGCTCGCGGCGGACATCCAGCGCGTGGTATACGATTTCGTGCCCAGCGTCATGTGGGGCCAGTTCGCGCGGCCAGCCGCGTATCGCACTCGGCTCCGCGGGTTGATCAAGTCCAGCTTCCCCATCTTCTGGAGCGTTGAAACCTAGAGCACGATCCGTGCTGATAGGCGCACGGCTCGCGCTCTAGCCTTTGTTTTTACGAGCAGGTTTATCCTACGGGTGATCCCGTGTGGTCGGATCATGCTCTAGCCGGCCGCTCCGTGGATGCGGGACGGCCATTTGGGTTATTGCAGGCCAGCCACGCTGGGCGGACCATACCAAGGGCGGCGGTGCCGCCGGTGTCGTCGCCAAAGCCGCTCGTGTCGTCGCCGCCGGTGAGCGGATCGTTGTCGTCGAACATATGTGGCGCCCTTAGCTTGGTGATGCCCAAGCTTCTCCCACAAAGAATTAACACCGCCTTACCGGCACCCAGTTTGCTGACCTCGGCACGCGTTCAGGCGGCCTTCATTCCGATCCACGACAGCGCGGCGACCTCAGGGCCAAGCCGGGCCGCGGGGCAGCGGCGCGCTGAAGGCGGTCGTTGATCGCCTGGCCCAACCCGCGGTCCGGCACCTTGGAGACGGCGATCGCCCGCAATCCCCTCGCGATCCCTTCGCGGTCGAGCCAGCGCAGGCCGCCGAACAGGCGGGACGCCGCCTCGCTCACGTCCCGGGTCTCGCTCAGTTGATAGAACAAGCCCACCCCTGGCGGCACCGGGCCAAAGGCCAGCAGCGCCTCGTCCGCGGCGGCGCTGACCGCCTCCGTCCGCACGGGAAGGCGTGGCGCATAGTGGGACACCAGCAGGCCCGGCGAGCGCAAGCTTCGCGAGCCCTCGGCGGCCCCCGGGGTGATGCCGCGTCCGACCGGGCCGATCGCTGCCTCGATGTCCTCTCGCGGCACGCCGCCGGGCCGCAGCAGGAACGGCCGTCCGGCCGACAGGTCCAACACCGTGCTTTCCAGGCCGACGGCGCAGCCGCCGTTGTCCAGCACCGCGGCGATGCGGCCGGACAGCCCGTCCAGCACGTGGTCGGCCGTGGTCGGGGAGATCTGGCCCGACCGGTTGGCCGATGGCGCCGCAACCGGGCGCTGCACCGCCTGCAACAGCGCCTGCGCGTCCGCATGCGCCGGCACCCGCACAGCCAGGGTGTCCAGCCCGGCGCCCGCCAGCAGCGCCACCCCGCACGTCACCCGGCGCGGCAGAACGAGGGTGAGCGGGCCCGGCCAGAAGCGTTCCGCCAACTGCCGGGCCAAATCCGGCGCGTCCACGTCCCGAAAGGCCGTGCTTGCGTCCGGATAATGGCAGATGAGCGGATTGAAGTGCGGCCGGCCTTTGGCTTCGAACACGGCCGCCACGGCGCGGCTGTTGGTGGCGTCGGCCCCGAGCCCATAGACCGTTTCGGTACCGAAGGCGACCAGTTGTCCCGCGCGCAGGAGTGCTGCGGCTTGGGCGATACCGGCCGGGTCAGCCGCCAGTCGCGCCGTCAAGCGTGCCCGCATCCCGTGCACAGGAACGGGGGATTGGCCCACCCCGCCTTGCCATAGGCCAGCGGCGTCCCGTCCATCGTGCACAGCCGCCCGCCGGCTGCCTCCAGGATCGCCTGCGGCGCGGCCGTGTCCCATTCCATGGTGCGGCCGAACCGCGGGTAGAGGTCGCCCTCGCCCTCGGCCAGGCGAACGATCTTCAAGGCGGACCCCATGTTGGTGACGCGCGCCACCCGCCGCCCCGCGAGGAACCGGTCCAGCTGCGGGTCGCCCGCATAGTGCCGGCTGGCCAGGACATGCATCCCCGCCTTCGGCGGCATGCGGGCGCGGATCGGCTGCTCGCTGGCCGCCGTGCGCTTCCATGCGAGCGGGCAGGGACCCAGCATGCCCCCGAACAGTTCGCCATAGGCGGGCACGCCCACCGCGCCCAGCACAGGGCGGCCCTCGCGCACTAAGCCGATGTTCACGGTGAACTCGTCGCGCATCGCCGCGAACTCCCGCGTGCCGTCCAAGGGGTCCACGAGCCAATACTCGCTGCCGGGCGCGTGCTGCAGGCCGGCCTCGATTTCCTCCTCGGCGATCACCGGAATGCCCGGCGCCGCGGCGCGCAACCCCTGCACGATCAGCGACTCGGCTGCGTGGTCCGCCTCGGTCACCGGGCTGCGGTCCGCTTTGCGCAGCGTCTCGAACCCCCGCGCCCGCACCGCCAGGATCACCGTGCCCGCGCGGTGGGCGAGGTCGGCAGCGAGGCTGAGCAGGGCTGCGTCATCCATCCGCCCGGTGTAGCCGCGCGGCGTGCCGGTGGCTATGGTCCGCCAGCCGTTTGCCAGCCCTTTCGCCAGCCTCTCTTGCCAGCCTCTCTTGAAAGATGCCGCATGATCTCCATCCAGTTCGCCGAAGCAACCGTGCCGACCGAAGGCAGCCTGGCACTCCTGGTGCTGGAGGGCGCGGCGCCTGCCGGCATCTGGGCGGCGGCGGATGCGGCCTGCGGCGGCGCGCTGGTCCGGGCCGCGCAGGCGGCCGAGTTCACCGGCAAGAAGGACCAGACCTGCGTCGTGCTGGCGCCAGGCGCCGGGCTGGTGCGGGTGGTGCTGATTGGGCTGGGCAAGCCGGACGACCACACGCCCCGCGGCATGGAAGCCGCCGGCGGCCGGGCCGCCGCCGCGCTCGCGCGCGACACCACGGCAGCCCTCGCCGCCGACGGCATGCCCGCAAGCCACGCCGCGCACGCCGCTCTCGGCGCCCGGCTCCGCAGCTACCGCTTCGACCGCTATCGCACCAAGGAGGCCGCGGACGCCAAGCCCCGGCTCGCCAGCCTCACCGTGCTGACCGACGACCCCGAAGCCGCCCGCGCCGCCTGGCCGGGGCTCGACGGCATCGCCCAGGGCACGGCGCTCACCCGCGACCTCGTCAGCGAACCGGCGAACGTCCTGAACCCCGCCGAAATGGCGGAACGCTGCCGCCCGCTCGCCGAACTGGGCGTCGAGGTCGAGGTGCTCGGCCCGGCCGAGCTCGAGACGCTCGGCTTCGGCGCCCTGCTCGCCATCTCCCAGGGCAGCGCCAACGAGCCGCGGGTGGTGAGCATGCGCTGGCAGGGCGGCGCGCCCGGCGGGCAGCCCGTCTGCTTCGTCGGCAAGGGTGTCACCTTCGACACCGGCGGCATCAGCCTCAAGCCCGGCGCGGGCATGGGCGACATGAAGTGGGACATGGCCGGCGCCGGCGCGGTCGTCGGCCTCATGGCGGCCCTCGCGCGCCGCAAGGCCCGCGCCAACGTGGTCGGCCTGATCGGCCTGTCCGAGAACATGCCCAGCGGCAACGCCACCCGGCCCGGCGACGTCGTGCGCAGCCTCTCCGGCCAGACCATCGAGATCCTGAACACCGACGCCGAGGGCCGCCTGTTGCTCGCCGATGTGCTCTGGTATGCGCACGACCGGTTCAACCCGTCGCTCACGGTCAACCTCGCCACGCTCACCGGCGCCATCATCGTCAGCCTCGGCCACGAGTTCGCCGGCCTATTTAGCAACGACGAGACCTTGGCGGCCCGCCTGCTCGCCGCCGGGCAGTCCACCGGCGAGGCGCTGTGGCGGATGCCGCTGGCCGACGCCTACGACAAGCTGATCAAGTCCGACATCGCCGACATGAAGAACATCGGCGGGCGGCCCGGCGGCGCCATCATCGGCGCGCAGTTCATCAAGCGCTTCGCCCGCGGCCCCTGGGCGCACCTCGACATCGCCGGCATGGTCTGGAGCAGCAAGGACGCGCCGACCGTCCCCAAGGGCGCCACCGCGTTCGGCCTGCGGCTGCTCGACCGGCTCGTGGCCGACCATTACGAGACGGCTGCGCCCGACGCATGAAGGTCCGCTTCCGGCGGCGGAGCAAGGCGCCCGCCCGGGCGGTGCCGGTGCTGCCCGGCGCGGCGCCGCCCAAGCCGAAACGGGCAGGGGTGGCCGGGTTCACCGGCCGGGCCGGGGAGGTCGTCGAGGTCAACACCAGCCGTCGCCGCCTGCTGCTGCTCGGCATGGGCGACGTGGCCGATTGGGAGGCCACGGGCGCGCTGTCCGTGGCCCGGCTGTTCAACCTCGAGCACATCGCCCTCGACGCCCGTGGCCTGCCGCCCGCCAGCGCCGCCCGGCTCGCCGCCGGCGCCAGCCTGCGTGCCTGGCGCTTCCACCGCTTCCTCACCCGGCCCACGCCAGCCCATACCCCGCCGGACCGCTGCCGCACGACCCGGCTCGATGTGCTGGTGGACGACCCCGAGGCGGCCCGATCGGCCTGGGCTGCGATCAGCCCCGGCGTCACCGGGGCGCTGTTCGCCCGGGACCTCGTCGCCGAACCCAGCAACATCATCACCCCCGCCGGCTTCGCAGCCCGGCTGGCCCGGCTGGAGCGCGAGGGCGTCACCGTCCAAATCCTTGACGCGGCGGCGTTGCGGGAGCAGGGCCTCGGCGGACTGCTGGCCGTGGGCGGCGCGTCGGCCCACCCGCCGTGCCTGGCCGTGCTGCGCTGGCGCGGCACCATCGACGCGGCGCCGCTCGCCTTCGTGGGCAAGGGCATCACCTTCGATACCGGCGGGGTCTGCCTCAAGCCGGGCCAGGGCATGTGGGAGATGCGCGCCGACATGGCCGGGGCGGCGGCCTGCGCCGGCGCCATGCTGGCCTTGGCGCTGCGCCGCTCCCCCGCCCCGGCCGTCGCCGTGCTCGCTTTGGCGGAGAACGCCATCGGCGCGGCCAGCTACCGCCCCGCCGACGTGCTGCGGCTCTACGGCGGAACCACGGTCGAGGTGGTGGACACCGACGCCGAGGGCCGCCTGGTGCTGGCCGACGCCATGGCCTGGGCCTTGGCCGCGCTGCACCCGCAGGCGGTGATCGACCTGGGAACCCTGACCGGCAGCATCGTGACCGCTCTGGGCCACCACATGGCCGGGCTGTTCGCCACCGACGACGTCTTGGCCGCGCATGTGGCGGCGGCCGGCGCCGCGGTATACGAGGCGGCCTGGCGCATGCCGCTCGCGGACGGCTACCGGGACGCGCTGGACTCCGCCATCGCCGACCTGCGCCAATGCAGCGACGGCACCCGCCAGCCCGATGCGTGCCACGCCGCCGCCTTCCTGCGCAGCTTCGTGGGCGGCACACCTTGGGCGCATCTCGACATCGCCGGCGTGGAGTCGAACGAAACGCAATCCGACCGCCACGCGGCCGGGCCGACCGGCTGGGGCGTGCGCTTGCTGGACCGGCTCGTGGCGGACCGGTTCGAGAACCCGCACTGATCGGCAGTCGTCCCGCCGCGGCCAGGCCTTGCTAGCCCTTCGTTGCCCCTGCCGTCAGCCCGGCGATGTAGTAGTCCATCAGGAACGCATAGATCAGCACCGGGGGGGCCGCTGCCATCAGGCTGCCGGCCATGATCTTGCCCCATTGGAACACGTCCGCCCGGATCAGGTCGCTGATGATGCCGACCGTCAGCACCATCTGGTCGGAGCTGTACAGGTACGCCATCGGATACAGGAACGTGCCCCAGCCCACGGTGAAGGCGAAAATGGTGGCCGCGATGATGCCCGGCATGGCGACCGGGATGAAGATGCGGAACAGCATCTGCATCCAGGAGGCGCCGTCGATCAGCGCCGCCTCGTCCAGTTCCTTCGGGATCGAGGCGAAGTAGCCGATCATGATCCAGGTGCAGAACGGCACCGACAGCGTGAGATAGAGCGGCACCATCGCCCAGGCGTTGTTGGTGAGCCCCAGCGCGCCGATGATCTGGAACAAGGGGATGAACAGCAGGCTCTCCGGCACGAGATAGGTCAGGAAGATGCCCGTCGCCAGCACCGAGCTGCCCCAGAACTTCATCCGCGCCAGGCTGAACGCCGCGAGCACCGAGATGCACATCGAGATGACGACCACGCAGGATGTCACCTTGATCGAGTTCCAGAAGAAGCCCAGGAAGTTGGCGTTCTGCAGCAGCTCGGCATAGTTGGACAAAGTGGGGTTGCGCACCAGCCAGGGGTTGCCCGACATGCTGGAGACCTCGGCCGAGCTTTTGAAGCTGGTCACCAGCATGTGGAAGGGCGGGATCAGGAAGAACACCACAAACAGGCTGAGCGCGGCATAGCTGGCCCAGAGCGCCCAGCGGCGGCTGCGCGCGAGTTGCCCGGTGGCGCGCGGCACGGCGGCTGCTGCGGCGAGAGTGGTGGCGCTCACATGGCCTCCTTGGACCGCCGGGTCACGCCGCGCAGCACGAAGTACGCGAACACGGCCAGGATCGGGAACATGAACAGGCTGACCGAGGCGCCCAGCGGAATGTCGCCGGACTGGATGCCCACCTGGAAGGCATAGGTGGCGAACAAATGCGTCTGGTCCTGCGGGCCGCCATTGGTGAGGATGCGCACGATGTCGAAGTTGGCGAAGGTGATGATGAGGCTGAACAGGATGGTGATGGAGATCACGTTCCGCATCATCGGCAAGGTCACGTGACGCAGCTTCTGCCAGAACCCGGCGCCGTCGATGCTGGCCGCCTCGTAAAGCTGCTCCGGCACCGATTTCAGCGCCGCCAAGTACATGATCAGGAAGAACGGCGCGCCATACCAGGTGTTGACCAGGATGACCGAGAAGCGCGCCCACCAGGTGGCCCCCAGCCAGGGAATGGATGGGCCGCCGAAGGCGTTCAGCACCCAGTTGAACGCTGAATAGGAGGGGTCGAACAGCCACCACCAGCCGAGCGTGGACATGGCCAGCGGAATGACCCACGGCACCAGCAGCAGCCCGCGCCAAACCCGCTGGCGGCCGCTCGGGATATTGTGCATGAGGTGGGCCAGCACGAACCCGATCAGCGCTTTGAGGATCACGGCGGTGACGGCGAACAGCACGCTCTGGAAGATGACGCTCTGGAACGTCGGCCGGTTGAGCAGGAAGGTGAAGTTGTCGATGCCGACGAACTTGGTCATTCGCTTGTTCAGCAGCGACAAGTACATGGCGTAGGTCGCGGGATAGATAACCAGGCTGAGCACGATGGCCAGCAGCGGCGTGCACATCAGGACCGCGATCGTGGAGCGCCGCCGGGCGAAGCGGCGCATGCTGCCCGGCCGCGCCTCGGTCAGCAGGCGGGGGACCCCGACCGGCAGCGTTGCTCCGTCAGCCATCCGCCCGCCCCCTGCCTTGCCGCATCTATCGCGTGAAGCCTTTGAGTTCGCCTTCCGCCCAGGCGATTGTCTGGTCGATGGACTGGCCGCCCTGCACGCAGCGCGCCACCATCTTGGTCATCGTCGCCTGGTTGTAGATCTGCACCGCCACTTCTGCGGGCGCCGGGTAGGCTGCGATCCAGGGCTGCGCCTTGTGGCCGGGCTTGAGCTGGTAATTGGAGACGGTGCCTTTCGGCGGGCCCTCATTGCTCCAGACCGGGAAGTCCGACATGGTCTGGAAGGGCGGCGTGTCATAGCCGTGCGAGGCGGTGCAGAGTTGCTCGGCCTGCTCCCGCTGGCTTAGCCATTCGATCAGCTCCTTGGCCGCCGTCTTGTTCTTGCCGAAGCTCCAGGCGCCCCAGAAATAGGGCAGATAAGGCAAAAAGCGGCCCTTGACCCCGGCGGGCGTCGGGAACGTCCAGCATTGTTTGCCGACGTCGGGATTGTCGCGGACGGCGACGGCCCACGCCGAGGGCGGGTTGAAAATCAGCGCGCTCTTGCCCGAGATCAGCGCGCGGTTGTTGGAGGCGTCGTCCCAGCTATAGACGTCGCCCGGCAGGTTCGGCATCAGCCGCTTGAAATACTCGAGCACCGCGCGGACACCGTCCGACTTCACCGTGACGTTGCCCTTCGCGTCGACCAGTTCGGCACCGAAGCTTGCGAACACGGAACCGACCATGTCCACGGCGTCGCTGAACTGCCCCATGGGCAAGCCAAACGGCACGCCCGCCTTGCTACACTTCTCCGCCGCGACCAGGAAGGTGTCCCAGGTCCATTGGTCGTAGCCCGGCCCCATCTCGGCCGCGGCTGGAAACATGGCCTGCAGGTCCATGCCGACATGCTGCTTGAACAGGTCCAGCCGGGCGCAGCAGGGCTTCACCTGGCTGCCGGAGATCGCCGGGATAGCGCGATAGCTCCCGCTGGACTTGGAAAGGTAGTCTACGATCGAGTTGACCGGGCCGTACTTCGCCGACAGGCGCTTGACCACGTCGTCCATGGGTTCGAGCACTTCGGCGTTGTTCAGCACCTCCCAGGTCGGGAAGGCCTGGACGTCGTGGCCCGACTTCGCCTGCGCCTCGGCGGCCAGCGTCAGCAGGTTCTTGTTGCCCACCGAAGTGATGTAGTCGATCGAGACGTCGGTTTTGGTGGTGTCGCTCCATTGCTTGACCAGCTTGGTCATGATGTCGTTGGCCCCGGGCACCCAATGGTCCCAGAAGCCGACGGAGAGCTTGCCAGCCGCGCCGGCGGTCCGGATATGCACCAGCGGCAGCGCCGCCGTCGCCGCACCCAGCTTCAAGGCGCCGCGGCGCGAGAGCCCGTTCTCCATGCTGCCATTCCCCGTTGATGATGGGCTTGTGGTGCCCTTTTGTCGGGTCAGCCTTGCACGGAGCGCATTCCGGACGCAATCGGGAATGCGCCCTTCGAGGAGCTCCGGCTACTTGTACTGGATCAGCAAGTAGTCGGTCCCGCCCGCCAGGGTGCCGGTAGTGTATTCGAAGTGCGCCGCTGCGGTGGCCTGGTCGATGCCGGCGAAGGTCATGCTGCCCTTGATGCCGGTGCCCCGCCCGTCGATCTCCGAATGGATCGTGAACCCGGCGTAGCCCGCCGCCCCGTCCGACGCCGTGGCCGGCCGGGTGCTCACGCCGTCGTGGAAGCCGAAGATGGTCGCGTAGTCGCCCAAGTGGAAATTGACGATGGTGCTCCAGGTCTCGACGCTGCCGCGGCTGTCGACGAAGAACACGTCGCGCCCGCCATCGTCCCCCGAGGCGCCGATGAGGAAGTTGGAGCCGCCGCCGCCGTCCAGGACGTTGTTGCCGCCTTGGGCGAGCAGCGCGTCGCCGCCGCTGCCGCCCTTGAGAAAGGCGTTGGGCAGGGCGGCCGCGATGGCGACGTTGTGGTCGCCGGCGTAGATGTATTGCCGCTGCAGGAAGTCCACCGGGCCGGCGTAGTCGTCCCCGCTGGCGGTGCTGGAAGTGTTGGTGGAGGTGTCGGTCACCAGCACGGCGCCCGGCGGCGGCGCGGTCGGGTTGAGCAGCACGTCGGTGCCGCCGGCCGCGTCGCCATAGAGCTTGAAGGCGTAGCCCGCCGGCGCCGCCCCCAGGCTGAGCGTGCCGCCGCCCGCGGCGACGGTGCTGCCGTCGGCCGAGAGCGTGGCGCCGGTGATGCCTGCGAGGTCGATCGTGTCGCCCAGCCGGAAGCCGGTGACGGTGGTGTTGCCCTGCAGCCCATGCGTCCGCAAGGTCGAGCCCGGCGCGGCGAAGGCCAGCTTCAAGCCGCCGATGCTGCCGCCGATATCGGTCAGCCCCGCGCCCAGGCTGAGCCCGCCGGAGCCCAGCACGGCGCCGGTGATGGTCAGCCCGCCATCGCTGGACAGGGTGCCGTTGTCGGCCAGGTCGCCCTCGATCCGCCCGCCATGCGCGGTCAGGGTGGCGCCGGGCTGGATGCGCACGCCCGCGCCGCCAGCGCCCGCGCCCACTTGCACCAGGCTTGCGGCATCGGCGCGGAGTGTGCTCGCCCCCCACAGCGTCAGGCTGTCGGCCCCGATCCGGCCGCCCCGGCCGGCCGATAGCAGCGAGGCGGGGCCGGACGGGGCGCCGAGCGTGACCGCGCCCGCGACGAGCAGTTGGCCGCCCATGCCATCCACGCTCGTGCTGCCGCCGCCGGTCCCGCTGCCGACCTGCAGCGTACCGGCGTTGAAGGCGCCGTTGAGGACAGTGTTGCCCAGCATGACTAGGCCGGCGGCGTTGCCCGGCCCGCTCACCGCCTGGTAGCCGCTTCCCGTCGGGCTCGCGATGGCCACGGCGTTGCCGGCGCCGGGGGCGGCGAGCGCGGGGCCCGCGCCGGGCGTGGTGTCCCGCCAGTTGGCGGCGTCGGCCCAGGCGCCCCCGGTGCTAGGCAGCCACGCGAAGGCGGCCGGCGCGGCCGGCGCGGCCAAGGTCACGCTATAGCCGGACCCGGTTGCGGGCGTGACCTGGAACGCGGCCCCGCCATAGTTTCCCGCCAAGGTCAGCGCGCCGAGCGTGGTCGCGCCGCTGGTGAGCGTGAGCGTGCCCAGCCCCGCGCTGCCCGCCTGGTACGCCGCCCCGGTCAACGGCGCGGCGCCGGCGTAGCCGATGGTGTCGCCCTGCACGAACCCGCTGATCACGCCCTGCGCGGTGAGGCCGGCCAGGACGCCGGCGCTCCCCGTGCTGAAGGCGCCGGTGACCTGCAACGTGCCGCTGGCGCCGTTGAAGCTGACCGGCGTGGTGCTGGACCCGCCGGTGAGGGACAGCGTGGCGCCCGCGCCGATGCCGAGCTGGCCCGCGCCGGACACCGCGCCTGCCAGGCTGAGCAGCCCGCCCTGGGCGAGGATGGTGCCCTGGTTCACGATGCCGCCCGGCGCCGAGATGCTGCCGGCGCCGCTGAGCACCCGGCCGGCGTCGACGGTGAGCTGGCCCGCCGCGGCGCCCCCGGCCGTTCCGATCTCCAGCGAGGACACGCCGTCGATGGTGAGGGCGGCGCTGCCGTTCGGGGTTTGCACCAGGTTCAGGCTGCCCGCCTGCACGGCCGCGCCGGCATTGATGCTCAGCGTGTCGTCCGCGGCGGCGAATGCGTCGCCGCTATGCGGGCCGCCCAGGGTCAACGCGCCGCTGACGACGAGGCGGGTGCCGCCGCCGCTGGCCTGCAGCGGGCCATACAGCAAGGTGGCGGAGGCGGCTGCCAGCGTG